>Ga0068855_100012685_pt1 | contig 10169 bp, 9 predicted proteins | sample KBSCornC52_FD_66592 | JGI IMG/M metagenome (GOLD analysis project Ga0068855, IMG submission 66592) | Corn rhizosphere microbial communities from Kellogg Biological Station, Michigan, USA - KBS Corn C5-2 | ecosystem: Host-associated > Plants > Roots > Rhizosphere > Soil ... | reverse complement strand
CTCGGCCAAGATCCAGTACCAGCCCGGGTTCGCCCCCCCCAAGTGAACGCGCCCGTCCCGAGCCGGCCCCAGGCGCGGACAGAGGGAGTGCCGGACACCTTGCGGTTGCTCTTTGCCCTGCCGGGGTTTCATCGCTACGACCGCGGGGCGGAAGTGGCGTTGCTCTCCGTGGCGAGCGAGCTGGCCCTGGGGGGCGACAGCGTCACCGTGGTCGGCTCGGGCCCGCCGCGTGAGGGGCAGCCCTACGCCTACCGTCAGATCAAGACGATTGATCGCCGGAAGTTCGAAGGTTTGCCGGCCATCCCGGTGCTGCGCTCGCCGGAGTCCTGGGAGGACATGATCTTCGCGGCGCAACTCGCGGCCTGGCTGCGGCCGGGCGATTTCGATGCGATGGTCACTTGCTCGTTCCCGTTCACGCACTGGGCGCTGCGCCGGCCGGGGCGAGGCGCGCGGCCGCTGCAGGTCTTCGTAACCCAGAACGGCGACTGGCCCGCCCGGCGGCAATCGTCCGAATATCGCAGCTTTCGCTGTGACGGGCTCGTCTGCACCAATCCGGAATATCACGAGCGGCACAGCGCCGTCTGGCCGAGCGCGCTGATCCCCAACGGGGTGGACTTGGCCCGGTTCAGTGGCACCCGCCATTCGCCGGCCCGGTTCGGCCTCAGCGAGGATCGCCCGGTGGTCCTGATGGTCAGCGCGCTGATCGCGAGCAAGCGGGTGGCCGACGGAATCGCTGTCGTGGCCGAAATTCCAGATGTCCAGCTGCTGCTCGCCGGCGACGGACCGCTTCGGGCTGAGATCGACAGGCTGGCGGCCGAGCGGCTGCCCGGCCGGTATCGGCGGGTGACGGTGCCGGCGGCCGAGATGCCGCTGCTTTACGGCGCGGCCGACGCGTTTCTTCACCTTTCAGTCGACGAGTCTTTCGGCAATGTCTTCGTGGAAGCACGCGCCAGCGGCCTGCCCGTGGTCGCGCATGACTTGCCGCGCACCCGCTGGATCGTTGGGGACGGGCAGTTTCTCTGCGACACGGCGGACCGGGGGCTCCTGGTGGATGCCCTCAAGGCCGCGCTGGCCCAGGGAGCGGGCGCACCGGCAGCGGACATTGCCCGGTTCGCCTGGCCGCTGGTTGCCGCGCAGTACCGCAGCTTCATCGCCGGCCTGATGGGAGCGCATCGGTGAGCACCGCGCTTGATGCGGCGGCCTGGGCGCTTGGCGGCATCGTGTCCGTACCCTGCCTGGTGCTGAGCGCGGAGATCGCCTGCGGGCTCGCGTCGGGGCGCGACAAGGGCGAGCAGCGAGCAGCGCGTACAGCCGTGATTGTCCCGGCCCACGACGAGGCCGCGGTGATCGAGCCGACCTTGCAGGCGCTCAAGTCAGTCGCTCCGCCCGAAACGCAGATCGTGGTCATCGCCGACAATTGCAGCGATGCCACCGCCGATCTCGCGCGGTGGTGCGGGGTGGAGGTGATCGAACGCCAGGATCGCGAGCGGCGCGGGAAGGGCCATGCCCTGGCCTATGCCCGTGATCACCTGGCGGCCAGCGCCCTTCCGCCGGAGGTAGTGGTCGTGCTCGATGCCGATTGCCGGCTTGCCTTCGGTTCGCTGGAGCGGTTGGCGGGGGCCTGTCTCGCCACCGGTCGTCCGGCCCAGGCGCGCAACCTGTTGGCCGCTTCGCCTGAGGCCAGCCCTCTCGTGCAGATTTCCTGTTTTGCTTTCATGATCAAGAACCTCGTCCGTGCGCGCGGGCTGTACCGGCTTTCCGGCGCTGTGACCTTGATGGGCACGGGCATGGCCTTCCCTTGGCCGCTGTTCGCGACCTTGCCGCTGGCCAGTGGCCATCTCGCGGAGGACATGGAGCTGGGGGTGGACCTGATCCGCCGCGGGCAGGGGGCGGTGCTGGTGCCTGCCGCCCAGGTGACCTCGCCGCCTGCCGCCGAGCGGGACACGCTCGAGCAGCGCAAGCGGTGGGAGCACGGCTTTCTGTCGGTCGCCACGCGGCAGGCGCTGCCGCTGCTGGCGGAAGGCATAAGGCGAGGGAGACCGGCGCTGCTAGCGCTCGGGCTGCACCTGTTGGTGCCGCCGCTGGCGCTGATGGCGGCGGTGATACTCGGAACCTGCCTGGTGCTGGCCGGGGCCGTGCTGGCGGGCGCATCGACGGGCCCGCTCTGGAGCTTCGGGGCCATCGCCGCGCTTGCCGGGACCATGGTACTGGCCGCCTGGGCAACGCATGGTCGCCACCTGCTGCGCCCCGCGGCGCTGCTGAGGGTGCCATTATATATAGTGTGGAAGCTGCCGCTCTACCTGCGGTTCCTGACCGGTCGGGAAACGCGCTGGGTGAGGACTCGGCGGAGCTGAGCCGCCGGGACCGCTCAGAACGCCGGACGGGCCTGCCGCGCGGCGGACTGGTATTGCCACCAGATGCGGAAGATGCGCGGGCCCTTGACCACGTAGCGGTGCCACAGCCGGCGCGGTTCGGAGAGGAGCCGGAACGCCCACTCGAGGTGCATCACCTGCAGTGCGCGCGGCGCGCGGCGCAGTTGCCCGGTGAAGAAGGCCAGCGAGGCCCCTACGCAGAGGCCGAGCCCACGCGCCCGGCCGGAGGCGGCGATGGCCCGCGCCACGACTTCGCTCTGCGGTGCGCCGATCGCCAGGAACACGAAGTCGGCATCGGCGCGCTCGACGAAGCTGCAGATCGCCTCCTGCGCCGCCTCGTTCTGCAGCACGCCCATCGGGGGGATGTGCTGGAGGAAGACCACGCCCGGGCATTGCGCGCGCAATTTGTCGAGCAAACCAATGTCGCCGCCGACAATTGCCACGCGATGACTGGCGCGGATCACCTTTTTGAGCAGCTCGGCGGTCAGATCGCTGCCGGGAACGGTCGGAAGGCGGATGCCGGAGAGCCTGGCCAGCAGGGCGATGATTCGGCTGTCGCAAAGCCTTATAGATGCAGCCTTTTCTGCCAGCCGGAATGATTTCGCGTGCACGAGTTCGGAGTGCATCGTGACCACATGGTCGACGTTCGGTGTCGTAATATAATGAAAGTCGCGAGTACTTGACATTTCATCGCAGACATTCAGAATGTCTGTCATCGATACATTATCGAATTCGATTCCTAGGAACGAGACTTTGCTGCGCGATCCGCTCTTCGGAGAGCGCGCATAGTCAATCGAAGTATCGGTGTCTTCGATGTGCGCGTTTTCCGCCTCGGGACGATCGGTCGAAAGCTGCATGAACGGGGGCTCCTCGGCGGTAATAACTTGTTAACCACAAGCCCGTTCCCGCTGAATCCGCATTGTCCCGTAGTGGGACGTTCATTACTCCGACCGTTCACAGGTCATCGGTGAGGTGCTCGCCACATGCGCCGAAGCGACCAACCGTTGACCTGTCTTAACTTGGCTTTAACCACCCAATCTGTAGGAAAGATCCGGGCAAACTCAGAATGTTGCTGGGTTTGAGGACGGGAGTGCAGCGTGTTTCAGAAAGCCGTTCCGGCTGTCCTCGTGGCTGTCCTCGGTCTTACCGGGGCGGGTGCTGCAAGGGCCCAGGTCATGGAGATCGGAGCCGATGGCGCGCGCTGGATCGGCGCTCCGGCGGCTGCCCCGCGGAGCGCTCCCGAGGCCGCTCCCGAGGTCGCCGACGTGGCTCTCGACACCCCGGTGCAGGGCGTGCCCGACCGCTGGCGCAATCAAGTATACAGCACAGCGATAAAGTATAACTTGAGTCCAAATCTGCTCGAGGCGGTGGTCTGGCAAGAAAGCCGCTGGCGCCCCGATGCCGTGTCGCCAGCCGGCGCGCGCGGATTGACCCAGCTCATGCCTGGAACCGCCCGCCAGATGGGCGTCGATCCGCTCGATCCGCTCGCCAATCTCGAAGGCGGCGCGCGCTATCTGCGGCTGCAGCTCGATCTGTTCGATGGTGACGTCGAACGCGCTCTCGCCGCCTATAACGCCGGCCCCGCCCGCGTGCAGCGCGCCGGCGGCATCCCCGCCATCCGCGAAACCCAGATCTACGTGGCCTCGATCATGGCCCGCCTCTCCCGCAAGACCGGAACCTGACCCATGCGCAAGTTCATCCCGTTTGTCGCACCCGCCGCCGCCCTCTCCTTTCCCGTCCCGGCTTTTGCCCAGGGCGGCGGCGGGCCCCAGGGCTCAGGCCCGATCGTCGCCGCGCTGTCCTGGCTTCAGGGCACCCTGCTCGGCAATGTTGCCACGGCCGTTGCCGTCATGGCTGTCGCTGCGGTGGGCTTCATGATGCTCACCGGCCGGATGAACTGGCGCTTCGGGGCGACCGTGATCATCGGCTGCTTCGTGCTGTTCGGCGCCGGGGCGATCGTCTCCGGCATCCAGTCGGTCGCGGTCGGGAGCTGAGTCGGGGTGTCCGTCGCCCAGTTTCCCGTCCACCGGGCGCTGACACGCCCGCAGATGTTCGCCGGCGTGACGTACAACTTCTTCGTCATCAACATGGCGCTGACCACCGAGGTGTTCCTCGTGACCCACCGGTTCATGGCCCTCCCGGTCGCCTTGCTGATCCATGCGGTGGGCTACCTCGCCTGCCTGCGTGAACCGCGCGTGTTCGACCTGTGGCTGACCAAGGCGAGCAAGTGCCCCCGCATCCGCAACCGGCAGCTCTGGGGCTGCAACAGCTACGGGCCATGACCATGCGCAAGTCCTCCGCCAAAGGCGCCCACGGTTGGGCAAGCCGCGAGACCAGGGCCGGGGACCGGCTGCCATACCACTCACTGCTCGACGAGAACGTGGTGCTCCTGCGCGACGGCTCGGTGATGATCTCGCTGCTGGTGCCCGGCTACAGCTTCGAGACGGCCGGCGACGACGAGCTCAACAGCCACACGGCCCTGCGCGAACTGCTGCTGCGCTCGGCGCTCGATAGCCGCTTCGTGCTCTATCACCACGTGATCCGCCGAAGGGTCGAGGTGGAACTGGAGTCCACCTTCGCCGATCCGCTTGCCGCCCACATCGATATGCGTTGGCGCCAGCGGCTGCGCGGCGGGGCGATGTTCGTCAACGACCAGTTTGTCACGCTCGTCCGACGTCCGGCGCGGGGCAAGGCGGGCTGGGGCGAGCGCCTGTCGCGTGGGTTCCGTCGCGCCGGCTCGCGCGCGCCTTCGGCGAGCCCTGACGACGTACGCGCCCTGCGCGCCGGGGCCTCGGCCATGATGGTCGCGCTCGGTGAATACGGCGCGCGCCTGCTCGGGGATTATCAGGGGGCTTCGGGGACTTGTAGCGAAGTTCTCGAACTTCTCTCTGCGCTCTACAATGGTGAACTTCGGCCGGTGCGGCGGCCGTCGGGCAGTGCGGACATCGGGCAGCTGCTGCCTTATCGGCGGCTGGCCTTCGGGCTTGACGCGATGGAGAGCCAGGGGCTGGGCGGGTCGACCTTCGGGACGATGATCTCGCTCAAGGACTACCCGGACTCGACCAGCGCGGGGCTGATCGACCCGCTGCTGCGCCTGCCTTGCGAGCTGGTGCTGACCGAAAGCTATGCTCCGTCGGACCGGCAGATCGCGCGCGAGCGGATCGATTTGGCCATGCGCCGCCTGCGCTCGGCCGACGAGACCGCCCATGCCGAACGGCGCGAGATGCATTCGGCGCGCGATGCGTTGGGTGTCGGCGCGGTCAGCTTCGGCGACCATCACCTGACCGTGCTGGTCCGCAGCGACCGGCTGGACGCGCTGGACGAGGCCGGCGCCGCCTGCGCCGCGGCCCTGGCCGAGGCCGGGGCGATCGCCGTGCGCGAGGACGTCAACCTCGAGCCCGCGTTCTGGGGCCAGTTCCCCGGCAACGAGAGCTTCCTTGTTCGCCGGGCGATGATCTCCAGCGCCAACATGGCCTGCTTCGGCGCGCTCCACGGCTTCGCCATGGGCCATGCCCAGGGCAACCACTGGGGCGATGCGGTGGCGCTGTTGCAGACGACCAGCGCGACGCCGTTTTTCTTCAACTTCCACCATGGCGACCTTGGCAACTTCACGGTCATCGGGCCCTCGGGCTCGGGCAAGACCGTGGTGATGAACTTCCTCGCGGCGCAGGCCCAGCGCTTCGCCCCGCGCACCGTGCTGTTCGACAAGGACCGCGGCGCGGAGGTTTTCGTGCGCGGGATCGGCGGCACCTACAGCCGCATTGCCACGGGTCACCCGACCGGGTTCAACCCGCTGGCGCTCGCCGACAGCCCGGCCAACCGCGCCTTCCTGTGCGAATGGCTCGGCGTGCTGCTCGCGTCCAAGGGGCCCGAGGAAGCGGCGATGATCGCCGAGGCGGTTGACGCCGCCTATGCCAACCACCCGCGCCTGCGCCGGCTCAGCCACTTCCGCGAACTGCTCGCCGGCCGCGGCCGGCCCACGCCGGGCGACCTTGCCGACCGGCTCGGCCCGTGGATCGAGGGCGGCGAGCATGGCTGGCTGTTCGACGGCCCGGTGCTGGCCGGCGAGGACGGCGGCCCGGCCGACCGCCTCGACCTTTCGGCCCGCACGCTCGGCTTCGACATGTCGGCCCTGCTCGAAAGCCCGCGCCTGCGCACGCCGACGATGATGTACCTGTTCCACCGGATCGAGGAACGGCTCGACGGCACGCCGACGCTGATCCTGATCGACGAGGGCTGGAAGGCGCTCGACGACGAGGTCTTCGCCGCGCGCATTCGTGACTGGCTCAAGACCCTGCGCAAGCGCAACGCGCTGGTCGGCTTCGCCACCCAGTCGGCCCGCGATGCCCTGGACAGCCGGATCTCTACCGCGCTGGTCGAGCAGACCGCGACCATGATCTTCATGCCCAACTCCCGCGCGCGTCCGGAGGACTATTGCGACGGCTTCGGCCTGACTGAGCGCGAGCTGCAGATCATCCGCACCCTGCCGGCGCACAGCCGCTGCTTCCTCGTGCGCCAGCCCGATGCCTCGGTCGTGGTCCGGCTCGATCTTGGTGGCATGCCCGACGTGCTGACCGTGCTCTCGGGCCGCGAATCCATCGTGCGCCGCCTCGACACCTTGCGCCATGACCTCGGCGACGAGCCCTGCAACTGGTTCCCCTCGCTCACCGGCACCCCGTGGCCGGGCGGGGAAGACCTCGAGCTCGGCTGGTTCCTGGAGGCCGCCGAGTGAGCGTCTGCGACGCCCTGACCAATACGGCGGCCGACGGCACGCTGCAGGCGATCCGCGCGGTCGACTGCCTTGCCAACGAGACGGCGGCGATGGGCTTCGCGCGCCTGTTCGGCACGCAGGGCTCGCTGCTCTCGGCGCTGACCATCCTGCTCACGCTGTTCATTGCCGGCTTCGCCGTGGCCCTGCTGACGGGCCGCACGCGGATCGGCGTCGCCGTGCTGACCCCCCACGTGTTCCTGATGGGCGCCGTGCTGACCTTCGCCACCTCGTGGGTGGCCTATCAGTCGGTGATCTGGAACCTGGCGGTGGCCGCGCCAGACGAACTGGCGGGGACGCTCCTCGGCACCGGCGGTTCGGCGGTGGAAGTCTTCGCCGACCATCTCGACCAGATCCTTGCCACGATCGCGGCGGCAGCCGATGCGGTGAACAGCGCCGCGGCCGGCGCGGCGCAGGCGGCGCAGGGAAGCTTCACCCCGGCCAACCTGATGTGGCTGGCCGCGCTGCTGCTGATGCTCGGCACGGTGGGCGTCATCGTCGTCTGCCGCATCGTGCTCGGCGTGCTGCTGGCGGTCGGGCCGGTATTCATCGTCCTCGCGCTGTTCCCGGGAACGCGCGGTCTCTTCGCCGGGTGGCTGCGCGCCGTCGCGCTCACCGCCATTACCCCGCTGTTCGCCGTGCTGGGCGGCTCGATGAGCTTCGAACTGATCGTGCCGGTGCTGCGCAAGCTGCAGGGCGAGCTCGGCATCGACGGGCGCGCGGCGATCTCACTGTTCCTGGTCGCCGCGGTGCATTGCGCATTGATGGTCCTGACGATGAAGGTCGGCGCCACCCTTGTCGGGGCATGGCAACCGTTCGGCAGCCGCAGCGATAGCCAGGCTGACCGGGCTCCTGCGCCGATGGCGACGACCCCGATCGCCCCGCTGCTGCTCCCGCCGCCCGGGGGCCTGCGCACCATTCCCGCAGCCGTCTTTGCCCGCGAGACCGAGAGCGTCAGCCACGGCGCCCCGGTGCTGCTCGGCGGATCGCAGGTGCGGGTGATCGAATTGCGTGAATATGCCCATTCCCCCGCCGTCGCCGCCGCCAATGGCCGGGCGCGCGGGATCGGCAGCCGCTTCCGCCCGCTGCCCAAGGCCCAGGAGCTTTTGAAATGACTGCCCGCAATCTCGTCGCCGCCGGAGCCCTTGCATTGGGCTTGGCCATGGGCCTTGCCGGCCCGGCCCATGCCGCCGACGATCGGCTCGTCGCCCACTTCTACAAGGCCGACGAAGTCGTGCGCGTCGAAGGGCGTCCCGGCATCCAGGCGACGATCATGTTCGCCGACGACGAGCACGTCGAGAACATCGCCGTGGGCGATTCCGCCTCGTGGCAGATCACGCCCAACAAGCGGGCGAACCTGCTGTTCATCAAGCCGCTCAACCGCCACGCCCGCACCAACATGACCGTGGTGACCGACCAGCGGACCTATTTCTTCGACCTCGCCGTGGCCGATGGCCGCGATCCGCTCTACTCGCTGCGCTTCACCTATCCCGAGAAGCCCAAGCCCCAGCGCGAGACGCCCGAGCCGGCGCAGATGGGCGTGCCCAACTTCGCCTGGAAGGTGGGCGGCAAGCCCAAGCTTGCCCCGGACCGGGTGTTCGACGACGGCAATTCCACCTGGCTCTCCTGGGCTCCCGGCCGGCCGATGCCGGCGATCCTGGTCCGCGACGAGAAGGGCAAGGAAGGCCCGGTCAACTATGCCGTGCGCGAGAACTTCATCGTGCTCGACAAGGTGCCGCCCGCGATCATCCTGCGCTCGGGCAAGGACAGCGCCATCCTCGTCCGCTCCGCTCCGCCAGTCACGGCCAGTGCCGCGCGCGCCGCCGCTGACGAAGCGGCCGCCCCGGCCCAGCCGCTCGCCGCCAATTCCACCCCCGCAACCGAACTCGAGGGACACCATGCGTCTCGCGCGCAATAACGAAATCACCGCCGGCAAGGACTTCGATCCGCGCGAGCAGGAGAGCGCGCAGGTCATCGACCTCGCGACCCGCCGCGTCCTGCCGCAGGTCGCCGATCGCCGTCCGCGCTCCGACATGGCGACCCTGCTGGCCGGGGTGGTCATGACCTGCGCTCTCGGCGCGGTGACCTTCTGGAGCATGAGTTCGTCGCGCAGCCCGCAGCTGCAGCAGCCAGGGGTGATCCGCAACGAGCTGCCGCCGGTCGCGCCGGTGGGCATGGTCCCCATGCGCCCGGGCCAGATGCCCCTGGCGCCCCAGGCCATGCCGATGCCCGCCCCGGCCCCCGGCACGGCCGTGATGCCTGCGCCGGCCGCCCAGCCCGCCGTGCAGCCGGGCGCCAATCCGGCCAGCGCGCCCACCCTTATCTACGATTCGGCTGCCCTGCCCGGGACAACCGCTCCCGGGCTGGTGGCGGCGGGTCCTGCGGCAGCGGGAGGGGATGACTTCGCCTCCAAGCTCGGAGCGGGCGGCAGCGGCGCGGCCAAGGCCCAGGTCTCGATCGATCCCAAGACGACGATTGCGCAAGGCACGCTGATTCCGGCAGTGCTCGAAACCGCGATCAACACCGACCTGCCGGGCTATGCCCGCGCGGTCGTCAGCGCCGACGTGCGCAGCTTTGACGGGACGCGGGTGCTCCTGCCGCGCTCGACCCGCCTGATCGGCCAGTACAAGAGCGGCATCCAGGCCGGGCAGAAGCGGGCCTACGTGATCTGGACCCGCGTGATCCGGCCGGACGGGGTGAGCGTCGACATCGGTTCGCCAGGCACCGACTTCTCCGGGCAGACCGGTCTTGCCGGCAAGGTCAACACCCACTTCTTCGAGCGCTTCGGCTCGGCCATGCTGCTCTCGGTCGTGGGCGGCCTCCAGGCGGTGGCGAGCGGCGGGACCACGCTGGTCCTCGGCGGCGGACAGTCGGCGGCGGCGGCTGCCGTGGGGCAGACCGGCAATATCGGCCCCACCGTGCGCATCCGCCAGGGCGAGCCGATCCGCGTCTTCACCGCACGCGATCTCGATTTTTCGCGGGTTTCGCCCGAATGAGCGAGGTCGTGCCCCTTGCCGGCGGGCGCAGCG
>Ga0068855_100012680_pt1 | contig 10172 bp, 4 predicted proteins | sample KBSCornC52_FD_66592 | JGI IMG/M metagenome (GOLD analysis project Ga0068855, IMG submission 66592) | Corn rhizosphere microbial communities from Kellogg Biological Station, Michigan, USA - KBS Corn C5-2 | ecosystem: Host-associated > Plants > Roots > Rhizosphere > Soil ... | reverse complement strand
ACCAGCGCCGGTAACAGATCGTTCAAATCGGTCGATCGCAGGCGAACTTGCAACATTTTTCCCAGCGTTCCAGCGACTTCCACGCGCGTTGCCGGAGTTGCGAACGAGGATGATCCCAGCGCCACGGTCCCAGCCGCCTGGTCATACACCACATCCACGTGCCCTTCTACCGGTGCACCGCCCGCAGCCGGCATGATGCCCAGATTCGCGCGCGTGATTGTGACCCGCTGGGCAATCGTCGCGTCCGTCGAGAACGTGCCGGCCATGGTCCCGCTCCACGCCACCGGACGATCTGTGAGGATGGACGCCGCCCTTCGCAGATCCAGCCCGTCAATTGTGCCTTCCACGTGGAATTGCTTGCCGTGATCCAGATTCGCCTTACCGGCGACGTTGGCACCCAGCACCTTCGCCGTCATCTGCTCCAAGGTCACCTGGTCCTTTGTGACTCCCAGTTCGCCACGCACTTCCGCGTCCTGGATCTTCACGCCGTATTGGTTATAACCGACGCCGCGCGCGATGACCCTTCCGCGCATGCTGGATTCAAATGGAGCCGAGAACGCCACCGTTACCTGACCGTCGAACGACGCCATGCCCGTAGGCTCCAGGGGCAGTTGGAAGATTCTCACCGCTTCGCGCACGGACGCGTTGGCCCTCATCGCGAATGTTCCGTGCGGAGCGCTTGGATCCCCCAGCGTCCCACTGAGATCAGCGGAGGACTCTCTCGTCGCTACGTGCACGCGCGGCAGTCCCAAGCGCGATTTTTCGATCACGAAGTCCGCGCTCATGCTGGTTTCGATGGGACCGTATCCCTCTGCCGTCACCTGCAGCCCGTCTGACGACACCTGGCCCCGATAGGACGGCCCGCCCGACTCGTAGGTCATCCGCGCCCTAAGATGTTCTCCTCTTAGGTGCAAGGGAATCCGGCGGCCGTCGTACTCCACCAGCCCATCGACAACTTCATATGTACCAATCTTCAGATTCAAGAGTTCTTCCGACCAGGGCTTTCCGGGCCGGTTGCGCGGTCCAGGAAAATTCGTGGACCCGTCTGGGTACACCACAAAGTACGCTTGTGGTTTCTCAACCCGTAAAGACGCCAGGTCTACCTTCTTTTCGAGCACCGAGATAATCCGAAGACCCAGCGTTGCCGAGCCGACACTCACCAGGGGCGGCTCGGCCGCAGACTCCTTGCCATGCAAAACGAACCCATGGACTTCGGCAGTAAGCTTGCGCGCGTCAAACGAAAAGCCGCCCAACTCAACGCGTCCGCCGGTCGCGCGCTCGGCCTCTTCCACAATGCGCCGCTGGATGTACTGGTGAAAACGATCGCTGCGCACGATCAACACGCCGGCAATAGACGCCAAGACCAGCAACGCGGCCAACACCGCCAGTGTCCACAGCGCAATTCGTCTAAACCGTCTCATTGGAAGGCCTTGTCATGAAATTGTATGCGCGCCATGCTTCGCGCCAGTACCAACCACTGATCCAGTGCTTCCAGCACCTTCTGTTCCACAAGAATTTTCTCGATCTGGTCGCGGCTATTTTCCAGAGACGGAATCGGCCCTGCCGCGGGTGGGGTCTTGCCCACCAGTTTGTCGTAGTAGGTCTTGATCTCTTGTTCGGAAACCATGACGTCTGGCCGGAAACGCAGGTTCGTGAAGGCCAGGGTGCGCAGACCTGCCAGAAGATGTGCCGCTAGGTCTGCCTCGGAAATTCCGTAACGTTGGAGTTCTGCTTGGTATCCACTCTCGGCGGCGTAGGGCGCCACCAGCCCCTTGGCTGCTTCTGTGGAAGGCAGCGTCACGTGGCTTTCCTCAGCTTCTCGCAAGATCAGCACCTGATCCACCAATCGTTCGGCCGATGCGCGTTTGGCAGTCACGCTAAGATCCGCAGCTTTGTGATCCAGGAAAGCCGCAACTTCCAGATCCCGCACGATCTGGCTCTCCGTGATCACTTCTTTGCCTACTGCCACCGCAATGCGATCCAGCGTGTCGGCCCAGACGAGGCCCGTCCCACCCAGCGACAGGAGTAATACGCATTGGGTCAGCATAGTTAGAACGTCTGCCCCAGAGAGAAATGGAATTGAAACCAGCTGATCTTCTGGTTCGAACACCTCGGTAAGGGTGTCTGTAGCGAGCACAGGGGCTCCGAAGGAGGTATGGCCAGCAGATCGTCTCTGGTCCCGTTGAAACCGAAGAACCGCGGCGCGTTCGGACTGAAGCTTAAATCGCCCCGGATGGGCCCCACCGGCGTCCGGACTCGGATTCCGAAACCGATGCTATGCACCATATAGTCAAAGTCTTGCAGGTTTTTCTGACGGAAGCGAAAGCTGACTGCAGTCACGCCCGAATAGACGTTCCCCATGTCATGAAACAGTACGCCGCCGATGTTGTCACCTATCAGCGGAAACCGAAGTTCAGTCGAATGAAAGAAGAGTGCATTGCCACCGATTGGGAATCCCGTCAGCAAATCGCGCGGACCAGCCTGATTATCCGGAAACGCACGCTGAGTGGAGGCGCCGCCGGAGAAGAACCGCTCCGATAGAGGAATTTCCGGAAGCCCGCCAAAGCGCTGTATGTAGCCGAATTGCAGCGTGCGGGCAATTACAATGTCGCGCCGGATGGGATGGTAGGTCGCGTTTCGGAGCAACAGCCGCGTGAAGGTCGTCTCCGAGCCGAAGCCTTTCCAGGCATAGGCCAAATCCACCGTATTCAGAATCCCTCGATGTGAGTTAACCGGATCGTCCCGGCGATCCTGCACGAAAGAACCCCCGATCAATCCCACGCGAACCGGTTGAGATAGCAGAGGAATCGCTCCAGGTGTGATCTGGAGCGAGTTCTGATCCAGTGTGACTCGCCGGAATGTATAGCGGTATTGAAAGGAATTGGCGCGAGACACCTTCTGGGCCAGTTGGACGGTTCCTTCCCAGCGCCGCGCGGCGAACGTTCGCACGTCCTTCGAATAATCAAAAAGAGCGGAGAAGCTCAACGAAAGGCTTTCGTGCCCCTCAAATTGAGGAGCGACATAGTTAAGCAAGGCCCGCTGGCGCAAGGTGGAAGCAAGTGTCTGCAAACTCACCGTGTGGCCCAATCCCAGAAAGTTGAGCCGGCTGACTCCAATGGATGCACGTGGGCTAAAGCCGGTGGCGCCGGCCGGCGAATCGAACGTGGTGGTGCCGCCCCCTATCCGAGCTATTTCTGCACCCAGGCCGACGTTGAACGAATACTTACGCGCTTCGTCCAGATGAAACAGAACGTATTTCCGTTCCTCGCTGCCATCCGGGTTCTGCAGGGCCGTTTGTACCTTGGCGAAAATTCCCAGGTCGTACAGTTTTTGCTGGCTCTGGGCGATGCGGCTTTGTGAAATCGGATCGCCGGGTGCCATACCAATCCGGCTGGCCACCAGCGACGGTTTGGTGGTTTCCAGTCCGCGTACCAGTGTGCCGCGCACATACTGCCGTACCCCCGGCGTCACCCGGAAACGCACATTCATCCGATTCGGCTCGGTGGCGGCCTCCTGGCTGCTATCGAACTGCGCGTCGGGATACCCGTCGTTGTAGAAGTAACCCAAAACCGCATCGCGATCCGCCGCAATGTTGGCTTCGCTGTAGGGCTGCCCCTCGGTGGACCGCAGGGTCGAGCGCAAATACTCCTGATCTTCGGCCGATACGCCTTCGATCGTAAGCTTGCTCACCAGCCATTGCGTGCCTTCCATCACGCGAATTTCCACTGCCAGGTTGCCGTGCTGGCCCTGGTAATCATCCTGGACCGGGGGATGCATAACCATCACGTCGGGAAAGCCGTTGGCCCGGTACAAATTCGCGATATTGTCCTCATCCTGCTGCAGGAGGCGTTCCGAGTAGGTCCCATATCGCCGCCGCAGAAAACTGGCGGTTTGCAGATACATCCGCTCGCGCAGTGTCGCGGCGTCGAAATAACGATTGCCACTGATTTCGATGTGTCTCAATTTGTGGCGGGTCCCGGGCGTGATGTTGTACTCGATGAGCGAGCGGTTGGCCTCCGGATCGCTCTGCTGGAACTCGACCTGGGAATCGAAATAGCCCTTGGAACGGAAATACTCCATTAAATTTCGCTGGCCTTCGACCAATAGGCTGCGATCCACTGTCCGTTCCTGGTATATGGGCACCAGCTCGCGCAGACGGCTGCTCGAAATCTTGGCTCCGCTGGTTCGGACCTCCACGATGGGACCGCTGTCGATCGTCAGGTGCGGCGTAACCGTATTGCCTTCGGGATGATAATCCAGCTTGTCCAAGGTGACCTTGGCTTCCAGCCGATCCCCTTTTTGAAAATCCTGCCGAACGCGCTCGATGCCTGTCTGGACCTTAGTCTCCGTCACACGGCGCCATCCAGGAAGCCAGATAAAACCCAGGCCGCGATGCCATCCGGTACTCTTGATCACGCTCGATAACGGACGGTCTATCTGGCCCGCCAGTTCGACCCCATCGAAACGGGCCCGAGCCCCGGTGATGATTTCGAAATAGATGTTGGCCTCGGATGTTTCGCCGCGCAGGTCTACCCGATGTTGTACCCCCGCGTTGTAGAAGCCATTCACACGCAGCTTGTCCTGGAAATTGTTCACGGCCTGATCCACGTCCGCTTCCATGAACAACCCGCCCAGCTCCAATTTCGATGCTGCGATCAACTGGTTGCGATTGGGAGGCTCGGACTCGCCGGAAATATTCACTCCGCTGATGAAGTAAGTCAGTTCCGTGGAAATGTGCAGTGCGACGCCCGATCCCTCCGGGTCGGCCTGGAATGAAATATCGGAATAGCGGCCGGTGGCGTACAGCTTCTGAATCGCATCACGCACTTGGTCCATGCGGAGCGCATCTCCTGGCTTAAAGGGCAGCAGACGGTTCAGCTCCTCCAGCGGCAGAGGCTGCTGCTGTGGCTCGAATTCGATGCGCGAAACGGTCCGCCCTTCCCAGCGGGCCGCGAGCGTATCCTGGCCGAACGCGGGAGACAAGCCGGCGAGTAGCGCGACAAGCATCCGCAATCGCACGTTCCCCAATGATATCGCACCTTTCCTGGTTGACATCGGAGTTAACATCGAAGTTAACATCGACATGTCTGCCCACGGTACCGGCGGGGAGACGACTTAAGGCAAACAACACAGGCAGCCCCCTCTCTATGACGCATTCCGGAGAGTCCCGTTACTCTCGCCAGAGCCGTTTCGCCCCGTTGGGCGAAGAAGGCCAGGCGCGAATCCGCGCAGCTTCCGTGGCCATCGTAGGCTGCGGCGCCCTGGGCACAGTCGAAGCCGAGATCCTGGCGCGCGCCGGCGCGGGCCGAATCCGTATCATCGATCGCGATTTCGTCGAGTGGAGCAACCTCCAACGCCAGCTCCTATTCGAGGAATCTGACGCGTCCGAGGGCCTGCCCAAGGCTGTCGCCGCCGCCCGCCGCCTGGCGCGGGTGAACTCGGAGGTGACCGTCGAGCCATTGGTCGCCGATCTCACGCCCGCCAATATCGACGACCTGCTGGAAGGAGTCGGCCTCATTCTGGATGGATCCGATAATTTCGAAGTTCGTTTCCTGATCAATGACTATGCGGTCCGCGCGGGAATCCCCTGGATCTACGCCGCCGCCGTCGGCAGCTATGGCTTGAAACTCGCGATTGTACCCGGCCGAACTGCATGCCTGCGATGCGTCTACCCCGAGCCTCCTTCTCAAGGCATTCAACCAACTTGCGAGACCGATGGTGTGCTGGCTCCCGTCACCGCGGCCATCGCTTCTCTCGCGGCTGGCGACGCCCTGAAAATCCTCGGCCTGGGCGCGGAGTCGGTTGCGGCCCGCCTGACCACCGTCGACACATGGTCCGGAGAAATCCGCCAGACCGCGGCGCCCGCGCGCGATCCCGATTGCCAATGCTGTGCGAAGCATGATTTCGTTCATCTGGATGGCCAGCGCCGCGCTCCTATCAGTTTGTGCGGCCGCAACGCCGTCCAGATTCATGAACGCTTCCGCCCCGTCGATCTAGCCGATCTGGCTCGCCGCCTGGCCCCCCTGGCGAACGTGCGCGCCAACGATTTCGCCGTACGCGCCAGCATCGATTCCTACGAACTCACGGTTTTCCCGGATGGCCGCGCCATTATCAAGGGCACCACCGACCCGGCGGTCGCCCGTAGTCTTTACGCCCGCTACGTGGGCATGTAAGTATTCCGGTTCATTAGCCTTCGATCGCAGAAGTATCTCTCCTCAAAATCGCAGTCTATATACGCGTGGCGATGTTTCGCCGAATGCTTCTTAGCTAACATGCGGCAAATCATCCCTCTCTTGCTCCTGGCCGTTGCGCCACATTTCGGTGCTATCGCATCCAGCCCGGAACCCTTGCTTCCCGTATTCTTTACCCCCAACGCCGGTCAGACGGACCCAGCGTTTCGCTACACGGCGCAAATACGTGACTTGCGCGCTGGATTCGGCGGGGACTTCGCGATCTTCCAAAGTCACGGGGCAAAGGTCCACGTGCGCTTCGCGGGCGCGAGTGCCACCGTTCGTATCGAAGGTATCGATCCGCTGACCGCGCGTGCGAATTTTCTAATGGGCAACGACCCGGCCTTCTGGCACACCGGCATCCCCACGTATCAGGGCATTGTCTACCGGAGTCTCTATTCCGGCATCGACATGACGTACGGCGAAAACAATCGCCAGTTCAAATCTGAATTCCGGATCGCGCCTGGTGCTGATCCCGATCAGATTCGCCTGGAATACTCGGTCGCGGACAGCGTGCGGATCGATGCCGATGGTGACCTGGTTATTCGTAGCGGCGCACTGGAGGTGCGCGATCATGCACCGATCGCTTATCAGGAATCGTCCTCAGGCGCGCGTAACCCGGTGGCGGCACGCTACAGAATCCTGGCCGGTGGCAGTAGCATCGCATTCGATTTAGGCGATTATGATCCCGCCCGCCCGTTGATTATCGATCCCGTAATCACGTACGCCACCTACATGGGGGGTACCGCGCAGAGCGCCATCACGGCGCTGGCCGTGGACACGTCAGGCAATCTATACGCTGCCGGATGGACCGAGGCAGTCGATTTCCCAGTGTCGAACGCCATTCAAGCGGTCAACCGTGGAGGCGTGGACGCGTTCATGTTCAAACTGAATCCCGCGGGCAGCGCGCTCCTCTACGCCACCTATATCGGCGGACGGAATGATGATCGAGCCGCTGCCATCGCGGTCGATTCCGGGGGTCAGGTCTATCTGGCCGGGTCTACCGCGTCCACTGATTTTCCGCTGGTGTCGTCGCTCCGCCCAATTCTGGGGGGCACCCGGGATGCATTTGTCCTGAAGCTGAACGCGATTGGAAATCTGTTGGTGTTCAGCACCTATCTGGGCGGAACCGCTTACGATGCCGCCACCGCGCTTGCACTGGATACCGGCGGCAACGCATACATCGCGGGCGACACCCAGTCGGCCGATTTCCCTTTGTCCGGCCCCGTTCAATCGGCCCTAGGCGGGAAAACCGACGCATTCATCACCAAACTTACGCCTGGCGGCGCGATCTTGTTCAGCACATTCCTAGGCGGTTCCAACGACGAGCACGCCGGAGGCATTGCGCTCGATCCTTCCAACAACATCTACGTGGCGGGCGGCACGTCCTCGGCGAACTTCCCATTGGCCTCCCCTTTTCAACCAGCGAACGGCGGCAGTCAGGACGCTTTCGTAACGAAACTCTCGACTAGTCCGCAGATCATCTACAGCACTTACCTGGGAGGCAATGGAGGCCAGGCGGGTGCACCGGAGCAAGCCAACGCCATTGCCGTCGATGCATCGGGCGCGGCGTACGTCGCCGGTGTCACCAGCTCGACCAATTTTCCCGTGACCAGCGGAGCGTTCCAGACGTCTTTCGTCGGGGTGCAGGATGCCTTCGCCACCAAGATTAGCCCCACAGGAACCTTGGTTTACAGCACCTACCTGGGAGGATCCAGCTTCGATTGGGCCAGCGGCATCACCATTGACGCGGGCGGCAACGCCTACGTGACCGGCTATACATCCTCCCCCGGATTTCCAGCCGTGGGCGGCGTGCAGCCCGCATTCAACGGCTTTTACGACGCCTTTGTTTCCGAGCTGAATCCCCTGGGAAACGGCCTTAAGTTCTCGACGTTTTACGGCGGCACCGGAGCAGATCAGGCGAATGCGATCGCCCTGGATACTTCCGGGAATATATTCGTCGGCGGCCAGACCAGTTCGTTAAATCTGCCGTTGCAGGGCGCCATCCAGTCCTCCAATGTAGGGGGCAGCACCGGATGGGTCGCAAAGTTCGGCGTGCCAGGTGCAGCACCGCAGCCTCCGTCCGCAAACTCCGTTTCGCCTTCCTCCGGAAGCGGCAACACGGTGACGTTTACGGCTCAATACTCGCATCCGGCCGGCGCAGCCAGTCTGGTGACGGTGGCCTTGTTGCTAAATACCACAGCCTCCACCAATTTCGCCTGCTACGTCACCTACAGCCCAGGCACGAATATGTTTACGCTCGCGAATGACGACGCTTCGACCGGCGGCACTTCCGTGCCTCCTGGTGGCGGCAGCCGCCAGAATAGCCAGTGTGCGCTGAACGGATCGGGTAGCTCGGCGGTCTTGTCGGGAATTAATCTCACACTTACGGTTTCGCTGGCCTTCCAGCCGAATTTTGCCGGCAACAAGACTGTGTATCTCTTTGCTGCCGATGCCAGCAGCAATACCGGTTTCGTAGCCAAGGGCACCTGGACGGTGACCGTCGCTGCGCCGGCTCCATCGGCCGATTCGGTGTCTCCCAATTCGAGCAGCGGATCCAGCCAGGTGTTTACGTTCGTCTATTCGGATACCCAAAACGCCGCGAATCTTTCCGCGGTTGCGCTTCTGTTCAACACCTCAGTCGCCTTTACGAACGCCTGCTACGTCGTTTATGACCCGCTGGGCGGAACCGTGGCCCTGCAGACGGATGACGCTTTGGGATCGGGTTCCAAGGCCGTGGGTTCGTCCTCGGTGCTCCAAAACAGCCAGTGTCAGGTAGGTGCAACTTCTTCCAGCATCGCCGGGCTATCGCAGGTGTTCACCATCTCAATCACCTTCAAAGCCGCATTCAACGGCTTGAAGAACATCTACATGTACGCTTCGGAAGGAACACTGAACACCGGCTGGGTACAGCGCGGCACGTATCTGGTGGGCGCGGGCGGAATTCCCACGGCCGATTCGGTGGTGCCTTTGGGAGGAGCCGGACCTACGCAACGTTTCAGCTTTACCGTTTCGGATGCGGGCGGTTCCGGATATATTGTCGCGGTGGCGATGCTATTCGCGGCGACATTTGATCACAACAACGCGTGCAGCATGGTTTATGACCGGACGCGGAACACCATCTCGCTAGCCTTCGACAACCCGGCCAATGGCGCCGCGACCCTGGTTCCAGGGACGTCTGCAATCATCTCCAACCATCAATGCTCCGTACGCGGAGCCAATACGACGGTGATCGCCGGCACCACGCAATTGGTGGTGACCGTCGACATTGCGTTCAACGCAGCTTTCTTCGGTGCGAAGAATACGTATCTGTACGCCGCGGAAGCGTTCTCCAACTCAGGATGGGTCACAGTCGGAGGCTGGACCGTCACAGGCGGATCTCCCACGGCTGATTCCGTTAGTCCGGCGTCTGGTTCAGGTGTGTCACCCAACTTCACGTTCGCCGTGTCCGATTCGGCCACCGATCTGAATATCATCGGCATGAATATGCTGCTCACGGCGGGGTCGCCCGCCAATCTCGCGAACGCTTGTTATCTCTGGTACAACCGCACCGCGTCCACCATCGGTCTTTACTCTAACGACGGCGCGACGTTGAACACCAAGGGGATCGGATCCGCATCCACTCTCCAGAACAGCCAGTGTGCCGTCGGCTTTACGACCATGACGACTTCCGGCAACTCGGTCCTCTTCACGATAAACCTGGTCTTTAAATCGCCGGCGTTTCAAGGAGCGAAAACGGTTTACCTCCAAGCCCTGGAGCCGAATACGTCCACCGGGTGGGTCGCCCGCGGGACCTGGACGGTCCCCTAGTAAGGTCCCTAGTAACATGGAGCCATGTCCGTCTTCGCCGACCGCAAAGATGCTCTTGAGGAGCACGAATTTCGCATGGGCCTGGAGCGCGGCCGGCTGGCGGTGACGCTGGATTTGCTCACCGATGCGCTG
>Ga0068855_100012679_pt1 | contig 10173 bp, 3 predicted proteins | sample KBSCornC52_FD_66592 | JGI IMG/M metagenome (GOLD analysis project Ga0068855, IMG submission 66592) | Corn rhizosphere microbial communities from Kellogg Biological Station, Michigan, USA - KBS Corn C5-2 | ecosystem: Host-associated > Plants > Roots > Rhizosphere > Soil ... | reverse complement strand
ATGTCCGGCGCGTTTCTGGCGGAGCTGACCCGACACTTGCAAGGGCAAAGCCCGCACTTCGCCTTCGCCAACAGCTGGCTCGAGCACCGGCTGTCGGAACACGGATTGACCATTGAACGGCTGGTCCTGGCCGAAGGTCAGGCACAGGCCGCCGACCAGGTCTCGATAGGCAACAGCATTGGCAGTCTGCGGTTTCTCGGCTCGAACGACTGGCGGGAGTTTGTCGAACAACATAGCCTGATCGAACAGACGTTGCGCGAGGATCCGGCGCAGGTCTACCCCCAAATGGACTTCGGCACTCGCGATCGTTACCGGCACGTTGTCGAGGAGGTCGCCAAGCGGAGCGAATGGTCGGAGTATGACGCAGCCCGCAAGGCGATTCAGCTCGCGCAAATTGCAGCCGCTGAGCGAGCCGCAGATCGGAAGGCGCACGTTGGATATTACCTCATCGACGGGGGGCGCCATGTCCTCGAAGGCAGCGTAAAAATGCGTTCGTCGCTGCGGATTGCGACGGGCAAATTCTGGCGGCGATTTCCACTGTTCTTCTACTTGTCCGGCGTCGTGCTGGCAACGGCGGTCGCGACGGCCGCGTTCGTCGAACTCTCGGGCTTACCCGCCGCGGGAGCATTGTCGCTGGGTGTGCTCGTCGTTGCCCTGGTGAGCGCGAGCCAAGCGGGCGTCGGCATTGTGAACTGGTTGGCCGCCCTGCTGGCCCCCCCTCGGCCGTTGCCGCGAATGGACTTCGCGGTGGGAATCCCGCCCGAGCACCGCACGATGGTCGTGGTGCCGACGATGCTCTCCCGCGCCGAGGGCGTAGCCGATCTGCTGGAATCGCTCGAAGTTCGGTTTCTGGCCAACCGCGATGAACAGCTCCATTTTGGCCTGCTGACCGATTTCGAAGACGCTGCGCAGGAGACCATGCCGGGCGACGCGGAATTGGTGCGGTTAGCAAAGGAGGGCGTCGAGCGGCTCAACGCAAAGTATGAGAAACATCGATCGGATGCGTTCTTCCTCTTCCACCGTCCACGGCGGTGGAACGCGCAGGAAGGGGTCTGGATGGGTTATGAGCGAAAGCGCGGCAAGCTGGCGGAGCTGAATGCGCTCGTGCGCGGCGACGCACAAGACCGATTCTCTCAGATCGTCGGCGACACGAGCATCTTGCCGGATGTGCGCTACATCATCACGCTCGACACCGACACGCAGTTGCCGCGCGACTCGGCGCGGGAAATGGTCGGCGCAATGGCCCATCCTCTTAACCGTCCGGTGCTGGATCGCCAGCGCCGCCGGGTCGTCGAGGGTTACGGAATTTTGCAGCCGCGCGTGGGCGTGAGCCTGCCGAGCGCCCAACGCTCCTGGTTCGTGCGGCTGTTCGCGGGCGACGCCGGAGTCGATCCCTATACGCGGGTCGTGTCCGACGTTTACCAGGATTTGTTCGGCGAAGGGTCGTTCGTCGGCAAGGGCATCTACGATGTCGATGCCTTCGAGCAAAGTTGCGGCGGGTTCCCCGAGAACGCAATCTTGAGCCACGATCTGCTCGAAAGCGCTCATGCCCGGTCAGGGCTGCTGAGCGACGTCGAATTGTACGAAGACTATCCTTCGCGTTATCCGGCGGACGTCAGCCGGCGGCATCGTTGGATGCGCGGCGACTGGCAGATCGCCTGGTGGCTCTTGCCGCGAGTGCCGAGGCTGGCGGCGGGACGGGTCGAGAACCCGATCAGCGCGCTATCTTGGTGGAAGATTTTCGATAACCTGCGCCGCAGCCTTGTGCCCATCGCGATGCTAGCGCTGCTTTCGAGCTGTTGGCTGTTGGGGGGACCACGGCTGGCAGCGGCTGCAACCTTCTTCGTTCTTGTAATGATTGGAGGCGTGCCGCTGCTTTCGGTCTTGACCGACTTCATTTGCAAGCCGCACGACTTGCCGCTGGCCGTCCACTTGCGAGTGACGTCGGGGGCGCTGGGCAAGCAAGCGGCGCAGTTCCTTTTTACATTGGCGCTTATTCCCTACGACGCCTACGTCAGCCTCGATGCGATCGTGCGCACCCTCGTTCGCGTGCTTTGGACGAGAAAGAGACTCTTGGAATGGAAGACCGCCAGCAGCGCCGAGCGCGGCGCCCCGGACAACCTGGCCGGCTTCTTTCAGACGATGTGGTTTGCCCCCGCAACTGCCGCGGGCGTCACGCTGTTCGTGAGCATGTTTCGCGCAGAACTGCTGTCGGCCGTTTTACCGTTGACCGGCCTTTGGCTTGTCTCGCCGGCGGTCGGCTGGTGGTTGAGCCGGCCCCTCGCTCCGCCGCCGATTCGCTTGTCGAGCGAGCAGCACGTATTTCTCGCTAAGCTTGCTCGGCGGACGTGGCGGTACTTCGAGGCGTTCGTTACGGCGGAAGAGAACTGGCTTCCGCCCGACAATTTCCAGGAACATCCGACCTCGGTCATTGCGTCGCGCACCAGCCCCACCAATATCGGAATGGCGCTGTTGGCGAATCTGGCTGCCTGCGACTTTGGCTATTGTTCGGTCGGACAATTTCTCAAGCGCACAGAGCAAACGTTCGGCGCGATGGACCGCATGGACCGATATCGCGGTCACTTCTACAACTGGTACGACACGCGCTCGTTGAAACCGCTGCGGCCGCTTTATGTTTCGACCGTGGACAGCGGCAATCTTGTCGGGCATCTCTTGGTGCTGCGCAGCGGCCTGTTGGAACTCGCCGAGAGCAAGCTACTGCCGCCGCGCGTCGTCGGCGGACTTCGCGATACGCTGCAGGTGTTGCTCGACACGGCCCGCGGACTTGAACGCACTGGAAAAGATCGCGACGCACCGCTGGTTCCGGCGGAAGTGCTGCGCCAGCTCGAACGACTCAAACATCAACTTGACGTTGAGCCGCACACAATTAGCGCCGCGGCGGCGCTCTTGCGGCGCCTTGTCGCCGACGCGGCGGAGATCACCGCGGCCGCCGGCGTCGACAAGGAACTCCAGTGGTGGGCCGGCGCTTTCGAGCGATCGTGCATCGAGCACAGGGACGACTTGTTGCGTCTGGCCGCTTGGGCCGAGTTGCCGCCGGCGCCCGACGACCTTCGGCGACAACGTTCTCCGGAGCAACTCCAACGGCTCGACGAACTCGATGCGATGCTGTCGCGGCTGCAAGCCTCGCCGAGTCTGCGCGAAGTCGCAGCTTTGCAAGCGACATTGCTTCCGACGCTGGACGCCTTGCTGGGGCTGGTTGCTGCGCCTGCGAATAGCCGCCCCGACGCCACGACGCACGGCGTCGGCTGGTTAAGGCAGTTGCGTCAAGCGATTATCGCCGCGTCGCAACGCGCCGCCGAGCGGATTCAATCGCTTGAAAAAGTCGCCCAATGGTGTCAGGAACTAGCCGACACGGACTTTTCGTTCCTGTTCGATCCCTCCCGCGATTTGTTCGCGATCGGGTACAACGTCGACGAGCGCCGCCTGGATGCCAGTTTCTACGATCTGTTGGCATCCGAGGCGCGGCTGGCGAGTTTCGTCACGGTCGCGCAAGGCCAGGTGGGCCAGGCGCATTGGTTTGCGCTAGGCCGCATGCTCACCACGACGGGCGGCGCCCCGACCCTATTGAGCTGGAGCGGCTCGATGTTCGAGTATCTGATGCCGCTGTTGGTGATGCCTACCTACGACAACACGCTGCTCGACCGAACCTGCATCGCCGCGGTGCGTCGGCAGATCGACTACGGCAAACAGCGCGGCGTGCCATGGGGCATATCGGAGTCAGGATACAACACGCTCGATCTGCACCTGAATTACCAGTATCGCGCGTTCGGCGTTCCGGGCTTGGGACTCAAACGCGGGCTGGCCGAAGATCTGGTGATCGCGCCCTATGCCAGTGCGCTGGCCCTGATGGTGTCGCCGGAGGCGGCCTGCCGAAACCTGGAGCGATTGGCCGAAGATGGCCTTCAAGGAGCTTACGGATTGTATGAAGCCGTCGATTTCACGCCCTCGCGAGTGCCGCGAGGAACGACTCGGGTCGCCATCCGCCAGTTCATGGCGCACCACGAGGGCATGAGCTTGCTGGCGCTGGCGTACCTGTTATTGGACCGGCCGATGCAGCGCCGCTTCAACGCCGATCCAATGTTGCGCGCCGCCGACCTTTTATTGCAGGAGCGCGTGCCCAAGGCCACCGCGCCGGTTTTCCCCCACGTCGCGGAAGCGAGCGCCACGCACGTCGTATCGGCCGAGGAGCAGGGAACCATGCGGGTCTTTACCGACCCGGGCGCCTCGGCGCCGGAAGTCAACTTGCTCTCCAACGGTCGATACCACGTGGTCATTAGCAGTGCAGGAGGAGGGTACAGCCGCTGGCGCGACCTCGCGGTGACGCGCTGGCGCGAAGACCCCACGCGCGATTGCTGTGGATCGTTTTGCTATCTGCGCGACGTGGAGAGCGGCGCCTTGTGGTCGACGGCATGGCAGCCGACGCTCACTAATACGAAACGATATCAGGCGATCTTCACTCAGGCACGCGCCGAATTCCGCCGGCGCGACGAACGGATTGACACGCACACGGAAATCAGCGTCTCGCCGGAGGACGACGTCGAGCTGCGGCGGATCACGATCACGAACCGGTCGGAATTCCGCAGGACGATTGAGTTGACCAGTTACGCCGAAGTCGTGCTCGCGCCCCAAGGACACGATTTGTCGCACCCGGCCTTCAGCAATCTGTTCGTCCAGACGGAGTTGGTTCCCCAGCGGCAAGCCATACTGTGCACCCGCCGGCCTCGGTCGGCCGAAGAACGGCCGCCGTGGATGGTGCACTTGATGACGGTTCGCGGCATGACAGTGGGCGAAGCTTCGTTCGAAACGGATCGCATGAAGTTCATCGGCCGCGGCAGGAACCCGGCTTCACCGGCGGCCATGGACTCCAGCGCACCGCTCTCCGGCAGCCAGGGACCCGTGCTCGATCCGGTGGCTTGTATTCGGCAGGTGATTCAGCTCGAGCCCAACGAGACGGCCCGCGTCGACCTGGTCACCGGCGTCGGCGAGACGCGCGAGTCCGTGACGGCCGTCATGAATAAGTACCACGATCCTCAACTGGCCGATCGCGTGTTCGAACTGGCCTGGACTCATAACCATATCCTCCTTCGGCAACTCAACGCTTCGGAGGCGGACGCCCAAGCCTATGGCCGGCTCGCAGGATCGGTGATCTATGCCTCTTCCTTGCGCCGAGCAAAGGCCAGCATTCTGGCCGGCAACCGGCGGGCACAATCGGGGCTTTGGGGATATGGGATCTCGGGAGACCTGCCGATCGTGCTGGTCCGCATCCGCGATCGAACGAAAATCGAATTGGTGCGTCAAGCCGTACAGGCTCATGCCTATTGGCGGATGAAAGGCGTTAGCGTAGACCTCGTCATCTGGAACGAGGACGACTCGGTTTACCGCCAAACGCTGCAAGACACGATCATGGACGTCATCGCCGCCAGCCCGGAAGCAACGCTGGTCGACAAGCCGGGCGGCATCTTCGTCCGTCGCGGCGAGCAGATGTCGGATGAAGATCGAGCGCTGCTGCAAACGGTGGCTCGGATCGTTCTATTGGACGACGCAGGGACATTGAGGGAGCAGGTGGAACGACGCGGCCGAGGCGAAGTCTCGATCCCCACTATCACGCGGCTGCGGCGCGGGCGCGAGCCTGAGTCGTTTGTTGAGGCGCCCCAACGGGATTTAGCGTTCTTCAATGGCCTCGGCGGATTCAGCCGCGACGGACGCGAATACGTCACGCTGCTCAGCCCAGGGCAGACCACGCCGGCGCCTTGGGTCAATGTGATCGCCAACCCGCAGTTCGGCTCCGTCGTGTCGGAAAGCGGCAGCGTTTATACCTGGTCGGAGAACAGCCACGAATTCCGCTTGACTCCTTGGTTTAACGACCCGGTAACCAACGCGAGCGGCGAAGCGATTTATATCCGCGACGAGGAGAGCGGTCGCTTCTGGTCCCCTTCGCCGGCGCCGGCTCGCGGCGAAATGCCTTACGTCGCCCGTCACGGGTTTGGCTATAGCATCTTCGAATATGCAGAGGACGGCATCATCACCGAACTGTGCTTGTTCGTCGCCGTCGACGAGCCGGTGAAGTTCGCGCGGCTGCGCATTACGAATCGCTCAGGCCGGCCTCGCCGATTGTCAGCGACGTCTTACTGGGAGTGGGTGCTGGGCGAGGTGCGCGACAAGACCTTGTTGCACGTCGTGACGGAGTTGGATCCCATGACGGGTGCGCTATTTGCGCGGAACGCTTATAGCTCGGAATTCGGCGAGCGGATCGCATTTGTCGACTGCAGCGAATCGACGCGGACCTTGACCGCGGACCGCACCGAGTTTCTCGGCCGCAACGGCACGCTGGCGAACCCCGCGGCGCTGCGCCGCATCCGATTGTCAGGCCGTGTCGGCGCGGGACTCGATCCGTGTGCGGCGATGCAGGCCTCGGTTGACCTCGCAGATGGGCAGGAAAAAGACATCGTGTTCATCCTCGGCGCCGCCCAGAATGTAGATCAGGCGCGACAGCTCGTGCAGCGCTTCCGCGGCGCGACAAGCGCTCAGCAGGCGTTGGAAGGCGTGTGGCGCTATTGGAGCCGCTCGCTGGGCACGGTGTACTGCGAAACGCCCGACCCCGCGGTCAACTTCCTGGCCAACGGCTGGCTCGTCTACCAGACGCTGGCCTGCCGGATGTGGGCCCGCACGGGATTCTACCAGTCGGGCGGCGCGTTCGGCTTTCGAGACCAGTTGCAAGATGCCATGGCGCTGCTCCACGCCGAACCACGAGTCTTGCGCGATCACCTGCTGCGCGCGGCGGGACGTCAGTTCCTCGAGGGAGACGTCCAGCACTGGTGGCATCCGCCCGCCGGGCGAGGAGTGCGCACCCACTTCTCCGATGATTTCCTCTGGCTTCCCTACGCAACATCCCGTTACGTCGCCGCGACAGGTGATACCGGAGTGTTGGACGAGCGAGTGCCGTTCCTCACCGGCCGGCCGTTGCACTCTGAGGAAGAATCGTACTACGACCTACCGCAAATTTCCGGCGATTCCGGCGCCCTCTACGAACATTGCGTCCGCGCCATCGACAACGGCCTGCGTTTCGGCGAGCACGGCCTGCCGCTGATGGGCTGCGGCGACTGGAATGACGGGATGAACCTGGTCGGAATCCACGGCCAAGGCGAGAGCGTCTGGCTCGCTTTCTTTCTCTACGACGTGCTGACGCGTTTCGCCGAGCTTGCCCGCAGCCGCGGCGACGCCGCCATTGCCGACAAGTATGTGATCGAAGCCGGCCGGCTGCGGGGCAATATCGAAGAGCACGCCTGGGACGGAGACTGGTATCGCCGCGCCTATTTCGACGACGGCACGCCGCTCGGGTCGGCCTCGAGCCCAGAGTGCCAAATCGACGCCTTGCCGCAAAGCTGGTCGGTGCTGTCTGGCGCAGGCACGCGCGAGCGATCGCTGAGCGCGATGGATAGCGTCGACCGCCTGCTGGTTCGCCGCGACTCCCGGCTCATTCAACTTTTCGAGCCGCCGTTTGACAAGTCGTCTCTCAACCCCGGATACATCAAGGGATACATTCCTGGCGTGCGTGAGAACGGCGGTCAGTACACGCACGCGGCCGTCTGGACGGTGATGGCTTTCGCGGCGCTGGGCGACGCCCGACGCGCCTGGGAACTGTTCTCGCTGATCAACCCCGTGACGCACGCCGACACGGCCAAAGGGGCCGCTACGTACCGCGTCGAGCCTTACGTCGTGGCAGCCGACATTTACGCCGTTGCGCCCCACACGGGCCGCGGCGGGTGGACCTGGTACACCGGCTCCGCCGGCTGGATGTACCGGCTGATCACCGAATCGCTGCTCGGGTTGAACTTGGAGGTGGACAAACTCCGCTTCGCGCCGTGCCTGCCTGACAGTTGGTCAGCCTTCAAGATCCACTATCGCTATCGTGAAACGCACTATCACATCAACGTACATAATCATGGCGGTGGATCGACGATCGAGCGCGTGACCGTCGACGGCAGCGATCACCCCGAGCGATACCTGCCGCTCGTCGACGATCGGAACGACCACCAAGTCGAGGTGATAGTTGGCCCATCGCCAATCCCGGACGGGAACGGTGCGGCGACTCGCATCGATCTGAGAAGCATTGCCATTCCTCCTACTTGATTTTCGGCTGGCGGTGGTTTATCGAGAACGGCGATGTGCGTGAAAATAGCGCGATTGCGAACGGGAACAATTGTGAAGGTCACTAACGCATCAACGACGCTCAGGCGTTTTCGCGTTTAATTATTATAATGCGAGCACGTACGGGTTTGTGGAAGCCTGAGGGCGGCAACGGCCCGAGGCCTATCGGTCCGGGCGCACAACCAGACGGCGGCATTACTGGATTGATTTTTTCTCGAAACGGCTAACTAAGTCCCAAAGTTTCTCAGCGAGACGTCTGCTCGCCTTGCGGACGCTTCTTATAGTCAGTACTGGCCGTTAAAACGCCGGGATATCCTTGGCAGCCAGGATGTGCTATAATTCCAGCGGTCGGTTTGTCGACGCGCCCCGTGCCGTTTGTTTTTGCGAACTCGCTCGCTGCTCTTTCGCCTCTCCTTCCTGGCGGGCCTCCACTTTGGCCCCTTTCGCTCCGGCCCGGAAAGTATCAACGGGGCCGGGATGCCGTCTTCAAGGAGTTGAGCGGTGAGTAAGAAGCTTTATGTCGGTAACCTGGGCTACGGCGTGACGAGTTCGGGTTTGGAAGAGTTGTTCACGCCATTCGGCGAGGTCCGCAGCGCGCAAGTCGTCCAGGACCGCGAGAGCGGACGCAGCAAGGGCTTCGGCTTCGTCGAAATGACGAACGACAATGCGGCTCTTGAGGCGATTCAATCGCTGAACGAAAAAGAACACGATGGTCGCCCGTTGACCGTCAATGAGGCTCGCCCGCGCGAAGATCGCGGCGGAGGCGGAGGCGGACGCGGCGGTTACGGCCGCCGATAAGCCGCCTCGCAATCAATCATCGTTCGATTGAACGCCGGAGCGAGGCGCGACGTTTCGCTCCGGCGTTTTTGCTCCCGGGAAGAAAACCGCGATTGGTTCCGAACTATTGGCCGACGCGCTAGGGGCTCAAAAACTGAAAAGGACTACGCGATGACTCCCGAGGTTCCAGCGAATGGCGATGTCCGCAGGATGACGGACGCCGAACGCAAATCTGAGCAAAAGGCGGCTAAGAAGGCCGATAAGAAAGCGGCTCGGGATAAAGCTAGCCGCGAGCGTCAAATGGGCGCCCGACGGCGCAAATAAAGGCGCGGGGCGCCCGACGCAGACTCTTGCTGATCGGTCCAAGCCATGACGCTTATCCATTGCAGCGGTTGCTGGCAGCCGATGTCAGCTTTTGTCCGACGTTGTCCTCGCTGCGGTCACATCGACAAGTACCGCATTCGACGCGCAGTCGTGAAGTTGGCGATTTTTTTCGTCGTCGCGGCGATGGTTCTCGGCCTGACGCTGCGGGCCCGCTAAGCGATTGCGCAAGGCGCCTGCGGCCTGGCACAACATCGGAGCGTTGTCGAACGGCCGGCGAAGATCGATCTTCGCGGGTGAGGACGGAACGAGTGCCGGAAAAAAAGGAGCATTTCTCAATCATGAAAGACGTTATGACGGACGAATCGCGCAGTCGAAATTTTGCGCAAAGCGGAACCGACCTGATAGAAATCGACGGCGTGGCTCTCCACGCACGCTGGAGAATGACGGGCATTCAGGATTATACGGTCGGCGCTGGCGCGGCCCTGGACGGTCTTCGCAAAGAGATCGCGGTTTCCATGTTCTTTGACAATCTCCCCGACGAAGCGGAATTGGTCCAGACGCTGCTGGAAAAAGTTCAGGCCGACAAGACGCGGAAGTTCGAGTGCAAACTCCCGAGAGCGACGGCTTCTGTTTACTTCCGCGAAATCTGCGCGGATCAGAGCGGCGCCACGATCGGCATGGTTTTCGGAAACAAGCCGCGGAAATAACGCTCAGGCCGGGGCGCACGGACGCTGGTTCTTTCAGAACACGGAGTCGCGGATGTCGATCGAAATTGTAATCGCCGCGCAGACCGCCTCCGTCGCCGCGGCTTGGATCGGCGGCGCGGTCTGCCTCATCGGCGCGCTGGCGCTCGGCTGGGCCGTATTGGTTTACGGCGGCCTGTGGTTCCAAGGCTACATGTCC
>Ga0068855_100012678_pt1 | contig 10173 bp, 5 predicted proteins | sample KBSCornC52_FD_66592 | JGI IMG/M metagenome (GOLD analysis project Ga0068855, IMG submission 66592) | Corn rhizosphere microbial communities from Kellogg Biological Station, Michigan, USA - KBS Corn C5-2 | ecosystem: Host-associated > Plants > Roots > Rhizosphere > Soil ... | reverse complement strand
GCCTTCTCCGCGAAGCTGACTCCCTTCATGAGAGAGAAATCAACATTGTCATACGGCATTCCTGAAACGATTCCTCGTCCGGAGTTACCCCACTCATTGACGGGGTGTACAAAGGCATCGACGTTGAATGCCCGTTTGAAAGTGGGATGGGCAACCTTGACAGTCGCTCCACTTTTGATACTCGCTCTCGCATACTTCTGGCTGCCAGTGTTACCAACGTTGGCAGGGTCGGAAGCATTATCGGGGAAAGTAAGCGGAGGGCCAGAGTGAGCTGAAAGACTTGTGTTCGCCTGCCAACCACCAGCCAGATAGGAGAGAACGCCGTGATTGAGAAAAGGCTTGCTTTTTCCGAAGGGCAACTCATACAAAGCCCAACCATAGACGATGTGCCCGATGCTATTCGCTGAGAGACCATAATTCTGACTCAGGTCATAGTAGTTCTGCACTTGCGAAGCTCCTGCCGGGCCATTTTCAGTGTTGTACATACCGCTGGCCCCGTTGTCGAGCGACTTGGACCAGGTATAGCCGGCGCCCAGTGCGAAGCCATTGCTCATACGCTTTTCGATCTTCGCCTGCAAGGCGTTGTAGTTCGCTGTGCCGCGGTCCGTAATCATGATCTGCGAGCCGGCCCATGGGAATGGCCGGTGAACACCTGCATCGCCGGGCTCACGCGAGTTGTTTGACAAGCCGGTAAGAGGCAGCCGTCGGTTGACGCTTCCCACATACGAGATGGAAGCAACCAGGTTCGAGCGAATCTCTTTTTGAATCTCAATGTTGAACTGGTGCGAGTAGTGATTCTTCATATGCGGGTCGTAGTACCAACCAGATTGATGGAAGGGCTCCGAGACCGCCGGCAGAGCATCCGTGTTGCTCAGCGTTGGTGTAATCTGCGCCATCGTCTGCACAGGTAGACCCGTGCTGTTGAAGACCAGAGGAAGAGAGGCATTGGAAGGCCACGCCAGCAGCCGGTCGCGGACAGTTTGAATTGCGCCCTGTAAGTTGTCATAGACCAGGCCGTATCCCGCCCTCACAACTGTAGTTGAATCCAGCTTGTACGCCACGCCGATTCTGGGGCCGAAGTCCTTGTAGACTCCGTCTGGACCGAGGTTGGGATTCTTCGCCGGCACTACGTGAGCCGCGAGAAGCGCATCGTTCTCCGGTGTGGTATGGGGGATGCACGGCGCGTACACTCCTTTCGATGGATCGCAGGGCGGCGGCAGCTTGCCGCCGGATACAATCCAGTTGCCGGTATTGGGATCGAGCATCGCAGCATTGCCAATCAGCAGGCGAGGTGACGATTCCCCGTCCCAGCGTAAACCGGCATTGATGGTTAGCCGTGGGGTTGCCTTCCAGGAATCCTGGATATAAGCCGCGCTCGAGTAGACGCGCACCGCGTTATTGGGAGACTGAAACCGTCCGTTGTGAGGCACTCCAAGAAGAGCTGACGCAGTGGAATTGCCGGTGCTGCCTGCATTCTGCGGGTTCGATGTCTCCTCGGGGTCAAAGGTGAAGCTCGCGCCTCCAAAGCGGTTTCCCGACTGCCCCTGCGTCATCTCCGGAATGATCTGCTGGAATCCAAACCTTATCTGATGATTGCCGCGAATCCAGGTGATATTCGCCGCGTAATTGAATGCGTGAGTGGTCGATCCGGCCGGGCCGCTTCCGCCTACGCCCGAATACCCGCCATTAAGCCCAAAGCTCGCATGACCATAGACCGACTCCACCCCGGGATAGCCGGAGGGCGCCGAGACGTCAATCGGCTTCGTCTCGGTAACCGCGTTGAATCTTCCGCCATAACCGACCCTGGCATCCAGGATCAGGTTTGGAGAAAAGACATGCGTATAGCCGCCTCCGAAGTTTCTGTTCGATGTCGAGCCGAAGTTTGCAAGATGGAATGTGCTGGGGGTTAGATTTGCCCCGGACAGAAGGCTGTACCGGAACCACAGCATGTTATTCGAGCCGAAGTTCTGGTCGACGCGCCCGTTGTACTGGTTGGCGTTATCCGTTCCGACTGCATTGAGAAGCGTATTCGGCCCTCCCGGCGTCGTCGGAGTGAAGTTGGGAGTATCCCCATAATTTTTAAGGAAGGCCTGCGCAATCGGATCGATGCGGCTTGCTGGTATGTGGTGGCCATCACCCAGAAGCTGGCGCGTGTAGTGACCGGGAGTTCCCGTGGTGGACATGGGATCATATAAAAGCGGCGGAACACCCAGATTGTTGACAACCGCTGAATTGGAAAAGTCGCCGTCCAATTCTGCCGCCGTAGGGGAGACATACGTGGCTCCCGCGGCCTTCGAGTATCTCCAGCCCTCATAGGCAAAGAAGAAGAACGTCTTATCGGTTCCGTTGTAGAGCTTAGGAATAAGGACAGGACCGCCGATGGTTCCGCCAAACTCGTTCTGGCGGAAAGAAGCAGGCGGTATAGGCTTACTCCCTTTGAAGTCCGTAAACGGGTTGCGGGAATCAAAGGCATTGTTGCGCAGATACTCCCATATGACTCCGTGATATTTGTTTGTGCCCGACTTCGTCACCATGTTGACGACGCCGCCGAGGACTCCTCCAAACTCAGCCACGTCATTATGGGACTGAATCTTGAACTCCTGGATCGCGTCGACGATCGGAGGAATGTCATACGATCCGCCCATGGCTCCGGTGTTGATGATCCCGTCCAGAAAATAGACGTTCTCTCGATTCCACTGACCCTGCACCGAGGGAGAAACCAGCGTAGCGGTCGGCAAACCTGGCGCAGCTAATCCCGAACCGTAGTTGAGCGATTTGGTCTGTGAATAATTCACCGCGTTGACACCGGGCGCCAGAGTCAGCAGCGACGTGAAGTTTCTTCCATTGAGCGGCAGTTCGTTAACCGTGCGCTCCTCGACTACGGTCCCCATCTCCGTCGAAGACGCCTGCAGCAGCTCGGCCGATGCGGAGACATTGACGGTCTCCGAAACCTGCCCGACCGGCATCTTGAAATCCTGACTGGAGATCTGGTTAACATCGAGCCGGAGTTCGGGACTTACCGCCGACTGAAAACCGGACTGCATCGCCGTAATCTTGTAGTTGCCCGGAGGCAGGAGCGGGAAGAGGTAAAAGCCCTCGCCATTCGTTGTGGCTGTTCTGGTCAAACCGCTTTGCGAGTTGACCAGGGTCACCTTCGCGCCGACCACCACGGCTCCGTTTTCGTCGGTAACATGGCCGTTGAACTGGCCGGTGGCCGTCTGTGCGGTCGCGCTTGCGCCGAGTGCGAGGAGCAGAGCGCAGCAGACAACGGTTCGGATCGAGGCGCGTAGCAGCTGAATGAATCCGTACTGGGTGTTCTCGAACATATTCGCTCTCCAAAGGAAACTTTTCATCTTCGCTCCTTGAACTCGCCCCGATATCCAGCGGTACGAGATTCGTCGATTCATCGTGCTTCTGTATCACTCTGTTTATGGCTTCTACTTTCCATTCCCATCACGACAGAACTCTGTCGCAGGCTGGTGTTGCCCCATGGGTCTTTTGAGGGCTTTCGATTGAATCATCTATTTCGAAAGTGCTGTCCTCGGAACGGCCCATGTATAGCCACTACCGGATTCGCTTGTCAAGGAAATATCTATATTTTATTTTGTAATCAGAATATGATGCATTTTGCATGGCAACAGATGAATTAAGCGCCAAATACGCTCTTGTAAATATTCTTGGACAATTGTTTAGTTCTGAAGACCAGATCAATAGACCAATTGGAATTGAATTGTCAATAAAAATATTTATTTATATGTAAATTTGCGTTAATTATTTGATGTTTGAAGAATGTATATTCTGGGGATCCGGGCTGTACGCAGGGAGCGCGCGGGCTGCTATTCGTCCACCAGCCAGCCTCACTTGCAGGACAGCATTCGCTGTTTCGAGGTACGGTGTCTGTGAGGGATAGCAGTCACCCGATTCCGTCTTCTGATGGCCCGATATTCTCTGATTGCTATGGATCGAACAATGCCGCCGCGAAATACTCATTATGTCCCCGTCGGTCCAATTTCAGGCTTCAGGGTCTGGTTGCCCGTTCTGTTCCTCGGATACCTGTTTCTCTGGCATTTGCCTCTTTCGGCCCAACAGGTGGCAAAGCGCTCCCATGCGATCTCGGCATCTGTACTGCTGGATAAGGCTAAGGCAAGGATCATTGCCGATGATCCGCACGGCGCGCTCTCGATTCTGCAGCAGGCCAAGCCAGGCTCGCGGTTCGACAGTGACATTCACGCTATGAAGGGCGTCTGCCTGGCCATGCTGGCAAAACCTATCGAATCGGCGCGCGAATTCGATCAGGCTATTGCGCTGCGACCGAACTTTGCTCCAACCTACTTCTCCGCCGGCCTGGCCTTTGCAACCTTCAACAATCTGGACCGCGCGCTCGACCGGTTCGCCACTGCGCTGCGCCTCGACCCGACGTTGCCCGGCGTACGATTCAACTACGCGCTCGTGCTTGCTCGCGCCGGTCGCTTCGCAGAATCGGAAAAACAGATCGATCTGGAGTTGGCCGCCAACGGCTCGAAGTCAGGAAATGCGCTCGAGCTCTGGCGTCTGAAAGCCCGCGATTCCTACTACCAGAAGAAGTGGCCGGAGACGCTCACGGGCTACGGCAAGGTATTGGAGCTGTCGCCCGGTTCCGCCGAGGCATACTCCGCCATGGGAGAGGCGCTCTATTCTCTCAATCGCTCGCAGGAGAGCATGACGGCGCTCGAAAAGGCGGTGGCGCTCGATCCCGAGGACGGCGCGGCACACGCGCTGATCGGAAAGCTTTATCAAGGCGAGAATCGGCAGGATGAGGCAATCGCGGAGTTCGAACTGGCTCATCGACTGGTGCCTGGGAATCGCGAGGTCGTCTATCGTCTATTTCGACTCTACAACAAAACCGGGAATACCAAGGATGCGGCTCGAATCAAGAAGGATCTGGATGCCTTGATGGCTGCCAGCAGCGGACAGGCGGACAATGAGCGGGAGGCTGTCGCCCTGAACAATGAAGGTATCGAACTCGAAAACAAAGGAGATCTCCTTGGTGCTCTGGATCGCTATGACCAGGCAGTCAAGACCGACATCACCAACCCTGTCTTCCAGCGCAATGCCGCGCTTCTGCTATGTAGGATGGGCAGGCCGCAGGAAGCCATTCGAAGACTGGACGACATCCTCTCGGTCAATGCAGATGATGCCAGGGCTCTACAGATACTTGCAGTCGCGAAAGAACTCGCCGCCGGCGAAGTTGCAAAAGCGTTGCCGGCAGCCCAGCGCTCCAATTTCTAATTACCGTCAGGCGGCCTGCTGGTAAGAGGATTTTTGATCGGAGCCGCGAATGCGATCAGCGGCAAGGACGTGTTGAAGCCAGGCTTCCCAGGTAAATCTCTCCTTCTCCTGCCCCACCTGGCCTCGGGCATAGCCTGCAGATCGGCCCGGGAACGCGTTCGGATATCGAGAGAGCAATCGTGAAGATCAAGAGGGCTCGATGGTACTGTTGACGACCTCTCAAGGTTCCACTGGAATGCGCGAAGAGAACGTTCCAACACTTGGCAGGAGGAGAGCCGGGATCGGTGCCGCCATTGATGGGCTCTCGGCCTCGAAACAACTCCTCATACTTGGCCAACCATCGATTTGGAGCAGAACAGCTTTGCAGTTTCGCACTGCCGAACCGCCCAAAGTTACTATTACGCTTCAGAACAGTGCATAAGGTGAGTACCACCGCGATTCCTGGCTTTCGGCTTCAGCAGCAATCGATATAAGCGCATCCCCGCAGAATGGCATTTCCCCAGTCTCGTCCGTTTTCAGATAATATGCTGCAACGACATTTCTCCAACTCTTTCTAACGGCCAGCTTGTTCAGCCTTCTATTTCTATGTCCGATCAATCCAATCCCGGATTCGACTCCGCATGCGCCTGGATCGTGGTCTTCGCCGGTTTCGTGGGATCGTTCGTAACCTTTGGCATCTCCTACTGCTTCGGAATCTTCCTGAAGCCAATAGCGCTCGAATTCCATGTCAGCCACGCCGCCATGTCGGCGCTTTTTTCTGTGATCACAGCAATCTCGTTCTTTGCCGCCCCGTTCACCGGCAAGGTCGCCGACCGCTACGGCCCTCGTCCTGTCGTCGCCATTGGAGCCCTACTCCTCGGCTGCGGAATGATTTTTGCCGCACACGTGCACAGCTTCGCGCTCCTATTCTTGACCTACGGAGTCGGCCTTGGCGGAGCAGTAGCCTGCACCTACATCCCATCTATCTCAGCAGTAGGCGAGTGGTTCAAAACATATCGTGACGTAGCCCTTGGCCTCGCTATCAGCGGTATCGGTTGCGGAACCCTCGTAGCCGCTCCACTCTCGGCCACGCTCATTGAACGTTACGGCTGGAGAACCGTCTTCGAGATCTTCGGCTGGGGAGGCACCGCTCTCCTCTTACTCTGCGCAGCGTTGCTCTTCCGTCCACCCGTCGTCGGCGAAAAGGAAAAAGCAAACACTGCCACTAACGTTCGAACTCGCGCCTTTGTTCTCCAATACATCTCCCTGTTTTTCTCCGGAATTGCCATTTACGCCTCATTCGTCTTCCTTCCTGCCTATGCGGGGGACATCGGCGCAAGCCGGGTAGCAGGCGCCGGGCTTGTAGGCTACATTGGTGCCTCCAGCGTCGTAGGCCGTCTCGGTCTCGGCGCTCTGGCACCGAGATTCGGCTTGATGAGGATGTACCAGGCTTCTTATCTGATCCTGCTGATCAGCTTTGGAGTATGGTTGGCGGCAGGCTCCTACACCGCCCTTGTAATCTTTGCCCTTCTTATGGGAGTTGGCTATGGCGGAATCGCAGCAATGTCGCCAGCCGTGGCCGCCTCTACCTTCGGCATCGAAGGGTTGGGCGAACTCCTCGGCATCCTCTTCACGGGATTGGGAGTTGCATGCCTCGTCGGACCGCCGGTTTCCGGCATTCTCGTAGACCAATTCCACGATTACAAGTGGCCAGTCTTCGTGGGTGCAGGTGCCTCCGTTCTGGCGCTGCTCTTCGCCATCCTGCTACAGGTCTATCCCAATAAACCAAAGATCTCGGAAAGTGCTCCAGCGAATCCCTCGCCATTAGGGAGTCATCGCCATTAGCTAATGAGACAATTGATTTTAATTAGCCGTATTTCCAGCTCTTTTATTCGCGGCGGGAATACTCGGACGAACTTTCACGACTTCTTGTGGCGTGGAACACTAATTTTCGTCCGGAGAAGCTTTCAAGTAGGGCTCCGGCTTGAGCATCCTGTTTAAGTTGGAAATCTAAAAGCGCTCTCGTAACGCATGATTTAGGAATATCTGATCAAACCGTTTATATGATCGTGATTTGGCCCTTGTAGAATCGGCAGCTCCTTTTGGGCAGGATTGTAATGTGGAAATCGGCTCGTCGTGAGTGATGCTCACTCACGAGATGAATGCACTTACAATCGGGATCAGCCTTATAGAGTAGAAAATTCAATTTTTAGGAGAGTCCTCATGTCAAAAGTTCGCATTGCGGGCTTCAGTGTTTCGCTGGACGGGTTCAGCGCCGGCCTCGCGCAAAGCCTGAGTGATCCAATTGGGAAACGAGGAATGGAGATTTTTGAATGGTTTTTCCGGACTCGAACCTTCTGCTCGATGCATGGTAAAGCAGGCGGAACTATCGATACCGACGATCTCTTTGCGCGAAGAGCGATGGAGAACTTTGGCGCCTTCATCCTCGGACGCAATATGTTCGGTCCGGTGCGGGGTCCATGGCCAGACGATTCTTGGAAGGGATGGTGGGGCGAGAATCCTCCATACCATGCACCTACCTTTGTCTTAACTCACTACGAGCGGGAGCCTTTGGTGATGGAAGGCGGAACAACTTTCTACTTCGTGACTGGCGGAATTGAAGAAGCACTAAGACTCGCAAAAGAAGCAGCGGGCGAAAAAGATGTAAAAATCGGAGGCGGTGTCTCGACTGTCCGGCAATACCTGCAAGCTAGTCTCGTCGATTCAGTGCAGCTTGCCCTGACTCCTGTCGTCCTCGGCGAAGGGGAAGCGCTGTTTACCGATCTCAATCTTCGTGCCCTCGGATTCTCAGTAACAGAGCACACCAGTACCGAACACGCGACTCATCTTGTCCTGGAAAAAGCATAAGAACAATGTCCCTATGAGCTCACGCCTAGCTCTCTCATAATGAACAGTTATTACGTCGAGCCGGGCCCACAGTGCATAAATGGTCAGATAAGTAATGAAAAATCATCTTGTCGCAGTGATTGGATGAACTCGGTGATTTGAAGTAGAAGTACCCCTCCGCGCCGACCTCAACATCAGGCCTGCGCCTCGGTCGTGTGCAGAGGTGGATGGGCCACATCCAACCGCGAAGCTGGGCAAAAGAGCTAGAAAGCTGTAATAGCTGGCGGTGGAACCACTGTGGAGGCTCTCAGGACATCCCGGCGTCCGCCGTTTCGCAGTCGTACTGGATCTGCAATAGCGAAGCACCTTCTCTTTGAACCCACCTTCAGTTTCTGAGCTGGCCACTGCCGCTCGCGTCATGAGCGAAGGTCGTCTAATAAAGTGGCTCCCTTCCCTTTTTCTGCATTCAGCCTGCCGCACTCAGGCACAGGCACCCAGCCCCTCGGACGCACCCTCTTCTTCCCAGAATCCGCTGCGCACCTCCTACAAGATGGGGGCTCCTCCCTCACGCAAGCTGCGGTCCCTTTCCGCAGATTTTACCCAATCTCCTAGGGTGTGGGTTGCAAAGGCACACCCGTTGGGCAAGCATGTACTGCAGGCAGCGGACATAACCCAAAAAGCGAAGCTATGCACCCCGTTTAGAGAATTTGTTGCAATCGCTGTCTTTCAGGTGACAGTCGGAGTGATCCGCAACATGTGCCATAATTGTCCAGTTCAGATAGTCAATCTTCACTCGCGTTTTATCCTCGGAGGAGCGCTGTGCAGCATCTGGTTACATCCCAGTTGGACCGCTCACTCGAAACGCTTAATGCTGTCCGAGCAGACAAGGTAATTGTCGATAACATCATTCAGGCGGGCAAGGCCATTGCTCTTGCTATGAAGGACGGAAAAAAACTGATGGTCGCCGGTAACGGAGGCTCAGCAGCTGACTCACAGCACCTTGTTGCCGAATTCGTCTCAAGGCTAGTACGGGATCGGCCCGCACTTCCGGCAATGGCGCTTACTACGGATACATCGATCCTTACAGCCATTGGTAACGACTTCTCGTATGACAATATCTTCGAGCGACAGGTAGAAGCGCTCGGCCGGAGTGGAGATGTCTTCCTGGGTATCTCCACTTCAGGTAATGCGCGCAATCTTGTCAAGGCACTTCTCGTCTGCCGCAGCAGAGAAATTATCACCGTTGGCTTTCTCGGCAATCAAGGGGGGGCAATGGCGGCGCTCTGCGATTATTCCATCATTGTGCCATCGAGCATCACGATGCATATACAGGAGTCCCACCTTGCGCTCGAACACATACTTTGCATGGTCGTAGAACGCTGCTATTTCGGAAATGATTTCGAAAATGTTCCTCAGCATGTAGCAGAATAATGCTAGGCACAGACGATGATCGCCTCATGATGAAGCCGAAGCCTCAGAATCTTGTGAAATGAAGATCGGCAGATCAGCGCAACATAATTAATCCTTAATCGAACCATGCGTTCGGATCTTATGAGCGCGCTCAATTGCTCAAGTTTCCCGATCTGGATTACATCGAGATTGAATGATCCAGTGCGCGCGTACAATTTGCTTCGTATACAAGTGTTTGCCAAGGCAAGTGGCAATAGTTTGGCAATGAGAGGACGTACGTACTTCAATGGTTTCCAAGGCTCGCAATGTTCCAGCTCTGATGGATGTGGCTCGCCGAGCCGGCGTCGGGGCGGCCACCGTTTCCCGCGTTATCAACGGCGGCCAGAACGTCAGCAGTGGCACACTGGCTGCCGTGCAGAAGGCCATCAAAGAGCTGGGATATCATCCCAACCATGCGGCCCGCAGTCTGAAGGGTGCGCGCACGAAGACCATTGGCCTGATCGTGCCCAGTGTCGCCGATCCGTTCTTTTCTACAGCAGCAGCGGCGATACAGGATGTCGCCCGTGCGCATGGCAGCCTGGTTCTGCTGGCAGCTTCCGACAATCTGCCGGCGCGAGAGCAGGAGCAGGTGCTTACGCTCATTCAGCGTCGTATTGACGGCCTGATTCT
>Ga0068855_100012676_pt1 | contig 10174 bp, 7 predicted proteins | sample KBSCornC52_FD_66592 | JGI IMG/M metagenome (GOLD analysis project Ga0068855, IMG submission 66592) | Corn rhizosphere microbial communities from Kellogg Biological Station, Michigan, USA - KBS Corn C5-2 | ecosystem: Host-associated > Plants > Roots > Rhizosphere > Soil ... | reverse complement strand
CCGTTAAAATCGTTCACGGAAACCTGTTGTGGCTCAACCCCGGCACCGTAGTTCACCAGTGCCCGCAACGTCCCGTCGCCGTTGCCTAAAAGGACGCTCACATTGTTAGTGCCGTTGTTGGCGACCGCGAGGTCTGCCTTGCCATCTCCGTTGAAGTCCCCCACGGCAACGGACTGCGGGTTACTCGCTGCGCCATAGTCGATCTTTTTCTGGAAGGTTCCGTCCCCATTCCCTAGGAGCACGCTCACCGTGTTGTCGTTGGAGTTGGCGACAACGAGGTCTGCGTTGCCATCCCCGTTGAAGTCTCCCACGGCAACCGAGGACGGAGCATTGCCAGTGATGGAGATCACAGGAGCGCCAAAGGTTCCGTCTCCGTTGCCTAAAAGTACCGTGGCGACGCAGCCGGCCACAGCAAGGTCTGTCTTGCCATCCCCATTAAAATCCCCAACCGCAATCGCTTCAGGCCAACATCCAAATCCTATAACGTAGTTCACTGCTGCTTGAAAGGTTCCGTCGCTTTTGGTCAAAAGTACGCTCACGTTAGCGGAATTGAAGTTGCCAACAGCGAGGTCTGGTCGTCCGTCTCCGTTGAAGTCTCCGACGGCAATTACGAACGGGGAACTACCATCAGCAGTTCGATAGTTCACTGCCGCTTGGAAGTTGCCTCCCGGAACTGCATCGACCGTCTGCACCACGGCGGACGACGTACTCGGAGCAAATGTAGTGTCTCCGCCATAATATGCCCTGAGCGTCCGCGACCCGGAGGGAAGCAGGATCGTCGTCAGCGCCGCCGATCCCCCTGACAGCTTGGTCGTCCCCAAGACAGTCGTACCGTCATAGAACGTCACGTTGCCGCTGGCTGCTGTGGGTGTGACCGCTGAGGATAAGATCACTACACGGCCAAACACAGAAGCGTTCGGCGAGCTGTTGAGTGTGATGCTGCTCGGCGTGCTCCCGCCAAGTACAACTGCTGGGAGGGCTAAGAGCAGCCACCTCCCGCTCGAAATGCTTCGTGACCTCCGCATTGGACGGTGTCTCGCGCGCCTGGTGACGTGATCTATCAGCTCTAGCAATAATTTGACTGTTGGACTGTAGGGCTGTTCTAGCTTTCGACGTGACTGAGCGAACGTCATGTCAGATGTCATTTTGCTTCCGCGACTTTTGAATTACGAAAAGACCGATGAAGGCTATGGCGACCAAACTTACTGAGGTGGGCTCGGGGACCGCGCTGCCATATGTGACATTCCCGGAAAAGGATGCATCGTGAACATAGGCGGTGAATGCGTCTCCTTCGTTGAGTTCGAAAATATGAGAAGGAAAGTAGAATGAGGCATAATCCGTCCCGAGCTGATACGTGATTTGGTGATCGGTATAGCTTGAGATAATTAGCCCAATGGTGTCGAATCCTGCGGGGCCATCGAATCCCGCATCAAACGCTGCGGGGTTATTGGTGAAGTCATGCAGATGCAGCTGAGATCCGTAATCATTGCCAATGAATCCCGTGAAAGCCAGTTGATCCACGGAAGGCTGGGGATCGAAACCAACACCGTTTATCTGGATCGTTGGATTGGCAGGTCCGACGCTGAAAGTCACCGATGTGATCGTCGACGCTTGCAGCCCGGCGGCCAAACCGCAAACACACATTGCCAGGATGCTCATTACAGCCGCATTCCGACATTCGAAGTTTTCTAGAAGTTTCATTTTGCTCCTCAACGTGTCATATGCTCACACTCGACACGATTCCTTGATATCTGGAATACGGTTAATCTCGATTCGACCTTCGAGAAAGAGTGACACGCCTGCGTGGACTGCGCATCCCCCAAATGGGGTACATTCCTGACGAAGTACGGTGTTTTCCATCGGGGATACGCGACATGGTACTCTCAGGCTCAACATGGCGTTATCGTCCGGCCGGGCGTTCGTCGAGATTATCGGGCGAATTTACGAGGCGGCTGAAGATCCACTGATTTGGCCAGATGTGCTGCGCCGCCTCGGCAATGAGTTCGGATCCACGGTAAACGTCTTTACTCTGAATAACAAAGAGTCGCCATTAAGCGAAGTCGCCGTGAGTGATGGCGGTGACCCCAAGTGGGAGAAAGAATACAACGATTACTATTACTCGACCAACATCGTCTTCAAGCGCCTGACGCCCCTGATGAAGCCCGGTCAAGTGATCTCCTCGGCCGACGCCATCTCGAACGACGAGCTGCTTAACAGTGAATACTACCAGGATTTTCTTCGGCGGGGAGACGTTTTTTATCTCCTAGGAAGCGTCGTGAGTGCCACGGTTACATCGAACGCGGTCTTGACCCTGGCGCGTTCGCAAAGGTACGGGCCATGGTCCGCTGCGGATAAGGAGAATCTGACGTTTCTGACGCCACACCTTCAGCGGGCAGTGCGGCTCAGCGCGAAGTTTGCAAGACTCGGGCAAGAGCGTGACGAGCTGCTCAATCGGCTGCCAATGGGTGTAATAGTACTCGGAGAATCTGGCAGAGTCGAATTTTTAAACCGTGCGGCTGAGGCCATCCTGGAAAAGAAGGACGGCCTATGCTGCCGCGCTAATTGTATTTCCGCGGTTGATTCCAATGAATCCGCCCATTTGCGGAGCATTATCTCAGGTGCGAAATCCACGACAGGAGGCAAGGGCACATGCGGAGGCAGTTTGTCGATTAGTCGCTCTTCCGGCTGCCGGCCTTATTCGGTCATGGTGGCTCCTCTTCGTCCAGCACCAACGTCCTACCTCTCCCAGACCCAAGGTGTCGCGATCTTCATTAGCGATCCTGAGGCCTCGCAACCAACGAACTTAGAACGTTTGGCCGCAATGTTTGCTCTGACTCCCTCGGAATCGAGATTGGCGGACCGCCTCATCCAGGACCAAAGCCTCGCCGAGGCCGCAGACGCACTCGGGATCACCATACAAACAGCTCGGGTCCATCTTAAACGGATTTTCGGTAAGACCGATACGAGCCGCCAAAGCGAACTCATGCGGCTGCTCCTTAGCAGCCCCGCATCGCTTCGGGACTAAGCACAGGAACGTTATCCTGATTTCCTCGAGGGTGTGGCGATCGGCGCGCGCTGCGTAGTCCACATGACATTCCGGCCACACCATCCTAAAGGCGTCCTAGGCACATTTGTCGAGGAGGCAGGATTGTGTCGGTCCTTAAAAAAGGAGCCTGACATTCCAGACTCCTCGGTTAACGACGAAGATCATTGTGAAAACCGGGTGGGTGGATTGCTGGGGTGAAGAGCACCACGTGCTGCTGCGGCCGATCGAGCCGGAAGCCTCGCAAAACGGGCATATCGAAAGCTTCAATGGGAGGTTTCGGGATGAGCGTATCTGACCGCGGTGGAGTTTCGCAATGGGCTTTCCTTCGCGCTGCTAGGCCTGAATCCGGCAGAACGCCTCGGGCGTCAAGGCGACCCTGGGGGCTCGCTGGCACTCGGCCTTGACTCCCTGCGCTTTCCGCCCGGAGATCCTCAGATCAGCGCGAAGGAAAGCCTCGAAGGTGGCGTCGGTGGTGACCCAGACAAAACTTTCTTCGTCAGCAGTTTTGTCGGCACGAGGTATCGTCTCATGTGTTCCGTATGGAACTCACACCTTTCACCATCTTTGCGCGACCCATCGCTGCGCTACGCCAAGCGAAAGAAATCTAAACATGGGACCTGACGCGTGTGGCATCGTAATCAGCAGGTCGCCGGTGGGTGGCTCCGCAATACAACACTCATTTAGGAGACGGCCGTTTGCATCCTGGGCTGCTTTCGTCCGGGTCTTTATTTCACCCGTACGGGTTTCCGCTCCAGATCGGTAGGACCATTATGGAAGCCTCTGCACTGCGGAGAGTGTAATCGTTCGCCGCTTTTCTTGAATCTCGTGGTGAATCCTTAGCGCGCGAATGTCCCGTTTCCCCTAAAAGCCTTCAGGAGCGTCTCGAAGCGTGGCAGGGCTGTTTAAGAGCAGTCGCATCAATTCGCTCTGCCGCCCAGTGTCAGTTTTCTCGAAGATTCGTTTAAGATGAACGCGGGCAGTTTGCGTGGTAACACCGAGTTCTTCCGCGGCCTCGGCAACGCTCTTACCTTGCACTAATTGATCCGCCATTCTAGATTCTGCAGGCGTGAGACCGAACATCGCTGTCAGCCGCTCCAGGTTTGTTGGTTGCAGCGCGTCGGGATCGGTTATAAAAATTGCGACGCGCGGGACCTGTGACAGCGGCGATGCCGCGGTCGGCATCAGCGGAGCTACAAGGACTGAAAATGGCCGGCCTGTCGAAGAGCGAGTGATCGACAAGCTTCCTCCTCCGCTCACGCCTCTTTTGGACGCCGTTAATAGTGCGCCCGAAATCATGGCACGGAGGCGCGATGATTGGCTCGGATCAACTGCAGAAATACCATCCGTGTTCCAACGCAGGCCGTCATCTTTTTTCAAGATAGCCTCTGCCGAACGGTTCAGGAAGTCGATTCTTCCCGATTCGTTTAGGATTATGACTCCCATCGCGAAGCGATTGAGAACCTCATCTCGTTCCTGCCTCATCCTCGTAAAGTTGCCGCTAAGCCGCGCCGCGCGCTGAAGATGAGGGATCAAGAGGGTCAACAAGCCCAGCTCCGACGACGTAAAAGCACCAGATTTCCGGCTTCGAGCCAGACTCAAAACAGCATTTGAGCTTGCGTCGCTTGTGATCACGGCGCCTAGAAAGTAAAAGATGTCCCAGCGCCTCAAGAAATCTTCGTAGTACTCGGTCGTAAGTAGATTAGAATCCTGCATCACGTCAGATGAGTTCAACAGTCGCCGAGGTTTCATCATCGCGCTCATGCGCTGAAGCAAGACGTTCTTGGAACAGTAATAGCTGTTATATTCTTCTACGAGCCTGACGTCAGGGCTATCGCTCGCGCTGACTGCGCCGCCCGGTGAATTCTGGTTGTTCAGCACAAATCCGTTGACTGTAGATCGAAACTCGTTCCCAAGCAACCGCAGCACACTAGCCCAAGCCCGCGGATCCTCGGCCGCTTCGTAAATCTGTCCAATTATTTCAACCGAATTATTAGGTGTCGGCCCCTGCATAGGGCCGAAAGAATATCACATTCCACAGCCGAGCGCTTAAGATCGTGTGTTTGGTTCACAAATAATAGAATTCGGAGCGCTTTTAGGCGCAGCAAGGGAGCCGGATACCTCAATTGGGGGATGCGCACCTGGGTCGAGTGTGCGACGCTTCACCATGAGATTTTCGTGCCATGTACAGGTGCACACGTTTGCTTTCTGTGTCGCAGCATTCCTCTCGCGAAGCCGATGTGGCCTAAATTGGGGTGGTGCATCGCTGGCACTGCTTTTCATAGCTGCTACGGGCGCGCCTGCGTTCGCCCAGACTGCGACTCTTTCCACGACAAGTGTGACCTTCAACAACCAGGTCGCGGGAACATCGAGCGGCGCCAAGACCGTGAAGGTCACCAATAACGGGGCGGCGACGCTCGCCTTCAGCTCCACCGTCGCCAGCGGGGACTTCGCTCTCGACCCTTCCACTACCACGTGCGGGACCAAGGTCGTCTCAGGTAAAAGCTGCAATGTCGGCGTGACCTTCACGCCGACTGCCCCAGGCACGAGAAATGGCACCTTAATACTTACTGACAATGCCAGCGGCAGCCCACAGACGGTTTCCCTCACCGGGACCGGAATAGCGCCTGTCGTACTCTCCCCATCCAGTTGGGACTTCGGCAATCAAGGCGCGGGCATAATCAGCGCTGCCAAGACGATCAAGCTCACGAACAATCTGGGTACGCCGCTAACTATTTCCTCGATAGGCGCGAGCGGGGATTTCGCCGTAGCAAGCCAGACCTGCGGAGCCGGTATTGCCGGCGGAGCAAGTTGCACCATTAACGTCACTTTCACACCCGCCGCCAGTGGGATCAGAACGGGCGCCCTTTCGCTTACGGACAATGCCAGCACGAGTCCCCAAACAGCACCCTTAAGTGGAACGGGCGTCGCGCTCTTGACGCTGGCGCCCGCAAGTCTTTCCTTTGGCAATCAGTTTGTGGGCACAACCTCTCTGAGCCAGACCGCAACGCTAACTAATGGCACAACGGTTCCAATTGCCATTACCAGCATTGCCGCCAGCGGCAATTTCACGATTCAAAACAATTGTCCAGTAACGTTAGCTGCGGGCGCGAGCTGCGTAATCAATGTAGTATTTTCGCCACAAACCGCCGCATCGCTCAGCGGGGCCTTGACAGCGATGGATGCGGCCGCGAACAGTCCCCAAGCAATCGCTCTTTCCGGAACCGGGAAAACCCCTCCGGTGACGCTGTCGCCCACCGGCCTTACCTTTAGCCGCCAGCTTGTGGGGTCCACCAGTTCCGCGCAAACGGCCACCGTTACCAACATTGGTAACGGCAACCTTTCGAGTATTGTGGCTGTCGCGACCGGCGATTTTATCAACACCAATACATGCCCCAGTTCCCTGGCGTCGGGAGCTAGTTGCGTGATCACAGTGAAGTTCGCTCCAGCCGCAATCGGAACGCGGACCGGAGCCGTCACCTTAACCGATAGCGCGAGCACCAGCCCGCAGGTACTGAGCCTCAGCGGGTTTGCGTATGCCTTGTCGTCAATTACGGTCACACCGGCTAATCCGTCGATTAAGGTGGGCATCACACAGCAGTTCACCGCCATCGGGACTTATACCGACAACACCACACAGGACTTGACCAGCACTGCCACCTGGAGTTCCTCGGCGACTTCCGTGGCTACGATCAACGGTGTTGGGCTGGCGAGCGGAATTGCGGCGGGACCAACGACGATCAAGGCCACGTCTGGTGCGGTAAATGGCACGACGACGCTTACGGTGTCTGCGCCCGTTCCCGATCCTCCCACTGGTTTAGTTGCAGACCCTGGCGACCACCAGATCCTTCTGTCGTGGACTACAGTGCCGGGTGCGACAGGCTACTCGGTCTTGCGTTCCGTCCAATCCGGCGGTCCGTGGGCCAATGTAGGAGGCCCTCCGCAGGGTTACCCGACGCAGGGTGTCTTTATGGACACCGGACTCACGAATGGAACTACTTATTACTACGTCGTGCTCGCCAGCAATATGTACGGCTTAAGTACACCTTCGAACCAAGCTTCGGCGACTCCAGCGGGGGGCGCAGGCTTCGTTTTTACCGGCAGCCTGAACACCGCCCGCGAGCAGCACACGGCGACGCTGCTGAACAATGGATTGGTGCTGATTGCGGGCGGCGCTGGTATGTCTGGTTTCGTAACAACCGCAGAGCTATACGATGCCGCGACAGGGACGTTCAACTCCACCGGCAGCCTGAACGCCCAACGTAGTTACCACACCGCGACGCTGCTGAATAATGGAATGGTGCTGATTGCGGGCGGCTTTGACGGCTCTTATCTAGCCAGCGCGGAGCTATACAATCCCGCGACCGGGACATTCACCTCCACCGGCAGCCTGAACACCGCCCGCTATGTGCACACCGCGACGCTGCTGAATAACGGAATGGTGCTGATTGCGGGCGGCTTTGACGCCTCTAACAACGCCTTAGCCAGTGCGGAGCTATACAATCCCGCGACCGGGACGTTCGCCTCTACCGGCAGCCTGAACACCGCCCGCTACTGGCACACCGCGACGCTGCTGAACAATGGATTGGTGTTAATTGCGGGCGGCTCTGGTGTGTCTGGTTTCGTAACTACCGCAGAGCTGTACGATCCCGCGACAGGGACGTTCGCCTCTACCGGCAGCCTGAACACCGCACGCCACTTGCACACCGCGACGCAGCTGAATAATGGAATGGTGCTGATTGCCGCGGGCCTTGGCTCTAGCGGGACTTTAGCCGGTGCGGAGCTGTACAATCCCGCGACAGGGACGTTCGCCTCTACCGGCAGCCTGAACACCGCCCGCTACTGGCACACCGCGACGCTGCTGAACAACGGAATGGTGCTGTTTGCGAGCGGCAGTGGCAACGCCGGCTACTTAGCCAGCGCAGAGCTGTACGATCCAACGACCGGGACCTTCACCTCCACCGGCAGTCTGAACACGGGTCGCTTGAGGAACACGGCCACGCTGCTGAGCAATGGAATGGTGCTGGTTGCGGGCGGCTATGACTTTGCCGACGGTGTATTAGCGAGCGCGGAGCGGTACACTCCGGATTCGTTGATCCCGGCCGGATTAGTATCGATCGCAGTTACTCCTTCCAGTCCTACGTTGTCGCCAGGTACGACGCAGCAATTCATCGCCACGGGTGCGTTTAGCGATAGCAGCACGCAGGTTCTCCAATCAGTCACCTGGAGTTCCTCGAACGTCGGCATTGCCACGACCAGCAATGACGCTAGCAATCGCGGCGTAGCACTGGCAGTGGCGGCAGGAGGTGCGACGATCAGCGCCTGCACCGGCGCGGTCTGCGGCTCGACCTTGATGACCGTAAGAGCGGCGGGGTTCGTTCTCACGGGCAGCTTGAACAGCCCCCGCGCATTCCATACGGCGACCCTTCTGAACAATGGAATGGTGATCATCGCAGGAGGTACAGGAGGCCCCAATGGCTTCCGTCAGGCAAGCGCGGAGCTGTACGATCCCGCGACTCAGACCTTCACTGGAACCGGCAGCATGACCGACGCTCGGGCTTTCCACACGGCGACGCTGCTAAACAACGGAAAGGTGCTCATCGCGGGAGGCGAGAATGGCTTTGCAGGCTTAGCCAGTGCAGAGTTGTATAGTCCGACGACCGGCACGTTCACCAACACTGGCGCGATGACGATCGGCCGCAGTTCTCATACGGCGACGCTGCTGAACAATGGAATGGTGTTGATCGCAGGCGGCTACGGCGGTGGTTACTTAGCCAGCGCGGAGTTGTACGATCCGGCGACCGGTACATTCACGAGCACCGGCAGCATGACTGAAGCCCGGGCTTTCCACACGGCGACGCTGCTAAAGAACGGAATGGTCCTGGTTGCGGGCGGCTTTGGATCATCCGGTGATCCCTTGGCGAGTGCGGAACTGTATAACCCCGCGAGTGGGACATTTACCGCGACGGCCAGTATGGGTAGCGCGCGCTACTGGTTTACGGCGACATTACAACCAAGCGATGGAAAAGTGCTCCTTACAGGAGGGGAGAATGCCTCCTCGTTCGGGACGGTGCTTGCTAGCGCAGAGCTATATGATCCCAGCACCTCTGCGTTCACGTCGACGGGCACCATGACCACTCCTCGCTCTTTTCATACGGCCACTCTAATGAACAACCAAGAAGTTCTCATTTCGGGTGGCAGTGCCGATTTGTACGATTCGACGACCGGCACATTCGCGGCAACGGGCAATGCAAATGCCGCCGGGGGCCAGGGTCACACTGCGACTTTGTTGAGCAATGGAATGATACTGTTTGTAGTTGGTTCAAGCGCGGAGCTCTATTGAACCTTCCGGCGCGGTGATTATGTCGGCCCCTTTAAAAAAGCAGCCTGACAACCCAGATTCCTCGTGTAAGAAGAATCCGATAATTGCGACTTATACCTATAATTCCGACCATACACTTACGACCAAAACCGATGCCAAGAATCAGCAAGTGCAGTACAGCTACGACAGCTATAAGCGGGTGACCCAGGTACGGCGCGGCACCTACAATGGAACGTTCACGGAAGACACCTGCCAGCGCGAAGACTACACCTACGATGCCGGGACTTACGGCCAGGGGCGACTGACCGGACTGCAATACAAGGGCGGACTCTACTACCTTTTTGGTTCGCCTGGATGCGACCACACGTTCACGGAGAGCTTTACCTACAATTCGCCCGGAGGAATCACGGGCCAGGGTTTCACGTGGACGATGGCACAGAAGTCAAGAACGGCATCCAGAAGAGTATGAGGAACACAAAGAAGATTAAGAAGGACTGCTTCTAATGACTACTCAATCTCTGATTCTTCTGCTCGGACTCTCCTGTGTCCCCGCCGCGGCACAAGCGGCAAAGGCAGAGGACAACCCTCCGACTCTCACGGTCTGTGACATCCTTTCCCAACCGCTTCGATACGATGGCAAACTCGTTAGGATTCGCAGCTGGCTGAAGGCAACCGACGAGGGAACTTGGTGATTTCGGTATTCTCCTAAGGAACACTTTCTCCCTTACTCACCGCCGGCGTCGGGATGAGGTCGAAGCCAAGTTTGCGAGCGTGATTGCGAAGTCTTAGCTCCTTGCGATGACGGTGTT
>Ga0068855_100012672_pt1 | contig 10176 bp, 6 predicted proteins | sample KBSCornC52_FD_66592 | JGI IMG/M metagenome (GOLD analysis project Ga0068855, IMG submission 66592) | Corn rhizosphere microbial communities from Kellogg Biological Station, Michigan, USA - KBS Corn C5-2 | ecosystem: Host-associated > Plants > Roots > Rhizosphere > Soil ... | reverse complement strand
ACGGCCATCCACGACAAGACCGGCGAGCTGATCGGCTATGCCAAGGTGACGCGCGATTTGACCGAGCGGCGCCGCCTGGACGACGAGCGGCTGCAGCGCGTCCGCGCCGAAGAGGCGCTGCGGGTGCGCGACGAATTCCTGTCCATCGCGTCGCACGAGCTGAAGACGCCGCTCACGTCGCTGCAGATCGAGCTGTACGCGATGCGCGAGCGGATGAACGAGGTGGCCGACGACGCGCGGCTGTCCCGCAAGCTGGATCGCGCCTCCCGCAACGCCGACCGGCTCTCGGGGCTGATCGACACGCTGCTGGACGTCTCGCGGATCGCCACCGGGCGGCTGACGCTGAAGCCGGAGCGGTTCGATCTGATCGAGTCCGTCCATGCGGTGATCGACGGGATGCGGGGCACGGCGGTCCGGGCCGGGTGCGACCTCCGGCTGGAGGGGGCCGAGCGCGGCAGTCCGGCCGGCGGCGCCGGCGCGCAGCCGATCTGGGGGACCTGGGATCGGCTGCGGCTCGAGCAGGTGGTCATGAACCTGCTGTCGAACGCTTTCAAGTACGGCGCCGGGCAGCCGGTGACGGTCAGTGTCTTCCGTGAGGGGCGCGAGGCGGTGATGCGGGTCTCCGACAAGGGGCCGGGCGTGGCCGACAAGGACGTTCACCGGATCTTCGATCGGTTCGAACGCGCGGCGCCGATGCGCCATTACGGCGGGCTGGGCCTGGGGCTCTACGTCTCGCGCGAGATCGTCCGCGCCGAGCATGGCAGCATCGCCGTCCACAACCTCGCCGAGGGGGGCGCCTGTTTCGAGGTGCGCCTGCCCGTCGAACAGGGGCGCGAGCGGGGCGCGCTCTCGACCTGACCTTCGCGGTGGACGTGTCGGCTGTGGTGTCGCTGGCGATCGCAATCGACGGGCAGGAGCGGGACCGCGCGGAGCAGGTGAACGCGCTGCGCATCCTTTATGACACCAGCCGCGAGCTGGTCCTGGCGGCGGACGTGGAAACCGCCCTGCTGCGCGTTTTGGACGCAACTGTCGCCCTGTTACATGCCGATAAGGGGTTCGTGGAGCTGCTGGACCAGGCTGATGGGCAGTTGCGGGTGATCGGTCACGTCGGCCACGCCCAGGGGCTGACCGGCCGGTTGTCGGGCTTGCGCGCTGGCGGCTCGTTCCGGGGCACGGTGCGGCGCGGGCGGACCATCGTCATCGATGCGGCCATGGATTCGTCCCTGGCGGCGGCACGGGCCACCGTGAACGAGGCCGGCGTCCGCGGGCTGCAGTCCACGCCCATCCATGGCACGGACGGCGCCCTGGTCGCCGTCGTCTCGACCCAGTACGTGGAGGCGCGGGCGCCGCGCCAGGTGGATCTCGAGCTGCTGGATTCTCTGTTCGAGCACGCCGTGCACGTCATCGAACGAATCCGGGTCGAGGAGCAGCTGCGGGACAAGCAGCGCTGCACGGACGCGCTGCTGGCCCGCTTGTCGCCGCAGGGGCCGGCGCCGGCATCCGACTTCATCCGAAGAGTTTTGGTCGTCGACGACAACGAGGACGCCGCGAACATGCTGGGAGAGCTGCTGGAGGACGCGGGGCACGAGGTGAAGACCGCCTACAACGGCATGGACGCGCTTCGGGTCGCGAACGCGTTCCTGCCGGACGTCGTGCTGCTGGACATCGGGTTGCCCGACATGGACGGGTACGAGGTGGCGCGGCGCCTGCGCTCCGGGCGGGCGGCCGGCGCGGTCATCGCCGCCCTGACGGGGTGGGCCCAGCCGCAGAACGCCGGTCGGTCGGAGGCCGCCGGCATCGACGTCCACCTGGTGAAACCGGCCAGCCTGCAGGCCATCGAGGACGTGATTGCGTCCGTCCCGGCGCGCGACGCGCGGCCCGGCTTGCCGCCGCTGGGCCTGGCCTCGTCGGACGAGGAGCGGCGCGGCACGTCGAGCGGGCTCTCGCGCCGGGTGCTGGTGGTCGACGACGACGACGACATCCGCGAGAGCCTGATGGACTTCCTCGAGGAGCACGGGTTCGAGCCGGTGGGCGCGCGGGACGGCGTGGACGCGCTGTCCAAGTTGACCGCCCTCGACCGGGCGCCCTGCCTGATCATCCTGGACCTGATGATGCCCAACATGGACGGCCGCACGTTCCGCGAAAAGCAGATGGAGCGGGCCGGCCTGGCGCAGATCCCGGTCGTGGTCATCTCGGCCTATCGCGACGTCGAGCAGAACGCGCGCGACCTGCAGGTCGCCAACTGGCTGCCGAAGCCGTTGAACCTGCCGGTGCTGCTTCAGGTCGTGGAGAATGCCTGCGCCGACTGACGCGTGAGAACCGCATCCGCCGGTGATAGAGTTGCCGGCCATGAGCACTCCGCAACGCGTTTGTCTGGTCGTCCTCGACGGCTATGGCGAGCGTGCCGAGCAGAAGGGGAACGCGATCCGTCTGGCCAAGACGCCGACGTTCGATCGCCTGTACAAGACCTGTCCCTGGACCCTGATCGGGGCGTCCGAGAACGACGTGGGCCTGCCCAAAGGCCAGATGGGGAACAGCGAGGTCGGCCACCTGAACCTGGGCGCCGGCCGCATCGTCTATCAGGACATCGTCCGGATCGACCGGGCCATCGAGACCGGGACCTTCTACGAGAACCCCGTGCTGGTGAAGCTGGTCGACGCGGTCAAAGCCAGCGGGGGGACGCTGCACCTGTTCGGGCTGACCAGCCCGGGCAACGTCCATGCCTCGCTCGAGCATGCGTACGCGGTCTGTGAGCTGGCCAAGCGGCGCGGCCTGACCAAGGTCGTCTGGCACGCCTTCCTGGACGGGCGCGACACGCCGCCCCGGTCCGCCGCCGGCTACCTGCGCCAGGTGGGCGACAGGCTGAAGCAGATCGGCGTCGGCGAGCTGGTCTCGGCGGTGGGGCGCTATTACGCCATGGACCGCGACAAGCGCTGGGACCGGCTGGAGATCGCCTGGAAGATGCTGACCCGCGGCGAGGGGCAGCTGGTCGACGATCTGGCCGCGGCGGTCGAGCGCGGCTACACCGCCGGCCCCGACGGCAAGGAGCTCACCGACGAGTTCGTCATGCCGCTCGTGCGCAAGGGCTCGGACGGCAAGGCGCGCGCGGTGATCCAGGACGGCGACGGCTGCTTCTTCTTCAACTTCCGCGCCGACCGGGCGCGCCAGCTCACGCTGGCCCTGCACGCCGCCGACGACGCTTTCCCGCACTTCGATCGGGGGCGGCGGCCCAAGCTGGCCGCGTTCGCCACCATGACCCAGTACGACGCCAAGGTGGACGTGCCGGCCGCGTTTCCGCCCCAGAGCCTGGCCATGATCCTGGGCGAGGTGCTGTCGAAGCAGGGCGTCTCGCAGCTGCGCACCGCCGAGACCGAGAAGTACGCGCACGTCACCTACTTCTTCAACGGCGGCGTCGAGCAGGCGTTCCCCGGCGAGGAGCGGGTGCTGGTCCCGTCCAACCGCGAGGTCGCGACCTACGACCTCGCGCCGGAGATGTCGGCCGCGCCGGTCACCGACGTGGTGGTGAACGCGCTCAAGCCGGGCGGGCCGACCTTCATCCTGGTGAACTACGCCAACCCCGACATGGTCGGCCACACGGGGAAGCTGGATCCGGCCATCCACGCCGTCGAAACCGTGGACAAGGCGCTGGGCCGCATCGTCGAGGCGGCCGCCGGCGGCGGCGCCACGGTGTTCATCACCGCCGACCACGGCAACTGCGAGACCATGATCGACCCGCAGACCGGGCAGCCGCACACGGCGCACACCATGAACCCCATCCCGTTCATCGCCGTGGGGGCTCACGCCGCGGGCCGCAAGTTCCGGCAGGGCGGTCGGCTGGCCGACGTGGCGCCGACGGTCCTGGAAGAGATGGGCCTGCCGCAACCCCCCGAGATGGACGGGCAGAGCCTCTACGCCAAATGAGCATCGGCAAGCGGCTGATCGATCTCGCGCGTTCCGAGCTGAACTCGCTGCTCGAGAAGGCCGCGCGCGTCGATGACGACGACGATCGCGACAGCCGCGCCTACGGCGACGCCGGGTCGATGTCCGACGAGGAGCTGGCCGCCGAGATCGAGCGGCGGCGGCAGGCGCGCGAAGAGGTCGAGCGTCTCACCTCGCGCGGGCGTCCCTCGGCCGGCCCGTCGCGGCCGGCCGCCGGCTCGTCGCGGCCGGCCGCCGGCTCGTCCCGGCCGTTCCGCGAGCACGGCTACCCGCCGCCGCGGCGCACGGCGGCCGGCGACGAGGCGCTTCGCCGCGCCTACGCCGCGCTGGAGATCCCGGCCGGCTCCGACTTCGAGGCGGTCAAGCGGTCGTACCGGCGCCTCATGCGCAAGTACCACCCGGATCTGAACGCCGGGTCGGACGAGAGGCAGAAGGCCGCCACCGACCTCACCCAGCGGCTCACCGAAGCGTACAAGACGCTCGAGAAGCACCTGCGCAAGTAGCGGCCCGCGCGTCGCGCCCATGACGACCGCCGCTGCCAGCCCGCCTTCCGGACCGCCGCTTCTGGCGCTGGTTCCCCCGGCCGGCGCCGACCCCGACGAGCTGCTCACGCGCTTCGTCGCCTACGCCAGCGGCGCGGGCCTGGCTCTCTACCCGGCCCAGGAAGAGGCGCTGCTGGAGATCATGGCCGGCAAGCACGTGGTGCTGAACACGCCCACCGGCTCCGGAAAGTCGCTGGTGGCGGCGGCCCTGCACTTCAAGGGGCTGGCCGAGGGCAAGACGTCGATTTACACGTCTCCCGTCAAGGCGCTGGTCAGCGAGAAGTTCTTCGACCTGTGCCGCCTGTTCGGGGCCCAGCAGGTCGGCATGCTGACCGGCGACGCCAGCATCAACCGCAACGCGCCCATCGTCTGCTGCACGGCCGAGATCCTGGCCAACATGGCGCTGCGCGACGCGGCCGGCGCCGACTACGTGGTGATGGACGAGTTCCATTACTACGCCGACCGCGAGCGCGGCGCGGCCTGGCAGGTGCCGCTCTTGTGCCTGCCGAACACGACCTTCCTGCTGATGTCGGCGACGCTGGGCGACGTCACGAACATCGCCGAAGGGCTGACCGACCTCACCAAGCGCGAGGTGGCGGTGGTGCGCGGGCGCGAGCGCCCGGTGCCGCTGGAGTTCGAGTACCGCGAGACGCCGCTGCACGAGACCATCGCCGACCTGGTCACGCAGGGGCGCGCGCCCATCTACCTGGTCAACTTCACGCAGCGGGCCGCCGCCGAGGAGGCCCAGAACCTGATGAGCGTCGATCTGTCGTCGAAGGCCGACAAGGACGGGATCCGTGCCGCGCTGGAGGGGGTGAGCTTCGACACCCCGTACGGCAAGGAGATGCAGCGGTTCGTGCGCCACGGCATCGGCCTGCATCACGCCGGCCTGCTGCCCAAGTACCGCCTGATGGTCGAGCGCCTGGCGCAGCAGGGCCTGCTGAGGGTGATCAGCGGGACCGACACGCTGGGCGTGGGCGTGAACATCCCGATCCGCACCGTGCTGTTCACGCAGCTCTGCAAGTACGACGGCGAGAAGACCGGCATCCTGGGGGTGCGCGAGTTCCTGCAGATCGCGGGGCGGGCCGGGCGCAAGGGGTTCGACGAGCGCGGCTTCGTGGTGGCGCAGGCGCCGGCCCACGTCGTCGAGAACAAGCGCCTGGCGGCCAAGCAGGCGGCCGGCAAGAAGGTCGTCATGCACAAGCCGCCCACCAAGGGCTTCGTGCACTGGGACCGGGGCACCTTCGACCGCCTGGTGAACGGCACCCCCGAGCCGCTGGCCTCACGCTTCGAGGTCACGCACGGCATGCTGCTGAACTGTCTGCAGTCGCGCGCGGCGGGGGGCGGCTATCGGCGCCTGGTCCAGATCATCGGGCGCTCGCACGGGGGGCCGCGCGACAAGCGCAACGAGCGGCGGCGGGCCGCCGCCTACTTTCGCACCTTGCGACGGGCCAAGCTGGTCGACCTGGTGACGACCGAGGCGATCCGGGGCCGGGTGGTCGAGGTCAGCCCCGAGCTGCAGCGGGACTTTTCCCTCAACCAGACGCTGTCGCTCTACCTGCTGGAGGCGCTGGCGGTGCTGGATCGCGACGCGCCGACCTACGCGCTGGACGTGCTGACGCTGGTCGAGGCGATCGTCGAGGATCCGGACATGATCCTGCGGCGCCAGCTCGATCTGCTGAAGGACGAGAAGATGGCCCAGATGAAGGCCGACGGGGTCGAGTACGACCAGCGCATCGCCGAGCTGGAGGCCATGGAGTGGCCCAAACCGAACCGCGACTTCATCTACGCGACGTTCAACGACTTCGCCGACCGGCACCCCTGGGTGGGGCAGCAGAATGTCCGGCCCAAGTCGGTGGCGCGCGCCATGTACGAGACGTGCGCCGCCTTCAACGAGTACGTGCGCGACCTGGGGATCGAGCGCAGCGAGGGCGTCCTGCTGCGCTACCTGTCGCAGATCTGGAAGACGCTGGAGCAGACGGTGCCGCTGGCGGCGCGCACCGACGAGCTGCTGGACGTGCTGGCCTACCTGGGGACGCTGCTGCGCGACGTCGACTCGAGCCTGCTCGACGAGTGGGCGGCGCTGGCGGATCCCACGCGCCGGCCCGCGCGGCCCGAACGCGACGCCGCGGCGGTATCGGTCGACCCGGCCGCCGAGCGGCGCGCGGCGCTGGCGGTGGTGCGCGCCGAGCTGCACAAGCTGGTGGCGGCGCTGGCCCGCCGCGATCACGCCGCGGCCGCCCGCCTGGTGCGCGCCGGCGAGGCAGAGCCCTGGACGCCGGAGCGTCTGGCCGCCGCCATGGCGCCGTTCTGGGCCGAGCACCAGACCCTGCTGGTGACGCCGGAAGCCCGCCGCCCGCACCGCACGCGCCTCGACGAGATCGGCCCGCGCCGCTTCCGCGCGCAGCAGACGCTGGTCGACGGCGAGGGGGACGAGGACTGGTCGATCGACGCGCGCGTCGATCTGGACCGCCCGCGAGGCGACGGCGAGCCCCTGCTCGAGCTGGTCCGCCTGGGCGTCTAGATGGCGTCTGAGCTCAGGGCTCGATCGCCAGGCGGGTGCCGGCGCGCAGCTCGGCGGGCGGGTCGACGATCACCTGATCGCCGACGCGCAGGCCGTCGCTGACCAGCGCCTCGTCGCCGCCGTCCGCCAGCGCGACGTCGCGCGGCTCGCTGGTGCCGTCGCGGGCGGCCACCCACAGCGCGCGGCGGTCGCCGTCGCCCTGCAGCGCGGTGGCCGGCACCGGAAAGACCGCGTCGAAGCGGCGCCGGGCCAGCCGTAGCGGCTGCCCCGAGACCAGCCCGACGTCGCCCGGCAAGGCCACCAGCACGGGCTCGGCCGAGGAACGGTCCGGGAGCCGCTCGCAGTCGACGAACCGAGGGCCGACCTGCGCTTCCAGCGGGCTCGAGTCCACGGCGGTCGACGGCGGCCCGGCGCGCCGCACCGGCTCGTTCGACGCGCGCGGGGCCAGCCCGATCACCTCGACGCGGCAGAAGCCGGCCCGGTCGAACGCCGCGCGCTCGGCGGGATCGAGCTGGAAGGCCCCGCGCAGAAGGCGGCTCTTCACGCGCGCGACGGGCGTGCCCGGGGTGACGGCGGCACCGACCTTGGCCAGCGTCTCGATGATCTCGCCCGGCTCGGACGCGGCGATCGTGTAGCGCGCCAGCGCCGCTTCGGCCTCCGCCGCCAGCCGCTCTTTCTCCGCCAGCATCACCTCGGCGTGGTGGGCGGCGGCGTCGTTGCCGACCGCCCGCATCGCGTCGCGCACCTGCTTGTAGAAGCCGACCCGCGACCGGTGGTGCTCGAGCGCCGTCTCGATGGGCGCGGCCGCCTGCAGCTTGCCGATCACCTCGCCGGCCGCGACCTCGGTGCCTGAAGGAAGCAGCTCGGTCAACCGCCCGGGCGTCGAGAACGAGAGCGCCAGCGTGTCGGCGGTGGTCACCTGCCCCGGGCGATCGAACCACCGGTACACGGCCGCCGGCGCCGGCGTCATCACGTGAACGCGGACGGCCTGCGGCGCGGGGGCGGGCCGCTGGTTCTTCCAGTACCAGACGCCGGCCGCGATCGCCGCCCCGACCACCAGCAGTCCGATCACGATCAGCGGCGCGCGCGACTTGCGCGGGGCGGCGCGCCGCTCCCGGGCCTCGTCGGAAAAGGCGGACATGACCACCGCTTCCGGCTGCGGCGGCTGGCGGCGTTCAGCCACCCCCGGCGGGGGCGGCGCCGCCTTGGGCGTCGGGACCGGCGGCAGCGTCACCTGCGGCGACAAATCGGCGGGTTTCTCGCCGGCCGCGGCGGCGCCGGTCGCCGGCAGATCTCCGTCCAGCGCCAGCGCCCAGTTGGGCGTGGGCCGCCCCAGGCCGTGCTCGGGCACCGGTCGTCGCGGCGGCGGCGACGGTTCCTCGACCAGATCCTCCGACGACATGGGCGGGCTGGATTCGCCCGTGATCGGACGTCGGGGCGCGGCCTCGGCCAGGCCGAACGCCGCCGATCGGGGCGCGTCGGGGAACCACTGGGACTGCGGCGCGACGATGGTCGCCTCCGGCTCTTCCAGCAACGCCTTGTTGGGGACGAACTGCGCCGTCTGCGCGCTCTGCGCGGTCATCCACTCGTCCGCCGCGTTGTCCGCGCCGCCGTCTGCACCGTCGTCCGCGCGTTGATCGGCGCCGTCGTCCGCGCCTTGATCGGCGCCGTCGTCCGGCAGGGCGAGCTTGGGGATCGGCACCTCCAGCGTCGCCACGGCGTCGCTGGCCGGCCGCCCGGCCACCCCGTCGGACTCCAGGAATCCCAGCTCGTGCAGGCGGGTGGCGAACTCGCGCAGGCTGTCGGCCGTCAGCTCGGCGCCGTAGGCCTGGGAGGCCCAGCTCACGACCTCGTCCACCGGCTGCCCGTTCAGCTGCAGGGCCAGCTGATATTCGAAGTCGTACAGGCGGAAGCTGTTTCCGGTCTTCGGATCGCTCACGTCCACGCAGGCCACACCATCCGCCTCGACCGGGGAAGTGGCCAGGTCCTGCCGGAAGCGGGGGCTGGCTTCACTCATCGCGTTCCGAGCTTACAGGTCCAGTTTGGCTCCGAGCAACATATAGTGCCGCGGCCCGGCACGATGCCCGACGACGCCCCGACGAACCCCGCCTTCACCTACCGCGCAGGCGTTCGCATGTCGGACACGGTGGTCACCTGCGACGGCTGGGCTTCCACCGATCTGCTGTTCCTGTCCCACGCGCCGGTCCTGTCGCCGCACGGCCGGCGCGGTCTGCCGGCGGTCGGCCGCGGGCGGCGCCAGCTGCTGGCCACGGACGCCACGCTGACGTTGCTGGGCCCGGTCGGCGACCGCTTGCGTCCCCACGCCCTGCTGGCGCCTCTGGGCCGGCCGTTTGCCCTGGGCGACCTGCGGCTGGAGGTGGTCTCGTCCGGGCACCTGCCGGGCGCGGCCTCGCTGCTGTCCGACAAGGCGGGGAGGCGGCTGCTGTACGCCGGGCCGATCGGGGACGGCGCCGACCTCCGCACCGCCCACGCCGTCTGCCTGGACGCGCGCTGGACGGGCTCCGGTCCGGCGGTGCCGGCCCGGAGCGAGGCGGAAGCGGCCGTGTGCGCCGCCGCCGCCGATCGGCTGGAAGGCCAGGCGCCGGTGCTGCTGATCGATCCACCGGCGCTGGCGCCCGCGATCGCGCAGGTCCTGGCCGACGCCGGCCTGGCCGTCCGCGCCCACCGCAAGATCCTGGAGGCTTTCGGGGTCTACCGGCGCGCGCTGGGCCTCAGCCGGCTGGCCAGCGGCGTCCAGCGCTTTGCCGGCCGACTGGCGCCCGGCGACCTGTTGCTGTGGCCGGCGGGCGCCGCGCTGCCCGCCCAGGCGCTGAAGCCGCTCCGCCGCGTCGTCCCGGTCGGCCCTCAGGCGCCGGGGGAGGGGGGCGTGCCCTTCCCGTTCGGGGCCGACGCGGCGCGCGCGCTGGCCTACGTCGCGGCCACGGGCGCCTCGGAGGTGGCGCTGGTGGGCGCCCCCGACGAGCACCTGTTGGGCCTCTTGCAGGGCCGCGGTTTGGCCGCCTACCGCCTGGGGCCGGCGCGCCAGATGCCCCTCTTTCGATGATGTGGCGTTTGGCGGCACGCCGGAAAAGTAGGGGAGTTCACGTTGCCTCTTCGGGTTCTATGGAGCTAAATTTCCCAGGTGTTCAATCTCGGAATGGGCGAGATCAC
>Ga0068855_100012671_pt1 | contig 10176 bp, 9 predicted proteins | sample KBSCornC52_FD_66592 | JGI IMG/M metagenome (GOLD analysis project Ga0068855, IMG submission 66592) | Corn rhizosphere microbial communities from Kellogg Biological Station, Michigan, USA - KBS Corn C5-2 | ecosystem: Host-associated > Plants > Roots > Rhizosphere > Soil ... | reverse complement strand
GGCCACCTCGATCACCGACTACCCGCGATACTCCTACCGCGGCTTCATGATCGACATCGCCCGCCACTACCGGACGCCGGGCGAGGTCAAGAAGCTGATCGACATCGCGTCGACGTACAAGATGGGCGTCCTGCACCTGCACCTGAGCGACGACCAGGGCTTCCGCGTCGTCATCAAGGGCTTTCCGCGGCTCACCGCGATCGGCGGTCAGGGTTCGGTGGGACTGCACGGCCAGACGATGGATCCCGGCGGCTACTGGACCCAGTCCGACTACCGCAGCGTCGTCGCGTACGCGAGCCGCCACTTCATGAGCGTCGTGCCCGAGGTCGACTCGCCCAGCCACAACAACGCGATCGTCATGTCGGAGTACGGCGACGTCCACAACCCGCGCCTCGACGGCCACCCGCAGGACATCAACTGCGGCCTGAACCAGCCGCCGGCCTGGAACTACACGATGGACGTCGGGTTCAGCGGCGCGTGCCCGGAGAGCGCGAACACCTGGGCGATCTACCGGGCGATCATCGGCCAGCTCTCGGCGATGTCGACCAGCCCGTACTACCACCTCGGCGGGGACGAGGCGTCTCGCGTGTTCACGCCGGCCCGCTACTCGGCCTTCGTCAACGAAGAGTCCGGGATCGTCCAGGCGTTCGGCAAGACGCCGATGGGCTGGGCCGACGGCTACGCCACCGTCGCCGGCACGACCCCGCCGGCCGGCTCGGTGGCCGAGTCCTGGCTGCCCGGGGCGACCGACGCGGCAGCCGCCGTCCAGAAGGACATGAAGGTCGTCATGGCGCCGGCCGACCGCACCTACCTCGACCAGACCCTGCCGAACGACGACAGCGGCCTCGGCCTGGACTGGGCCTGCCCGGCCTGCGACCTCGACCAGGCCTACGACTGGGACCCGGGCTCCTTCCCGGGCGTGCCGGACGCCAGCGTGCTCGGCGTCGAGGGCGCGATGTGGTCCGAGACGCTGCGCACGCTCGGGGACGTCGAGTACCTGCTGCTGCCCCGGTTGCTCGCGGTGGCCGAGGTCGCCTGGTCACCGCCGGCCGACCGGAGCGGTCCGTCGAGTGCGGCGTTCGTCGACTTCGCCCGCCGTGTCGCCGCGCAGCAGCCGCGCTTCGATGCGCAGCACCTGCGCTACTACCGCAGCGCCGAGGTGCCCTGGCCGAACCGCTGACGTGAGGACGGATCGGTGCGGGCGCGTGCCCGAACGGGCACATCCGCACCGATCCGTCCCAAAGCGTCTGGCGGGACGCGCCGCCCGCTCCTACCGTTTCCGGGCAAACGGCGGAGGTGCGCAATGGGCGATGACGACCACACTCCCAGCAACGCGGGGTACCACGGCGGGGCGGACGAGCGGCAGCCGCAGCCCAACCTGCAGCTGCCCAAGGACTACTGGGGCGTCGAGGGCACCTGGGACGAGAACGGCCACTGGCACGGCGGCACGATCCACAACCCGATCCACGACGTGCCGATCCCCGGCAGCCTCGACCCGTCCCAGGTGCTCCCGCACCAGCAAGCGCCGGGTGGGACGGCCCTGGCGCCCCTGAGCCAGCAGCAGGTCGAGCACCTGTACGCCGCCCGCCAGCAGCTGAGTGAGGCGCTGTCGCTGCTCGAGTACTCCAGCACCGCGGCCGACGTGGTGCAGAACCTGCCGACCGTCCTCACGATCGCGAACTCGGTGGTGCAGCTCGACGGCACCTGGGAGCACAACCTGGCCGAGGCCTGCCGCACCTGGATCGGCACCGACCCGGGCGCCGGCACCGACGAGCAGTTCCACCACGCGCGGGACGAGGTCGTGCGCGCCGGCTACGAGCTGTTCGGCGAGATCGAGCAGTGGCTGCACCAGAACGACTCGATCATGTTCTCCACCCAGGGCAACATGGCGCTGCAGCAGCTCGCGCACGTCGCGGCGTCCGCCCACCAGCAGCTGCACGCCCCGACGCCGTAGGTTTCGCCTTCCCCCTAGCAACGGATGATCGGAAGCGCTTGCGGACATGCGCTGCTAGGGGGAAGGCGAAATTCGAGGGACGGGACGGGCGACGACGAGGCGGCGACGAGGCGGCGTGGACGGGCGGGTCAGGCGGGCAGGGCGTACCGGCCGTCCGGCAGCGGGTCGACGAGCCCGTCCACGACCAGCGAGTCGAGGGCCCGCTGCCGCTGCACCGGATCGGCCCACACCGCGTCCAAGGACGGCGCGGCGACCGGCCCCGGTGCGTCCCGCAGCACCGCCATGAGCAGCCCACGCACCTGCCGGTCCGTCCCGGCGAAGCGCTGCGGACGCGCGACCGGACCCGCGTACGCGGGGTAGCCGGCCGACCGCCACGTGCACGCGGCGGCGATTGGGCACTCGTCGCAGCGCGGCTGCCGGGCCACGCAGACCAGCGCGCCGAGCTCCATGACGGCGACGCTGAACCGGGCCGCGGTGGCCGGATCGTCCGGGAGCAGGGCCTCGACCGCCGCGAGGTCGCGGGTGACCGCCGGCGGCCCGGCCGCACCGACGCCGCCGACCGCGCGCGCCACCACCCGCCGGACGTTCGTGTCGACCACCGGCACCCGCTGCCCGAAGGCGAACGCGGCCACGGCGCGGGCGGTGTAGGCCCCGATCCCGGGCAGCGAGAGCAGGGCCTCGACGTCGGGCGGCACCTCGCCGGCGAATCGGTCGCGCAGGGCCACGGCGCAGGCGTGCAGCCGCAGGGCGCGCCGCGGGTAGCCGAGCCGTCCCCACGCCCGGACGGCGTCGGCCGGGGCCGCGGCCGCCAGGTCGGCCGGCCGGGGCCAGCGCGCGAGCCACTCCTCGTACGCCGGCCGCACCCGGCTCACCGGCGTCTGTTGCAGCATCACCTCGCTGACCAGCACCGCCCACGGGGACGCGTCGGGGCGCCGCCACGGCAGGTCGCGGGCCGAGCGCTCGTACCAGCGCAGCAAGGTGGGGACGAGCGACATCGCCGGCATCCTCGCACGCCGTCCTGAGCGCCCGCCGCGCGCCGCCGACGGCTCGCCGGGGCCAGCGGTTAGCGTGGACGGGACATGTTTCATCCCGTGGGTCCGCAGCCACCGTCGGTGTACTGGCGCCGGCGGCTCGTGCTGTTCGCGGCCGTCCTGGCGCTGCTCGTGCTGCTCGCGCTCACGGTGAAGACGATCGCCTCCGGCGGGAACGATCCGGCCAGCGCCCAGGGCACCAGCCCCACGACCGGTACCCGCACCTCGGGCACGACCTCGCTGCCGCGCACGTCGCCGGCCAAGCACCCGTCCACGAGCCGCAGCGTGCGCACGTCCACCTCGAAGAGCGCGCCGCCGCGCTCGAGCAGCAGCACCCCGCCGCCGGCCTGCTCGACCAAGGACCTCTCGGTCGCCGCGGTCACCGGCAAGAGCACGTACCAGGTCGGCGACCAGCCGCTGGTCGAGCTGCAGGTCACCAACGTCGGCGCCGCGCCGTGCGTGCAGGACCTCGCCGACAAGCAGGTCGAGCTGAAGGTCTACAACGGCGAATCGCGCGTGTGGGGCAGCCACGACTGCAAGGTGCAGCCGGGGACGGCCGAGCGCACGCTGACGCCGCGCACCCCGGTGCTGGTGGCGATCACCTGGTCGGGCTTGTCGTCGCGTCCCGGCTGTGCCGGCACCCGGCAGCGCGTCGGCGCCGGCAGCTACACGCTCTACGCGACGCTGGCCGGCAAGACCGGCAAGGCGGCCCAGTTCAGCATCGGCTGACGGTTCCGCCTAGGCGAACCGCTCGATGATCGACACCTCGGCCAGCCGCGAGATGCCCTCGCGCACCGCGCGGGCCCGCGTCTCGCCGACCCCGTCGACGACCTGCAGGTCCTCGGCCGAGGCGGCGAGCAGCTTCTGCAGCCCGCCGAAGTGCTCGACCACGCGGTCGAGGATGGCCGGCGGGATGCGGGGGACGCGGGACAGTAACCGGTAGCCGCGCGGGCTCACCGCGCTCTCCTGGCCCTCGGGCGTGCTCGGCAGGCCCATCGCGCGGGCGACCTGGGTGAGGTCGAGCAGGTCCACCGCCGACAGCTCGGCCATGTCGCGCAGCACGGCCTCGGCCGAACGGGCCCGCCGGCCCGAGGGGACGTAGTCGCGGGCGATCAGTTCGCGGTCGGCGTCGACGCCGGCCATCAGCTCGTCCAGCTGCAGCGCGAGGAGCCGGCCGTCGGTGCCGAGCTCGACGACCTGCCCGGTGACCTCGTCGGCGATGCGGCGCACCATCTCCAGCCGCTGAGACACGACGGCCGTGTCGCGCACGGTCACGAGGTCCTCGATCTCGAGGGCCGACAGCGCGTTCGACACCTCGTCCAGGCGCGACTTGTACCGCTCGAGAGTGGCGATGGCCTGGTTGGCGCGGGACAGCAGCTCGCTGGTCGACTCGAGAACATACCGGCCGTACCCGATGTACAGGCTGACGATGCGCATCGACTGCGACACCGAGATGACCGGGAAGCCGGTCTGCTGCGCGACCCGCTGCGCGGTGCGGTGCCGGGTGCCCGACTCCTCGGTGGGGATCGCCGGGTCGGGCATGAGGTGGGTCGCCGCGCGGACGATCTTCAGCCCGTCCGTCGACAGGACGACCGCGCCGTCCATCTTGCACAGCTCCCGCAGCCGGGTGGCCGAGAACTCGACGTCCAGCGGGAAGCCGCCGGTGCACAGACTCTCGACCGCGCGATCCCAGCCCACGACGATCAGGCCACCGGTGTTGCCGCGCAGGATGCGCTCGAGCCCGTCGCGCAGGGGGGTACCCGGCGCGACGGTGGCGAGGACGCCCCGCACCGTCTCGTCGCGATCCGTGGTGGTCGCCACGTGCCCCCCTGGCTGTTCGGTTGGCGCCCAGTGTAGGGACCCAACCCACCGAGATCACCTGATCGAGGTCAGACCCGCCCGTTGCATCGCATTGATCGCGTCCCCGAGGTTGCCGACCTCGACCAGCGTCGCGGTCAGCTTGCTGGTGTCGAGCCGCTTGCGGGTGCCGGCCGGGACGAGCAGCCGGGAGAACCCGACCCGGGCCGCCTCGGCCGTCCGCTCGGCCAGCATGGGCACCGGCCGCACGTCCCCGGACAGCGCAACCTCCCCGATCGCCAGCAGGTCGACCGGCACCGGCTGCTCGAACGCGGCGCTCACGACCGCTAGGCAGACGGCGAGATCGGTGGCCGGATCGGAGATGCGCATGCCGGCGACCGTGGCGAGGAAGACGTCCCGGTCGTGCAGGCGCAGCTTCGCCTGCCGCTCGCTGACCGCGATGAGCATCGCGGCGCGGGCCGAGTCGAGCCCCGAGACGGCCCGGCGCGGGTTCGGGTTGTTGGACGATGCGACGAGGGCCTGGATCTCGGCGCTCAGCGCGCGCTGGCCCTCCATCGTCACCGTGACGCAGGTACCGGGCACCGGTGTGGCCCGGTGCTCGCGGAACAGGTTGCTCGGGTCGAGCACCTCGGCCAGGCCGCGGTCGGTCTGCTCGAACGCCGCCACCTCCAGCGAGCCGAAGCGGTTCTTGACCGTGCGCAGCACCCGCAGGGACGAGTGCTTCTCACCGTCCAGGCTCAGCGTGGTGTCGACGATGTGCTCGAGCGCGCGCGGGCCGGCGACCGTGGAGTCCTTGGTCACCTGGCCGACCAGGAACAGCGGGATGCCGCGCGACTTGGCGACCCGGGTCAGGACCTGCGCGACCTCCATCGTCTGCGTCACGCCGCCGGCGCGGCCCTCGACGTCGGCCGACGCGATCGTCTGGACGGAGTCGACGATCACCAGTGCGACCTCGAGTGCGGCCTCGACGTGGCCGAGGACGGCGGCGAGGTCGGTGTCGTCGGCCAGTAGCAGTTGCGGGCTGTCGGCGCCGATGCGCTCGGCCCGCAGCGCGATCTGCTCGACCGACTCCTCGCCCGACACGTAGAGGACGGGCCGGCCGGTGCGCCGCGCCACCGAGTCGGCCACCGCGAGCAGCAGCGTGCTCTTGCCCGACCCGGGCGGCCCGCTGCAGAGGCACACCTGCCCGGCCACCAAGCCGCCCCCGAGGACCCGGTCGACCTCGCCGATGCCGGTGGGCAGGCGCCGCGCCGGGCCGCCGGTCGCGATCTGCGAGACGGGCCGGGCGGGACGGGCCGGGGCCGTCCCCCGGGCGTTGGCGCGCAGCCCGGGCGTCGCGGTCGGCGCCGCCTGCTCGACCAGGGTGGAGAACTCGCCGCACTTCGGGCAGCGGCCGAACCAGCGCCCGGCGGTCGCGCCGCAGGCCGAGCAGCGGAACTGGGTGGAGCTGCGCGCCATGGCCTCAGGCCACCGGTCGGGGTGCGGTCACCGGCCGACCGTAAACCCCGGCACCGACAAACCGCCGAAGGCCCGTCCGGGTCAGGCCGCGTTAGCCTCCGTCAGCCCTCTTGACCGGTCGCCGACGGCCCAGGGATCACCGAGGTGTGCGGCGACGACGACAGGTGCACCGGCACCTGGACGGTCATCGTGCCCGCCTTCGCGAACGTGAAGGTCAGCGCGATCGACGAGCCGGGGTACAGCGGCGCCTTGATGCCGGTCACGACGAGAACGCGGGTGCCGGATTGCGCGGACGTCGCGGCGCTGAACGGCACGCGCGACAGGGGCGGCAGGTCGACCGGGTCCGGCGCCGCACCACTGCTGGCGGCGGTGTTCGCCTGGAAGACCGTGTTGGCCGCGCCCCACGAGGTGACCGAGGGGGAGGTGATCGAGGTCAGCTTGTCGTCGGCGCGCCCGCTGTTGACCACGACCGCGGTGATCGGGACGGTGCTGCCCTTCGCCCACGACGTCCCGTCCTTGGGCGCATCGAGCGAGACGCCGCCGACCGTGATGTACTGCCCGACCCGGAAGGTGGTGCCGTCCAGGGTCTCCTGCTCGTCGGCGGTCTGGGCGCGCTGGCCGGCGGTGCACCCGGCCGTGAGCAGTGCGGCGGCCGCCAAGCTGGCAACGCCGGCGATCCCGGCCCGTCGCGCCCGGCGGGGCTTCACGCCTGCAATCACGTCGACTCCTATTTGCGGCCAAAAAACGGTCGGCGAGCAACTGTCGAACAGCGTAGCGAGGACCGTTTGCCGGCCGTCCGAGACCCCGTCGACGCGTCGGACAGGTGCCCGGACCACGCCTGGTGAGCGGCGTCTAGGGCCTTGCGGCCCCTATAGCAAATCGACTCGCCGCCTCTCCGGGCACTGTGCTGCGTGTTACCATGAGAGGGGCGCTCAGGAGCGCGCCTGCAATTCAAAGGGGCTAACACAATATGACTTTCAAGGTCGGCGAGACCGTCGTCTACCCGCACCACGGGGCTGCTCTCATCGAAGCTATCGAGGAGCGACTCCTCAAGGGAGTGAAGAAGACTTACCTCCGACTGAAGGTCGCGCAGGGTGACCTGACCGTCCTCGTTCCCGCTGAGAACGCCGAGGTCGTGGGTGTCCGCGACGTCGTCGGCCAGGAAGGCCTGGACAAGGTCTTCGAGGTGCTCCGGGCCCCGCACACCGAGGAGCCGACCAACTGGTCGCGCCGGTACAAGGCGAACGGCGAGAAGCTGGCGTCGGGTGACGTCAACAAGGTGGCCGAGGTCGTCCGCGACCTGTGGCGCCGGGACCGCGACCGCGGGCTCTCCGCCGGTGAGAAGCGCATGCTGGCCAAGGCCCGGCAGATCCTGATCAGCGAGCTCGCGCTCGCCGAGGGCACGAACGAGGACAAGGCCGAGGTCGTGCTCGACGAGGTGCTGGGCGAGGCCGTCGCGTAACGCCCTCCCACACGCAGCAATGGCGGCGGCCGTCCCTGGGACGGCCGCCGCCATTCTCGTTGCGGCCGGTTCCGGGCAGCGGCTGGGGGCGGACGTCCCCAAGGCGTTCGTGCGGGTCGCCGGCCGGACGTTGCTGGAACACGCGACCGGACGTTTCGCCGCCCATCCCGACATCGGCCCGGTCGTGGTCGTGGCGCCGGCGGCCGAGCTGGCCCGGGCGGCCGAACTGGCCGGCCCCGACGTGCTCGTCGTCCCCGGTGGGTCGACCCGGCAGGAGTCGGTGGCCTGCGGGCTGGCCGCGGTGGGCCCGGCCGCCGCGTTCGTGCTCGTCTCGGACGTCGCGCGTCCCTTCGTGCCCGGCGCCGTCATCGCCTCCGTCGTCGCCGCCCTGCGCGGCGGGGCGGTGGCCGTCGTCCCGATCGTCCCGATTCACGACACCGTGCGGCACCGCGGTGAGAGCACCGCTCTCGGAACGGTCGTCGACCGCTCCACGCTCGTCGCCGTGCAGACCCCGCAGGGCTTCCGGCGGGACGTCCTCGTGGCGGCGCACGCCGGCGGAGCGCCGGGCGCCACCGACGACGCGATGCTGGTGGAGGCGTTCGGCCACCCGGTCGTGCCGGTGCCCGGCGCCGACGAGAGCTTCAAGATCACCACGCCGCTCGACCTGGCTCGCGCTGAGGCCGTCGCACTACTGTCGGCCTCATCGCCGGCCCGCCGTGGAGGTTCAGGATGATCACCAGCACGATGCAGGACGACTTCCAGCTCACGATCACCGCGATCCTCGAGCACGGGCGGACGGTGTTCGGCGACAGCGAATGCCGCACCTGGACCGGCGCCGGTTCCACCCGCGCGACCTTCGCCGAGGTGGCCGACAACGCGGGCCGGCTGGCGAACGCGCTGACCGGCCTCGGCGTCGCGGCCGGGGACCGCGTCGGCACGCTCTGCTGGAACCAGCAGGAGCACCTCGAGGCGTACTTCGCCGTCCCGTGCATGGGTGCCGTCCTGCACACCCTCAACCTGCGGCTGCCGCCGGGCCAACTGGCGCACATCATCAACCACGCCGAGGACAAGGTCGTCCTCGTCGACGCAACCCTGCTGCCCCTGCTGGCCGCGGTTTCCTCGCAGCTGAAGACCGTCGAGGCGTTCGTCGTGATCGGCGCCGGCGACACCTCGGTACTGGGCAGCGAGATCCCGGTGCACTCGTACGCCGAGCTGGTCGCGGCGGCGTCGCCGTCCTGCGAGTGGCCGTCGCTGTCGGAGAAGGCGCCGGCCGCGATGTGTTACACGAGCGGCACGACCGGCGACCCGAAGGGCGTCGTGTACTCGCACCGCTCGACCTACCTGCACGCGCTCGCGACACTGGCGACGACGGTGACCGGCGCCAACGAGAGCGACCGCTCGCTGGTCGTCGTGCCGATGTTCCACGTCAATGCGTGGGGCATCCCGTACGCGTCGTTCCTGGCCGGGGCGTCCATGCTGATGCCCGGCCCGCACATGAACCCGGCCGCGTTGTGCGCCATCGCCGAGGCCGAACGGGCGACGATGATCGCCTGCGTGCCGACGCTCTGGGCCGGCATCCTGCAGGTCGGCGCCGAGCGGCCGCTCGACCTGTCGTCGGTACGCCTGGGCACGTCGGGTGGGGCGGCGATCCCTCGCTCGTTGATGGAGGCGTTCCAGCAGAAGTACGGGCTGCGCATCATCCAGGGCTGGGGGATGACCGAGACGTCCCCGGTCGGCGGCATGGCGCATCCGCCGGCGGGCGTCGAATGGGGCACCACCGAGGAGATGGACTGGCGGATGAAGTCCGGCCGGCTCATCGCCGGGGTGCAGATGCGCATCGTCGGCGACGACGGCACCGTCCTGCCCTGGGACGGCGAGGCGGTCGGCGAGATCGAGGTGCGCGGGCCGTGGATCACCGGCGCCTACCACCTCGACGCGGCGCCGGAGAAGTTCCACGACGGCTGGCTGCGCACCGGTGACATCGGCACGATCGACCCGCGCGGCTACTTCCAGATCACCGACCGGTCGAAGGACGTGATCAAATCCGGCGGCGAGTGGATCTCGTCGGTCGAGCTCGAGAACCTCCTCGCCGCCTCGCCTCTGGTCGCCGAGGCGGCCGTGATCGGCATCCCGGACGAGAAGTGGACGGAGCGGCCGCTCGCCTGCATCGTGCCGCGGGGCGACGTGAACCCGGAAGAGCTGGCTGAATTCCTGCAGGGCAAGGTCGCCGGCTGGCAGGTGCCGGAGAACTGGACCTTCATCGACGAGGTGCCGAAGACGAGCGTCGGCAAGTTCGACAAGAAGGTGCTGCGGGCCCAGTTCGCCGACGGCGCGTTGTCGGTGCGGCGGACGAAGGCGCCGGGCGGGAAGTGAGCGGGAAAGTGAGCACTGCTCTCCATGCCTGACCTCCGAACCGGCATCGGGGTGGACGTCCACCCGATCGAGGCCGGCCG
>Ga0068855_100012670_pt1 | contig 10176 bp, 5 predicted proteins | sample KBSCornC52_FD_66592 | JGI IMG/M metagenome (GOLD analysis project Ga0068855, IMG submission 66592) | Corn rhizosphere microbial communities from Kellogg Biological Station, Michigan, USA - KBS Corn C5-2 | ecosystem: Host-associated > Plants > Roots > Rhizosphere > Soil ... | reverse complement strand
CGCCCCTCACGCTGTGCGACGATCAGTGCACTGACACCCAGAGCGACCCCGCTCACTGCGGCGACTGCAACACGGCGTGCGCCTCCGCGCTGGTCTGCTCGAGGGGGAAGTGCACCGACACCTGCGGAGCTTCGCTGAGCAACTGCGGGGGCGCGTGCCTCGACGTCTCGGCCTCCGCGGCGCATTGCGGCAGTTGCGACATGGCCTGCCCGAGTCCCGCGCACGGCAGCGCCAGCTGCCTCAAATCGACCTGCACATTCGACTGTGATCCTGGCTTCGAGAAGTGTGGCGCCGGGTGCGTCGAGCTCGCCCAAAGCGCGACCAACTGCGGCCAATGCGGGAAAGTCTGTAATGCGCCGGCAAACGGGCTCGCCGTGTGCAGCGCGGGCCGCTGCGATTTCAGCTGTAATGTCGGCTATGCCAAGTGCGCCAACGCCTGTGTGAAGACGGAGAGTGACCCGCACAATTGCGGAGCGTGTGGCAAAGCCTGCGGCTCGAATGAAGTGTGCACGCACGGCGCGTGCACCTCGACTTGCCCGACCGGTACGCAAAATTGCGCCGGTGGATGCGTCGATCTGACGAGCAGCCCGAGCCATTGCGGCGCCTGCGCGACGGCCTGCCGCGGCGGCATACATGCCAGCGCCAGCTGCAACAACTCGAGTTGCGGCTTGATCTGCGACGAGGGCTACACGTTGTGTGGTGCGGCTTGTCAGAAGCTCGACTCCGACAACCAAAACTGCGGCAGCTGCGGCCACGCGTGCCCGCAACCGAGCAACGGCGTCGCGACCTGTGCCAGCGGGAAATGCAGCGTGAGCTGCAACGCCGGCTACAGCCTATGCGGCGTACTCTGCGTCGATCAAAGCTCAGATTCGAAGAACTGCGGCGGCTGCGGCAAGGTTTGCGGTTCGGGTACGGTCTGCAGCGGCGGAACCTGCAAAGCCGACTGCGGCAGCAAAACGACCTGCGGGGCGTCGTGCGTGGACACCGGCAGCGACACCTCCAATTGCGGCGGGTGCAAGGTCGTTTGCGCCGCGCCTGCGCACGCCGCCCCGGTGTGTACCGGCGGAAAATGCGATTTTCAATGCCAAAGCCCGTTCATTCGCTGCGGCAGCGGCTGTGTCGACCCGCGCTCGGATCCGAGCCACTGCGGCAGCTGTCAACATGCCTGCCCGACCGTCAGCAACGCGGTAGCCACCTGCTCCGAAAGTCAATGCGGCGTGAGCTGCGCGGCCGGCTTCGCACTGTGCAATGGCTCCTGCTGTGCCGGGTTGTGTGCGCTGGGCACGTGTCTGCTCTGAGCAAGCCGCCATCTTTTGGAAAGTGGTTCGGTGTCTGCGCGCGGCCGAGCAAGAAGGCGTGAGCGCGAGCAAAGAGACACCTGGGATTCCGAGACGGTCGACAAGCTGATCGATACCGCATCCGCTGTGCCGTGATTCCGAGCTCTTGGGCCTCGAGAACCTGCTCGGTCCGACGCTCGCGATTCAGCCGAGGTTTCTGGGCGCAAGCGAGAAGCTCGAGCGCTGGAACGCTCTTTGGGGCAGGTTGGTGTGGACGCAACGCGAGTGACACCGCGACGCCACGACGTTCGAACTCAGGGTTTTGGGTTGGCTGCAGCGTGCCTTCGCGCCTCCTTTCCGATGCGACGCAGGCGAACCGCGAGATCGTGGTTCGTCAGGTAGCGGACCCAAAACAGGTCCGGCCAACCGCCAAACGACTGCAGCGCGATGTATGCGGCATCGGCCTCGCCTAGTACGGCGAGGGTTTGCTGGTCTTTCGGGTGTGCCTCCAGCCAGGGCACGAAATGACGCAGGGCTTGGAAGCTACCGGCGTTCGCTTCAAAATATCGAATCAGCCCTTTCGCTTCCACGCTATCCGGTTTCAGCCGCGCGTAGCGGGTGCTGAAACCGCGATAGTAGTCGGACCGCATGCCCGCACCGAGATCGTTGCCGCGCGCCCGCAGCGCGCGCGCCAGGCCGAGCTCATCGCCGTGCTTCTGCAGGATTGCCATGCGCTCGAGATCGGCAGCCTGCGCCGCGTCGACAGGCCGGTACCAGCGCGCGGCGCCCGCAAAATCCCCGCGCGCAATCAGGTCGGATGCCAGGGCCTCTGCGGCAGCGGCGCCGACCACGGGACTTACGTCGGTACGTAACTTGGGTAGCTCCGCTGGCGGCGTCAGGACCTGGATCAGGTACTTTGCATCCACCGGGTTGAGCGAAGGCGTGCGGGCCGCTTGCACCGGATCCCCCAAGGAGAGGTAACCAATCGCGAGCAGCGTGGCCTGCTCCGGCTCGGGTGCAAGCAAACTGAGCTGCTCCTTGGCTAGTGCAAACTGCCCGTGACGGAGCAGCAGTAACCCACGCAATTTGCCCCAATATTGCGACGGCCTTGCCGCATGTTTGGGGAACGAAGTCGGCAACGCGCCACTCCCCCCCTCAACGAGGACCTGCAGCAGCCGCTCTTGGAGGACGACCGATTCCGCTTTGCGAGCCGTGCTTTCGGACAAACGCCAATAGCGCTCCCAGCGGGCACCCGTAGCATTTTCGCGCGTCACGAGCGAGGCGGCAAGCAGCGGGTCACGCACCGCATCCAGCTGGGCTGCGCTGGGCCGCGCATTTTGTTGAATCAGGTAACGCATTTCCGCGAGCACGCGGGTACGCCGATGCGGATAGAGCTGAAGCAACACGGACCAGGCCGCCGTGATATCGCCGGAAAAGTACGCCACGCGCTCTTGCCAAAGCGACACCAAATCGCGCAGCGGGTGCGTGGGGTTTGCCGTGAGCCACGCATTCGTGCTCGCTAGCTGCTGCGCCCAAAACGAAGCGGGCACCTGGTTCTTGATACTCGCCGCCCAACCGCTCGGGACCTGCGTCGTGAACTGCTCCACGAGTTGTATGAACTGCTGCGTGGGGCTCGCGCTCGACGCTGCGCCGGTTTGCTCCAGGAACTTCGCCGCGTTCAGTGCGATCTCGCGGTGTGCAGCGGCCAACACGGGTGGCAGCGCGTACCATTCATCGAGCAGCTTTTGTGCCTCAATATGTGCAAGATCCGGGTGCTGCTCGGCACTCGCATGGAGATATTGTTGCGGGTTCGGTGCAGGCACCTCTCGCAAGTCTTCATAGGCGAACTGCCACAGCAGTTTGGCTTCTTGCGGGTGGGCGCTCAGATACGGATAGAGGAACCGCTCTTCTTTGCGCGGCAGCTCGCTTTCCTCATCTACGCTGAGCAAGTGCGGCGGCTCAACGACTTCCGGCGCGACGATCGACGGGCCACCACAGGCGTGCGCGCGGCGTGTGTCCCGCGCCAGCAACAAGGCGAGGACGCAGAGCGGCAACCAGCAAAGTCTTTTCATAGTGCCGCCGTGAGTTGCATCAAGCTTTCGCCATAGGGAATCCCCGCCGGGAACAGCCACCAACCGGAGGCGCCCGGATCCGTGCGCCAGCTGTGCGTGAGCCCCAGCCAACACAGATGCGAATACCGAGCGGACACGCCTTTGCGCTCGAAGGTCCCGTAGCCAACGCGGTACGACATGCCCTGCGCCTGCAGCGCAGCCCGCAATTGCTGCGCGCTCTCGGCGTCGCAGCGGAGCCCCGTATCGAACAGTTGGATGATGTGACCGGCGACCACGCCGCGCATCAATGAACCGTAATTGGGCTGTTCAACGTGCACGGGCAAGCTCGTGATCCACAGCTCGAGGCCGTGCAGCGAGTGCGCGTTCAGGTACGTTAGGGCGTTCGCCCAGCGTGCCAACTTCGAGACCGGCGCGTCGTAGTCCAACTGCAGCTCAGTGAAGCGCGCACCGCTCGCTCTTACATCATCGAGTAGCGCTGCAAGCCGCTCGTCCAAGCCACGCGCGAGCTCGCCCTCCGACTGGCTATCGACGCACGCATGCACGCTGTCCGAGAGCCGAACGACCAATGCCCGCGGGGCATTCCCCGCGCTCAACGGTGAAAGGCCGCGCTTCGTGCGTAGCACGCCGCGCTCGCACTCGATCGTGCCAATGAACACCGCCGCTGCCAACTCCGGATGGCCCTTCCGTGCTCGCTCGAAAATCTCGCGATCACGTGCAGTCCAGAGCCATTGGCCCAGCGCGCGCTCACGGTTGGCCGCCATCTCCGGCAGCGGTGCCCGGCCGGCCGCGCGTGCCAGCGCTGCGTTGCGCGCACGTACCCCGGCCCGCGCCCGCAGCGCCACCGCCGCGACGCCCAGCCCGCACAGGAGCACCCCCAACCAAACGAACGCTCGCATCGTCGAGGTTGTAACGCCCGGAGCGGGGAAAGTTAATCCGGCGGCCTGCCGTCCGCGCTCAGGGCGTGACGCTGGCGCCGGTCATCTCCGCCGCGGGCGCACGGAGCTTTGGTGCGTGGGGCGTGACGGAGGCGAGCAACATCTCCAGGCTGGTCATGGTGTGGGGCTTCTCTAAGAAGCCGACGACATGGGGCTTGCTCAGCAGCACCGAGGCGTCTTCGGCCTGAAAGCCACTGGTGATGACCACCGGCAGGTCATGCCGTACCAGGCGGAGCTGCTCGAAAATCTGCTCGCCGGATTGTTCGGGCATCGTCAGATCGAGGACGACGAGGTCGATCGCCTCGGGCTGCTCTTTGAGGAGCTGGAGCCCGCGCGCGCCGCTGTCCGCGGTCACGACTCGGTGGCCGAGCTCACTCAGCATTTTGCCGGTCACCAAACGCACCGCGGGCTCATCGTCAATCAGCAGAATACTGCGCGGCAGCGGCGCCGCGGCCAACTTGGCGGGACCAAGGGCTGGGCGAGCGAGAAACTCGTGCGCGACCGGCAGCAAGATGACGAAGCTGGTCTCGTGCGTCGAGCTCGGGTCGACACCCAGCCAACCGCGGTGCGCCTGCACGATGCCCGCAGCGGCGGCCAGGCCCATCCCCCGTCCGGCTCCTTTGGTCGAAAAAAACGGTTCGAACAGCCGCTCGCGTGCCTCGGGGCGAATGCCCGCACCGCTGTCGCTAACTGTCACTTTGAGGTAGCTGCCCGCGCCGACTCCATATGGCTCGTTTTGGGGTGGCAGGAGCTCCAGCGCTTCGCTACGGAGCGTCAAGGTGCCACGGGTTCCTTCCATCGCGTCCAGCGCGTTGAGGATCAGATTGGTCACTACCTGGCGCAGTTGGAAGCGATCTGCGCCGACCGGCGGCAGCTCGTCGCCGAGTTCGAGCACCAGCTGCGCCTTGGATTCGATCGTGGCGTGCAATAGCCGCAGCGCCGCCGAAAGCTCCGTGTTGATCTCCAGCGCTTGAATCGCAAGGCTGCGCTGCCCGGCGTAAGCCAACATCTGTTTGCTCAGCTGAGCGGCCTCGCCGGCGAACACCAAAATCTGGGAGAGACAGTGCGCCACCACGTCGGACGCGTCATTCGGAATTTTGCGCCGAGCAATCTCTGCGTTGCCGACTACACCACAGAGGAGGTTGTTGAAGTCGTGAGCAACCCCGCCCGCCATCACGGCCAAGCTCTGCAAGGCCTGGCTGCGCTGCAACTCTCGCTCCAGGTCGCGCTGTCGGCGCTCGGTCACGACGCGATCGGTGAAATCGCGAATCACCCGTAGCGTCAATTTGTCGTGCGATTCGTTCGGCGCGAAGCGCGTCTCGGTAACGAGCAACAACATGCTCGCGTTCTGTTCGAGGACAACCTCATAGCAGCGACGTTCTCCGACATTGGGTGTCGCGCGCGCGACGGCGCGCCGGCTCTCCTCGGTCAAGAACGCCGAAAAAGGTTTGACCGAAAGCTCGTCCCGCGCGACGCCCAATGTTTCCGCGAGCGCGCGATTCGCGAAAACCGCCCGCTCTTGCGAGTCGAACAGCCCGACTCCCTCGCCCAAGCTCTCCACGAGCGCGCGTTGCAGAGATTCACTGTGCCGGAGCGACGCCTCGCTTTGCTTCCGGGCATCGATCTCGCGGCGCAGCTCGGCGTTCAGCGCGAGCGTGCGCCCGCGCGCGTCCAGCACCATCCCGAGCCCGCCAGCGAGCACGAGTTTGACGAGCAGCGCGATCACCGCGGCGGCCGCCCCAGTCTCCGCGCTCGACGGCAGCTGAAGGGCCTCACCACGATCGATGAACGCGACAGTGGCAATCACGACTAACGCGCCGCGCACACCCAGCCACACCGCAGCCAGCAGGCAAATGCAGAGACCGAGGAGAAATACGGGCGTTCCCAGCAAGCCGTACAACGCGCTGAACCAGCCCCGGTAGGCGAGCACCAGCGCGGCGAGCATGGCGCACCGCACCTCCACGCCACGGCGCGTGCGCCCCAGCGCAGCAGGGCGACGCGCGCGCTCCGCTCGAAGCGACGCTTCCGCGCGACCTGGCCACGCTTCGTTCGGTTGAACGGAGGTATCACCACCGCTTGAAACCATTGCGAGCGGTCATAGGCCCTCACGGCCGCGCCATCAAGGGCCGGCGCAAAGTGACGGACGAAGGGCGCTCGCTGCCAGCTCGCTTGCGAATCGAGCCCGCGCAATTGCGACGGGCTCAGCTCACCGCGGGACGCCGTCCCGCCAGACACCCGCTCGAACCTCAACGATATCGCGGTGTCCGGCCGCACGGCGCCAGCGCCCCCCGCCGCCCCGCTGCGGCCTCGTCGACGCCGCGCGAGACCCCTGTCGTCGAATTCGCCGCCGACCTCCCGGGCATTTTCTGCACTCGGCTCACACTCGAAAAGCTGACTTCGAGTTGGGGTTTTGATGGTCACGAGTCCGCACGCGGCGTCCCCCAGCCTTCGGCGTCAAATCCCGACCGCGCGCTGCGCGGGCCACCGCGCGTGAGTGCGCTCGGCGAGAAGCCGAAACCGAGGCTCACATTTTCACTTCCACCTTCACTGCGCTTCGAGGATATCGGCTGGTTCATCGAGCCGGGCGTTTTGCCTCATAGCGCGCACGAGCGACACGCTTCACTGCCTCGGCCGTGCGCTCGCGCGCCACAGCGCGCAAACGCCGCGCGTGCAATTCCGGACGCCTACAACGTGGCACGTGCGTTGCTTCGACTCAGCTAGGATTCGGAGGCAATACCATGAGCAATACGACTACCCTTTGGATCGTCATCAGCGCGGTCGTGGTGGCGCTCGGCGTCATCATCGCTTTGGTGGCTCACCATCGGGCGCGCGTGCGCAGCGCGGAGCTGCGTGAACATTTCGGACCCGAATACGATCGCGCGGTCGAAGAAGTGGGCAGCGCGGCGCGCGCGGAACGCGAGCTCGCTCAGCGCGAGCGCCGCGTCGCGCACTATCGCTTTCACGAGCTGAGCCCGGCCGATCGCAATCGCTTCAGCGCCCGCTGGGATCGCATTCAGGCTCAATTCGTGGACGACCCGGCGGTCGCGGTCAGCAGCGCCGAAGAGCTGATCACCGAAGTGATGCGCGCCCGCGGCTACCCGACGGAAAGCTTCGAGCAGCGCGTCGCGGATCTGTCGGTCGAGCACCCGACGGTGATTCAGCACTACCGCGCCGCCCGCGCGCTCTCGGAATCGACGCGCACGGGACAAATCAATACCGAGGATTTGCGGCAAGCGGTCGTCCATTACCGCTTCCTCTTTGCGGATCTGCTCGAAGAGGCGACCGCGCTCGGCGGTTCATTGCAGGGCGCGCACGCTTGAGCCGGGGCTCGACTTGACGCGGCCGCGCGCGGCTCGCATCACTAGCGAGTGCGCGCGCTGGCCGAACTCGATGTGCTGATTGTCGACTGCCAAACGACGGGCGCGAGCCCCGCGTTCGGCGCGGTGCTCGAGCTTGCCTGGGGCGTCGCCCGCGCTAACCGCGAGAGCATCGCGGAGCTCGAATCGCACTTCATCGCCTTGCCCCCCGGGCACGTCGTGCCAGAGCAGGTGATCCGACTCACCGGCTACGACCCGGACCGCGACGCCGCCCGCGCGATTGCCGACGAAGAAGCGTGGCAACGGCTGCGGCGCGCCGTGGCGCATGCCGAAGGCGCGCCGACCGCGATCCACTACGCGCGCTTCGAGCTCGCGTTTCTGCGCGAGTGGGCCGCGCGCTTCGAGCCAGGGGCGGAGTTTCCGCTGGACGCGGTGTGCATGCACGCGCTCGCGCGCCGCTTGTATCCGGATCTGCCGCGCCAATCCTTACGAGCGCTGGCGGGCTTTTTGGGCCACGGGCTCGATTTGACGCGCAGCTCGCTCGGCCACGTCGAAGCGACGGCCTTCGTTTGGCGCAAGCTGTGCGCCGAGCTCGCCGGCCGCGGCATCGAAACCTGGGAAGCTTTGCAGGAACTTCTCGCCACGCGCGGCCCACCGCTAAAAAAACCAAAGAAGCCGAAATATCCGATTTTGCCCGCACGCTATAAGAGCTTACCCAATGAGCCTGGCGTCTATCGCTTCCTGCGCTCGAACGGCGACGTGCTCTATGTCGGCAAAGCCACGAGCTTGAGTAAGCGCACCGCCAGCCACTTTTCGGCGCGCAGCGGCAAGCAACTCGCACCGGAGATGCTCACGCAAGTGAGTGACATTCAGGCGGAGGTCGTGGCGAGCGCGCTCGAAGCCGCGCTGCTCGAGCATGAAACCATCACGCGCCTGCGTCCGCCCTACAACGTGCAGCTCGTCACCGCCGATCGACGCGTCTGGTACAGCGCGCGTGATTTCGAATCCGCTTCTGCGATACCCGACGAAGCACACGAAATTGGCCCGTTACCCTCGGAATATTCACTGCGCGCCCTGGCCGCGCAGATCGCGCTCGCCGGCGGCGCCGAGCCCAACGCGCGGCTGCGCGCGGGAGCCGTGGGCGTGTCGGATCTGTGGCTGCCGGATGAAGCGGTGTTCCGCGCGGGTTGGCTCGAGCTGACGCGCCGGCATCCGGAGCTTGCAGCAAACACGGCTAGTCCGCGAAAGCGCGTGCTCGCGCTGGCCAAGCGGCTCTTGCTCGAGCGCACCCCGCGCGGCGGCGAAAACGACACCACCGCGGCGGATGCCAAAGACGAGCGCGAGAAGTCGACGGCTTGGGATCCCGAGCGCGTGGCTCGGCATCTCGAGCGCGCAGCGGCTCAGGCGTACCAAGTGTATCGCCGCGCGCGCTGGCTCCGCTTGTTACAAAACAGCGACATCGTCTACCGCGAACCGACGAGCACGCGTCTCCGCTTGCTCGTCGTGCGAAACGGCAGACTCAGTGAGGCGCTCGACGCCACGGCTACGCGCACGCCGAACCCCGCTGTCGAGCGCGGGGCGCTTCACGCCACGGCATCGAGCGACGACTTCGATCGCGAAATCTACGACCGCCTGCGCATCCTGAGCACCGAGCTCAAGCGCATCCAGCGCGACGGCGGAACGGTGGCGGTGTATTGGGGCGGCTCGCGCCTGCTGCCCGCAGCGCTACAGGCGGGCATTCTGCGCCTGGTGTAAGCCGCGCTCGCGTCGAGCGGGCCAGAGTCGAGCCGCGCCGATCGCCGCTCACTTCGAGCTGGCGAGGGCCGAGCTGCTCGGCTTTGCCGTCTGCGGCTTGTGATCGGCCTTGGCCAGGCCTGATGCCGTGCGCTTCGCGTTTGGCTGCGCATCGATCTCGAGGAAGTCGTGACCGAGCGGCACGCCGAATTGGTCGTCCACGTCCACGCGCAGCACCCAGGGTCCCGGCCTCGTGCTCGGCGGCACGACCGCGTGCAGCACGTCGCCGTCGCGCTCGAAGTTCAGGGCGAGCGGCTCGAGACCGAGCGACACTCGGGGTACCACTTGCAGGGACGTCGGGATGGCACCGCCTGCAGTCGACTTCAAACGAATGCTGATCGATACCGAGTCGCGCGGCCAGAGCGCCCGCTTCGGGCCGATCTGGACATCTGCGTACACCTTCCTCGGTTCGAGGCGTGCGGTGGTGACGTCGTACGAGCCAGGCATGCGAAAGCCCACGAGTGTGGTCGAGTCGTGATAGAGGCTCGCGCGTTGGTCGGTCGTAAAAGAGCGCCCCGCGGCAGAATTCGTCATTTCGAGCCCGGTCGTGTTGGTAAACTGCACTTCTTGGCCAGCGCCGAGAAAGATGGCCTCATCGTTGGCGTAGGCGCCGGGCGGGAGCACGACGCCGATCACGCGCAACTCGGTGTCCGGACTCCAGTTGCTCTGAACACCGCGAGCGTCGACCGAGCGCAGGCTGAGGCGGTACATTCCGGGTTTGATCGCCGGTAAGCCGGCGGATAGCTCGGTGCCGGGGTTGCTCCGCTGCTCGACCACGTTG
>Ga0068855_100012669_pt1 | contig 10177 bp, 11 predicted proteins | sample KBSCornC52_FD_66592 | JGI IMG/M metagenome (GOLD analysis project Ga0068855, IMG submission 66592) | Corn rhizosphere microbial communities from Kellogg Biological Station, Michigan, USA - KBS Corn C5-2 | ecosystem: Host-associated > Plants > Roots > Rhizosphere > Soil ... | reverse complement strand
TCACCGCCCCACAGATGATAGATGCCTTCGAGGGCACCTTCGGTGTGCACGCCGGGCAGCGCAGAAATCACATCAAGGGAACCTGCGCGGCAGGCGAGTTTGTCGGGACGACCGAAGCGGCCGCCCTGAGCCGGTCCGCGCTTTTCTCGGGCAAAGCCGTTCCGGTAGTCGCGCGCTTCTCACTCGGCGGCGGCAGTCCCGATGTACCGGATGCGGCCCCCGCTCCACGCGGCATGGCGCTCGAGTATCATCTTCCGGGCGGCGCTCTGCAGCACATGACCATGATCAATGTGCCGATCTTCGCCGCCTCCTCTCCAGCCTCCTTCCGCGACGCCATCATTGCGGCAAAGCCGGATCCCAAGACAGGTCAACCGGACCCGGAAAAGCTGAAAGCCTACGCGGCAAGCCATCCGGATGCCATGGCGCTGAACGAGCTGGCCAGCCACCATAGCCCGACCGCAAACTACTATCAGACGACCTACTTCAGCATCCACACCTTCAAGTTCATCGATGCAAAAGGTACCGAGCATCTGGTGAAGTGGCGCTTCGTGCCCCGCGATGGCACGAAAGAGCTGACTGCAGCGGAGATGAAATCCGCGCCGCATGATTTCCTCGAGAAGAATTTGATCGAGCGCACCCACAAGGGCCCTGCAATCTGGGACATGGTTGTTTATGTGGGCGAGCCGGGCGATCCGGTGGAAAACCCCACGTTGGCGTGGCCGGAAACCCGCAAACACTTCAAGGCCGGCACACTCACCATCACGCAGGCTACACAGCAGCAGAAAGGCATGGCTTGCGAGCCCATCAATTTCGATCCTCTGATCATGGCTGACGGCATGGGGCCAACCAACGACCCGATCTTGCTGTTCCGCTCCCCGTCGTACGCGGTTTCGTTCGGGAAACGATTATCAGGTCAATAAGGCGCGGCGCTGGGCAAGCAGGCGCAGCGGGAAGACGAGCGACCCGGCGGAGCAGATCATGATCACTACCGCCATGGCGAGAGCCGGCTCCCGAGACAACAATGCCGCTGCAACCGTGGCGAGGCCGGCGAGGGAGAACTGGGTAGCGCCGAACAATGCCGAGACCGCTCCGGCGCGTGAGGGATCCACGGACAAGCCACCCGCCATAGCGTTGGTGGCTACGAAGCCGATTGAGGAGAGGACGAAGAAAAGCGGCACGAAAATGCCCAGCGCGCCGCCAATCCCTGTGACCGCGCTGACCAGTAGGACCACGGCCGCAAGAGTAGCGCCGACCGCAGCCCTCGGCAGGATGTCATCCGATCGCCAGGTCTTGAGAAGACGCCGGTTGATCTGTGCCGCAATCATGAATCCGGCCGCATAGATCCCAAAGATCCAGCCAAAGTACAGGGCCGGCACTTTGTAGAGATTGATCACCAGATAAGGGGCGGCGGCGATCCAGGCAAACATGCAGGAAAAGTTGCACCCGTTGGTGAGCAGGTAACCCCGGATGCGCGGATTTTTCAGGGCTGCGGAATAGGCGCCCAAGGGGGATTCGGTGCGCGCCCGGGCTGCGACAGCGGCAGTGCGGCTCTCCTGCAGTCCAAAATAGACCGACACACCCAACGTCACCCCGAAAAGGGTGACAGCCCAGAAGATCGCTCGCCAACCCAGCCAGGTGACGATCATGCCACCGGCCAGTGGAGCCGCAATCGGCCCGAATCCACGCAGCGTCATCAGCATCGAGAAGATTCGCGCCGACTCTTGCTGTTCGAAGCGATCACGTACCACGGCCGCCGCGAGCACCACCCCGGAACAGGCACCCACTGCCTGCAGGAAGCGCAAAGCAATCATCTGCGGCATGGTGGCGGCAAGTGCACATCCCACACTGGCGGCAAGATAGATCGCGGCCCCGATCAGCATGGTGGGACGCCGGCCGATGCGGTCGGACCACGGCCCATAAAAGAGCTGGCCGAACCCCAGCCCGACGAAATAGACGGCGAGCGTTACCTGGCCCTCCATCGTGGTCCCGTGCAGGCTCTCGGTCAGCTCAGGCAGTGCGGGAAGATAGATGTCAGTGGTGACTGGCGGAAACGCCGACATCGCGCCCAGCAGGAGGAGAAAGCCGGTCGAGGCGTGCTCGCCTGCTCTTTGCGCTCTGGTCATCCGTCAATGATCGCCGGTCGGAGCGCCCGGGCGACAGCTCTTTTTAGAACCAGCACTGCCTGCTGGTTGAATGGGTGGCCGCGGCCCTCAGTGCTGCAAACTGGCGCCCGCCACGGCATACCGCATCCGCGGCGCGCCAGCTTCAATCGCTTTGCCCGCAATCCGGGGGTCTTCCTGATTCCGGAGCAGTCTGGTCAACAGCACGCGCAGATGCGAGCGCGACAGACCGGCCTCCGGCAGCGAGAGCCTCACGGTCTCGTCATCGATCATCGCGTTGGTATGCAGCACTCCGAGAGCGCCCGCGCACCGACCGAAGCGCAGCGAGCGGGCCAGCGGAGTGGTTGGATCGGTTGCCACCATCTGCTCCTCGAGCGCCGCGAGCATCAGCTCGGAAAGCTCCCAATCGGCGCCGATGCGCCAGGCGAGGGTCGGAGCATGCGATTCGAGTAAAGAGGCAAGCACCAGAGGATCGGGCTGGGCCTGCGGTGAGGTGCTCGTGCAAAGATCCATGGCCGCGCGGAACAGCACGATCTCCGCCAATCCACTGACCAGACACAGCAACTCCGCGGCGAACGGATCTGCCCTTTCCACCAAGGCCGCGTGAGGGATGGCTGCATGCGCGGAGCGCAACGCATGCTCCCAGACAATCTCGGGAAACCGTTGGAATCCACCGGCGCTGGATACTTTGAAAATGGGCTGCATCAGAGCCGCGGCCATGAGCGAGCGCAGACCGTCGCTGCCGAGAATGACAATGGCCCGCTCGATCGTCTCCACTGGCCGGGAGCTCACCCGATAGAAGGCACTGTTGGCCATCTTCAATAGACTGCCGACGAGCGAGGGATCGCGGGCGATGATGGCCGCAAGCTCGCGGCGCGAGACGTCCTCATCGGCGATCGCGCGCATCAGCTGCGGCAACAGGTTTGGGCGCCTCGGAAAGTAGCGGCGCTGAGCAGCGGCATCCCCCATGGCCTCGAGAGCCGCCGCCACAATGTGCTCCTGCTCCGGCTGCGCCCGCCCCAGGTCCGGCACGCCCAATTCGAGCTCACGCAGTCTCCTGAAGATCTCGGTCCGATCCAAAACCTGAAATGGCGCCGCCTCGAGCACAGGAGGCTCAGCCTGCAACTGCTCCGGATCCGGAGGTGCCTCCAGTACTACTCCGATGGGCCCCGAGGGCCTGCGTACCAGTGTTGCGGGGACTGAAGCAGTAGAGCCCAAGGCCCTGCGCATCAGAGGCCGGCCGGCCACTCCGCACGCCGCAACGAGCAGAAAAGAGACGAAGTACATCACCATATAGCCGATCGACATCCGAATCCGTCCCGAATGATGCTTCGCAGGAGCACCCTTCCTGTTTTCGGCAGCAATGCCTGCTGGACGATAGTCCCTTTCCGGTTTTGTGACCGGCTAAGCGCTTCCGCGCGAGTTGCGGCCCCCTGGACCGCACAATGGACATACGCGAATCGCGCCGCCAACCTTGGGCATCACACCAGGAATGGGTAATACTCCCCGCCGTCCACGAGCGGCTTCAGGAGGAGTAAGCGTCATGTCCTACATGCTATTGATCGTCGAACCCCGAGGGCAGCGAGACGCGCGCACGGAAGCCGAAGGCCGGGCGGTCTACGGCAGCATGGTGCGCTTCAGCGAGGAACTGAAGCGCAAAGGGTTGTTGACGACTGCCCAATCGCTGAAGAGCGATTCGGTAGGAGCCCGTGTGAAACTCCGTGGAGACTCGGCTTTGGTGACTGACGGCCCGTTCACCGAGACCAAGGAAATGATCGGCGGTTTTTTTCTGCTGACCTGTGAGACACGTGAGCAAGCCCTCGAGCTCGCGCGCCAATGCCCCGCCGCACAGTGGGCGACTGTTGAAGTACGCGAGCTCGGTCCTTGCTTCATGTGACGACCGGCTGAGTGTCAGTGCAGCGCGAGGGTGTCGCGTCGCCAGTTCACGTCCTGCCACCGGCCGAAAGCGCGCAGCAACTCTGGCGCGCTCGCCTGCCGCACCAACGCCAGATCATCGAGCCGGAGCTCCTCGAAGAATCGGCGGTAGTGGCCGTGCTCCCTGACTTCACGCGCGACCAGCAGGTGACGGGTAGCCGGCACGAAGCCGGCAAAGTCGACGTACCCTTCGCCGGGGTCGTCAGTTCCCGGGAAGAGCACATCGACCATCCAGATCCCGGCTATCTCGTGAAACACCCAAAGCTCGCGCCAACTCTCCAGCGGCTGCACAGCCACCACGAGCGCAGGCGCCCTCGCGATCGACTGCACCGACGGTGACCAGACCACGCCAAAAGTGCACCGGCGAACCAACGGGCTGTGACCTCGACGCGAATCCTCCAAAGTCAGACAGGTCTGCCCCGGCTCGCCGCGTGAGCTGATCAGCGTCAGCGGCCCCTGCTGGGCTGTTGGGAGGGAAGTAGCCCAACGAATCGCACTCACGCGCAGCATCGCATCCACATACTCCGAGCGGCGATCCTCGCCCAGCTCGTGGGGATTCACGCCAAGAAGCTCCGCGAGAGCGCGCTCCCCCGCCGCCGCCGCCGACTCGTCGTGCCGAGCTTTCTCATAGGCGATGGCAGCCAACACTCCCGCCCGGCGTGCGCGGACCCGGCTGCGCATCTGACCCGTCAGCCCGCGCTCGTCGACTTCATCCAACAGCTCGAGACGCTCCTGATCCAGCGAGGCACGTTGGAGGGGACCCGAGTCTGGATCGATGCACTCCGGGCGAGTAAGAGCGAGCGCGGCGTTGGCACGCTGTTCGGCAGTCGCACGGGCCAGTGCCAGTACCCGGCGAAATAGCTCGCCGTCATAACACACCTGCACCCGCCCATCGCGGTCGAAGCTCCGCATGTGAACGCCAAATTGCTCCACCACTTCCAGATGCGCGGCGATGTCAGGTTGTTGCAGGCGTGCTCCCGAGGCGCTGTCAGCAAGCCGCTCGGCCATGGTGGCAATGGCGTCGAAGGGCTCGGCGGTAAGGGCCCCCGGCGGCACGGCCTTGAGGTACACAGCACCGTAGCTGATTCCAAGGGCCTCCGACCCCGCGCTCTCCCGCAGAAAACGCAGCACTGCGAGCAACTCCGGCGCATCCGCCTCGGTAAGTCCGACCCGTCGAACCGCAGCGCTGCGGACATAGCCCCCGCGCTCGCGCTGGTAGTCATACACCTGCAGATAGCCGGCGTGATCCCCGCGAATTTCTACGACATCTCCCTGCCACAGCGCGACCAGACCGGTCGCATTCGCTCGCGGCGCTGCGCGCAGCCACGTGTGATCCTGCGCGACGATCGCGAGCGCCGCGGCGATGGCAAGGATCATTGTGCCTCACCTTCCGGATTGGCCGCCGCGGCTGGCGGAGCCGTGGAGGTCCCGGGCGTATCGATCAGTGTCGAGCCGATGAACCGGCCTGCCGCCGCGGGCGGGGCGATGATGACTTGTATCTTGTCGGAGAGCTTGTCAGCGAGGGTCTTCTGGATGAGCAACGGATAGCGCGCGATCAAGGCACCCTCGCGTTCCATCTGGCTCGAGCTGGCCTTTCCGACCAGATCGAGCCGATAGGCTTCCGCGTCAGCCAGCTTTTGGCGCGAGTCTGCCTCGCCCCTGGCTTCGATACGGCGGGCTTCCGCGGCACCCTCCGCGCCACGAATGCGGGCCACCTTCTCGGCCTCGGCTTCCAGTTGACGCTGCTCGATCTGCTTCTGTTTGAAAGGCAGGATGTGTTGCATGCTCTCTTCCTGCGCGCGTGCCGCAATGACCAGCTCCTGCCCGGCGGCTTCGGCCGCCTTTTCGCGGCGCACTTTCTCGGCCTCGGCTTCCAGCTCTGTTTGTTTGACTTGTGCTTCCTTGAGCTGGAGCGTGTAATGAATTTTTTCGGTCTCCAGCTCCTCGGCGAGCAGACGCTCCATTCCCGCCCGATAGTCCGACGGCAGGTCCACCTTGCCCATATCGACACCGCGCAGCAACAGCCCGGTCTTCCACAGCTTTGGGGTCAGCTCCCTGGCGATCTCCTGTTGGATCGCCGCGCGCTGGTCCGAAAAAATCTCGCGAACCGAATGGCGTGCGAACAACGGGTACACGATCCCCTGCACGGCGGGTCCCACCAGGTCCGCGTTGAGGTCATCGGGGAACTCCTTCGACATGCGGGTGATGCGGGCGCGATCTATGGCCCAGCGGACGGTTAGATCAACACCGATGGACAACCCCTCGTTGGTCTGGAAGGGCGCGGCACCCGTGGCGCTGGCACTCTGCTCCGATCGATAGATCTGGTCCGTGAGCGGATACTGCCGCACCTGGTGAATGCCGGGAATCGCGAGCACCGTGCCGGCCGTGTAGGCCTCCACCGACCCATCGAGCGCGTTTGCCCGCAAGAGGATTTCCCCACGGCGTGCCGTGGCGAATGGCGGATAATTGTAAAGCGCGTAGCCAATGGCAATCACCACCGCCACGATCGCCAGGGCGAAGCGCTGCCGATACATCCAGACCAGTAGCGCACTCACACCTCCAATCAACACCGTAAACAGCCGGCCGAGCGGCTCGAGCAACAACCGACGTACGGCCTCCACCACGGTATCCAAGCGGCTAGACATGACCCACACTCCCGCAGATTTGTTGTTCTGCTTCGAGTACCGAGTGTCGAGGCCGCTTGTGGCAAAGTCGTGGCGCAATCGGGGCGGATCTGTCCGCCGGGAACCATCCGGCCCTGCTCCGGTCCTACCTCCTGGCGTATACAAACTGACGGGGAGCTCCATTGCTATGAAACGTGTTCTGTCGCTGGTGCTTGTCCTCCTGGTGAGCGTCAATGCTTTGGCCGCGCAAAGCGCGGCAGACCGCTGGGTCGAAGGCCGAAACTACAGCCTCCTGAGGCCTATCCAGCACACCCACGTTTCCGCTGGGAAAATCGAGGTCATGGAGGTTTTCTCCTACGGCTGCCCCTACTGCAACAGATTTCAGCCGGTGATGGAGCGGCTGAAAAAGAGCCTGCCCGCGAATGCCCAGATGGTTTACCTGCCAGCTTCGTACAGCACGGCGGAAGATTGGCCGACGTTTCAGCGCGCTTATTTCGCGGCCCAGGCGCTCGGAATCGGGGACAAAACTCATCAAGCGATGTATGACGCGGTGTGGAAGACCGGTGAGCTTGCGATTATCGACCCCACCACCCATCGGCTGAAGTCACCCCAACCGTCGTTGGAAGACGTCGCGCGCTGCTATGGCCGCCTTACCGGGGTCAAGCCACAGGACTTCCTGAGCACGGCGCATTCGTTCGGTGTAGATACCAGGATCAAAGCGGCTGACGCACAGGTGATCGCCATGCAAGTTCCCGGCACGCCTTGCCTGGTCGTGAACGGGAAGTATCGGATCAATATGGACACGCTCGGGAGCGACGACGATGTCATCGCCATCGTCGGCGCCCTGGTCGCCAAAGAGAGCCGGCAGCCTAGCCGGGCGTCAGCACGACTCTGAAGCGCGCCTTGCGCCCACTCGGCCTCATTGGAGTGTCATGAAGTGGCGTGGGACTCCTGTGGATTGACGAGCACCACTGAGGTTTCGATCTGGCGCACTGGAACCGTCCAGTAGGTCTGCAGCAAGCGAGCCTTGAGCTCGGGGGTCACCAGCTCAAAGCCGTGACGGCGATAGAAGTTGATGGCCCAATCGGCGGCGGCCCAGGTCCCCACGAGCACCCGCCGCCCGCCGGTGGTGCCGAGCAGGTGCTCGAGCAACGATGCTCCCACACCATGCCGTTGCGACTCAGGCAAGACATAGGCGTGACGGATGAGCCAGACATCACGCACCGGCTGAATGCCCATTACTCCCACCAAGCTGCCGTCGCGGGCTTCGTAGCAGTAGAAAGCAACGCCTGCGCCGATCTCACGACGCAACTCCTCACCCGACATGTAGGGTTCATGCCAGCAATCCGTCGGAATCACTCCTCGATAAGCCCTCGCGGCCGAGTTGATGATTGCAAGCACGGTAGCGAAATCCGCTTCGCGACAAGGACGAATGACAGACATGGGCCGACTCTCCGCTGCGCTGTGAGGCGCCGAGTTTTTGCGAGTCGGGGCAGGACAGTCTTGGAAGAAATTGCAGCCTCAGCCGGATCGACAGACGTAGCGGCGCGGTGTCACACCGAATTGCCTGACAAAGTACTGGGTGAGATGGCTCTGGTCATAGAAACCGGTCAGGAGCGCGACCTCCGCCAGATCGTGACGGCTCACAATGAGCTGCCGTGCGAGTGCCATGCGCTGTTGCAAGATGTAGGCGTGCGGTGTCAATCCGGTCGCGCGTGCAAAACCTCGGATCAGCTGGAAGCGGCTGAGCCCGGCTTCCCGAGCAAGCTCCGCCAATGTCAGCCGCGCGGTCGGATCGGCATCGATTCTGGCCCTTGCACGGGCAACGCACGGAGTCGACCGGCGCTGTTCGGGCCGGTGGGCGGTCGAATAGCACCGCAAACGAGCGACCAACTTCAAGAGCGCCGTCTCGCATTCCATGCTGTCGCCAGATCTGGCTGCCGTAGTGACGTGCGCGAAGACCGCGTCGAACAGCCCGCGAACGCTTTCATCCGCGAATACCGGAGCGACAAACAAGAAATCCCGCCGGCCGCCCTCGCAAACGTCCTCCAGAGCAGCCCTTACGGTATGGGGCTCGAGATACAGCAGCCGCCAGGAGCGGGACGGCTCGCCCAGGGGCCGGCCATCGTGAACCTCGCCGGGATTCACACAGATGAGATTTCCGGGCACGGCTGCAACGCGTCCTTGATCGCTCCAGGAGGAGTGAGCGCCGGAATCGACGACGCCGATGCCGAATTGATCATGTGTGTGCCGAGGGAAATGCCGGGTGGTCGAAGCGGTCATCGCATCGACACCCGCGAGCGGGAAGTCGTGAAAACGAATGTCGTCGCGCGCCGGGCGATCCCGTAACCGCGCACGTCGCTTCCTTGGCTTTATCATGTGCACCATGAAACAAGCTATCGGCTATGTCGCCGTCGTCGTTCGGGATTATGACGAGGCGATCGACTTCTACGTCAAGACCTTGGGATTTGACCTGGTCGAAGATACCTTCATCGCGGCCCAGAACAAGCGCTGGGTGCTGGTGGCTCCTCCCGGCGCGACCGAGTCGCGGCTGCTGTTGGCACGAGCGGTGGGACCAGAACAGGTCGCGTGCATCGGCAATCAGACAGGTGGGCGTGTCTTCCTGTTCTTGCACACCGATGACTTCTGGCGCGATTTCCGTCGCTACCAGGAGCGGGGAATCGTCTTCGTCCGCGAGCCCAAGGAAGAGCCCTACGGCACCGTGGCGGTGTTCCGGGATCTCTATGGTAATTTGTGGGATCTGCTGCAATTGCGTTGAACTGCCAAGGTACCAACATGCACCACTCCCGCCTTTGCGCTGTGCTGATCGACTGCAAAACCGCCGATATCGACGCCGCGGCCCGCTTCTGGGCCGAAGCGTTGGGCCGCCCGGTGGATCCACATCATCCCGGCACGCGCGGTAACTACGTCATGCTGGAGACGCCGCCCGATGAGCCGATAGTGCAAATCCAACGTGTGGAGCACGAGAGCCGGGTTCACCTCGACATTGAGACGGACGACATTCCTGCGGAAGTGGCGCGGCTGGGCAAGCTAGGCGCCAAAGTTGTCAATCGGCTCGAGCGCTGGGTGGTCATGGAAGCCCCGAGCGGTCAGCGCTTCTGTGTCGTCCGGATACAGCGCCCGGGTTTCCCCAAGAATGCCAATCGCTGGGAATGAGACCTGGCTTATAATCCAGCCCCGGCCCGTCCGTCCTTCGAGGCATACCGTGTCCGACGATTTACAAGCTGAGCTCGAGCGCCTGCGGGCCGAAAACGAGCGTCTCAAAAAATCGAGCAGCAGCAAGCTGGCGATGAAGGTGAGCGAGAAAGGCGCGCTTTCGGTCTACGGAATGGGCCGGTTTCCGGTCACCCTCTACAAGGAGCAGTGGCTGAAGCTCCTGGGGATGGCCGATGAGATCAAGGCCTTCATCGAGGCGAACGAGGGCACTCTGAAATCGAAGGAGTGACCGCCCCCGCTCTTCCGTGAGGGCCACTCCCG
>Ga0068855_100012664_pt1 | contig 10178 bp, 9 predicted proteins | sample KBSCornC52_FD_66592 | JGI IMG/M metagenome (GOLD analysis project Ga0068855, IMG submission 66592) | Corn rhizosphere microbial communities from Kellogg Biological Station, Michigan, USA - KBS Corn C5-2 | ecosystem: Host-associated > Plants > Roots > Rhizosphere > Soil ... | reverse complement strand
TCAGATGCATCGTCAACCTCACCCTGGATAAAGATCTTTCCCATCGCTTCATAATCATCAAAGCTATCGGGGATGTTATGTCCGGCAACATAAAATTTTACGCGCAGATCGCCCTCGGTAAGGTCTTTATAAAAATTCTCAATAAACCATTCAATCCCTTCCCGGTTGGGCATCCAATCTAACGAACCTAAAAAAAACAAACTTGGAAACTCCGTTTTATTATAGTCCGGCTTATAATCGGTCAGGGAAATACCTACCGGAAAAATATCAACCGGAATGGTAACACCGTAGGATAACAGCGTTTTTTTATCTTCATTGGTAAATACAGCAATGGCATCAAATTTATTAAGCTGCTGCAGTTCATAATCTTTCACCCGGCGGGCCAGCAAATGCAGGTACCACTTCTTAAACAGGTCGCTTTTTCGTTGTGCCAGCCTCATCCATACCTGGTGTTCAATATTATGCGACCGGTAAATCAACCTGGCTTTGGTATGCTTACGCATAGCGGCCAGGTAAGGCGTTACAAACAGGCCTTCAAACTGGATAACATCGTATGATGTCTGGCGCAATTCGCGTAGCAGGAGTTTTTCAAATTCGGCATTGTAATAACGATCAACGTCGTTTGATTTTTTGCTGAACAGATTGGTTATGGAATCAAGTACAGATATATTAATGTTAATGTCATATGATGTGTACCTGATCTTCTGCATTAGCTCATCTTCGTCTGTTTGTACACTACCATGATATCTTTTCCCGTTTAAAGCCACCAATGCAACTTCATGCCCAAGTGCAATCAGCCCTTTTATGGTATTGCAAACCACAATAGCGTAACCGCCATTCTGCGGAAATGGGACACGATGTGTTAAAATTAGGATCTTCAAACGGCGGATTTGGTTTTTAACAAAAATACCATCCTGAACGTGGTATTCAAAACTTCATTAAAAAATACTTAACTGCGGATCGGTAACCCTGAAAGTGCGGCGGTGATAGGGCGTAAAACCAATCTTCATTACGGTTTCGCGGTGCCTAATGGTTGGATAGCCTTTATTGGTATGCCATTCATATTCCGGGTGTTCGGCCGCTATTTGCATCATATAATCGTCGCGGTAGGTTTTGGCTAGGATAGATGCAGCCGCTATGCTGAAATATTTTCCATCGCCTTGTATAATACACTCATGTGGGATGTTCCGGTATTTTTTGAAGCGATTGCCGTCGATGATCAGAAACTGGGGTTCAAGATGTAATTTTTCGATGGCCCGGTGCATGGCCAGGAATGACGCGTTGAGAATATTGATCTCATCTATCTCCAGATTATCAACAGATGCTACGGCATAAGCCACCGCTTTTTCCTCAATTTCGGCCCGAAGCTGGTACCTTATCTCTTCAGTAACTTGCTTAGAATCGTTTAGCAGGTGATGATCAAAATCAGGCGGTAAAATAACTGCGGCGGCAAAAACAGGCCCGGCCAAACATCCGCGTCCCGCTTCATCGCATCCTGCTTCCAAAAATTCGTACTGGTACCTGGCTGATAACATCCGGCAAATATAATAAGAGTTGTAAACGTGTTAGTAAAACAATTAGTATGATGAGTTTTTCAACATGTGGTTAACGCATCCTTTGCTTAAAAAATTTTTAGCGTAAGCAGGGTAATATCATCAATAGGCTTGCTTTTATAAACGTTGCTCAAATAATCCAACAGCGCCTGGTTAAAATTATCGGGCGATAGCTCGCCATGCGCAAGCACAAAATCAAGTAATTTATCCTCATTCCATATTTTGGTGCTGGGCGATTCAAAATCCATGAGCCCATCTGTATAGTTAAAGATCAGGCTGCCGGGCTCCACATCAACTTCGCCCTCGTTTAAAAAAGGCAGATCTTCAAAAACCCCAATCATGGTGGTACCCAGTTTAAGTGGAATGGCCCCGCCTTCTGAATAAAGTATAGTTGGGTTGTGCCCTGCATTGATATAATTAAGCCGCCGTTTTTTTTGATTATATCGCGCAAGGAACAGGGTGATAAACCGTTCGCCTTTGGTATTGCTGAGCACGATCTTGTTTAAACGGTCAATAATATTGGTCAAATCATCCTCAACCGCCGCCCAGGCATGCAGGCTGGCCTGGAAATTGGCCATCAGCAAAGCAGCCGAAATACCCTTACCCGATACATCGGCAATACACCATAAAAACTCATGCTCATTAAGGCGGATAAAATCAAAATAATCACCGCCTATGTTTTGATGCGGAAGATACTTAGCCCCGATCTCCACACTGTCGTCTTTATGCTCACGCATGGGGATCAGCATATTCTGCACTTCTACGGCAAGCTCCATCTCGCGCAAAAAACGTTCTGATTGCAGCCGTTCGCGGAAAAGTTTTTTATTTTCAAGTGCCACAATGATCACGTTCATCAGCGTTTGGATGAAATTGAGATCATTATTAAGCATCTCGCCCGAGGTATTAAAATCGCCGATAAGGGCGTAGGCAAGTGCCTTGCTTTTGTGATATACCGGGATAAAGTAATTATATTTTTTAAGGACAGGGTCGCGGTGCCCGGCAATAGCTATAGGTGCTTTAACCTTACTCAGCTTTTTACACGCACGGGCCAGCACTACCGACGATTCAACGTCGCCGCCATACTTGGCTATACAGGCAAATTTATCATCTTTTTCAATCAAAAACCTGAGTTTACCTACCTGCAAATAGTTTTGCAGGATAACTTCCAGCATTTGAATGAGGATAGGAGTAGCGGTGTTTTTGTTTATGGCCCGCGTAATTTCCAATAAAGAATTTAATTCCGACTGCCGTTTGAGCAAAAGCCTGATCAATTCGTCTTCGCCGGAACCGTCGTCTATATTCAGCATATTGATATAAGTACGCTGACTAAAATAGAAGAAATAATTTTTAAATACGAGTACTTTGTGATTTTATATCAAAGGCATCGCGCAAGCCAACAGTAACCAGGTTAAAAGCATAAACCAGCAGCATAATTGCCATACCAGGAATGATAGCCAAAAAAGCCGAATCCATAACAATATAACCATAATGTTCCTTGATCATGCCGCCCCAGGTTGGCATAGGTGGTTGTGCACCAAAACCCAAAAAACTAAGGCCCGCCTCTAAAAGTATAGCTGAGGCAAAGTTTGAGGAGGCCAAAACCAGTATTGGCCCGGTTATGTTGGGCAAAATATGTTTAGCTATAATGCGCTTGTTGCTAAAACCCAATGCCCTTGCGGCCTCGATGTACTCCACCTGTTTAAGGCCCATTACCTGACCGCGCACCAGGCGCGCCACTTCAACCCACATGGAAAGGCCAACGGCTATAAATATTTGCCATAGTCCTTTACCCAGCGCAAATGATATGGCGATCACCAGTAACAGGGCAGGCAGCGCCCATAAAATATTCATCAGCCAGCTTAATGATGAATCAACCCATCCTCCAAAATAACCCGCTACAGCACCTACTGTTACGCCCAGCAGCATACTGATGATAACCGACATTAACCCAACAGCGAGCGAGATCCGTGTGCCCAGCAACAGGCGGCTTAGCATATCCCTACCATAGCCATCAGTACCAAGTAAAAAGGTTTTAGCCCCGATATTCTCCTCCCGTAAGCGGGCTTCAAACTTTTGATAAACAGCCGGGATTGCAGGCAGGGCAACAATTTGGCCGTTATAATTAAAAGTAACCCTCCCGTTTTTATAAACCGGCTTTTGCCCGGTCATTACCTCAAAAATATTGTAGGCTTTTTTCTCGGGCTTATCTTCATCGCCAATATATCCGTTAACGTAAATAGAATCTTTAACGAAATGATACCCGGTAACGGGAACTTCTTTATAAAACGACGGCTGCCCATACAGCATCCTGCTGAACAAATTTACGGTATCAACAGCCTCCGCTTTCCTGAGCTTTAACATCATATAGGTTGAGCCTGGCTTTTTTATACTGAGCTGTATGACCATATTATTGGCCAGGGGCGTATCATCGGGCATAATGAGGTAGCCCAGTATCGCAACAAGCAGCGTAAGCAGGATAAATGCAAGCCCGCCTAAAGCAATTTTATTACGCTTAAAAACACGCCAGGTGCGTTTTGCTGGTGTAATTTTGGCCAATGTGTTAATAGTTCATGTGTACTGGCTAAATATCGCTTAAATAGGTGCAATTAGCAATAAGGACGGCTTTCTTTACATTTAGATAGCTGAAAGCTCAAAGCAGAAAGCTGAAGGCCGAAAGCATAAAGCTTACGAGCCTGGCATGACTAAATCCAGTACATCTGGTCTGCTTTGGTTAAGCCCCAATTTCAGCTTTATGCTTTTAGCCTTGAGTTTTTAGCTCATTTAACGATTCTGCCTTTCCAGGCATACTTCTTATTTTTTCCTAAAAAACCGATAATGACGAAATAAAGGATATTAAGCGGCAAAACAAAGCTTACGTACAGCAGCAGTTCGCGTCGTTTTAAGAAGTTCATGATCGGTGTCATGTATAACAAGTCTATCGCATATTTAATTCCGATAGTAAGCAAAAACAATTTCAGGAAACAGCTATCGAAAATACCCAGCACGGCGGTTAACAATAGCATAAAATTACACAGCCAGATACTAAGCGCAAAGGCAACCATTTTTTTATTTTTGTACTTGGTTGATTTTGATGCCCAGCGGCGCCGTTGTTGCATAAACTCTTTTAAATTAGGCTTTGCGTGGGTATATACAATTGCCTCGCGCCGTTTTAAAAAGGCTATCCTGCCGGGATAACGTTCTCCAACCTTGTGCAACAAAAGTTCATCATCGCCCGAGGCCAGGTCATCAATGCCGGTAAAACCGCCAACTTCATAAAATACATCTTTACGATAGGCAAAATTTGCCCCGTTGCAGGTGGCGGCAAAACCATGGCCTAAAAACGCGCCCCCCATGCCAATAAGCGATGAAAAATCAAGCGTTTGCATGCGCTCAAATACCGATTGCTCCTGGAAATAAGTTACCGGCGAAGAAATCATAACCAGGTCATGCTGCTCATAAAATCCAACTATAGTACGCAGCCATTGATTACCCATGCGGCAATCAGCATCTGTTGCTACCATTAAGTCGCCTGTTGAAAGCTTAATGGCTTCGGCTATCGCTTTCTTTTTATAGGAGTTAAGTGTTTCGCCAAGCCTAAGCTGCAACAGCTTTACGCCCTGTGCCGCATAGCTGCTGATGATAGCTGCGGTATTATCGGTTGAATGATCGTCAACAATAATGACCTCCACCAGGTGTTTGGGATAATCCTGGGCCAAAATATCTTCAATGGTAAGGTGAATCTTCTCTTCCTCATTACGGGCCGCAATAAGCACAGTAACTTTGGTGCTAAATGTTTGGGCAATAACCGGAGGGGTGGTGACCTTTGCCCAGCCTATCCGGAGATAGATGAGCAACAGCACATAAAGGCCCATGGAAAATAATGAAATAATACTAATCAGCGCGGTCAAAAGAATTTGAGTTTTAAAACAAAAAACGATCCTAAAATAGCAGGAATAAATAAATTAATAAGCCATATTGACGATACACCGGCTATTACGGCGATATTTTGATCGGTCACATACACAAACAGGTGCGAAGCAGTAAAGCCGCGTACACCAATATCAAAAAGATCAAGCGAAGGGATAGCTGATGATACCACGAAAAACAGCATCAGCATCAGCATCATCGGTACAACAACCATATGCGGCATCAACAACTGAAAAACCAGAAAATACTGCATTGAAAACGTGATATACCGCGCAATGCTAAAACCCATGATCTTGATAAGCTCGTGGGTGTGATACCGGCCCATTACTTCAAAAAAGCGGTGATATTTTTTGATGAACGGAACCCTGTCAAGCAAAGTAACCGCCCACTTGATATGAAAATAAAATATCAGCTGCATAGCTGCAATTACAACGCCGATAGCAACTACCCCCCAGGCCAGCAATAAATTGGCATGAATAAAATTGACTACGAACCAGATCATGGCTATTACGCCCAAAACATTGGTTACCGAACCCTGGCTAAATGAACCTACGCCCATGGCAAAAATACCCGGAATACGTTTGCGGGGGGGTAAAAACATCACACGTCCGCCATATTCGCCCAGCCTGTTTGGTGTGGTTACTGCCCATGTAAGGCCGCAAAAAACCGCCTCAACAGCTTCCCATAAAGAAATATTGATTAATGTTTTGGTTACATAGCGCCATTTAAGCGCTTCCAGAAACCAGTTTAAAAACATCAATATAACTACCAGTCCCATAACAATAACAACATGGGTAGTACTTATTTGCGATGCGAAATGTTCAAACTGCTTTAGGTCGTTATTCTTTTTGTTGAACTGCCGGTAAATAAACCACCCTGCAATTATCAATATACCGGCCTTAAGAAGATACGAAACAACCTTTTTAGCAGAACGTGTCAAGTAGATAAATTTTTATGCAATGTTACAAAAAAATGGGGCATGCCAAAGCTTGCCCCATACAACACGATACTGTTAATTTTGTTTACTTCAATCTTGCTTTTAAAAACACCAGCGTATTTGCATAAGCGTCTTTGGTAGCATCGCTGTTATAAATAGGATTGCTCGGGTTTGCAAAACCATGGTCGGCATCATACTGGTGCAGATAAACCTTTTTTCCGGCGGCTTTCATATCAGCATCAAATTTGGCTACAACCTTAGGGTTAATCCACTGATCTTTATTGGCGAAGTTCCCCAGCACATCGGCGTTTAAGGTTTTTAGTTTATTTACATCCTGCTCGGGCATGCCATAATACATTACACAAGCTACCGCCTTTTTACCCGCAAGTAAGCTGGTTTGCAAACTCCACCCGCCGCCAAAGCACCAGCCAATAGTAGCGATATGTGCTTTGGGGCCGGCATATGCTATGGCTCCGTTTACTATAGCACGAGCCCTGTCGTCATTTACCGCCTGCATAAATTTACCCGCGTCTTCGCGTGTGGTAGCTACCTTGCCGTCGTATAGGTCGAGGTCAATGATGTTGACGTTACCCAGGTCATTATATAGCTTTTCCGATTCTTTTTTTACATAGTCATTAAGGCCCCACCATTCATGTATCACCAATAAATAATTATTAGTAGGTTTTTTAGCTTTCATAAAAAATGCTGATGCCTGTTTCCCGTCGGATGTTTTGTAGGTGATGACCTCGCCTATACTGCTTTGAAAGCGGATTGGCAAAGGATTTTTGTGCGACATTTTGAACCGGGTATCAGAGGCCAACATGGCAAACTGCTGTGTTGCCGATGGATTACTGCAGCAAACTATTTTGCGCTGCGCAGAAGTTATAGTGGCTATGCCGATAAATAATGTAAATAAGAGCAGTTTTTTCATAGGGTTCAATTTTATGTTAATTAACGCTGATGTGCGTTAAAACAATTACGTTGATAATATAGTTTTAGTTGCGGGGGTTAATGTGATTAACCGGCATAAATTTACGATAATGCATACACAATTACCTAAAATTTAATGCACGCCTGTTTATTATCCATTGAATCTTATGTGGGTAAAAGCACGTATATAATAATCATCAATATATATTAATATGCCTGTCCCGCCAATTCCTGATAATGAAATGGAAAGGCTTTTAAGCCTGTCGGAGTTTGATCTTGATTATACCGAACACAAAGACAGTTTTAAGGACCTGGCCAAGCTGGCAGCCAAGGTTGCCGGTACGGAGGTTTCGCTGGTTAACCTTATCGACTCCTATACCCAATGGAGCATCAGTGTCCATGGTTTAGAAATCGAACAAATGCCGCGTGAGGATTCGGTTTGTCAGTATACTATTATAGACGGAGAGTATTTTGAGGTTGAAGACTTACGGAATGACGAACGTTTCCGGGATAAATTTTATGTAACCGACGGACCCAAATTAAGATATTATTATGGCATACCGCTAAAGGTAGGCGACGATCATAATATCGGGGCCTTATGTGTGCTTGATAAAAACGTTAAAGAACTCACTCCCGAAAAGGTTGAACTTTTAAAGATCATTGCTAATGAAATACTAAGCAGGTTAAAAGATCTGAAAGTAATTAACAAATTAAAAAGTAAGCTTGCTGAAGCCGGCGAAATTCAAAAAAAGGTGGCTCATGATATCCGCGGGCCGTTAAGCGGGATCATCGGCCTCGCCCAGCTGATCAGCGAACAGGGAGAGGCAAACCAGATAGAAGAAGTGCTGGAGTTTACCAACCTGATCCATAAAAGCGGGCGGTCGATACTGGAGCTTGCAGATGAGATCCTGAGTGCTGATAAAAACGATCATAAACGCATATCCAATGGGGCGGAATTTAACCTGCTGGTATTTAAAGATAAAATTGAACGGCTTTTTATTCCACAAGCCCGCAATAAAAACATTTTGCTTACGGTTACAACCTCATCCGAATCGGAGCGGGTTCCCTTTGCCCGGAATAAACTATTACAAATAACGGGGAACCTCATCTCAAACGCCATAAAATTTACTCCGGCCGGCGGTTATGTTAATGCAGACCTGAGTCTCGAACTGAACGACCATACCCACATACTGCAAATCCAGGTGAAGGACAGTGGTGTTGGCATAGATGAAAAAGGTATCGAAAAAATACTGAAAGGCAATGCAGCGTCAACAGCAGGCACAACTGGCGAAGCCGGCTTTGGCTTTGGGCTGGCACTAGTAAAACATCTGATTGAAACCCTTAAAGGGACAATCAGTATCTACTCAAAACCTGGCGAAGGGACTGTATTTGAGGTAAGGCTGCCGCAAAAAATGCAATAATAAAAGAACCTGTCCGGAGGATAATAGGGCATAAAGATTTGCGTAGGCAAAAAAAATCCCTAAATAAGTTATTTTCCTGAAGGTAGATTATAGATGCAATGCTTAAGGTAAAATACCGGCCTAAAAGCCCGGTATTTTACCTTAGATTATATTTTTACCAGCTTTTGCCGCCGCCGCCACGGTTATCTCTTGAATAGCCGCCACCGCCACCGCGGTTGCCGCCACCGTAACCACCGCCGCCACGGTTACCACCACCGTAGCCACCGCCACTGCTTCTGCGGTCACCGCCTGGTTTTTTCTCTTCTGCCTGGCTTACTGCAATTGATCTACCTTTAACTTCAGAACCGTTTAGGCCGCTTATAGCTTGTTGTGCTGCCTCATCATCTGCCATTTCAATGAATCCGAACCCTTTGCTTCTTCCTGATTCCCTGTCAATAATAATTTTTACGGAGTTAACTTCACCATAAGCTTCGAAAAGCTGCTTTAAATCGGCTTCCCCTAAAGAAAAAGGAAGACTTCCTACGAATATGTTCATTAATATTTAGTTTTTAATGGGCATGCTTTGTTAATTACCCACGTTTTGTTAACATCAAATATAGTAATAGATATTTGATGATTACTGCATGTTTATGTGAATGAATGCTTTTATTTTAAAAAAAATTATTTTTTTGACCCTTTTGAGGAAATAAATGGTGAAAGCCAATCCATTAATACAAAGGCCAATCCGTTTTGTTTTGAAAATATAGTGTTTTCGTAAAATAAATATAGAAAGAATGGGCCGCCCGTATTTTTTTAATATTAAAGTAACATAAAGTTATTTTCCGAAGATAAATCGGTATTAAAAACCTAAACAACCGACTCAATTTTATAGCGTTTTCCATTTAGCGCAAACTCATCTCCGGCTTTTTTGCCGTTAAGTAAATTGCCTATTGGAGATGCGGGCGAAACCGCGAAAAATGTTTTGCCATTGAGTGTCAAAACACCGGCGCTAATGGCCAGGTAAAAATTGCCGTTATTGGTAATTATCACACTACCAGGTTCCGCATGTACCGGAGCACCGGTGGTACCAATCCGGTTTAAGGCTACCAACAGCTTATTTGCCTCATTTAGCTGCGCCATATTGCGGTTGGTTTCCTGCTGCGCCATTTCGCGCCCGGTTTCATATTTATCGCCGGCACTGCTTTTAGTATCATCAGTCGACGACTTTTGTGCATCGGCTATGGCAAGCTCTGTGGCTTCCATAATTTTACGCACGTGATTAACACATAACTGGTGTAATTCTTTCTTCAAATCGCTCATCTACTAAATCAAATAAAAAACGAAAATAGGGAAAAGGCTAACATCAGTTAATAATAGTTCTTTATTTAGCAGTTCTTTAACAACATAAATTATATGGCTACCGACGGGGTA
>Ga0068855_100012662_pt1 | contig 10179 bp, 10 predicted proteins | sample KBSCornC52_FD_66592 | JGI IMG/M metagenome (GOLD analysis project Ga0068855, IMG submission 66592) | Corn rhizosphere microbial communities from Kellogg Biological Station, Michigan, USA - KBS Corn C5-2 | ecosystem: Host-associated > Plants > Roots > Rhizosphere > Soil ... | reverse complement strand
ACCTCGTGAGCGGCGCCTTCGACTACCTGCTCAAGTTCGTGACCCGTAACGTGATCCATTACCAGAGCCTCGTCGAGGAAGTGCTTGGCCAGAACCCCCATATCGAAAAATATTTCAGTTATATCGTGATGAAATCGCCTTTCGTCAAAAGCCATTATCCAATCGAGAAGCTGTTCGCCGACGAGGAATGACGCCACGGCGTCGACCCCGCAAAAACAAAACGCCCTTCCAGCGCGGAAGGGCGTCTTGCATGGGCGATCACGCCGTTCGGATTAGCGGGGCGCGGAACGATAAGTGGCATACACCTTGGCCACGTACTCGCGGCTCTCCCAGCTGCACTGCGCTTCCTCCTCGACCATGAAGATGTCGCCGCGCGAGAATGTGCCGCTGCAGCCCGCTTCATCGACGAACGTCACGCTGCCTTCGATCAGGTACATCAGCTCGTAGTGGCGGTAGAGCATCGCGCGGCGGTGGTACGGCGTCGAATCCCAGGTGCCGCAGGCAAATGCCCCGTCGGCGGAGCGATGGTCGGCGTAGCTGCGGCATGACGGCGTGGGCGAGAGCAGCAGTTCGGCCAGCGGCGGGTTGGACGGCGCCAGCGGCGCGTCCTCCTTGATCGGCACGATGGCGCGATCGCCCGGCTGGCTGTCGTGGTAGCGCATGAAGATGAGCGATACCGGCTCTTGCGCCGACCACGAGAATGCGGCGCCGTGCTGGATCACCGCGCTCTGGCCCTGTGCCAGCGTCAGGGTTGAACCCTGCTGCGCCAGGGTCAGGCTGCCTTCATCGACGATGATGAATTCATCCGCCGGCTGGGACTGCACCACCCCGCTGCCGGCTTCCAGTGCGATGGCGCCTGCCGTGACGGGGCCGGGCGGAAAGTCCAGGAGGCGGCGGCTGGACAGGAAGCGGTCCTCCCCCGCCGCAGCGGCCGACGGGATGCCCTGGCGCTTGTCCTGCGCAAACTTGCGCAGATCGATGAAGGTACGCGGAGCGGGCTGCACCGCGATTGCTTGCTGCGAATTCGACATGGTGTGTTCCTTTGATTCGATGATGATGGCGTGGTCTGCTACGCCGCGTTCACGGCCAGCCTGGAAAAACGGGCGATGTGGTACTGCCCGATCGGTGTGGACGTGGCGCCGGTATGGATGAGTTCCGCCATCACGTCGCCCACGCTCGCCCCCAGCTGGAAGCCTTCGCCGGTTCAAGCCACCGCGTCGCTAGTCTCAGCCGGATCGATCAGCAAGACTTCGCAGGCCTTCTCATCCAACGCCACCGGGCAGTGTTCGACGCCATGGGGCACAACGATGAATTCGCCTTCTTCGACGATCTCTTCGCGGTCCCGGAACTTCATGAGCAGTCGTCCCCGGTGGACGAAGAACATCTCGTCCTCGTGCTGCCGGAATGACCAGCGCGAGGCTCCCTGGAACATGGCGACCTTGATCTGCATGTTGTTGACCCGCCCTTCCACCGTTGGCGCGGAAGGCGCGCGCAGCCCATTGAATACCTTCGACAGATTCTTCTTGTGGATCGGCGACAGGTGCTGATTGAGGGCGGCAACGTCACGGATGATCGTATTGAGCTGGCTGGCCAGGTCCTTGCCGCTGGCGGGATATTTTCCGTCCAGGGCCGCAGTCCCGATCGTGAAACCGGCGGCACCGGCATGCTTGACGATGGCAATCCGTTCGGCGGTATCGATCGAACCCGCCATGAAGACAGGCTTGGACACCGCGGCGCAGACGGCCTTCATCAGCTCGGGCACGTCGTTCTCCGCCGAACGGTATGCCAGCAGGTCGATGCCGTGCACGCCGTCGCGCGCCGTGATCGCCCTGGCGCTGTCGACGATCTCCTCGATGCTGCCTTCGAGAACGCTCGGGTGACCGGTGATCCTGCCTGCGAAGGGGAAGTACCGGATGCCGGTCCCCTTGATGACAGGCAGCACATCGTCGACCCGCGTGCCGCCGAGGAGAACATCGACACCGATCTCGACAGCCGCCCTGGCCGACACGATTTCGCTGTCGCGGTCGAGCGATACGACCTCCAGGTACGAGGTGGCGCCGCCCGCCTTGATGGCTGCGTTGAGGCTCTTCAACTGGTCGATCGGCAGGCCGATGTCCTTGAATCCGATATGGCGCACGCCGAGGCTGAGCGCAGTCTGGAGATGTTGCGACGCGTCGGCGACCGTGCGGTCATTGCGTGTGAGCATGAAAATGAAGCGAAGTCCCATGACAGTGTCCTTTCAGGTTGTGTGTGTCGTGGTGTGTGCGGTGTGTGCGGTAGCGAGGCGCTTTGCGTAGGCAAGCGCCGTCTCCAGGCTGGCGTGATCCGCGATCCCCTTGCCTGCAATGTCGAACGCCGTGCCATGGTCCGGGCTGGTACGGACGAACGGCAGGCCCAGCGTGATGTTCACGCCCTTCTCCAGGCCGAGATACTTCACGGGGATCAGCCCCTGGTCGTGGTACTGGGCCACGACCACATCGAATCGGCCCTTGCGTGCCTGCATGTAGACCGTATCGCCCGGATAAGGACCGCTGGCATCGATGCCTTCCGCCCGGGCCGCCGCAATTGCCGGCTGGATGATCCTGATCTCTTCATCCCCGAAAAGGCCGCCTTCGCCTGCATGCGGGTTGAGACCTGCCACGGCGACGCGCGGAGCCGCGATGCCCAGCGCCTTCCCGCCCTCGTGGGCCAGCCGGATGGCAGACATCTGCGCATCGAAATCGGCTTGTTCGATGGCCTTGCGCAGCGACGTATGGATCGTGACGAGCACCGTGCGAATGTCGTCGTTGGCGAGCATCATCGCGACGCGCCTGGCGCCGCCGTACTCGGCCAGGATTTCCGTATGGCCGGGGTAGCGGATGCCGGCGAGCCCCATCGCTTCCTTGTTGATCGGCGCCGTGACGATGCCGCGCACTGCTCCGGACTTGGCTGCGGCGATCGCCGCAACGATGGCATCGAAGGCCGCCTGTCCGGAGATCGCGCTGAGCTGCCCGATGGGGGGAGGCTCGACGATCGCGGTTGCCTCGATGACGTCGATGATGCCCGGCTCCAACCGGGCTTCATGGGGCGCATCGATGCACCGTACCTCGACGTTCAAGCCAAGGCGGCGCACGATGTCCGACATGACGACATGACTGCCGAACACGACGGCACGTTCGCCGCCATTCGCCAATGTCTTCGCCACGATTTCCGGACCGATGCCGGAGGCGTCGCCCATCGTGATGGCAAGCGGGGGAGACGTGTTTTTCATAGTGGATCCTTTCGCATGGGTTAGGCTGCGCCGCGCATCTTCGCGACGGCGCGCACCAGGGCGTCGTCGGTGCCGAAGCCGCCGGCCTTCATGGCAAGCAGGAATGCGCGCCCGTCGGCAAGCCGGGCGCGGCCGAGCGGGAAGCCGGGATCGAGTTCCTGCAGGATCTCGAACGCATGGACGTCGAGCAGGTCCAGGACCGCTTCCATCGTGTCGCCACCGGTGGCGATCAGGGCGCCGAAGCGCGGGTGTTGAAACGCTCGCGCCGCATCGTCCGCAATCCGCTGCAGCACCGCGGCCGGGTCGCTGCTGCGCTCTCCTGGCGCGCGCAGCAGCGTGACGCCGCCGACCTCCCGGACCTGATCGCCCTGCCGGTGGCTGCGCGGATTGGCACTCCCGATGACGATCAGGACATCACTGCCGGTGCCGTCGATCGATGGCGGCGCAGCCTTTGCCGGCGCGAAGCGTCGCGCCAGGGCCAGGGCCATTCCGGGGGAGCCGACCCACAGGACCGACGCCGGATCCTCGATGGCGGCAACCTGCGCGTCGAGTTCCTCCTGCGTGACCGCATCGAGCAGCGTGACATGCCTGATGCAGTCCGGGATCAATTCGGCCAGTGCGGAATGCCGCGCGGGGTGCACCGGGTCGCGACCATACGCGCTCTCCGCAACCGGAACGCCGTCGACGAGCTGGATGCCTTTCACTGTCGTACGGCCGGCTTCGGGGAATGCCGGTGCAAACACCAGGGATGCGCGGCCGCTTGCCTTGAAACACGCCTCGAGTTCCTTCGTGACGTGCCCACGCAGCGTGGAGTCCACTGTTTTGTAGAGCACGGCGCGGTCGGCAAGCTGGGCCGTCCAGCGGGCGACCGCCTCGCATGCCCGCGACGGCGTGGCTGATCGCGAACCGCTATCGACAGCGACGACCGCTGCTGCCTGGTCCGGGAACCGGCGCCTTCCGATCGACGCGCCCAGGCCGCGCGCAACGAAAGGGGCCGCGCCATCCGCCGCGCTGGTGAGGTCATCGGCGAGGATTGCTATATTGGGTTGATAATTGGTGTTCATGCGTCAATTATAGGAACCCGACAACCCTAGGAAAATCGATCATTTCTGCGAACATCTGGTGAGGTGAAATCACCAATTGACCGATCGGGCGCAGCTTCCCCGGATATGGCTTGAGCCGATGACGCCGCCATGAACGGCGGCGCGAGTGATGGGAATATTGGGTGGGCTGGAAGAACTCAGCGCCGGCTGGCGACGATGCCGCTGCAGACGATCGCCGCGATTGCCACATAGCCGTCCAGCGGCAACTTGTCGCCCCACAGCAGGGCGCCGAGCAGGCTGGAAAACACCACCGTCAGATAGGACAGATTGGCCGCCACCAGTTTCCGCCCCACCTTGTAGGCACGGGTCATCGCCAATTGGCCGAAGGTGGCGGTCAGACCGATCCCGACCAGCGGGCCGATATTATGCAGCGTCAATGCATGCCAGCCGGTGATGGTGACCAAAGCCGCCCCGAGTACGGTGGACAGCAGAGCGAAGTAGAACACGATCCGCCATTCCGGCTCGCCGAGCTGGCCCAACTCACGTACATGCAAATAAGCGAGCCCGGACACGGCGCCGGATGCCAACCCCACCAGGCCGTAGAACCACAAATCCCCTCCCAAGGTAGGACGCAACAGCAGGGTCACACCGACAAAACCGAGCGCCAGCGCGGCAGCCATGCGGCCCGAAAAGCGTTCCTTGAGCCACAATACCGACAGTAGCGCCAGAAACATCGGCGAGGTGTTGTTAAGCGTTGTTGCAGTGGCGAGCGGCAAATGCGCCATCGCATAGAAGATGAGCAGCAGCGCCACATAACCAGCGCAACCGCGGGCCAGATGGATCCTGAGATGCGGCGTGACAAAGCGCTGACCGCGCAGGGAAGCCGGAATACCCAGCATCAGGACCCCGAACAGGGTGCGCCAGAATACCAGCTCGACGGGAGTGAAACTCTGCGCGCCTTGCTTGACGAACACCCCCATCAGCGCGAACAGCAAGGTGGCAACGATCATCCAGGCCGAACCCAGGCCACGGCGCGGAGCCGGACTTTTAGCAAGGATCGCTGTATCGGGTCGATAATTGATGCTCATACATCAATTATATAAACTTAATCAAACCAAGAAAAACGATTATTTTTGCAAATAACCGGTGATAAACTCTCACAAATGGACCGCTCGGACATACCTTCGCTCGACGACCTGCGAGCATTCGAAGCAACAGCGCGGCTAGGCTCGGTCCGGCTTGCGGCGGACTCGCTCGCGCTGACGCACGGTGCCGTCAGCCGCCGCATCAACAAGCTCGCCGATGACGTCGGCGTCAAGTTGTTCGAGAAAAGCGGGCGTGGCCTGCGGCTCACACCGGCAGGCGAAACACTCAACCTCACCGTCAGCAGGTTCTTCGGTGAGCTGGCCGCCACCGTGCAAAGCCTACGTGCGACCAGTGCCGAGCAGAGTACGCTCGTGCTCTCCTGCGAGCCTTCGGTCGCCATGCGCTGGCTCATTCCGCGGCTGGGCAGCTTCCAGGCGACGCACCCAGATATTGCCCTTCACCTCTCGGTCGGTGGAGGGCCTGTGGATTTTCGCAGGGATCGCGTCAATCTCGCCATCCGGCGGCTGGACTTCGCTGTGCCCGAGACGTGGAACGTCCGGCGCCTTTTCCTCGAAAAGGTCGGGCCTGTCATGACGCCGGAACTGGTGCCGACGTTCGAACGCGGTGACTATCTCGCCCTCGGGTCGAAGACTCGACCTGACGCGTGGGCGCAATGGCTGAAGGCCCATCCTGCGGCGAGGCAGCCCGCAGAGATCCGGTACTACGACCATCACTCCCTGATTGTCGAAGCTGCGTCGGCAGGCCTGGGGGTAGCCCTGAGCCCGCTCGTACTTGCCGTCGATGATGTGGAACGGGGACGCCTGGCGGCGCCTGCCGGCTTTGATCCTGACGGCAGCCAATATGGATTGCTATGGTTGGGATCGAGCGAACTGCAAGGCGTGGAGTCTGAACTCGCGGAGTGGCTCGAAGCGCAGTTCAGCCGCCTGATGACCTGAGGCTAAGCTGAACAATCGCTACGCTTCGGCTCGAAAACCGGCTCAGTTGCCGGCATGCAGACGCTTCGCGGTCACCTTGACGACGGCCATCTGCTGGCCTTCGATCGTCACCTGGGCGTCGTAGCGCTCATGCTTGACGATGCTGGCGGCGTGGGCAGCGCTCGTCACACCCACGAGGACGGCGGCGGCGAGGAAGATGGCTTCCATGTTTTTCAGGATCGCGTTCATGTTCATTCTCCTTGAGTTGAATATCTTGGTTCAGGTTATCGCCGTATCGGATCGGCTTGGGATGATGTCACTTTAGGCTTCCAGCCCTTTTCCCGCCACCGGACTGCGACGAAATGCACAAAACGCGGGATAAAAGCGCAAAAAGCCGGACTGTGCGTCGCGGCACGGTCCGGGCAGTCGTTGGAAAAGACGATCGGCGCGCCCGTGTTCGACGAGGCGCGCCGTTACTGGCGGGGGATAGGTTGATTACGGATGCGCGGAAGCCTGGCGGGCACCGGTAGCGGACCCTTCCGTGCTACCCGATGCCGAGCCGCTCGCGCTGCCGCTGAGCGTCACGCTGCCGTTCAGCGAGGATGCGCTGTCACGCACCGAGCGGGTGCCGCTGCGCGCGCTGCCGGCGGCCTCGCTGCCGGCCATCGCCACGCGGTCGCGGGTCGCGCCCGCCGCATGCCGGGTTGCACCGGCCGCACCGCTGCCGTCCACGCTGGCCGAGCCCGAGCCCGAACCGTCAGCGCGGGCCTTCGCTCCGCCGCCGCCACCTTCGACCGAGGCCGAGCGCTCCGCGCCCGCCGTGCCGGTCGCATTGCCCACGGCACTGCCGGCGCCCGACAACAGGCCCGGATGCCGCGCTGCCGGCGCGGACTGCGTCGCGGCGGCACCATTACCGGCCGCCGCCTTGCCGGATTGGCGCGATGCGTGCGACGCGCCGTCCAGGGCGCCCGTGCCGGCTGCATTCCCGCTGGCCGACGACGTACCCGATTGACGCGCAGCGTGCAACGCACCGTCCAGGGTGCCCGTACCGGCAGCGTTCCCGCCGGCCGACGTCGTGCCCGATTGACGCGAGCCGTTCAGCGCGCCGTCCAGGGCACCCGTACCGGAAGCGCTACCGCCAGCCGACGTCGTACCCGATTGACGCGAGCCGTTCAGCGCGCCGTCCAGGGCACCCGTACCGGAAGCATTTCCGCCAGCCGACGTCGTACCCGATTGACGCGAGGCGTTCAGCGCGCCGTCCAGGGCACCCGTACCGGAAGCGCTACCGCCAGCAGAACCCGTGCCCGACTGGCGCGACGCGTTCAGTGCACCGTCCAGGGCGCCCGTGCCGGAAGCGCTGCCGGCGACCTGTTGACCGGCGGCGCGGCCCGCGGCGGGCGCAGCCTCGGCCGCGTCCCGTGCCCTGCCGGCGACTTCGCCGGCGCCACGGGCCGCGCGTCCTGCCGCCTCGGCGCCGCCGCGCGCGCCATCCACCGTGTCGCGGGCGAGACGGCCTTCACGGTCCATGTCGTTCACCATGTTCATGCGTCCCAGGCCGCCTGCCCCGCCGATCATGCCGCCGACGGATCCGCCCAGGGAACCACCCAGCGAGCCGCCCATGCGGCCGCCGAGCAGCTGGGCGTGGGCCTGGTGGGTCAGGCCGATGACGAAGATAAAGGCGATGTGGCGGGCAATCTGTTTGGCTTTCATGTCTGTTCTCCTTGTGAAGGGGCGGCATATGTCGCCGCCGTTACAAGGAAAACGAGGCGGCCCCGCGTTTTCTTCCATTCTTTTAAAAAATTTTTTTATCGCAGGTCCGACGGGTCCGTGCGCACGTTGGCGCCGACGATGCCATAGCCGGTCTCGTCGTTGGTCACCGCCTGGCCGCCGCCCGCTTCGCGCGCCAGCGTGTCCACTGCCCGGGCCGCCCCCGCGCGGTCGGGCCGCGGCAGGCGCTGCGCCAGCAGGGCCGCGACGATGGGCGCCGCGAACGACGTGCCACGCACCTGGCGGTACGGTGGCGTGCCCGGCGCGGCGCTGACCATCTGGCTGCCCGGCGCGGCGAATTTCACTTGCGGACCGCGCGCCGCCTCCGGCAATGGCCTGCCGCGGCGGTCGACGCCGGTGACGCCGACGACGCCGGCATAGCTGGCCGGATACAGCGGCGGCGCCGCCGGCCCGTCGTTGCCGACGGCGGCCACCAGCAGATGGCCGCGCGCCTGCATGGCGCTGACGGCGCGTGCCAGCAACGCATTCGGCGGCCCGACCAGGCTGATGTTCACGACCCCGACCTGCTGCTGGTCCAGCCAGCCCAGCGCGGCGGCGATGCGGTCGGCCGCGCCGCCCGTCGGGCTGCCGCAATACACGTCGGCCGCATACAGAGACGCCCCCGGCGCGGCGCCGCGCAGGTGCTCGGACCGCCCGACCATCAGCGCCGCCACGGCGGTGCCATGCGGCGCGGGCACGACCTGGCCGTCGCACCCCCAGCGCGTGATGGCGGCGCCCTCGAATACGGGATGGCCGGCCTCGACGCCGCTGTCGACGAGGCCGACCCGGACGGCGGCCCCGGCCCCGGTGCGCACGACGTCCGCGACGCCACTGCCTGTATACACGTGGTTGAAGTCATAGCTGCCGTCCGGGTCGACGGCGCGCAGGCGCTCGACGAAATCCGCCGTCGCCATGCCGGCGGGCAGGCGCATCACGACCATGCGGCCATCCAGCCCCGGCAACGTCTCGTCGCGCACGACCACCGCCCCCGCCTCGCGCGCGGCCCGTAAGGCGGCGTCCGACGGTCCCCAGGCCAGCACCTCCCCGCGCAACGCGGGTTCGCCGTGCGGATCGGGCTCCAGCACGTCCGAATGGTCGCGCAGCAACTGCCGCACGGTATTTGCGCGCAAGCTGACGAGGTCCGGCAGCGGCGCACGGTCGAGCAACTGGTCGACGGGCCGGCGCAAGCCGTCCAGCTGGCCCAGCCCAGGCAGGCCGATCCGTCCCGGCAGCGGCAGTTGCGGCAGGCCCAACTGCGCGTGGGCGGAACCCGTACCGCACAGCAGCAGGGCCGCAAGAATATTTACGTAAGGGAACTTCATGGGCAGATCATATATGATGAACAGTATGATGAATCAACGAACGGGAGCGGGAATAAAATCCCGGTCTGCGTCGTTTACCAATAACAGACATTGTTTATGCTTGCCGACGAGATTGCCGCCCTGCTGCCGCGCATGCGCCGTTTTGCCCGGGCACTGACTTTCCACCGCGAGGACGCCGACGACCTCGTGCAGATCGCCATGGAGCGCGCGCTCGGCCGCAGCGAACAATGGGAACCGGGGACACGGCTCGACAGCTGGATCTTCCGGATCATCAAGAACGCATGGATCGACGAAGTCCGCAGCCGCACGCGGCGCGCCGAACTGTTCGCCCCCGAGGAGGAAGGCGAACACGTGGGCGACGATACGGCGCAGGCGCACCAGCAGCGGCTGGCGATCCAGAAGGCGATCAGCCTGCTGTCCGAGGAGCACCGGCTCGTCGTCGGCCTGGTCCTCGTGGACGGCTTGCCGTACAAGGAGGCGGCCGACGTGCTGGAGATCCCGATCGGGACGCTCACGAGCCGCCTGGCGCGCGCGCGGGAGGCCCTGCAACAGCTGCTCGCCGATTCAACCCCGAGGACACGATGACTTATTCCGATGAAACCCTGATGGCCTATGCCGACGGCGAACTCGAACCGGCCGAGCGGGCCGCCATCGAGCACGCGATGCAGGCCGATCCCGCCATCGCCGAGGCGGTGGCACGCCACCGCGCCCTGCGCCAGGATATCGCCGCCGCCTTTGCCGGCATCCTCGACGAGCCGGTGCCGGCCCGCCTGCAG
>Ga0068855_100012660_pt1 | contig 10181 bp, 6 predicted proteins | sample KBSCornC52_FD_66592 | JGI IMG/M metagenome (GOLD analysis project Ga0068855, IMG submission 66592) | Corn rhizosphere microbial communities from Kellogg Biological Station, Michigan, USA - KBS Corn C5-2 | ecosystem: Host-associated > Plants > Roots > Rhizosphere > Soil ... | reverse complement strand
CATGAAAGGATTGAGTGATGTAACGCTATCGCCTGACGAAAAATGGCTGAGCATCCGGTATTCTTATACCAATAAGCCATGGGAATTGTATGTGCAGGCCAACAAACCGGGTGCCGCGGCTGTGCAGGTAACCAATTCAACCTCGGCCGAATTTAAATCGTACCCATGGCGCGATCCGGAGATCATCACCTTTAAAAACCGTTATGGCAGCGATATTTATGCGCATTTATACCTGCCTAAAAATCCCGACCCTGCAAAACCGGCTGTGGTTTTTGTGCATGGTGCGGGCTACCTGCAAAATGTAGCCTACGGCTGGAGCTACTATTTCCGCGAGTTTATGTTTAACAATATGCTGGCCGACAACGGCTACACCGTGCTGGATATGGATTACTCCGGCAGCGCCGGCTACGGTCGCGATTGGCGCACGGCCATTTACCGCCACATGGGCGGTAAGGACTTAACCGACGAAGCCGACGGCGTAAAAATGCTGGTTGATAAATACGGCGTTAACCCCAAACACGTAGGATTGTATGGAGGATCGTACGGCGGTTTTATTACCCTGATGGCCATGTTTACCGAACCCGACGTTTGGGCCGCAGGCGGCGCCATCCGCTCGGTTACCGACTGGGCGCATTATAACCATGGTTACACCGATGAAATTTTAAACGAACCTTTTACAGATGAAAAAGCCTACCGCGCCAGTTCGCCTATTTATTTTGCCGACGGGCTAAAGGGCCATTTGCTGATGTTGCACGGCATGGTTGATCAGAACGTAAATTACCAGGACATTATCCGCCTATCCCAAAAACTGATTGAACTGCACAAAGAGAACTGGGAACTGGCATCATACCCGGTAGAAGACCACGCCTTTGAACAACCCAGCAGCTGGGCCGATGAGTATAAACGGATCTTTAAGTTGTTTGAAACGGTATTGAAGAGGTAGTTGATTGAGTTGGATTGAGTTGATTGAGTTTCGTTTGCCTAATGTTAACTTAATCAACTACTCACGTTATCAACTTAATCAAACTTACACGAAGCGTTCCAGTGTTCCATTTTTTTTCATGCGGAACACCCTGGAACACTGTGAAACACGCTGATTGTCAGCTGTTTCATGTTTTATGGCGAATGTCGAAATTGTGTAAACACCTAATAGTCAATATGTTTCATTATTGATGCTTTTTGTTGTATGGATATAATTGATTGATAATCAGGTGTTTAGTGTTTTCGTTAGAACGGATTTTTTGTTTTGTACTGAAAAAGATTTACACTTTTTGATGATTAATCCTGTATTGAGTTTACACTTTAATTTAGTCCTGTAATAGGTTTCCCGTTTTATAAAGATGTCCTGTAGTGAAAACTGTAACCCACGGAGTTTCTCTCGAATAGCTGGTTTTTTGTCGCGTTACACCTGCTACAAAACGCCACCAAATTTTTAACATTGATTTGTAGAGCCCCCGAACGTTCGGGGTGTTTTCTGCGGGCAGGTAACGAACTTTTCGGACAGCGGGTCCTGTATGCGTCGGGAGTGGAATATGATATTTAAGCCTACCAGGGCTGTTCATTCGTTCAGTACCTTGAAATACCCCATGTTACAAGTAAACACCTCACCAACTTTTATAACCCTGTTTTCAAAAACGATAGTCTGCTTGCGCAAATCCCAATCAATTACTTTAAAAACCACGTAAAACCCCCTTTTGTGCCTGTTCTTACTCATTATAATCCCTTTTATGATGCAATCAAAATTATTCCCGTTCACGGAACGGCTATAATAAGATAAGTTAACTGTATCTGCCGACTTCCGACCGTACGGTATAGAAAGAGGGATATTTACGGTATCACCGATTTTTAGCTTTTCAAAAATTAGCTTCACCTGCCGCGTCTTTTTATCACTCTCTTTTTGTATACTGTCAAGTGCTGGTTTAATTGGCACAAACGCCGTGGAATAACAAGCTGCGGGTTTTGTAAAAAGACCTTTACGGTAAGCCTGCAAATGAGCATCCGCAAGGGCATTAAACAGCTTTAATCTAATCTTATCAATTTTGCGAAACGACGTAAAATCATACGATCCGGACATCATCATCACCACCTCTAAGGTATCGCAGCCATCGGCTAATTTTATGCTGAGCGGTTCGAAACCCAAGTAACCGAATGATAACCTTTCTGTATTTTGGGGCACACTGATCTTAAACCTGCCATCCATACCGGTTTGCCCCAGTGTTACGTGATCATTATTTTTAATGACGATGCCAATCAACGGTTCCAGGTCAAACTCCCCAATAACACGACCGCAAACCACTTTGGTTTGCGCGTTTAGCCGGTAACCAAAGCAAAGTAAAACTATTATAAATTTGATTATTGCTTTCATAGCCTGGGCTTGCTTCATCTGCTAAATCGATGGTTCTCTGCATCGTAAATCCCCTTTACCCTTTTTTGCCCGAAGAGTTGTAGCCCGGATAAAAAGAGGAATAAAAATATGAATGGTTTGTGCAACATAGGCGTAAGTCATTGAAAAATTTGACGGTTTTTATATATGATGCATTAGGATGCGGTATTGCACAAGGTACTGAAAAATAAAATCAATCGCTATTCCTTTTGGACCACTTGGGCAGCAGGCAAATAAGTTTGAATATTTTTAAGAAGTGTTTGTGAGTTTACAAGTAAAACCCTCGCCGGTTCAAGTGTCCACACTTGAACCTAAACAATTGTAAGCGTCCTCGCTTACGTGCATGGTGTGCGGGTTAGAAAAATATCCTTTAATTAATGTAAGCGAGGACACCTACACCAGTTGGCATTCAAACGTGGACGCTTGAACGGGCGGGGTTGGCATTCAAACGTAGACGCTTGAGCGGGCGGCCCAATGGATATGTATCAGCTATATTTCGCCATTTGGCCAGTAGCTTATTGCTTCTCGTATATGTTGCATCAACCGATCCATATCGGAGGCGAAATGGTCATCTTTTCGAGCCCAGGTATTCACTATTACGGACCAACAAAAACCATCGTGGGTCCTGACCAGAATAGACTGCTGACCTGGGGTGGCGCCACCGTGCCAGTAGTTGTCGAACTTGTTTACACCCCATCCCCTGGCGTAGTTGGGGCTAATCGCGGGTGCGGAATACATCGTATCCAGTGTAACCGGTAGCAAAATATCCGCCTTTTGCGGAAATCGGTCTACCCTCATCATAAATTTTACCAGGTCTGTCGGCGTGGCAACCCATCCCCCGTTGGCATCCCCTCTGCGTCCATCAAACATGATATAGGGATCATCCTGCCTATCGTAATAATGTACTTCGCCGGGTAATTGTTCGGCAAGGGTAGTGCCACCAATCTCCATATCCGTTATTCCACATGGTTGCAATATGTTTTTGCGGACGTACTCCTGGTATCTCATCCCGGATACCTTTTCGATCACCCGCCCCAGCAAGAAAAATCCGAAATTGGAGTATTGGACATGCGTGCCCGGCTCATACTTAAGTGGCTGATTGTCCAATGCCCAGCTGATCAACGCTGTCTGGCTCAACTCAGGATGCAGAAACACGGGATCCCGATCATTATACAGATCATTATTCTTCTCATAACCGGCGTCAGTCCATCCACCGCCGAGGTGCTCCAGTAAATTGTCAACAGTAATTTCTTCCACCCATTTCTTATATGGATAGGTTCCGTATGTAGTTCCAAGAATTGCGCCATTTCCAAAAACTTTATCCTGCAAATGCAGTTTGCCCCCTTCTACCAGTTGCATAATGGCGGTGGCGGTAAACGGCTTACTGATGCTGGCGATCCGGAAACGGTTGTTCGGGGTCATCAATTCATGTTTACCCTTATCGGCATAACCGTAACAACGCTCAATTTTTATGCTGTCGTTTTTGGCAATCGTGAATGAAAGCCCGGGAACATTGTACTTTTTCATAAAAACCTCAACAAGGCTATCAACCGTTTTTATATTTCCAGGCAAAAACCCCGCGGGGCTGGGTTCATTTGCATTCGGCGGCTCCGTGCAAGAATTTATACCTATTGTAATGCCCAATAAGCAACAGAACAGGTAAAATCGAAAGTCCTTCATATCACAAATTGATTATTTTCTTTCCAAACAATGAAAAGGCCAAAATTATTTATAACTGGCACACAATGAGTTAGCGTAAAAATGCTAAAATAAACTGCACGAAAGCGCACAGCTACTGTTCAGTATTGCACGCTCAAATGCCGAAACTGCACGCGAAGAACGCCTGATGCGACACGGTCTTCAACAACGAATACCGCAGCCTGAAGAAATGCAACGAACTAAGATCGACCGTTTGGGTATACGCTCAATACCATCTCACAAAATAAACCACATAGCATTTATTGAATAATTATCAGCAAATTTGATCAGCAAAAAAACTAAAGCCACAGCCATCTAAATAATGAAAAAAACTCTCCTGCTATTATTGTTATTCAGTTTGGCCTGTAAATTCAAGCCAAAAGAGGCCCCGGTTTCTGTAAGGCTGATAAACAACAGTCAGTCGGTTAAATTCCAGGGGATTGATGAAGCCATTTTAGGAGAAGTGAGCAGGGACGCCGCGCCGGACATCTGGCAAAGCCTGCTGCCCGTTTACCGCCTGCCTGCCGATACCGACATGAAAGACTATCAGCAGCCCCAGCCGGGGACATACAAACTACAGGACAAAGCCATTGTATTTACGCCCGACACGCCATTCATAAAAGGCCAGGCCTACTACGTACGTTATTATCATTTTGATGAAGGCAAAAGCATTTGGGATATTGTAAAAAATAAAAGGCAGATGGGCAGTCAGCCGTTTACGGATTTGACGTTTTGATGGGGAGTTCATGGACCATAGTTCATAGTTCATGGCCGGAAGCCGAAGCTGCTATGAACTATGGACCATCAACCATGAACTAAATAATCCATTTTGATACTTTAATAAAATGTATTATATTTGCAAATGAATTTAAAAAGAGGGGGCGATTGTCCCCTCTTTTATTTTATCAATCAAATTTTTTCGATAGTCCCGATCAATATCCGGAACCAGGCTATCGGGATCGGGATGCACGGTAATGAATATTGAAAAGCGAGTTAAAGAACTGGTTGAGCAGAAGATAGCAGATAAACCAAACCTGTTTATAGTGGATATAAAAATGCACTCCAACGGGAAATTGGTGATACTGGTTGATGGCGATAACGGGATAGGGATTGACGATTGTGTGGCCATTAGCAGGCATGTGGGCTTTAACCTCGAAGAGGAAAATGTGATTGAAACGGCTTATAACCTGGAAGTTTCATCGCCGGGACTTGATGCCCCGCTAAAGTTTTTAAGGCAATACATTAAAAATGTTGGCCGTAACTTAGCCATAAAAATGGCCGATGGTACAAAAAGAGAAGGCAGATTGAGTAGCATTACCGAAGACGCCATCGTAATAGAAGAAAAAATAAAAGAAAAAGGGAAACGCGCTGAAACTGTTGAAAGCGTTATACCGATAGAGCAAATAACAGAAACAAAAGTTTTAATATCATTCAAGTAAGATAATGAGCAATATTAATTTAATTGATTCTTTTCAGGAATTTAAAGATTTCAAGAACATCGATCGCCCAACCATGATGAGCGTACTGGAAGACGTTTTCCGCAGTATGATCAGGAAAAAATATGGCACCGATGAAAATTGCGACGTGATTGTGAACACGGATAACGGTGACCTTGAAATTTGGCGTACCCGTAAGGTTATGGAAGATGGCTTTAGTGAGGACGATGACCTGGAAATTGAGCTTGCCGAAGCACGCACACTGGATGCAAGCCTCGAAGTTGGCGACGACTATATCGAACAGATCACGCTGGAAAGCTTTGGTCGCCGTGCCATCCTGGCCGCACGCCAGACACTGGTTTCAAAAATTCTGGAGCTGGAGAAAGACGAGATATTCAAAAAATATAAAGACCGCGTAGGCGAAATTGTGACCGGCGAAGTTTACCAGGTTTGGAAAAAAGAAACTTTGGTGCTGGATGACGAAGGCAATGAGTTGTTGCTGCCAAAATCGGAACAAATACCTGCCGATTACTTTAAAAAGGGCGATAGCGTAAAGGCTGTTGTTGATAAGGTTGATATGCTGAACAGCAATCCTAAGATCATCATATCACGTACTGCCCCTGAGTTTTTACAGCGTTTATTTGAGATGGAAGTGCCGGAGATTTTCGACGGTCTGATCACCATTAAAAAAATTGTGCGTGAACCGGGCGAACGTGCTAAGGTAGCCGTTGAATCATATGATGATCGTATTGACCCTGTAGGCGCCTGCGTTGGTATGAAAGGATCGCGTATACACGGTATCGTTCGCGAGTTAAAAAATGAGAATATCGACGTAATAAATTACACTAATAACCTGCAATTGTATATTCAGCGTGCATTATCGCCCGCAAAAATCACTTCTATTAAATTAGATGATGAGAAAAAAACAGCTGCAGTTTATTTAAAACCCGACCAGGTTTCATTAGCGATTGGCCGCGGCGGGCATAATATTAAACTGGCAGGTAAATTAACCGGTTACGAGATAGACGTTTACCGCGAAGCCGACGAACAGGACGAAGACGTTGATATTGAAGAGTTTTCAGATGAAATTGAAAGCTGGATCATCGACGAATTTAAACGAATTGGTTTGGATACAGCAAAATCGGTACTGGCTTTAACGGTTAATGAATTGGTAAAACGCACCGATCTGGAAGAAGAAACTGTAAAGGATGTGTTATCAATTCTGCAGGCTGAGTTTGAATAAGTGTAATAACCAAAATTAAAATCGTATTTTTGCACAAAATAGCAGAGAAAGAATATAATAAATGTCAGAAGACAAATCCATAAAATTATTTACAGCAGCAAAAGAGCTGAATATCGGCACTGGTACTATTGTCGATTTTTTAGCCAAAAAGGGGTACAAGGTGCAGAAGCACCCGATGGCCTTACTCGATGGCGACATGTACGGTGCGCTATTGAAAGAGTTTGCTGTGGATAAAATTATAAAGGAGGAAGCCAAGCAAATCAGTATCGGCAAGATACGTAAAGAGGAGCCTGCGCATTTTCCCGAAAAACCCGTTGAGCATCGCCGTTCCAGGGATTTTGAGAACGAAGAGATCCTCATTAAAAACACGGGTCATCATTTTACGCCACCTGCAGTTGAAAAACCGAAACCGGTTGAACCACCCCAGCCCGAAAAAGTTGAGGACAACGTTGGCTCTTTACCGGGTGTAAAGGTGGTTGGCAAAATTGATTTGGATAACCTTAACGCTAAACCCGCACCGGTTGAGAAACCAGTGGAGAAAAAGGAGCCCGAGGTTATTAAACAGCCGGAAGTTGTTGCGCCAAAGCCACAACCCGAACCGGTTGCAGAGGCGCCGAAGGTAGTTGTGCCTGAAGCACCTAAAGTTGAGGTTAAAAAAGAAGAACCGGCGGCGCCTGTTAAGGCCGAGGAGAAACCGGCTGAACCGGAAGCCCCGGCTGAGGCACAGGAGCCCGAAGTTATACGCGCAAAAGCCGAACGCTTAACCGGCCCCAACGTTATTGGAAAGATACAACTGCCTGTTGATGCGCCAAAACGCAACCCGGTAGCTTCGTCATCCAATACCAATAACACACAGGACCATAAACGTAAAAGAAAACGTAAGGATCACCAGGGAAATCATCCGGGCAATACGCCGAACCAGCAGGCCGCTAATCCTCCGGGACAGCAGCAGGCCCATGGCGGTAACCGGCCCGATTTCAGGAATCGTCCCGCCGGCCCTCCGGGTGGTGGCAACGCTCATGGCGGTGGCAACCGGCCTGATTTCAGGAACCGGAATGCACCTCAAAACACAGGTCCGAAAGAAGAGCCTACAGAAAAAGATATACAAGACCAGATTAAGGCAACCCTTGCCCGTTTAAGCGGTGCAGGTAAATCAGGCAAGTTTGCACAGCGTGCAAAATTCCGCCGCCAAAAACGCGACGATGTAGCCGCTACTGCCGAAGAACTGGCAATGGAGCAGGAACTGCAGTCGAAAGTTTTAAAGGTTACCGAGTTTGTTACGGCAAACGAGCTGGCTTCCATGATGGATGTGTCTGTTACGCAGATCATATCTACCTGTATGAGCCTGGGCATGTTCGTGTCTATCAACCAAAGGCTTGATGCCGAAACACTGAGCATTGTTGCTGATGAGTTTGGCTACCAGGTTGAGTTTGTAAAACCACAGGACGAAGAAGCTAACCTTGAAGAGCCTGATGAACCGGAAGATTTAATTCCGCGTGCGCCAATCGTGACTATTATGGGCCACGTTGACCACGGTAAAACATCATTGCTCGACTTTATACGTAAAACCAACGTTATCGGCGGCGAAGCCGGGGGTATTACCCAGCACATCGGCGCCTATGAGGTAACCCTGCCGGGCGATAAAGGAAAAATTACCTTTTTGGATACACCGGGTCACGAAGCGTTTACCGCTATGCGTGCCAGGGGCGCCCAGGTAACGGATATTGTAATTATAGTAATAGCCGCAGACGATAGCGTGATGCCGCAAACCCGCGAGGCCATAAACCACGCGCAGGCTGCCGGTGCACCAATTATATTTGCTTTCAATAAAATTGATAAACCAGGCGCCAACGCCGATAAGGTACGCGAGCAGCTGTCGGCCATGAATATTTTGGTTGAAGAATGGGGCGGTAAATACCAGTCGCAGGAAATATCAGCCAAAACAGGCTTAAACGTCGATCTGTTGCTGGAAAAAGTATTGCTGGAGGCCGAGTTACTGGAACTGAAAGCTAATCCTAATAAACGTGCCGTAGGTACCGTTATTGAAGCTGCTTTGGATAAGGGCCGCGGTATTGTAACCACCATATTGGTACAGGCCGGTACTTTAAAAGTGGGCGACCCGATACTGGCCGGCTGTTACAGCGGTCGTGTAAAGGCCTTAACCAACGAGCGCGGTATGCGTGTGGATAAGGCAGGCCCGTCAACACCGGTACAGGTGCTGGGTATGCAGGGCGCACCAACAGCAGGCGATAAATTTAACGTACTCGACAGTGAAGTTGAGGCACGCGAAATTGCCAACAAACGCCTGCAACTGCAGCGCGAACAAGGCTTGCGTACGCAAAAACACATCACCCTTGATGAAATTGGCCGCCGGTTGGCAGTGGGTAACTTTAAGGAGCTTAACATTATTGTTAAAGGCGACGTGGATGGTTCAATCGAAGCGTTATCCGATTCGTTATTGAAACTCTCGACCGAGCAGATACAGGTAAATATTATTTCGAAGGCAGTAGGGCAGATCTCCGAGTCAGACGTATTGCTGGCTTCGGCATCAGATGCGATCATCATTGGTTTCCAGGTACGCCCGTCAAGCGGTGCGCGTAAACTGGCTGAACATGAGCAGATCGACATCAGGCTTTACTCCATCATATACGATGCCATTAACGAAATTAAGGCAGCGATGGAAGGCATGCTTGCGCCAACTTTCGAAGAGAAAATTGTTGCTAATGTTGAAATCCGCGAAACCTTTAAGATCAGCAAAGTGGGTACCATTGCAGGTTGTATGGTATTGGATGGTAAGATTACCCGTAACAGCAAAATCCGTATCGTTAGAGATGGTGTTGTCGTATATACAGGTGAACTGGCATCTTTAAAACGCTATAAAGATGATGTGAAAGAAGTGGCTAAAGGTTATGAGTGTGGTTTAAATATTCAGAACTTTAACAACATCGAAGTAGGTGATATTGTAGAAGCTTACGAACAGGTTGAAGTAGCCAGAAAACTTTAATTATTTGAAAACATATTGATTTAAAGTGACCTCAAAAGGGTCACTTTTTTTATGTTTTTAAATTATTCATATCAAAAATATCGGATAATTTTAAGTTATGATATCAAAAATATCGGATAATTTTAAGTTGTCATCTCAAAAATATCGATATTTGTGTTTGATATTATCGTTATGGAAAGATCAGGAGCCCTAAAATTATTAAAAAAACATTTAATTAAGCCTCAGCATACTATTGTTATAGGGCCAAGGCAGATCGGGAAAACTACGCTTATTAGGCAATTGGCAGCACAATTGGAAAAGGATAACGAACTGGTTTATTTTCTCACGTTTGAAGACCCAACTGTTTTAGTGGCCGTAAATGACCATCCCGAAAATGTATTCAATTATACCTTATCACCAGCTGATGCCCCAGCAGAT
>Ga0068855_100012659_pt1 | contig 10181 bp, 15 predicted proteins | sample KBSCornC52_FD_66592 | JGI IMG/M metagenome (GOLD analysis project Ga0068855, IMG submission 66592) | Corn rhizosphere microbial communities from Kellogg Biological Station, Michigan, USA - KBS Corn C5-2 | ecosystem: Host-associated > Plants > Roots > Rhizosphere > Soil ... | reverse complement strand
GTTTCGCCTTTTGCGGCGCGGTGCAGTGCGTTCGCAACCGTCGGCCTCATGTCTTCCGACCAGGCTTCCGGCCAGCTTGAGCCGACGAAATTATCGGCGTTTGCACCTTCCATCAGCTGGACGCCCGGCGAATTGATCAGTTCAATAATGCCGTCGAGCGCGATCACCTTGATGCAATCGGCGCTTGCCTCGAGAATGCTTCGGTAAAGCTCCTCCTTTTGCGCGAGCCGCTGCTCGGCCACGACGCGGTCGTGGATTCGGATGCACGTGCCGAACCAGCCGCAAATGATTCCGTCGTCGCCGACCTCTGGCTTGGCGCTTATGAGGACCCAGCGATATTCGCCATCCGGGAGCCGGAGGCGGAATTCCGCCTCATAGGTCTCCGCCTTGTGCGCGGCCGCTGCCCAGTTGCTGAGAGTGCGCTCGACATCGTCAGGATGAACCCTGGCGATCCATCCCTCGCCGATCATCTCGGAAGGATCGCCGCCATATTCGGTTCGCCACTGGTCGGAAACAAAGTCAACGATTCCATCGGCGCCCGCCGTCCAGATGATCTGCGGGACCGAATTCAAAATATGCTCGAGTTCCTGTACTCGGCTGCCGTGTCGCTGTTTGCTCGACTGAATCACGCTCAAACTCGCTTCCTAGCGTGCCCCATGTGGACCCTCCTCCCTATCGAGCGGTTAAATATGCATCCGAAATGGCCCCAACCCCTGATCGTCTCCGCCGCATTGCAGCATTGGCCTTGCGCAGCGCACAAATAGGGGCCACATCCCAGCTAAATGCTCTACGACGCTTATGAAATGCAGCGCTCCTGGCTTGCTGGAGCAAGCCGGCTCGCTGGAATGGGCGCGGGTTGGCTGAACAACCCCTCCAATCCCTTCGCCTACGGCGGCGTCAGCCCGCTGATCGCTGCGAGCCTGGAGGTGTTTTCCCACGCTGCCGCGCCGCGCGGGAAGCCGGAATTCGGGATCACCAATACTATCGTCGATGGCAAGGAAGTTCCGGTCCGCGAGGAGATCGTCCGTCGGAAAGACTTCGGGCAGCTGAAGCATTTCGTGCGCGACGGCGTGAAAACGGGCCCTCGGCTACTGATCGTGGCGCCAATGTCGGGTCACTATGCCACTCTTCTGCGCGGCACCGTCGCGCGGATGCTGCCGCGGCACGATATCTACATCACCGACTGGCGCGACGCGAAGCTCACGCCGACGTCGAACGGACATTTCGATCTGGACGATTATATCGATTACCTGATCGAGTTCCTGCACACGATCGGCGAAACCACGGGCGAGCGGCCGCACATGCTTGCGGTGTGCCAGCCGGCGGTTCCGGCGTTCGCTGCGACCGCGTTGATGAACGCGGACAAAGATCCGTGGACGCCGAAAACGCTGACGCTGATGGGCGGACCGATCGATGCGCGCGAGGCGCCAACCGCGGTCAATCGCCTGGCGAGTGAGCGGCCGCTAAGCTGGTTCGAGCAGAACGTGATCGCGACGGTTCCGGCCTGGTATCCGGGTGCGGGACGGCGGGTCTACCCCGGCTTCCTCCAGCTGGCGGGGTTCATGGCGATGAACCTCGGCAACCACCTCGTCAGCCACTGGGAGATGTTCAGGCACCTGGTCGAGGGCGACGAGGAAAGCGCAGGCTCGACGCAGCGCTTTTACGACGAATATCGCTCGGTCTGTGACATGACCGAGGAATTCTACCTGCAGACGGTCGATGTCGTCTTCCAGCGATACCTGCTTCCCAAGGGGAAGATGACGCACCGCGGCAAGAAGGTTGATTCGAAGGCGATCACCGACACGGCCCTGCTGGCGATCGAGGGCGAGCGCGACGACATCAGCGGAATCGGCCAGACGAGGGCTGCCCTCAAGCTGGCAACCAGGTTAGCCGAAGCGAAAAAGCGCTACTTCTTCGCCGAAGACGTCGGCCACTATGGAATCTTCAACGGCCGCAAATGGCGCGAGAGGATTGCTCCGGTGGTCGAAGACTGGATCGCCGCCAACGCCTAGTCGACGCGCTGCGCGATCGCAGCCTCGACCATATTTCGCCAGGTCTCGACGTCGCCGGATGCGGCCATAGCCTCATCGGGCTCACGCATCGTGTGAAGCACCGCGAGCGCCTGATTCAGATGCTCGCGCCAGGACCGATCGACCTCCGGGCCGGCGGAGCCGTTGCTGCCTTCGGCATTGCTACTGAGCTTGGCGCCGGCAAGCACGCGGGCAATGCGTTCAACCAGCGGGCGATTGGATTCGGGCATCTGAGACCTCCCTGCTTTTCCAGTCAAACCCGCTCGACGCAATGCGGTTCAATCAGGTTCGCTGTGGCGTTGTTGGATAGGGCATCACCAGCTTCCCGTCGGGGGCGGCGGTGAAGGTGGTCTGCGTCGGATAAGCGAACTCGATTCCGTCTTCTGCGAAGGCCTTGATAATTGCCATCATCACTGCCGTGCGGTCGGCCGCGATCACGTTGAAATCGATGCCCCGGCTGTCGAAAAGCAGCTCGAAATCCAAGCTAGATTCGGCGAAGCCAAGCATCGAGCAGCGAACGAGGGTACAGCCTTTGCGTGCCTCGGTAGCTGCCTTGGCGATTTCCGGAATTCGCGTCAGCTGCTCCGGGCTGGTCTGGTATACCACGCCGAACTTCAAGGTCGTGCGCCGGGTGCGGCCTTCGTTGAGATTGCGTATTTCCTGATCGAGAAGCTTGGTGTTTGCCATCACCAGCTGTTCGCCAGTCGAAGCGCGCAGGCGTGTCGTCTTGAGTCCGATGCGTTCGACGGTTCCGATACTGTTGCCGTAGCGGATCACGTCACCCCGCTTGAACGGTCTGTCGAACAGGATCGATAGCGCGGCGAAGAGGTCGGCGAAGATGCCTTGCGCGGCGAGGCCGATCGCTATGCCGCCGATTCCGAGGCCGGCGATGAGCGCGGTGACGTTGATGCCGAGATTGTCGAGGATGACGATGATGGCGATCGCGAAGAGGCTGACGCTGACCAGCACCCGGACCACTGCGCGGGCATTGTCGAGGGCGGTTTCGCCGGGGGTCTCGACTGTCTGGCGGCCGATGATCCCCATTATGAGCTCGCGTGCCCAGACGGCGGCCTGAAGTGCCCAGGCTATGACGAAGCAGACATTGATCACCCGTTCCAGACGATGTGGGGTCTCGGTATAGCTTGCGACGAGCTCAAGCGCGGCGAGCGCCATGAAGACGATGCTGGTCTTAGCGAACACGCGCCCGATTACCGCCTTCCAGCTATGCAGCTGCGGGTCGGAAGCGACGATCCGTCGGCCAACACTTCGAAGGGTTAGCATGATGATGACGAGGACGAGCGCTGCGGCCAAGCCAGCGAACAAAGCGTCGCGATTATCCGCGACCCACGCGGCGATTTGCGCCGGCCAGACGATCCGCCCTTTCATCCCGCAGGTCATGACCGTTTACTGCAGGCGAAATCAAGCGGCGGCGCGTTTGCGCACCTTCTTCTCGGTCTCGAGGAATTTCAGTAACCCGACCTCGCTCGCCGAAAGAAACTTGCGTTCGCGCGGGCATTCGAAATCGGGAAGCGGGTCGCGCGGGCGATCCTTTGCCACCTCGACCAGCTTCGGGTGGACATAAGATTTCCGGCTGATCGCGACCGTGTTGCCGAGCGCTTCGGCCACCGGCTCAACCATGGTTGCGACGCTGATCTTGCGATGCTCGTCGCTCGCTTCGAGTAATTTCTCGAAGGCGATGACGCTCGCCGCCCACGTCCGGAAATGCTTGGCGGTGAAATCGCCGCCGCTTGCCTCGCGAACATACTCGTTGACGTCTGCGGAAGTGATCGGGTGGGGCAGGCCATCGCCGTTGATGTATTGGAACAGCGCCTGCCCGGGCAGTTCCTGGCATTTTTTCACGATGCGGCCCAGTGTGCGGTCGGTGATCGTCACCTCGTGAACAATTCCGTGCTTGCCGGTGAAGCGCATCTTAATCTTCTGACCTTGGCTGCGGACATGCCGGGAGCGAAGGGTGGTGAGGCCAAAGCTGTTGTTAGCGCGCGCATATTGTTCATTGCCGACACGCAGATGCTCGGTGTCGAGAAGCCTCACGGCAGCGGCCAGCACCTTCTCGCGGCTGAGGCTTCGCTTGCGGAGGTCCGCCTGCACCTTCCGCCGAAGCTTCGGAAGAGCTTTTCCGAACTGAATTAGGCTGCCGAATTTTTCTTCCTCAGCACTGGCGCGGAAGTCGGGGTGATAACGATATTGCTTCCGCCCGCGCGCATCGATCCCGGTCGCCTGCAGATGCCCATTCGCGTCCTTGCAGAACCAGGCATCGGTGTAGGCCGGGGGAAGAGCGACGGAGTTCAGCCGGTCGATGGTGTCGCGATCGGTGACCCGCCCCCCATGCTCGTCGAAATAGGCCCAGTATCGACCCATGCGCTTGCGCGTGAATCCCGGCTCCTGATCGCTGCTATGGCGCAACTCAGCGCCGGTACGCTTTTCATCACTCATCTGGACGCATAAGCGAGCGGCGAGCGGGGCAAGTTCCTGAAGGAGGAGCAATGCCGAAAATCCAAGATGCGAAAATCCTGATCGTCGCCACCGACGGGTTTGAGGAGTGGGAGCTGTTCGGGCCGAAGCAGATCCTGGAGCAGCAGGGAGCGACGGTGAAGCTGGCGTCGCTGGATGCGAACCCGATCCAGGCGACGGTCCACGACGATTCCGGCAAGGCGATCCGGCCCGACATGACTGTCGACGAGGCGAACGCGAGCGAGTTCGACGCCCTGATACTCCCGGGTGGAGTGCGCAATCCCGACCAGCTGCGGACGCACCAGAACGTAATCCAGCTGATCCGCGCCTTCGCCGATCAGGGGAAACCGATCGCCGCGATTTGCCATGGGCCCTGGCTGCTCGTGGAGGCCGACCTGATCCGGGGCCGCACGGTCACGGGCTGGCCATCGATCCGCACCGATCTCAGGAACGCGGGTGCGCGGGTGGTCGACGAAGCCGCAGCCGTGGACGGGAATATCGTCACCGCTCGCAAGCCTGACGATGTTGACGCTTTCACCAATGCGCTGATCGATCTGCTTGATAGACAGCGCCAATCTGCCGACCGGCAGCCGGCTGAAGCGCTCCAATCCTAACCGGCTGGCAAGGATTGATGTCGTAATGGGGGCGGATGCAAATCCGCGCCCTCAACAAGCTTCAGCAATTGGCGACGCCGCGCTTCCGGCTGGCGGCATTCGAACTCGTGCCATTCGAGTTCGAAGACGATGAGCTTCTGCTCGACGAGCCCCTTCTTGCCCCTGGAGGTGAATCCAAGGTCGTTCCGATCTTCGGCGGCACGTCGCCCGGCGAGCTTCGAACGCGGATCGAGCGGCATCTGGATGCGCAGACGGAACAGCAGCGGAAATCCGCTACGGATGAACTCGCCGAAGCGCTTGCAGAACTGCGCCGGTCGCTGCGCTGATTTCTTGCTCTACGAGTCGGCGACGGTCAGCGCTTCAATTCCAAGTTCTACCGAACCATCCTCACGATTGAACGGTCCGTCCGCGACGGTAATGTCTGCAACGAAGTGGCCCCACACTTCGAGCTCGGCATCTTCCAGGCCGTCCACTAACCGACCTGCGATCTCTCTTGAATCGGGGCCGGTAATCCGAAGTCGGATTTGATGGCGTTCGCCCACGAACGTGAGAGAGTGCCAATCGATGGAGCGGAACTCGGTAAGCAGAATCCTATCGCGCTCCACACCTGCCCTGCCAAGCAGCGACCGCAATAATGCGGCCGCTGCCGGCGACATCGCCATTTTCATCATCACGCCGTCTCCAGGAAGGCTCGCACTCGCGCAACCGTTTGTGGCCGCGGCTCTCTTCCATTCCTGAGATCGAATACGAAACGTGGATCGCGAACGGCTTCCCGGCCGAAACGGGTAGGCGGCACTCCGCGATTGCGCAAAAAATTCTCGAATTCTCGAAGCAGATACACTTTTGATGTCCTTGGTTCTGGCGACTCGGCCTCACACTAAATTCCAATGCGTTTCCTACTTGTCTGGCGATGTTATACTTCGCATACCCAGACGAGTAGGATATGAGAGGTGAGTGGAAGCTCACCATTCACCCTCTCATTCTTTGACGGAGTCGATGTAGTGGCCGTCATGGAGGTGTATGCCGATGCGAGCGAGATGGGCGGCCATCTAGCAATCGGCTCGCTTCTATTTCGCAAGAAGAACATCAAGCCATTCGAGAAGGAATGGCGAGCGATGCTGAATAAGTATCGCATCAGTCACTTCCACATGACCGACTGCAACGCCACCCCTCCACAGGGGCCGCACAAAGATCAAACTGAAGAAGATTGCGATGCGTGTGCCAGAGAGGCCATCGCCCTCATTCTGAAGTTCGCCACGCGGGGAGCGATTTTTGCCGTCAAGAAAACGGATTTCCGAGAGATCATTGGCGAACGCGGGATCATGCCAAATCCCTTCACCTTGTGCGCGTGGTGCACCCTACAGGGCATCAGTGTTTGGGCTCAGGAGAACGACCCCACCGCCAGAATATCCTACGTGTTTGAGGCCGGTGACGACCATCAAAAAGAAGCCAATACGATGCTTACCGGGATCGCTGAGAATCCGATCAGAGCGGCGCTTTTCCGCTACCGAAATCACGCCTTTGTACCGAAGCTGCTTTCATATCCGACGCAGGCCGCTGATATCCTGGCATGGCATGGTGCGAAACACCTCCACCGGAGAAGTCAGGGCAATTACAGACTTCGCGGCGACTTCGATGCGATCATAAGCAATCTGCACGTCACTGACGGAAACTTAGATCGTGAGTGGCTTCAGGAACTGGTGGGAATTGCTCGTGAACGCGGTGGGAAATACGGCAATGAGTTGGCGGGTCTCGCATTTCGGGCAACTGACTCGAACATCCCGCGAGTTGCGCGGCAGTTCATGGATACTCTGGAGCGTCAAGGTGATGGCGGCGCTGCACTGAGAGAGTTCCTAGCAGCCTCCGGAATCGAGGTGCCAGAATGAGCTACACACCAATTATGTGTGCTCTCGTTCCTCACGCATTTTGCGCAGCTCTGCGCGCAGTTCCTCGTTCGTTTTCAGACCGTCAAAAGGGAGGCGTTCTTGGCTTGCCTCCTCTGGATCCGGTTCGGACGCACGAGGGTGCGCGACAAAGCGGTTTGAGGCAATGTGACGCACTGACAGAAAGCCTATAGCGGCAATCGCCAACCCCACTATCGCGGGAATGTACGGCACTAGCTGGTCCATCATTCTGCCTCCAGCTTACCAAGCGACCAGATGGTCAGCCATATAAGCAAAGAACCCGAAAAAATCCACAATATTACAGCTTTTTCGACGTTCTTTTCAGCGGTCAGCTTGGAGTAAATCTCGACAACGGCAGCGCCCAACAGTGCGGCCCCGAACTGCCCGAGTATTGTGGCAATCGCCTTGATTTGCTCGTTGCGCCGAAGGCGGTCCGTGCGCTCTGCCGCTTCGTCGGTTTCGTAAACTCTACTCACGCTCCCGATTATCGCGACTTTTCCGAACGAGTCTATCGAGTGCCGCGTCCGCCGCGTCTGGGTCGAAGTCTCCAGCCTCTCTTAGCTTTTTGACTTCTTCCTCGAACCGCTTCCGCTGCTCCGCTGGAGAGAGCGGGTTTTTCGCCTTTGGCATCAAGCCCTCGCAGAAGCTGTTTGATAGGTGAGACGCTTGCCCACGATACCACGAAGCATCTGGTTTGCGCGATCCTCATCGTTGCAGCCCGTGGCTTCGCGATGGCTGTAGCGGAACTCGAACTCCGCAAGGTAGCGATGCAGATGCTTCTCGGCGCAATGCTGATAGACGCCACGCATTCCGCGCTTGAAGATAGAGAAGCAGCCTTCAACGGTGTTGGTAGTCACATCGCCGCGAACGTATTCGTCGCGCTGATGGTGGACGGCGGAATGCTCTGCGAACTCGCGACCAATGCCACGATAGATGTAGCTTTCGTCGGTCATTAGTCGCGCTTCGCGGGAAAGGTTCTCCAACACGATCGGCTGAATATTGCTGCCCGACGCTTTATCGACGTGGAACAGTCGGGCGCGTCCACTCTCGCGATCCACGAGACCGAGAACAGCCATTTTGTGATGGTATGCGCCACGGATGGGCATTCCCTTCTTGCGACCGATGTAGGTCTCATCCACCTCGACCGCGCCGCCACCCTGCCCGAACGGGGCAAGGTCGCCTTCGCGCATAGCTTCACGGATGCGGTGAGACAGGAACCAAGCGGTCTTAACGGTCAGGCCAAGGGTTCGTGCCAACTGCTGCGAACTAATGCCCTTCTTGCTTCCGGCAACGAGATACATCGCCTGCAACCAGATGTGCAGCGGGACATGGCTGGACTCGAATATGGTCCCCATGCGGACAGTAAACGGCTTGCGGCACTGATAGCACTTGTAGAGGCCGGTGCGGGTCGATTTGCCCTGCATCTTGCCTATTCTTTCCTGTCCGCCACAGTGCGGGCAGACCGGACCCTCTGGCCAGACACGCTTTTCTACGTAGGCAAATGCCTTTTCCTCGCTATGGAAGTGCGGTTGTGATAGATGCGAAGCCATGATGTGTTCCCTTTATGGCTTCGTTATAGTCCCGCCGTTGGGTATGTCAAGTATAACATCGCCACTTGTCTAGGCTATTTCCTATGCTTAAAGCAGCAAAAACCATGAACGCCGATGCGCGCCGAATGTTAGAGAGCCTGTGCGCAGAGCGGGGCGAGGATTTTGCTGGCCTCTCGCGGATGCTCGGCCGCAACCCCGCCTACATCCAGCAGTTTGTCAGGCGCGGCGTTCCGAAACGGTTAAGCGAGTCCGACCGGCGAACCCTGGCACGGTACTTTTCAATTCCCGAATCCATGCTTGGCGGTCCGGAGGCGGCGGAACAGTCGATAGGGCTCGTGCCGGTCAACCGCAGCTTCGTTCGTGCTTCCGCGGGTCCTGGAGCGATCCCGGGCGGCGAAGCCTCGCGGCCCTATTTTGCTTTCGACGAGAGGTGGCTGAAAGCGTTGACGGGATCAGCGCCGCCCAAGCTTTCGATTATCCGGGTCGATGGGGATTCGATGGCGCCGACTCTTAATTCGGGCGACGACATCCTCGTCGATCTCGGCGATTCGATGGATCGTTTGCGCGACGGGATTTACGTGCTTCGCGCCGACGATGTGCTGGTGGTGAAAAGGCTTGCGATCCACCCGGCGGGGCGGCGGGTCACGGTACAATCCGACAATCCCGCCTATCCCGACTGGCCCGATTGCGACATCGACGATATCCACTGCATCGGCCGGGTGATCTGGGCCGGGCGGAAGCTCTAGCCCTTGCGCGAACGGTCGATCAGCCAGACCGCGACCGCAAGCATAATCCCGATGCCGGTGCCGATCAGCACACCGCGATAGGCATTGCCCGTCGCCATCCCGGCGACGAAGCCGATCAGGATCGGGATGATGAGGAAGCACCCGCCGCCGAGCTTGTTCTGCCGAGCCATCGAGCGCTCATGGCAGAGGAGGACGAGCGATGCCAGCAGGAGTATGGTTAGCGGCTCGTTGACGATGCTCGTCGGCACTCGCGAAACTCGATGCTGTTAATCAGGGCACATGGACGCGCCCTTCATTTCCGGCCGGCCGGCTCTCGCCGATGCCGCAGACCTTATCGAGCGGTTCGGCGACGATGCCGGTTTCGAGGCGGCCGCGCGCGCCGAGGAAAGCCGCGACAATGAGAATGTCGTCCGCTTCTGTTACTGGCGGCAGGTGGAGCGTGTAATCGCGACTCTTTCCAGCGAGGAAGTGCTCGGAAGCGTTCACTAACCATCCGATTGCGCTTCGGAGCCGCTTCCGCTAAGCGCGCTTGCGTCGTTTTCGACAGGACATGACTGGAGCACCTGAGGGTGCACGCCGGCCGACGAGGTTTCGTCCGCCGGCGTAATTTACGTTGAGCACACCCATATGGGCAGCTTCGGCATGTTTGGGAGATTTGAGTGTTCGATAATCTGAGCGATCGCCTTTCGGGCGTATTCGACAAGCTTCGTGGTCGCGGTGCGCTGACCGACGGTGACGTCCGCTCGGCGATGCGCGAGGTTCGCGTGGCGTTGCTCGAGGCGGACGTCGCGCTGCCGGTCGCCCGCGATTTCGTGGAGCAGGTGACCGAAAAGGCTGTCGGGCAGGAGGTCCTGCGCTCCGTCAC
>Ga0068855_100012658_pt1 | contig 10181 bp, 9 predicted proteins | sample KBSCornC52_FD_66592 | JGI IMG/M metagenome (GOLD analysis project Ga0068855, IMG submission 66592) | Corn rhizosphere microbial communities from Kellogg Biological Station, Michigan, USA - KBS Corn C5-2 | ecosystem: Host-associated > Plants > Roots > Rhizosphere > Soil ... | reverse complement strand
ATAGATAAATTTTTCTAATTATTAAGTTCAAATGTATATTTTCGTGTCCGTTTTAAAATTGTTTGATATGAAAAGAACTTTTGCTGCAATAGTGCTGCTGTTTGTTTTCAGTATGATAGTTTCACATAGGGCAATTGCACAGACCAATACTCATCCATCTCTAAACCATGTGGCGGTGTATGTAAATGACCTGCAAAAAAGCGGCGATTTTTACAGGAATGTTGTTGGCCTTGAAACGATGCAGGAACCTTTTCATGACGGAAGACATATCTGGTTTAAAATAGGGCCTCACAGCCAGCTTCATTTGATAAGCGGCGCAAAAACCGTAGAGCAGCATGATATAAATGCACACCTCTGTTTTAGCGTGTCTTCAATGGAACAATTCATAAATAATTTAAACAAAAACAAGGTGCCTTTTTATAGCTGGCAACGCGAAGAGGGTAAGATAACGAAAAGAGTAGATGGCGTTCAACAAATCTATTTTAAAGACCCGGATGGCTATTGGATTGAAATCAACAACGACACTTACTAAAAATCAGCCCGCACTTTTTCTCTAAAATTACTGTTCCATTATTTAATGCAATAATCTTCCTGCTTTACGGCTTTCATTATTTTTTTCTTGATTTTTTGATCAAATCAGGTTTCGCCCCAACACTGTAATCTGCAAAATCAGGTACAGAAGTTGATTGGGAAACTCCGGTATTCCCTTGCTAAAACTATTCATCATGAAGAATAACCATGAGTGGAAGGAACTTTCCGGGCGACTACAATCCTCATTCAGGAAAAAGGAACCACCCACACAATCTCATCTTTTGGAATTAATGAAAAATTGTGATGCGCAAAACATTGCACTTGCCATTGAGGAACTGGAAACCGAACAGGCAGTTACGGTTTTTAAAGCGATTCCGCCCAAAATTGCTCCTAACGTATTGGCCTTGACCGGGCCTGAAGTTTCAAAAAAAATTTTAAAAGATTTAGACGGAGATTACGCCAAGCAGCTTATAAAAAAAATGAAGCCAAAAGATGCCGCTTCGGTGGTAGCGGCAGCAACTGATAAGGAACAAAAGCAGATTTTAAAAAAAGGAAGAATTTCAAAAAAGATCGTTGCAGATGTAGCAAAACGGGTAGAATATCAAAACAATTCCGCTGGCCGGATAATGACATCGCAGTACCTGCACCTGTCAAAAGATAAAAAAGTAAAAGAAGCACTTCAATTGGTTCATCATACCAATGCCAAAGAAAAAATTCCTGAAGATATTTTTATTGTAGAACAGGATCAAAAAAACAAAACAGTTACCATGCTGGGTGTTGTTTCGATTCGTGAGCTGCTTATTTCCGATCCGGAAATGAAACTTGAAGAAGTAATGGAAAAAAAAGTTATCTCAATAAGGCCCGAAGATTCGCAGATAGATGCCGCAGCGTTACTGTCGAAATACAGGTTTCAAACTTTGCCCGTGGTGGATAAAAACCATCACCTGGTGGGCGTAATCCCGGTGGATGAGCTACTGAAAATAATGATGGCCCGCCTGAGAAGCGTATATTCCAAAGCAGTTGGCACCGATGCGCAAAAAATGGCAAAGCTTTCTTCTTTCCAGGAAGCCAAATTAAGAGTGCCGTGGCTCCTGGTTACCATGACCATCGAGTTGATAGCCGGACTTGTAATTCATCGTTATGATGCCATCTTACAAAAGGTAATTTTACTCGCTTCGTTCATGCCGGTGATTTCGGCCATTTCGGGAAATGTAGGATTGCAGGCGGCAGCAATTACCGTGAGAGCGGTAGACGCTAAAATACCCGGAGGTCAACATATTCTTAAATCAGTAAGCAGGGAAATGGCAACATCATTATTCATGGCAATTGCCTGTGGAATTGTGTTAGGCACTGTTGGCGCTATCTGGGCAAAACATGTACCTTTCGGCCTGGTGATAGGCGGCGCTTTGATGTGCTCAATGATTACTGCCGGGCTGATGGGCACCATTATTCCTATGCTTTCAAAAAAATTAGGATTTGACCCGGCTACCACCGCAGGGCCTTTCGAAACCTCTTTACAGGATATTGTTGGATTTGGCGTATTCTTATGGCTTGCCACTACTTTTCAACATTGGATTACATAACGCCGGCAAAAAGGTAACTTAAGAAGCAGTAAACGAGGAAATAATTAAAATTTAAATTCCGAACCTGCTAAACTGCAAGTATGTGCTAAATCATATAAACGGATGATGAAAATCATTATGAAGGAATGGCCAGTTTGGGAACTTAGTAATTACGCTAAAAAGATCACATTCTATAAATATGGCAGGGAAGGAAAACAAATTAAACAAGAAGGGCAATACCGGCAAATCAAAAATTGCCTTACAAGAATTGGAAAAAACACAGGCTTTTCAAAAGGCCATATTAGAGAATGCCGGCGCCATGATAATCGCAACGGATAACAAAGGCATTATCACGCTTTTCAATCCCGAAGCTGCCAAAAAGCTCGGATATACTGAAGATGAAGTTTTGTATAAAAAAACCCCTTTGCTTTTTCACGATGAAAAAGAAATCAGGGAAAAGAAACAAAAATTGATCGATGAATTCGGTAAAAAAGAATTTAATGGCTTCGACGTTTTAGTGGAAAAAGCCCGCCGCAATTTATATGCAGAAGAAAGATTTAATTACATTAAAAAATCAGGAGAAACATTTCCCGTATGGTTAAGTATCACTCAATTAGTCAATGGACAAAAGGAACCTACGGGCTTTTTGGGTATTGCTTTCGATATTTCAGAAAAAATAAAAGCAGAGCAAAAATTTAAAAAAACGGAATACCTGTTTTTACAGCTATTGAATAATTATCCGGATGGAACGATCAGCATCATCGATCGTGATTTGCGTTTTGTATATACCGGCGGTGAACTTCACAAACTTCTTAATGCAGATATACAAATGCTTATCGGAGACGAAATTTTTCCCTTCTTTCCCCAACCATTGCGACGAATCATTTTTCCGATGCTGGAAAGTATTTTCGAGGATAAGATATTTATTACGGGTTTTGAGCTTCCGTATCAAATTGCTAACGGCACCTACATTATGGACGCCTTTCCATTGATTGAAGAAGATGGCTCCGTCAATAATATAGGAGTGATTATTAAAAATATTTCAAAGCTAAAACAGGCAGAAAAAAAACTGCGTGAGGATTTAAAAATTGAAAGAGAATTAAACGAATTAAAATCGAGGTTTGTATCAATGGCCTCTCATGAATTCAGGACACCGCTAAGCACCGTGCTTTCATCTGCCTATCTTATAGAGAAATATGCATCCGAAGAAGATCAGCCAAAACGGGAAAAACATGTACAACGGATTGTATCATCAGTAAACATGCTTACAGATATTTTAAATGATTTTCTTAGCCTTGGTAAAATTGAATCCGGAAAGCTGGAAGCAAAATTTACAGAATTTAATTTTTCCGACTTAGTGACCGAAACTGTGGATGAACTAAAGAATACGCTCAAAAAAGAACAGCAAATCAAATATACATTCGAAGGCGAGCCATCGGTGGTTTTGGACCCTTCGTTGACGAAACATATTCTGATAAATTTAATTTCCAACGCAAGCAAATTCTCTTCGGATTCATCGGTAATCAATATAAAAGTCAGCCGCAACAATGGCCAGGTCATGCTCGCCGTAAAGGATAATGGCATTGGAATTCCTGAAGAAGACCAAAAGCATCTTACGGAACGGTTCTTTCGTGCCAGGAATGCACAGGACATCCAGGGCACCGGGCTTGGCTTACACATTGTTTCCAGGTATGTTCAAATGATGGGCGGAGAATTTCGTTTCGAAAGTGAACCAGGTATTGGAACAGAGTTCACAGTCACATTTAAAACATAATACCCACAATAAATGAAAAAGATTTTATTAATTGAGGATAATGAAGACATACGTGACAACACAGCAGAAATTCTGCAATTAGGTAACTATGAAGTGCTTGTAGCTGAAAATGGGAAAACGGGAATGGAGAAAGCCATACAACATAAGCCCGACCTGATTATTTGTGATATCATGATGCCCTTTCTTGACGGCTATGGCGTTCTTCACGCGATACACAGAAATGAAGAGTTAAAAAATATTCCATTCATATTTTTAACCGCTAAAACAGAAAGAAGCGATTTTCGCAAAGGAATGGAATTGGGCGCTGATGATTATATTACCAAACCCTTTACCGGCACCGAATTGCTAAATGCGGTTGATAGCCGCCTGAAAAAAATAAGCAGCATGAAGGAAGAGTTTTCACGGATGGAAGAACTTCAATACCTGATGAAAAACACGCTCGGACAAGACGATTATGAATTGTTTGCCGAAGGGCGTAATGTCAACAAATACACAAAAAAGCAGTTAATCTATTCCGAAGGCGACAGGCCTTACTACCTGTTTTACATCATTAAGGGTAAAGTGAAAACCTTTAAAAGCAACGATTATGGTAAAGAACTGGTGACAGAAATTTGCTCAGAAGGTGATTTCATCGGATATGTGCCCTTGCTGGAAGATACACTGTACAAAGATTCTGCAGCGCCTCTTGAAACTTGCGAGATTGCGATGATTCCACGGAATGACTTTGAGCAGATGATTAATAATAATAAAGAAATAGCACATAGATTTATCAGGCTGCTCGCAAAAAATATTGCCGAAAAAGAAAACCAATTAGTGAATCTCGCTTATAATTCTTTACGTAAAAAAGTGGCAGACGCACTTGTGATTTTGTACAGGAAGTATTACACAGACGAAGCTAAGCCGGGCAGCATCGTTATCAGCCGGGGAAGCCTGGCCTCTATTGCAGGCACAGCCAAAGAATCCATGATACGGACGCTCAGCGATTTTAAAAACGAGAAGTTAATAGACATTAACGACGACGGAAGCATCCAAATCCTGAATCTTAAAAAGCTGGAATTGATGCTCAATTAGTACATTCATCAATTGATGTAAAGCCTGAATTATATTTAGAAATTATTTTCTAAAACAACTATCAGCCGTTTATTTGATTCCGGAAGCTAAGAAAAGAGGAAACCATTGATTGAAAGCGCAAATCAGATTGCTTTAGCTCTTCATCGAATTTTTTCATTTTTTCATCAAATCCTTCTTTTTGCACAGGGTCGTCCAATATTTTAGAAGACTGCTTTTGCAATTCAATTATTGCTTTTCTTAAATCATTTGTTACTTGTTCTTCATTAATAAAATTATTTTGAAATTCTTCAATCTGGTCGAGGTGGCTATGGTCAAAATTATTTTTGAGAATATCGGCAAGCATATCCTTTAAAACAAGGTTTTCTTCCATTCTCAGATACAACCTGGTTTTCCAGTCGGAAATTTCTTTCCTTAACTTCTTTATGTGAGAATCGCTGCCGTGGCCGCTATGTAATGTGCTAACAGACATAATAAGGCATTTGAAAATTTTATAAAATTATCAACTAACAATTTCAGAAAGAGTAACACAAAACAGTTTCTTACCTGATATATATCAGCCAAAAATTTATTTAAAAAATACCCCGCAAAAAAAACTTGCGGGGATTTCCTTCCGGATGAACAAAATGTGGTTATTTAACCTCAATCTGTTTGCTGATAGTTAACTTTTTTGCTTCCTCTTTTTTAGGCAACTTAATTTCAAGAATGCCCTCATTATACCGGGCATCAATTTTTTCTTTATTTACTTCATCCGGAAGGGTAAAGCTGCGCTCAAAAGAGGAATAACTGTATTCTTTTCTGCTAAATTTTTCTTCTTTTTCTTCTACTGTATCCTCCAGTTCGCAACTAATTGTTAAAAGATTTCCTTCTACATCAATTTTAAAATCTTTTTTCTGTAATCCGGGCGCAGCCAATGATACGAGGTAATCCTCTTTTCTCTCAGAAATGTTGACCAAAGGGGCTGCAAGAGGTTTTGCAGGCAAGCCACCGCTAAACCAATCCTGCCACGGGTTCATAAAAAAATCATTAAACAGGAAAGGCAATCTTTCTGTTCTCCTTGCTAATTGTCTGTTCATACTTCATGTTTTAGTTGATGATACAATATGGTTTACATGGCAAAAATACCTTTAGCTGTTTTCAAAACCGGTAACCTTAGTCAACCCGGTCGATGAGTTTGGTCATTGCCATAAAAAGAACAGAATTAACATTCAGGATATTTATTGCTTTACTGTTTGTGACAAGAAATAAATTTTTAACGCAAGGAAATGCGTGAATAGGGGGATTTGAATTGAAGCATAATGCCCCCGCCATGTTCGTGTCCACGAACCACACACAGGAAGTAAATGAATACGCAGGTTGATTTCTTCTTTCATTTCAAATGATACTCGTTTTTTAGCATGGAAATAAGTTGAGAAGCATCATCAATTAATCGTGGAAGTTCGCCTTCTCCTCTCACCTTATAATTGTTTTTGATCACGAGGTAATCGTTCACGAGACTCCTGATTTCATTCATATTGGTGGTTAATAGTGGTAGATCAGTTTTGCTTTTCGAAGCATTATTTAAAAATGGAATTGAGTCGCCGGGAACCCTTTCCGACAATTCAAAAGGGTAATTCAGGTTAACTATGTTATCCCTTTTTGCAGACACCTTATCGTTTCGCTCGTTATCACCATTAAAATCTTCGTCCAGATGTTTGGTAAAAGCATCGTAAGCGGATATCCTCATTATGATACTGTCATTGCCGAAATATCTCAGGCTTCCTGAACTTTTTATCTGATCCAATGTCGCTCTGCTCCAGGTATAAGGCCTGTAATCGCATTCAAATCTGGTATAATAATAGAGCGTCCTGTTATTCAGATCACCAATACTTTTGTTTCTTAAAAAACTGGCAACACTGTCAATCGTTGATATGATCCCCTTCATTTGTTTAATATCAACCTGTACCATCATGGTATCTTTTTCAAGATCGTGAATAAGAGACCGTGCATACTGTTTTGCCGTTTCTTTTTCTGAAAAATGCTCGCGTATATTTTCTGCGAGAAATCCTAAAAACACAGCAAAAAAGATCATAAAAAATTCCAGCAAATATTCTCCCCACTTCTTTTTGTGTGTTACATTGTGCGGATGTTTGTGCACTTCCATATTTTTATTTTTCTATAGTAAACCAACAAATAAGTTCCATTTTATTTTTCCATTTTTGGTCGTCTGCTTTCTCATTCCATTATTTCTTCTGTATTCGAAACGGCATCACTTTTTACTTGTATGGTTCTACTATTTTTTTAAAATTCTGTTTTTTAAAAAAATAGTAGAACGGAACTCCTGTCAATATCAATGCAATACCACTCAAGGTCCTTACAGGATTATTAATGAAAGTACTTAGCAGCACGATGCTCATAAACAGGATAAACAAAACAGGAGCTACCGGGTAAGCTGCTATTTTTTCTTTAATAATTCCTTTTCTTTTCTTTTTTAGGAGTCCGAGCGCCAGTAGAATATAGAACACAAAGCTACCAAAGACAACCATGTCAGTAAGAACATCAAAACTTCCTGAAACAACCAGTACAAAACTCCAGATCATTGAATAGAGAAGGGCGTAAAAAGGGGTGCGATAAACAGGATGAACAAGGGAAGCTTTTTTGAAAAAAAGATTTTCCTGGGCCATCCGGAAATAATACCTTGAATACATAAGGATCACCACATTAAGAAACCCGAAAGTACTGAGCAGGATCAAAGCAGAAATGATGACATTGCCTGCCCTTCCAAGAATGCTTTCAGCTACTACAATTGCGGCTACTTTGTTTTCGCCGATTGACGTCAACTGATGCAAGGACAGGGATCGCATAAATGCATAATTGATCAGAACATATACCAGAAGTACCAGCGATACGCCGGTTATGATTGCGATAGGAATATTTCTTTTTGGATTTTTCAGTTCTGAGCTTACCGCGGGCAAATTAGAAAACCCATCATAAGCCCAAAAAGCATTTAACATCATCGCAAAAAAGACGCTGACTAACGAAATTCCTTCCAGGTTTTTAACCGGCGTAGATGCCTGGTCAGCAACGTGGGATGAACCGCTAAAAAAAATGCCGAGTACAATCAGAAAAAGAATGCCGAGTATTTTTGAAGCGGTGACGATGTTATTCAATCGGGTACCTTTTTTAATTCCGCGATAATTTAACCAGGTCAATAGGGCAATTACCAATATTGCCAGGATTTTAATGCCTGAATCAGCAAACGGGCGAACAAAGCCGATAGAAATATTTTTTAAAGAACCAAGCGGATTTGGAACAGGAAATAAAGCATTGAAAGATTGTGAGAAAACGAAACCAACAGCTGCAATGGCCCCACTTCCAAGAATGGTAAAATAGGCCCAGCCAAAAAGAAAGCTTACAAAATTTCCATAACAAAGCCGCAGGTATTCAAACGTCCCTCCGGCTTCAGTTGTAAGTTTTGAAAGCCCGGCAATCGAGAAAGCGCCGAGCATCGTAACAATTCCGGCAAATAACCAAACGGCTAGAATGTATTTTTCCGAAAGCCCGCTTGCTGCCATAGGCACGATCTTTTTAAAAACACCTGTGCCGATGATGTTTCCGGCAACCAAAAAGATCGCACTGCCCAAACCAACCACTCTTTTTAGAGACACATTACCCTGATCCGTAGAATCGTCTTTTGATGGCATGATTTATTCTATATTTTTATTGCATTTGATACGTCACATTAGGGTTGATTAAAAACAATATTTTTTCCCAAGTCATTAATTATCTCAATCGAAGCTCATTTGCAAATTGATGGCGGCAGATTCGTTCGCATTTTCTTTTTCAATATAATACGCTCTTATATTTCGGGCAACAAAGCCATTGTAAATATAGTATAATCAGAAGTTTAGATATTAACCCATTGTTACAAAATTGCATGAATCAATGCTTCCTGTCATTTACCTCAATCTCATAGCCGTCAGGGTCTTTGAAATAAATCTGGTGCACACCGTCGGCCCTGTAATCGATCGTAAAATTGCCTTTTCCGCCAAACCAGGTAATATTTTCACGTTTTAGTTTATCAATAAAATCATCGATCGAAGGCACGCTAAAAGCAATATGCGTAAATGGAATATTCAGGGAATCTTTCATACCCTGCACGAGATGCAGCTGCAGATTTTCATTCATTCTAAACCATGTTACTATCGTGCTTCCATGAGCAGGCACCGGAATGGTATCGAATTGAAAAAGCGTTGCATAAAAGTGAACACTCCTTCTCATATCTCTTACATATAAAGCGACATGATCTAAGGAGGAAGCGCCGGTTCCAGAACTGATTAGCGAAGAATGAATCAGGGCAATTTTCCACCTCCCTGCTTCTTTTCGAAAAACCACACTTTCATTCCAATCTTTTGTAACTGAATGATTGTTTTCTACAATAACCGACTGCAAATGATGAACATCGTATGCCATATTACCGGCTACTTTAACTTTAATGATATTAAAGCTGTCAGTTCTCTGAATGTTGCGGCTTGCATTCGCTTTATATGATGCTACCTCCTTTTGTAAATCCCATATCTCTCCATTTTCAATCAGCAAATAATCGCTCGTGCAATTAGAGATGTGTTTTGAAACATTCCAGTCTTGCATGGTTGCATAGTCTTCTTTGAGTAATTGTATAATAGCTGCCGAATCGCTTTTCTGGGCCTTTACAAAATGATATTGAAAGAGCAGTAGTAATGTAAAATATTTCATGAGCCTTCATTTTAATTATGTAAAAATAATAAATACGATTACTCTTCCAAGGTTCGTGTCCACGAACCAATCGTTAATTTTTGTTTCCCAGCAATGTCTCCGTCATCTATTTTCAAATTGAGTTTATCCCCATCGGGACGTTGCGTAAATGATGAATTCCTGGTTTAACCCCCCACGCCGTGGTTCGTGTCTTCACGAACCAATCGTTAATTTTTGTTTCTCAGCAATGTCTCCGTCATCTATTTTCGAATTGAGTTTATCCCCATCGGGACGTTGCGTAAATGATGAATTCCTGGTTTAACCTGTTTGATACCTAATCAATCTTCCGGGCGCAACGTCCACATGATCTTTTCCGCTAAATAAAAAATATTCACAAAGTGAGACGTTGCTAAGAAAAAAGAAAAAAAAATGTTTGCGATCGGCACGCCGTGGTTCGTGTCTTCACGAACCAATCGTTAATTTTTGTTTCTCAGCAATGTCTCCGTCATCTATTTTCGAATTGAGTTTATCCC
>Ga0068855_100012655_pt1 | contig 10182 bp, 10 predicted proteins | sample KBSCornC52_FD_66592 | JGI IMG/M metagenome (GOLD analysis project Ga0068855, IMG submission 66592) | Corn rhizosphere microbial communities from Kellogg Biological Station, Michigan, USA - KBS Corn C5-2 | ecosystem: Host-associated > Plants > Roots > Rhizosphere > Soil ... | reverse complement strand
TTGACTTTTCTCTACTAAGTTGATAGGGATATGGATATTGCCGTTGCCCCACAGGGCAGGGCAGGTGAATATCAATGGCAAGCGCTTTGACGGTTCCGCGTCTCGATATCAGCAGTTTTGATGAATTGACCAGGTCTTTTGTTGGTCCGCAGCGCCGCTGTCTGAATGTGGTCTGCGTAGGCGCCCATCCCGATGACCCTGAAACGGGCTGCGGCGGCACATTGGCCCGGCTGGCTGCCGAGGGCCATCACGTCGCGATTGTCTATCTCACACGTGGTGAAGCGGGCATAAAAGGTGGCGAGGTCAAAAGTACCGCTCGGTTGCGGTCGGCGGAAGCTTTAAAGGGAGCCACGGTGCTTGGCGCCCAGGCGTATTTCGCCGACCAGATTGACGGTCAGACAACTATGGAAAAAGAGGCGGTGCAGGCATTCACAAACCTTCTCGCGTCACTCGAGCCAGACGTGGTTTTCACGCATTGGCCGCTTGACACTCACAGGGACCATCGCAATGCCGCGCAACTCACCTATGAGGCCTGGGAGTCGCTCGGCGAATCTTTTCTCCTCGCATATTACGAAGTGATGACCGGTGTTCAGACTCATCATTTTGAGCCGAACTGCTTCGTGGATATTTCCTCTACCTCAGAACAGAAGCGGGCTGCCGTCTACGCTCACGTGTGCCAGAATCCCGATCGTTTTTACCCTTACCACGCAAAAATGGAAAGGGAGCGAGCTTCGGAAGCACGGCTCGAGAGAGCGGAGGCGTTCGTCATCGTGCGCGAGAAGCTTCCAAAACCGTGTCTGCCTTTCACTATGTAAAGGCCTACAGTACGCGACGGGCAGTTTCCGCCTGATTTGCCGTGAGCGAAAACCGAGCCTCTCGATTGCCTGATCCCTCGACCGCGCCCAGGGCATAAGCAGCAATTGCCGGAGCATGCTTGAAACCATGCCCGGATCCTCCGCCAACCAGCCACACGTTTGTCGCTTGCGGATGCACGTCAATCAGAAAGTCGCCGTTCGCCGTATTTTCGTAATGACAAACGTGAGTTGCATTCAGTCGCGCGCCTTGAAGATAAGGTAAACGCCTCGCCAGATACTCCGAGGATGCGCGTATGTCTTCCGGTGTCGTCGCGCGCCTGGGAGTATCGACATCGAATGGCGGCCCCAGATCATGAAATCCCAGCTTTACGCCGTTGCCCAAATCCGGAAATCCGTAGGCAATCCGCGGCACAGTCTGGTCAATCCATATGGGGAACACGTCCGGTCGAAATTGCCCGGCGGCGTCGTCGGGTACCGCGAAGAAAAACAAATCCTGGCGAGTGGGGCGGATGGTGTCTCGAACGATGTCAAATAACTTTGGCAGCCAGGAGCCGCAGGCGAAGACAAACTGATCGGCCTCGAAGCGCCGTCCGTCCACCGCGTCTATCCATTGCAAACGAGATGAATTCAAAACCGGACGCCTGATATCCGCAGTTTCATAACGGGCGCCCGCGCGTATCGCAGCAGCCACCACAGCCTGCACAGACTTTTCCGCCAGAAGCGCGCCCGCTTCCGGCTCAAACAGCGCCACTGTTTTGCCCTGCAACCTGAACTGTGGATAACGCCGCGTTACTTCTTCGGCGACCATCCACTCACAGGGAATCCGTAGCCGCTCGAATACCGCCCTCGCCTGCCAGATCGTGGGTTCTTCTCGAGGAGCCATCCACAGGACGCCTGTATTCCGGAAGCATTCCGGACAGCCCTCTTCGACAAAGAAAGACTTCCAGAGCTGAAGAGAGCGCCGGGCCATCAAAGTGTATATTTCGTCCGGGCCGTAGGCGCTTCTGATGATTCGGGATTCGCCCGCGGAACTGGACTGCTCGTTTGCCGGTTCGAAACGGTCGATGAGGGTGACCTTATGTCCCGCACGAGAAAAAAGCAAGGCGGTCCACGCGCCGAAGACGCCAGCGCCCACGACAGCTACATCCATAAAAAGATTATGGATGCTCGAATTCCGGGATATGGTTGACGCAATTGTAGCTATTTCGATCTCGTATTCGATAATTGTCTTGCTGGCCGCTTCGCCAGGAAGTGAGGATTGAGTTATGAAGCCCGAAACGCTTCTTCCGGCGTGGCATGCATTTCCCGAGGGCCGGCTGGCCGCTGGCACGCTGAGCCTGATTGGTAACACTCCGATGGTCCGGCTGAACGGATTCGACACGGGCTGCTGCGAGGTTTACCTCAAGCTTGAGTCGCAAAATCCTGGCGGATCGATCAAAGATCGAGTAGCCCTGGCGATGGTCGAGGCCGCCGAAAAATCCGGCGCCCTGCGGCCGGGAGACACGCTGGTGGAAGCGACTGCCGGAAATACCGGGATCGGGCTTGCGCTGATCGCCGCCGTAAAAGGTTATCGGCTGATTCTGGTAATTCCTGACAAGATGTCATCTGAAAAGATCGCGCATGCGCGGGCGCTCGATGCGGATATTCGCCTGACGCGATCCGATGTCGCTCCCGGCCATCCCGACTATTACCAGGATCTCGCCGCGCGAATTGCCCGTGAGACTCCCGGCGGGTACCACATTAACCAGTTCGCGAATCCCGCAAATCCGCAGGCGCATGAATCGACCACCGCGCCTGAAATCTGGGAGCAGACGGAGCACGGAGTCGACGCCATCGTGTGCGGCGTGGGTTCGGGCGGGACCATTACCGGGCTCAGCCGATATTTCAGCCGTGTCCAGCCGAGCGTGGAATTCGTTCTGGCGGATCCCGAAGGCTCCTCGCTCGCGGAACACGTCCGATCGGGAAAGCACGTGCCGTCGGGAAGCTACGCGGTGGAAGGCATCGGTGGAAGTTGCGTGCCGGCGATCGCCGATCTCTCGCGCGTGAAACTTGCGTATACCATCTCCGATCGCGAGAGCTTCGCGACCGCTCGTGACCTTCTGAAGCGCACGGGCATCCTGGCTGGCTCCTCTTCCGGCACGCTTCTCGCAGCGGCGCTTCAATATTGTGCGGAACAAACAACGAAGAAGCGTGTCGTGACATTCGTCAACGATACCGGCGCGAAGTATCTGTCGAAGATGTACAACGACTACTGGATGATCGATCAGGGCTACATCGAGCGGCCGCACACGGGAAACCTCCAGGATCTGATCACCCGCAAGTACGAGGAAGGGGCAGTCATTACGGTTGGCCCGGAGGACACGCTCCTGACTGCGTTCCAGCGGATGCGCCTCGTCGACGTCTCGCAGGTTCCGGTAATCGAGAATGGACACTGTGTCGGCCTGCTTGACGAATCGGACCTGCTGGTGGCCGTGCATACAGACGGAAAACGGTTTCAGTTACCGGTCCGCACGGCCATGACGAGCCGGCTGGAAACAATCGCGCCTGGCGATGGAATGGAACGGCTGTTTAACATCCTGGATCGCGGACTCGTGGCCCTGGTTGTGGAGAATGGCCAGTTCCTGGGATTGATCACAAAATCGGATCTTCTGAATTATCTGCGACGGAAGCTATAGGTACGATTGGGCATGACGCTTGGATTCGGAACCCGCGCGATTCACGCAGGGCAGGAGCCTGACCCGACCACGGGCGCGATCATGACGCCGATTTACGCGACGTCCACCTATGTGCAACGCAGCCCCGGAGAACATCGGGGATTTGAATATTCGAGGACTAAGAACCCCACTCGCCTCGCGTATGAGAACTGCGTCGCCGCCCTGGAAGGCGGAGCGAGGGGCCTGGCATTCGCCTCCGGTCTCGCCGCCACCGCAACGCTGTTGGAACTGCTCGATTCCGGCTCCCACGTGATTGCCGGTGACGATCTCTATGGCGGCACCGTCCGGTTATTCGAGCGGGTTCGGCGGCGTTCGGCCGGCCTCGACTTTACCTTCGCCGATCTTTCCGATCCCGCCGCGCTGGAAGACGCAATCCGGTCGAACACCCGGCTGATCTGGGTCGAAACTCCGTCGAACCCGATGCTGAAGCTCGTGGACCTGGAGGCTGTGGCATCTTTCGCAAAGCGCCGGGGCATTCTCGCGGTCGCTGATAACACTTTCGCGACTCCGTACCTGCAGCGGCCGCTCGAACTCGGATTCGATGCGGTAGTGCATTCGGCGACGAAGTATCTGAACGGGCACTCGGATATGATCGGCGGGGTTCTGGTGACCAGAGAAGCCGAATTGGGAGAACGAGTCGCGTTCCTGCAGAATGCAGTGGGAGCTGTGGCCGGGCCGTTCGATTCCTTTCTCGCCCTGCGCGGCCTGAAAACGCTGCACCTCCGGATGGAGAGACATTCTTCGAATGCGCAGGAGCTGGCGGTCTGGCTGGAGCAGCAGCCGGCAGTCGAGCGTGTAATCTACCCGGGCCTGAAATCTCATCAGCAGCACGCCCTCGCAAAGCGGCAGATGAGGAGCTTCGGCGGCATGATATCGGCGGTTTTGCGTGGAGACCTGGCATTTACGCGCCGTGTGCTCGAGTCCTGCCGAATTTTCGCATTAGCGGAAAGCCTGGGCGGCGTGGAAAGTTTGATCGAACACCCGGGCATTATGACGCACGCGTCTTTGCCTGCGGGACAGCGCGTCGCTCTTGGAATCCTGGATAATCTGATTCGCCTGTCGGTCGGCGTGGAAGACATCGAAGATCTGAAAGAGGACCTGGCGCAGGCCTTCGCAGTTGCAGAGGCTGCCAACTGAGACAAGAAACAGAATCCCGAAAGTCGCTCCGCCGAAGCCCTCGAGAACTTCGGATCGTGAGTACCAGATCGCGAACTGGATAACGCTGCGCCGGGCTAAATTCCCCAACTCCTCGCGGCTCCGTAGACAAGGCCGAGCGTGACAACCGCAACGGTGATTTCCCCCGCTGCTCCAACCACCAAAGGCCGCAAGCCTTGCTGCCGTAACTCACGGATATTTGTCCTCAAGCCGACGCCGGCGAACGTCAGGAGGAATGCCCAGCGCGAAAGGTTCGCAATATCCGCGGTTTGGGGTTTCGAGAAAACGTTCAGGGTCGCGAGAAGCGAAATCAACAGAAATCCCAGTACAAACTTCGGGAATTTCCTCCAGAGGAAGTCGGCTTTGTTCGTGATCTGTTGGGCCTGATCCTTCCGCGCCCAATAGATCGCGTACGCAAGCACGACGAACCCGATGGTCGCATTACGCGCAGTCTTCGCGAGGACCGCGAATTTCGCTGCCGTATCCGAGTACAATGCCCCGGCAGCCGTCGCCTCCGCCGTGTTGTCGACGGCCAGTCCCACCCAGAGCCCGAACGCGTGGTCGCTCATCCCGAGCGCATGACCGATGGCGGGAAAGGTAAAAAGGCTGAACGCCCCGAGCGCCAGAATGGCGCCGATCGCGTACGATGCGTCTTCGTCATCCGCATCAATGGCTCCCTTCGCCGCAATAATGGCCGAGACGCCGCAGATCGATGACCCGATAGCCAGCAGACTGGTCAATTTCGGAGACAAGCGGAAACGCTTGCCGAGCCAGGTCATCAGGGCGATCGAGATGGCGAGTTCGATCGCAACAAACCCGAGGCTGATCGCCCCAAGCTTGAGCACATCTCCCAAAAGGAAGCGCACCCCGAGGAACACGATGCCGATCTTCAGGAAGAACTCGTAAGTCTCGATTCCCGCACGGCAGATCCGGGGCACGCCGACGGTGTTTGCCACGGTGAGCCCGTACAGAATTGCCCATAAAACGTATTCGATGTTCGGAAGCGCAACATGGTGGGCCTTGCAATAAGCCGCGATCGATTGTTCGGTCAACTTTCCCAGATAACCGAGAAAGGCGAGCAGGACAACCCCGGGAATGAGGCTCAGGATGCCGGGCCGGGCGGCGATCACGTCCCCACTGGTCTGTTCAACGGGAGGATTCATCAGCGGTCCTTACCAGGGAATGTGCGGCAGCACGCCAGCGCGGATCAGCACCACCACGGCCAGGCCAATAATGACGGCCAGCCAGTCCAGAGAAAGATTCTTCATCGAGGTTTGTCTATTGTGACGCAAATGGCGGCCGACCAGGGATTCACGCCTTCAGAATCCTGCCGCCTTGCCGCTGCCGCCACATTATAATAATCGTCTCGATAGGCGAAGAGAACGGCTGAACGGCATGCTGAACCGAAGACAAGTTCTTCAGCTTGGAAGCGCGGCGGCGATGGTAAAAGCATCGGAAGCGGCCGCCGGGCAACGTAAGATTGCCGCTATTTCCACGGCTTATTTCGTGCGGTCGCACAGCGACGATATTATTACGCGCGAGTTGGAGGGATATTGGATTAACGAAAAATTCTATCCTCCCCCGATTCGGATTTCGTCCTTGTATCAGGATCAGATTCACGAGGCGGACGTAGGTCAAAAACTGGCCATGGCATACGGCGTTGCGATCAAAAAGTCAATCGGCGAAGCTCTGACGTTGGGAACGGGCAAGCTTGCGGTCGACGGAGTAATTATCGTGGGAGAGCACGGTAACTATCCCTGGAATGACAAGCAACAGCAACTCTATCCCAGATTCGAATTCTTTTCGGCCGTGGTTGATGAGTTCAGAAAATCTGGTCGCGTGGCGCCGGTGTATACCGACAAGCACCTTTCCTATGACTGGAGTAAGGCGAAAAGGATGTACGACTGGTCAAAGGAGCTGGGCTTTCCCATGATGGCTGGGTCGTCGGTTCCTGTGACTTTCCGCCGGCCGGAGCTGGACATCCCGCCTGGATCGGAAATTGACTCTGCGCTCGCCGTGGGTAGCGGGTGGGTAACGGACGGAGGAATTTTTCACAATCTGGAGGTTCTCCAGTGCTTCGCGGAGCGCCGCAAAGGCTCCGAAACCGGGGTAAGAGCCGTACAGCATCTCGCGGGAGACGCAGTCTGGCGCGCTGCGGAGCAGAGGCTGTGGTCGAAGGAACTGATGATGGCTGCCCTTTCGCGGGCTGAAAGGCCGGGGAAAGGAAGGCCGGAGGATGTGCGGAATCCCGTCTTGTGCCTGATCGAATACAACGATGGTTTCCGCGGCGGGGCTCTCATGTTGCCGGGTCTGGTGAATGAATATCTCTTCGCTTTGCGGTTGAAAGGCGAAAAAGCGCCACGGTCCACGCTGCTCTATGATCCTCCCGAAAATTCCAATAATTTCAGCATGCTCGTTCATGGGATCAATCAGATGCTGATGACGGGCGCAACTCCTTACCCCGTCGAAAGAACGCTGCTTACAACAGGCGCGCTTTCTTTTTTGATGGAATCCGCTGCCAGAGGGCACGTGCGGATGGAAACTCCAATGCTTCGGATAACTTACCAGGCGCCGGCGCAATCATATTACGCGCACGGCAAGGGATCATAAGTGGAACAGGAACTCAGGGACATTCTGGGCAATACGCCTCAGGTGACGGAGATCGCTCACGGCGTGGGCGCTACCTCCGGACCTGTATTCAGCCGCCGTGGTTACCTGTTGTTCTGCGATGCCGCGGGGTCAAAAATCTGGAAGTGGCAGGATGGCAAAGCCAGTGTGTTTCTTTCAGGTCGCGGCGCGAGGTCGTTGACATTTGATCATCAGGGACGATTGCTGGCCTGCGAGAAAAGTGGCGTGACGCGGACCGAAAAGGACGGGTCAGTTACGACTCTGGCAAAGCAACCGGAGCCGGCCGATGTCGTATATGCGATTGACGGCAATATTTACTTCTGCGCAGCCGCCCGGGTTTATCGTCTGACTCGCGATGCAAAAATGACTGTCGCTTCGGAAGAATGTCGGCGGCCGGTCGGAATTGCGCTCTCGCCGAAGCAACAAATTCTGTATGTGACGGATGCGGACAGGGGCAACATACGGTCTTTCGATATTCATGCAGATGGTTCTCTCGGTAAGGGCCACGTATTTGCTGCCGTGGCAGGGAACAGAGCTGGTGGCTTGAAGACGGACGAGGCGGGACGTGTCTGGGTTGCGACCGGCAATTCCGGGATCAGCGTATTCAGCCATGAAGGGAGGCCGCTCGGATCCGTACCAATTCCGGGGCAGCCGAACAATCTGAATTGGGGTGAAGGTTTCCGAAGTTTAATCGTGACCACCGAATCCTCGATTTACCACGTTGAAGCGCGGACGAATGGAACCCGCACTTACTAATGCAAATACGAGCGCGTTTGCAAGTTCGGCCCATGACGATCTCCAGCCCGTTCGGGGCAATTGCCGGACAATTATTGGATTCAAACGGGTGTGTACTCTCAGCGACCGAAGGCGATAACGCCCGCTCGGCGAACTTCGATCCTGAAGGAGACCCATGAATTCGAAGAAATCTGATCGAAGGGGATTTCTGAAAAGCGGCGCCACGCTGGCCGGTTTGGCCGCCGGTAGCGGACGGCTTGCGAAAGGCCAGACGCAGGACACGCCCTCCAAAAAAATCGACGAGTTGATCGCCTATGGAGAGCGCTCCCGTTTCGTTACTTCGATACGCGCGCCTGTAGCCGAGAGGCATTCACCGGATGAGTTCGGGCTGACGTTTCACGTCTTGACTCCGCTTCAGGATTCGTTCGGAATTATTACGCCATCCTCGCTCTTCTATACGGCTACGCACCGCGGAGCCTTTGTTCCCGATATCAACCCCCGCGAGCATCGGCTCATGATCCACGGAATGGTAGACCGGCCGCTGGTTTTCACCATGGAAGAACTCAAGCGCCTGCCATACGTATCCCGCATTCACTTCATCGAATGCCTGGGAAACCGCGCCAGGCCGACGCACAAAACCGTGCAGGAAACCCACGGATTGACCAGTTGCGCAGAATGGACCGGCGTGCCGCTATCGCTGCTGCTCAAGGAGTGCGGCGTTCAGAATCAGGCATCGTGGATCGTCGCTGAAGGCGCGGAAGAAGTGAAAGGCGCATCCAGCATCCCGCTCGCGAAGGCGATGGATGACTGCATCGTGTGCTACGCCCAGAATGGCGAGCCCATTCGTCCTCAGCAAGGGTTTCCCTTGCGGCTTATGGTTCCGGGCTTTGAAGGTATTTATCAGATCAAGTACCTGAGGCGAATCAAGGTCGTGGACCGTTATTACATGACCTATGACGATTACGGACATATCAACCCGGACCTGAAAGTAGCCGCGTTGACTCACCAGATCGGACCGAAATCCGTCATCACCTTTCCTTCCGGCGGACAGCAGCTTTCAGGCCCCGGGTTCTATGAAATCAGCGGCCTCGCGTGGTCAGGCGCAGGGGCCATCCGCGGCGTGCAGGCGTTTCCCGCCTCTACGGGAATCGACACTCGCAGCAATGTTCGCATGCAGCTTTCCTCCTCAGGAAAAAGGTGTCGAGAATTATATACGAGTGCCCTGTCGTCTGAGTAGCGCTGTGTCGCGCACGGAGGTTTCATCTTGGGCTCGGGTTTGCCGTAGTACCAGACCCCAGCGAACGGGAAGCGAAGAATGGAAACCCGGTAAAGTCCTCGCCTAATTCCGTTGATAGACGCGCAGGTGTTAGGGGCATTCGAATTCGTGGAAGCCATCCACGGCGGCCCCGTCATGGCGTCCCACAGCGCGCTTTTTAGCCGGGATTTCCGTTTTTGGGCTCCCGAGCACGGTCTAGTATCGCTGGGCCGAGGTTCTGGCGTGGGCGAAATGCGAAGCCGGCGCGTTGACGCACGCGACGATCGGGTATGCCCGACGAGCCGGATGATCTGGACAACCTCGAATCGAATGGCACGCATTCCGCGCAAGGCGAAGGGCCGAGAGTGCTGACGGGAATGTCAACCGTTTATCGACACGAAACACGAGGATTGCCCAGTCACGCTCAAGCAAGAAGGCGAACTGGTGTTATGCGTTTCGAGGCTGAAGGTTCCGGTGCGGGCGTAAAAAAATCTGTTCAACCAAACCAGTGCCGCTTTTACTGGATACAGATAGCATCAGGCTGTCGTTTCGACAGAAGCCGTCCATTCTACAGGCCAGGCGGTCGGCATCAAGGAAGTCGAGGCCGGAATCTGGCTCGTCAGCTTCATGGATTACGATCTGGGATATATCGATCTGGAGAAAAAACACAGCAGCCCCTCGACAACCCCTTCGGGCCAAAAGTGTCACCCATGTCTTAGGAACGAAGTGTTACCTATGTGTCCGGAATGGACATGAGGAATTTGGTCGGGCCGCCGGGATTTGAACCCGGGACCTCTTGCACCCCAAGCAAGCGCGCTAGCCAGGCTGCGCCACGGCCCGAATTCTCCAGTGTACACGCCGAAGTGCGATGGCCTGACTT
>Ga0068855_100012651_pt1 | contig 10184 bp, 7 predicted proteins | sample KBSCornC52_FD_66592 | JGI IMG/M metagenome (GOLD analysis project Ga0068855, IMG submission 66592) | Corn rhizosphere microbial communities from Kellogg Biological Station, Michigan, USA - KBS Corn C5-2 | ecosystem: Host-associated > Plants > Roots > Rhizosphere > Soil ... | reverse complement strand
CTCAGCCCATTCATGGGCGACCTGCCAACGGAGGGCTGAGATGGTTAAACGGCTAAGCGTTGCTTCGAGTGGTGTATTGCTGGCAATGGCTGGATGTGGAATGCCAGGAGGGGGGGCGGACGAGTCGACGGTGGTGAGCGGAGGGGCGCTGGAGGCGGCGGTCAACGGCGCCGGCCTGGCCGAGACGGTCACCACCAGCGGGACCCTGGATCGCACCAATTCGTTCTTCCAGCGGCTGGGAACGAACGCCCGGACCTGCGAGACCTGTCACTCGCCCGCGCAGGGCTGGACGTTGACGTCGCTGGGGGTCACGACCCTGTTCGTGACCACCGCCGGCAAGGACGCGCTGTTCCTGCCCCACGACGAGGGGGCCCGCCCGGACGCCGACCTCTCGACGTTTCTGGGCCGGTTCGTCGACTTCGCGCCGACCCTGCTGGCGCGCGGGTTGACCCGGTTCGCGCGCACCAACCCGGCCACCAGCGAATATGACGTGACGGCGGTCCAGGATCCCTCGGGCTTCTCGACCACCGCCAGCTTCATGAACTTCCGCCGCCCCACGCCCACCGCCAACGAGGCGCTGGTCTCCAGCGTGACCTGGACGGCCGGCCCGGGGACGGTGCAGAACGCGCTGACCGGGCTGGTGGGCGGCGCGGCCAACTTCCACGAGCAGCGTGATCCCAGCACGCCGGTGCCGGCCGACGTGGCCCAGGCCCAGGTGGCGTTCCAGGAGGGCATCTTCTTCGCTCAGTCGGTGGACGCGGTGGCCGGACGCCTCGACACCGACGGCGCGACGGGCGGCCCGACCAACCTCATGAACCAGCCGTTCCACATCGGCATCAACGACATCCAGGGGCAGGACCCGGCCGGCCAGCCGTTCACGTCGAAGGTGTTCAACCTGTTCGACGCCTGGGCCGTTTACGACCAGGACGGCCACCACGACCACGATCACGCGCACGCCTGCCCGGCCGGCATGCGCAACGACGACACGCACCGGCGGCGGGTGGCCGCGGCGCGGGCGGCCATCTACCGCGGACAGCAGCTCTTCAACAACGCGCCCATCCAGATCAGCGGCGTGAACGGCCTCAACGACCTGCTGGGGCAGACCACCGTGACCGGCACCTGCAGCACCTGCCACAACTCGCCCAACGTGGGCGGTCACTCGGTGGTGCGGATGTTCGACGTCGGGACGGCCGACCAGCCCAACTGCGGTCCGATGCTTCCGGTGGTGACGGTCCAGAACAAGACCACCCACGAGACGCGCATGGTGTGCGACCTCGGTCGCGCGAACAGCACGCACCTGTGGTCGCAGATCGGCACGTTCCGCGCCCCGCCGCTGCGCGGGCTGGCGGCCCGCCCGCCGTACTTCCACGACGGCCAGGCCGCGCGGATCGACGACGTGGTCGACTACTTCGATCACCGGTTCCACATGGGCCTGTCGGGCGACCAGAAGAGTGATCTGGTGGCCTTCCTGCGGGCCCTCTGAACGGAGAAGCAACAGTCCCCCATGAGCACCACCGAAGAACGCAGTCTGCCCGGGGTCGAACCGGCGACGGACGACGGGGAGCCCACGATCCCACACGCGAAGGCCGGACGAAGCGCAAGCGGTCCGGTGGTGCTCCCTTCGCCGTGGGTCCCTGGCACGCGGTTCAGCAGCTACGAGATCGAGTCGCGCCTGGCGGTGGGGGGAATGGCGGAGCTGTGGCGCGCCAAGATCAACGGGCTGGAAGGATTCGAGAAGCGCATCGTCATCAAGACGATGCTCACGCACCTGCACGATCGCCCCGAGCTGGCCGAGATGTTCGTGACCGAGGCGTCGCTGGCGGCGCGCCTCTGCCACCCGCACATCGTCGACGTGCTCGACTTCGGCCAGCTCGAGGGGCGGTACTTCATCGCCATGGAATACGTCTCGGGGCTGACGCTGCGGCTGGCGCACCGGCGCATGCGCCAGGCCGGCGGACGCCTGCCCATGGTGATGGTGCTGCACGTCCTGTCGGATCTGTGCGAGGCCCTGCAGCACGTCCACCAGCTGGGCGACGGCGAGGGCCCGCTGGGCCTCATTCACCGTGACCTCAGCCCGGAGAACGTGATCATCTCCACCAGCGGGGCCTCCAAGCTGATCGACTTCGGCGCCGCCCGCGCCACCGCCCGCACCGAGCCGGGGCGCCTCTTCGTCGGCAAGTACCGCTACGCCGCGCCCGAGCGGATCATGGGGCGCGGCGAGGACCGCCGCAGCGACATCTATTCGGTGGGCGTGATCCTCTACGAGTGCCTGGTGGGCCGGCGCCCGTTCGAGGGGTCGGACAAGGAGGTCATCCGCGGGGCGACCTCGGCGCCGTTCTGCGATCCGATGGAGGCGGAGCCGACGGTTCCGCGCAGCGTCGCGGCGGTGGTCCGCAAGGCCACCGCGCAGCGGCCCGCCGACCGCTATGACAGCGCGCGCGAGCTGGGGGCGGCGCTGGCCGTGTGCCTCTCCGAGCTGGGGGCGTCGACCAAGGAGCGGGACGTGACGCTGGCGCTGTCGGCGCTGCTGGAAGCCGAGGCCGGCGCCTCGGCGGCGGCGCCGGTGTCGGGCCCCGAGACCGACGGGGTGCCGGAGACTCTCGAGCTGGCGTACTCCAGCACGTCGACCTCCGAGATCGCGCTCAACGAGCGCGAAATCCTGGAAGCGTCCGGCCCGCTGCCGCGCGAGGCGCCCGCCAGCGACGACGACACGAAGAAGATGAACATCCCGCTGCCGCCGGAAGCGTTCGCGCCGCCGACCGAGGAGATGGAGCCGGCCGTCCACCTGTTCGATCAGGGGATCCAGCTGCGCGCCGAAGGGCGGTTCGAGGAGGCGCTCGATCTGTGGGAGACCGCCCTGGCCCTGGCGCCGCAGAATCGCCTCTACGACAGCCACGTGCGCCGCCTGCGCGCGCAGATCTCGGCCCTGCGCCAGGAGGGCGGCAACGGCGACGAGCCGCGGTCGGTCTGAGCCGGCGCCGCGGCCTCGGCCTCAGTGCTTGATGCCGAGCTTCCGCAGCATCACGCAGAAGGTCGTGTAGGGCACGCCGGCCAGCCGCGCGGCCTCGCGGCGTTCGCCGGCGGTCGCCATCTTCGACCGGAGGAAGGTCTCGCGGTACCGGCGCTCGGCCACGCTGAGCGGCAGGTTCGGGATGCTGGGGACGACGTTCCCGGCGGCGGCCGTCTCGGCTTCCCGGCGCGCGGCGCGAAGCTCGCGCTCGACGCGCGCCAGCTTGGCCAGCGGTTTCAGCCCGCGGTCGAGCCACTCTTCCAGGTGGTCGACGGAGACCAGCCGCTCCCACCCGAGGTCCAGGGCGGCCTGCACCTCGGGCTCGGCGGCGTTCTCGACGATGAAGACGATCTCGACGTCCGGGGCGATCCGGCGCAGCTCGATGGCGACGGCCAGCCCCCGGCCGTTGCGGAACATGAGGTCGATGATCGCCACCTCGGGCTGCTCGCGCGTGGCGGTCTCGTACGCGATGGTCGCGCTGGTGGCGAACAGCGGGCGAACGCCGCGGCGTTGCCAGGCCCAGGCACGAATGGCGGCCGCGCGGTGGGGGACGGCGTCGACGACCAGGACCACCGGCACGCGGTGGCTGGCCGCCACCGCCTCACGTTTGGCCGGCGCGTCCTCGGGGTCGCGCGCTTTCCCATCCGGTTCGGGAACAGTTGAATCGTAAGTGCCAGTACCCATCCGGAACGCAGAAATCATTATCTCACCGCCGCCCGCGATAGGAACCAGGAAATCAAACGACTCGACTCTGGTCATATAAACCGTCTGCCAACGAACGTATTGTGACCCGTGACAACGGTGCGAGCTGCGCGCCCAAACGACCACCTTTGTCTTCCGGTTCCCCCTATCGGCGCCCTGGAACGCGTCTAGGTTTTTCCCTGGGAAGGACGGCGTGTGATGGCAAACCTGAGCCGGCGAGACGAACCTGAAGGAACCAGCCGATTGCGGGGCGCGCCGGCGGCGGCCAACCCGCTGCTCGAGCTCGAGCGGCTGGGTCAAAGCGTCTGGATCGACTACCTGGACCGCAACCGGCTCAAGTCCGGCGAGATCCGCCGCTACATCGAGGAGGACGGGCTGCGCGGGGTGACGTCCAACCCCACCATCTTCGAAAAAGCCATCGTCGGCGCCGCCGCGTACGAGGAACCGATCCGCGCGCTGGCCGCCCAGGGCAAGAGCGCCGTCGAGATCTACGAATCGATCGTGACCCGCGACGTGCAGCTGGCCGCCGACGAGTTCCGGGGCCTGTTCGACCGGCTGGACGGCCGCGACGGGTTCGTCAGCCTGGAGGTCTCGCCCCTGCTGGCCTTCGACACGGAAGGCACCATCGCCGAGGCGCGCCGGCTCTGGTCGGAGGTGAACCGCCCGAACGTCATGATCAAGGTCCCGGGCACCGCGGCGGGGATCCCGGCCATCGCGCGTCTCATCGAGGACGGGATCAACGTCAACGTGACGCTGCTCTTCGGGCTGGGACGCTACCAGGAGGTCGCCAACGCGTACCTGGCCGGCCTGGAGGCGCGCGCGGCGCGGGGGGAGAGCGTCCGCATCGCGTCGGTCGCCAGCTTCTTCCTCAGCCGCATCGACGTGATGGTGGATGCCCAGCTCGATCAGCTGGAGAAGGGCGGCCAGGTCGCGCCGGCGGTGGCGGAGCGCCTGCGCGGGCAGGTGGCGATCGCCTCGGCGCGCACCGCCTTCCAGATCTACAGCCGGATCTTTCGCGCCGGCGCGCGGTTCGGCGCGCTGGCCGAGAAGGGGGCGCGGCCGCAGCGGCTGCTCTGGGCCAGCACCAGCACCAAGAACCCGGCCTACAGCGACGTGAAGTACGTCGAGGCGCTGGTCGGCGAGGACACCATCAACACCGTCCCGCTGGAGACGTTCGACGCCTACCGCGATCACGGCCATCCGGTGCGCCGCATCGAGGAGGACCTGGGCACCACGCAGGCCGTGTTGCACGGCTTGAGCAACGTGGGCATCGATCTGGACCTGGTGACCCGCCAGCTGGAACAGGACGGCGTGCGCAAGTTCAGCGATTCGTACGCGCACGTGCTCCGCGCCATCGAGCAGCGGCGATCGGCCGCCTGAGCGCCCGGCGGTCGTCCCTCGAGCGGTTCGGTTGCCAGAAACGCGCCGTGGGGTGTTTGTCACGGCATGAGAACCCGACGTGCGCGCGGTGCTCGGGCCGTGGCCCTCTCGAACCTGCTGTTCCGCTGGACGCCCCCGCAGCCCTGAACGGCCCTGGCGCGGTCGACTTCGGGCCATCGTGCTAGAAAACCGGCGCGTGAGCGCCGGATTGTCGGAGACAGTGGAAGACAGTCTGCGGAACCGGGGCGGGGTCATGCTCGCCCAGAGGGCTTACCTGTTCGTGGTGCTCGAAGGCGGGCGGCCGCTGGCCGGCGGCGCGCGCTACGCGCTGGACGGGGTCACGGAGGTCCAGGTGGTGCGCGGCGATCGGCGCGCCGCCCGCGTCGAGCCACACGCGAACGGGGCGCAGCTGACTTTGGAGCTGCCGTCGCCGGTCCTGTCGCGGGTGCACGCCCGCCTGCGGCTCTCGAGCGCGGGGTGGGCGGTGGAGGACGCCGGCTCCCGCAACGGCACCTACGTCAACGGCCAGCGCGTCGGGCAGGCCGACCTGCACCCGGGCGACCTGGTCGAGGTCGGCCATACGTTTCTCACCATCGGTCGCTTCGAGGAGCGGGCCGACGAGCCCCCGCGCGATCTGGACGCGGCGGACCTGGCCGGTGAGCCGGCGGGGTTCCGCACGCTGTCACCGGCGGTGGCGGCGCGCCTCGACGAGCTGCGCCGGGCCGCCCGCTCGGAGGTGAACGTCCTGCTGGTCGGCGAATCGGGCACCGGGAAGGAGGTCCTGGCCCGCGGCATCCACCAGCTGTCGGGCCGGCCCGGGCCGCTGGTGGCCGTCAACTGCAACACGCTCAAGGAGGGAATCACCGAGAGCCAGCTGTTCGGCCACGTGCGCGGCGCCTTCTCGGGCGCGGTGGCGGACGCCGTGGGGTTCGTGCGGGCCGCCGATCGCGGGACGCTGCTGCTCGACGAGGTGGCCGACCTGGGCCCGACGGCGCAGGGCGCGCTGCTGCGCGTCTTGCAAGAGCGCGAGGTGGTTCCGGTCGGACGCGCCGTTCCGCACAAGGTCGACGTGCGCTTCGTCGCCACCTCGCCGCGGCCGCTCGATCCGGCGTCCGAGGGGGACCATTTCCGGTCGGACCTGTTCGCGCGGCTGACCGGGTTCGTGCACCCGATGACGCCGCTGCGCGACCGCCGCGAGGACTTCGGCCTGCTGGCGGCGGCGCTGCTCGCCAAGGCGGGCGTCACGGACGGCCAAACGCCGCGCATCGCCCCGGATCTCGCCTACCGACTTCTCACTCATGGCTGGCCGCTCAACGTGCGCGAGCTCGAGCAGCTGTTGACGCGCACCTGGCTGCTGGCCGAGGGGGGCATCATGAGCGGCGATCCGCGCTTCGTGGGGGGCGGCGGCCCCCCCGCGGCGCCCCCGCCCGCTCGCGACCTCGACCCCGAAGAGCAGGCGCTTCGCCAGTCCTTGATCGACGCGCTGGAGGCCGCCGGCGGCAACGTGACCGAGGCCGCGCGGGCGCTGGGTCGCGGGCGGGTGCAGCTGCATCGTCAGATGCGGCGCCTGGGCATCGACGGCCGGCGGTTTCGGTCCTGACGCGCCCGGGCGCTCAGGCCGCTCCTTTGATCGCGAACAGCTCGTCGGCCAGCGCCTGAAACGCCGCCAGCCGGTTGCCGATGGTGCGGCGCGAGACGCCGAACATCAGCGCGATGTCCTCATGTGAGAGGTCGTCGACGTAATAGGACAGCGCGATCTCTTTCAGATCTGGCGGCACGCGCGCCAGCAGCTGGTTGACGGCCAGGCGCGCGTCGGCCGCCTGATCGGCGGCCACGTCGGCGGATCGATTGGCCAGGATGCGGACGCGGCGCTGGTGGTCGCGCAGGTTGTTGAGGCACAAGTTGGTCGTGACCCGGAACAACCAGGGCAGCGGGTGCGCGCGCACCCGCTCGGGATCCTGGGCGGCGCGAAGGAAGACCTCCTGCGTCGCATCGCGGGCGCGATCCGGGTCACCGAGCAGGGTTCGGGCGCGACGGAAGACGCACGCGCCGTAGCGATCGTAGAGCTCCTGAAGGGTCGGGGCTGGGCTCGGGCTGGACATGGCCCCTCGCCCTTCAGCAACCGGCGCGCCACCGGCTCGACCGCGCGAAGGCCGCGCGCGACCGGCGTTGGCGGGCGTTCCGCCGCGCGACTGTCACGCGCCGGCGGGGAACACTGTTCACCTGTAGCCGTTACAGATGCAGCGATCGGCTGCCGGATCTCGCCCGCCGGGTGTTTTGAAAGCGAGGCGGTCGTGTCGGCCACATTTTGTAACCCCAATTCGCTTGCGAGACGTCCGCCAGGTGCGCGAGAACGATCACTCGGCGGTCCGAGGCCGGGATGCATGGTCGAGTCGGGGAAAGGACGGCACGTGATCCCCACCATCCCTGCGCGCGAGCTCCCCACGCAGGAAGCGGCGGATGCGCGCGCGCGGCCGCCGGCCGCCGGCCCCGGGAAGATCCACGTGGGCAGCGTGATCGGCCGCTACGTGGTGATCGAGCGGCTGGGCGCGGGCGGCATGGGCGTCGTCTACGCGGCCTTCGATCCCGACCTGGATCGCAAGGTCGCCATCAAGCTGCTGCCCGCGCAGCACGACGACGCCGACCGCGAGCGCCGCGAAGAGCGTCTCACGCGGGAGGCCAAGGCGATCGCCAAGCTGTCGCACCCGAACATCGTCGCCATTCACGACGTGGGGGTGCACGACGACCAGGTGTTCCTGGCCATGGAGCACCTGGGCGGGGGAACGCTGCGGCAATGGCTGTCGTCCGGCCGCCGTCCCTGGCGGCAGATCCTGCGTTTGTTTCTCGACGCCGGACGGGGCCTGGCGGCCGCGCACGCCGAGCACCTCATTCACCGGGACTTCAAGCCGGAGAACGTCCTCCTCGACAAGAACGGCGTGACGAAGGTCGCCGACTTCGGATTGGTGCGCCTGTCCGGGGCGCTGGAGCCGGACGACGGGCCGCCCGCGGCGGCCGACATGCGGGTCGAGGGGGCGGCGCTCACGCGCACCGGCGCGCTCATGGGAACGCCGGCCTACATGGCGCCGGAGCAGTTCAGCGGGGGGCCGGTCGATGCGCGGGCGGATCAGTTCGCGTTCTCGGTGGCGCTGTACGAGGCTCTCTATGGCGAGCGGCCGTTCGCGGGCGACAGCGTGGCCGCGCTGGCGGCGTCGGTCACGGCGGGGCAGGTGCGACCGGCCCCGGCGGCCTCCCCGGTGCCGGGCTGGGTTCGCAAGCCGTTGCTGCGCGGGCTGGCCGCCGATCCGGCCCGCCGCCACCCCACGATGGCGCAGCTGCTGGAGGCGCTGGCGCGCGATCCGGCCGTGCGGCGTCGCCGCTTGCTGGGCGGCGCGAGCGCGGTGACGATCGCGCTGGTCGCGGGCCTGATCCTGCAGCGCCGGATCGAGCAGAAGCGGCGAGATTTCGAGGGGCGGATCGCCGTCCGTCTGGCCGAGGGCGAGCGGGCCTGGGCCGACGCGCGGCAGGTGGGCGCCCAGCTGGACGCCGAGCGCCGCCAGGCCTTCGCGCTGTTCGACGGTCGCGATCGCGAGGGGGGCGAGCGGGTCTGGACCGCCGCCCGCGCCACGTCCGAGGCGTTCGAAGCCCGCCTGGATCGCGCCGAGCACGCGCTGGAGTCGGCCCTGGCCATGGATCAGGCGCGCGCCGACACGCGGCGGCGCCTGGCCGAGGTGCTGTTCGCGCGCGCCGCCAACGCCGAGCGCGAGCTGCGGCGCGAGGACGTCGCCCGGCACGTGGCGGCGCTGGACGCCGTCGACACCGCGGGGGACCAGCGCCGGAAATGGCGGCAGCCGGGCACGATCGCCGTCCAGACCGATCCGGCGGGGGCGCAGGTGGCGATCGAGCGGTTCGAGGCCGGCGCGGGCGGCCGTCTGGCAGCGGTGCCCGTCGGCGCAGGCCTGGTCTCGCCGGTGGCGGCCCAGTCGCTTCCGCCCGGTTCGTATCGGCTGCACGTCCAGATGCCGGGGCGGGCCGACACGCTGGTCCCCTTCGTCGTCAAGCGGGGCGAACCGCTGGCCTTGCAGATCCCGCTGCCCAGGGCCGACCAGATCCCGCCCGACTTTCGCTACATCCCCGCGGGGCGGTTCTTCTACGGCGATCACGACGAAGAGTGGCGGGTCGCCTTCCTGAACGCGGCGCCGATCCACGAACGGACGCAGGGCGCGTTCCTCATGAAGGCGCACGAGACGACGTTCGGCGAGTGGTTGCAGTTCCTGGCCGACCTGCCGCCGCGCGAGCGGGCGGCCCGAACGCCCGCCAGCCGGGCCATCCAGGCCAGCGTCGGGCTGGCGCCGGTGAACGCGGGGTGGCGGCTGTCGCTGGTGATCTCGAACCACGTCCACACGGCGGAGACGGCGCGGCGGATCGACTACCCCGGACGGCCGCCGGAATCGGTCAGGCAGGACTGGATGAAGATGCCGGTCGTCGGGGTCTCGCCGGCGGACATGCTGGCTTATGCGCGGTGGCTGGCCGGGCACGGCGTCCCGGGCGCCAGGCCCTGCGCGGAGACCGAATGGGAGCGCGCCGCGCGCGGCGCCGACGAGCGGAGCTACCCGGGCGCGCTGCTGCGGCTTGCCCGCGGCGACGCCAACATCGACACCACCTACGGGCGCGTGCCGGCCACCTACGGGCTGGACGAGGTGGGCCGGCATCCGGAAAGTCGAAGCCCCTTCGGCATCGACGACCTGGCCGGCAACGCCTGGGAGGTCGTCTGGAACGAGGAGTCGCCGGGCGGCGTCGTGGCCCGCGGCGGCAGCTACTACCAGGCCGCGCTGGACGCGCGATCGACCAACCGTGAACCGATCGAGATGGAGCTGCGCAGCCACATGCTCGGCTTCCGCGTTTGTGCCGACTGGCCCCGCCCGTCGAACAGGAAGGACTCCCCGTGAAGCTCGCCCGAATTCCCGCCGTCGTGTTGTGCGCGACCCTTCTGCTGGTCGCCTCCGACTCCCTGGCCGGCATGAGCATGCAGGGGATGTCGATGCAGGGCATGAGCATGCAGGGGATGTCGATGCAGGGCATGAGCATGCAGGGG
>Ga0068855_100012650_pt1 | contig 10185 bp, 6 predicted proteins | sample KBSCornC52_FD_66592 | JGI IMG/M metagenome (GOLD analysis project Ga0068855, IMG submission 66592) | Corn rhizosphere microbial communities from Kellogg Biological Station, Michigan, USA - KBS Corn C5-2 | ecosystem: Host-associated > Plants > Roots > Rhizosphere > Soil ... | reverse complement strand
GGCACACCCGAAGAGATAGCGTCCAAGAGCGCTGAGGACATCCGCGGCATCATCCGCTATTCGACGCCAGGACAAATCGCGGCGTTCATCGCCGAACCCGTTCAAGGCGTCGGTGGAGCGACGCATGGCGCGCGGAATTATCTGAGCGAAGCGTACAAGATCACGCGCGACCATGGGGGACTCTGCATCGCCGACGAAGTTCAGACCGGCTTCGGACGGACGGGTGACCACTACTGGGGATTCGAGAACTTCGACGTCGTTCCTGATTTCGTCACCATGGCGAAGGGGATCGGCAATGGGGTGCCGCTGGGCGCCGTAACGACGCGGATGGATATCGCGCAGGCGCTCACGCAGCGGATTCACTTCAACACGTTCGGCGGAAACCCGGTCTGCATGGCGGCCGGGCTCGCGGTGCTCGACGTGATCGAAGAGGATGGGCTCCAGGAGAATTCGCGCGTACTCGGCAAGAAGCTGAAGGACGGATTCAAGGATCTCGCCAAGCATCAGCAGCTGATCGGCGATGTACGCGGCATGGGTCTGATGCTCGGCGTTGAGCTCGTGCGGGACAGAAAAACCAAGGAGCCCGCGAAAAAGGAAACGTTGGCGGTGCTCGAGGCCGCGCGAGAAATGGGAGTGCTAGTCGGAAAGGGCGGGCTCGACGGCAACGTATTACGCATCAAGCCGCCGATGTGCATCACCGCGGAAGATGCTGACTTCACCTTGGACGTGCTCGATCGAGCACTCAGCTCGGTCAAGGGTTGATGGCGGCAAAGAAGACGGCAACACCACGGAGAACTGCCAAGCCTAAGAGAACCCCAAAGCTGCCCGCTACCAGCGGAAAGCGGCCAGCTCCCAGCTCTGTACGCAGTGTGAGATTTGACACGATCATAAAGGGCGGGAACGTTGTCACGCCGGCTGGCATCTTTACCGGCGATGTGGGAATAAGTGGCGAGAAGATCACCGCGCTGGGCGTAAATCTCGGGGGCGACGCATCGACTAAAGTGATCGACGCGAAAGGTCATCACGTGATTCCTGGCGTACTCGATGTTCATGTTCACCTCGAGCTGCCGTTCATGGGTGCAGTCTCGGCTGATGATTACCGGACCGGAACGCGAGCCGGTGCGCGCGGCGGTGTCACGACTCTCATCGACTTCGCAATTCCCTATGCTGGAGAATCCCTCGCCCAGGCAGCCGACAACTGGATGAAGAAGGCTCAAGGCAAGGCGCTCATCGACTACACGTTTCACATCTGCATCACCCGCTGGAACGACCACAAGGACCAGATCAAGGGAATGGTCGATCGCGGCTTCACCACCTTCAAGGAATTCATGATCTATGAATCCGAGGGCTGGCAGTCCGACGACCGGGCGATGTTCGGCACGCTCGAGAAGATGAAAGAATATGGAACGATGCTGCTCGTGCACGCTGAGTCGGCACGTGTGCTCGACGAGCTGATCGCGCGGCACCATACGCCGGAGCTGATGAAGAAGTACGGGGCGCGTCTGCACCGGATGACGCGACCGAATTTCATCGAGGCCGAGGCGATTCAGCGTGCCGTGCAATGGTGTGAGGCGACCGGCGGTCAACTCTACATCGTCCACATGTCGACTGGTGAGGGCGCGGACATCATTCGAGCGGCGCAGGCGCGCGGTGTGCCCGTGCTGGCGGAGACGTGCGTGCAGTACCTCGTGCTTGACGATTCCGTCTTCGACAGAGAAGACGGGCATCTTTACGCCTGCTGCCCGCAGCTGAAAAAGCCGAAGGACGTCGAGCGCCTCTGGAAGGGATTGAAGAGCGGAGAGGTCTCGGTCGTGTCGACCGACACGTGCACCTTTGACCGCGAGCAGAAAGCGATGTGGCAAGGGGACTGGACGAAGATCCCAATGGGAATGCCCGGACTCGAGACGCTGATGCCGCTCACCTACACGGCCGGGGTCCTCGGCGGCAGAATCACGCTCGAGGAGATGTGCAGCAAGCTCTCGACGAACCCCGCGAAGATCATGGGTCTGTACCCCAAGAAAGGCGCGATCCAGGTCGGCGCCGACGCGGACATCGCGATCATCCATCCGACGAAAACGGAGAAGGTCGATCCTGAGACGATGGAGACGAATGCCGACTGGTCGCCATATGAAGGATGGGATGTTGCCGGCTTCGCGCGAACCACGCTCTCGCGCGGCGATGTGATCGTGGACAATTACAAGGTCGTCGGAAAGGAAGGGCGTGGTCAGTGGCTTCCGCGTAAGACCGCGGGCCTCGCATCGTGACGACGGCGGCCGCGGGCGCGACCTACGCGGCCGAAGCGGTTTCAGTTCCGGAAGACATCCAGAGCAGTCCACTCTGGAACAAGGATCTCGCGCCGACCCCGTTGTCTCGGCGGACGTGGTCCACCTACAACATCGCCGCGTTGTGGATCGGGATGAGCGTGGTGATCACCACATACACCCTTGCCTCCGGCCTGATGCAGGAGGGGATGACCTGGTGGCAGGCGTTGATGACGATCCTCCTCGGAAACATCATCGTCCTCATCCCAATGGTCTTGAACGCGCACGCAGGGACCAAGTACGGGATCTCCTTCCCGGTGATGTGCAGAGCAAGCTTCGGAGTTCGCGGAGCGAATATTCCCGCGATGCTGCGCGCGGTAGTGGCGTGTGGGTGGTTTGGAATCCAGACGTGGATCGGGGCGCTCGCGCTCAACACGCTGTTCGTTGCGGCGTGGCCGAGCTGGAGCACTGTCACCGGCGGCGTCGCGCTGGCGTTCGCGCTGTTCTGGCTGCTCCAGGTTGCGATCATCGCGCGAGGGATCGAAGGGATCAAGATGCTGGGAAGCTACGCCGCGCCCTTTCTCCTGTCGGGCGGAATTCTCCTGCTGCTGTGGGGCATTCGTCACGGCGGCGGATTGGGTCACATTCTGACTGAATCGCAGCGGCTCCAGGGCAAGACGTCGAACGTGTCCTTCTGGAAGCTCTTTCCGCCGGCCCTCACGGCAAACGTCGGATACTGGGCCACACTCAGCCTCAACATTCCGGATTTCACGCGCTACGCGAGGAGTCAGCGATCGCAGGTCACGGGGCAGGCGCTGGGCCTTCCGACGACGATGACTGCGTTCGCCTTCATCGGCGTCGCGGTCACGAGCGCGACGATCGTGATATTCGGGAAGGCCGTCTGGGATCCAGTCGTTCTCGTGACGATGATTGGTGGGCCGGTGCTGATAATCTTCGCGGCGCTCATTGTGCTCGCGGCCCAGCTGCACACTAACATGGCCGCCAATGTCGTCTCGCCCGCGAATGATTTTTCGCACCTGAGTCCAAGGCGGATCAGTTTCGTGACTGGTGGAATCATCACGGCGATCATCGGAATACTGATGATGCCGTGGAAGCTCTACGCCGGGGCGGGGGCGTACATCTTCACCTGGCTGATCGGATACTCGAGCCTCATGGGAGCCCTCGGCGGAATTCTCATTTGCGACTACTGGCTGCTGAGGAAGCAACGGCTTGACGTCGACGATTTATTCCGGATGAACGGTCGCTACCGTTACAGCAACGGAATCAACCCGCGAGCGGTCATCGCGCTCGTTCTTTCAATCCTTCCGGTCGCGCCAGGCTTTGTGCGCGCCGCGGTCACCCCGGGTGGCAGAGTTGCGAATCCCGGGATTTTCGATCAACTCTATTCATACGCGTGGTTCGTAACGTTCGGACTGAGCTTTCTTATCTATTGGCTGCTCATGCGGCGCCAGATAGCCGCCGGCAAATCGACTTCTCAAACAAACGCGGGGAGATAGGGGATGGCTCGTGTCGTCAAGTGTGGTCTCATTCAGGCGTCGCATGCGGGCGCGACGGACGCGCCGCTCGAGAAAATCCGCGAAGCCAACGTCGAGAAGCATCTCAAATTCCTCGATCAGGCCGGGAAGCAGGGGGTTCAGATAATCTGCATGCAGGAGATCTTCACCGGTCCGTACTTCTGCGCCGAGCAAAATACGAAGTGGTATGACGCGACCGAGAGAATTCCCGACGGCCCGACCACGCGGCTGATGCAGGAGGTCGCGAAGAAGTACTCGATGGTGGTCATCTCCCCGATATATGAGGAGGATGAGACTGGCGTCTACTACAACACCGCCGCCGTCATCGATGCGGATGGAACGTATCTCGGAAAGTACAGGAAGAGCCACATCCCCCATACAGCGCCGGGATTTTGGGAGAAGTTCTATTTCAAACCGGGTAACCTTGGGTACCCGGTTTTCAAGACGAGGTACGCGGACATCGGCGTTTATATCTGCTACGACCGGCACTTCCCGGAGGGCGCGCGTGAGCTCGGGTTGAACGGCGCCGAGATCGTGTTCAATCCGTCGGCGACAGTGGCTGGGCTGTCGGAGTATTTGTGGAAGCTCGAGCAGCCGGCGCACGCGGTGGCGAACGCGTTCTTCGTCGGCGCGATAAATCGCGTCGGTTTCGAGAAGCCGTGGAACATCGGCGAGTTCTATGGCCAGAGCTACTTCTGCGATCCGCGCGGACAGATTGTGGCGCAGGGGTCGAGAGACAAAGACGAGCTGATCATCGCAGATCTCGATCTCGACAAGATTCGCGAGGTTCGGAACGTGTGGCAGTTCTACCGGGACAGACGGCCAGAGACCTACGGGGGGCTCTGTAAGCCATAAAACTGCAAACTGAAGACTACCTGCCAGGGGCTGCGAGCGGAGCAGCAGGTGGCTGCGAGCAATCCCTCAGCGCGGTTAAGCCCGCAGCCAAAAGCTGATCCGCTGAAAGCACCCGCGGGTAGTCTTCCGTTGCAGTTGGAAATGAGAGGCCGCCGGTCTGGCGTGACGATGCTCGAAGACTAGATTCGCCGCATGACCCGGCCCGATTTCGAGATAGACAAGGACATTCGCCGCGCATCGACGCTGCCCGCGCGCGTGTACTCCGATCCGAAATACTTCGAGATCCAGAAGGACCGCGTCTTTGCGCGCAGCTGGCAGTGGGTCGGTGATGCCGCGCGGGTAAAGGCGCCCGGGCGTGTCGCGCCGCTCACGCTGCTCGAGGGGTGTCTCAACGAACCGCTGGTACTTACGTCGGACGATGAGGGGGTCGTACGATGCTTGTCGAACGTCTGCACGCATCGCGGCGCGATCGTCGTCGAGGGTGAGGGGCACGCGCGTTCCCTTCGCTGCCGCTACCACGGACGCAGGTACGGGCTGGACGGGAAGTTCGTATCGATGCCCGAGTTCGACACGACGATCGGGTTCCCCTCCGAGAAGGACAATCTCCCGGAGCTGCGGCTTGAACGCTTCGGCCCGCTTCTGTTCAGTGGGCTCGCTCCCGAGATGCCATTCGACGAATGGATCGCACCGGTGCGCGAGCGCGTCTCGTTCATGCCGCTCGATCAGTTCGTGCGCGATAACGCGACGTCGCAGGATTATCTCATAAACGCAAACTGGGCGCTCTACTGCGACAATTATCTGGAAGAGTTTCACATCCCATACGTCCACGCGGGATTGGCGGAGAAGCTCGATTACTCTGGCTACCGCACGGAGAGATACCGCTACGGGAATCTCCAGCTCGGAATCGCCAAGGCGGGAGAGCCGGCGTTCGATCTGCCGAAGGATCATCCGAACGCGAGCGAACGCGTGGGAGCGTTCTATTTCTGGCTGTTCCCCAACATCATGTTCAACTTCTATCCCTGGGGCCTCTCGCTGAACGTGGTCACGCCACTCTCGGCCGGACGTACCAAAGTGGCGTTCCATTCCTATGTGTGGAATTCCGCGCTGCGCGAAAGCGGAGTTGGCGCTGGACTTCACCGTGTCGAGATGGAAGACGAAGAAGTCGTCGAATCCGTACAGCGAGGAGTGCGATCGCGCCTCTACGATCGCGGTCGCTACTCGGAACGACGCGAGGTCGGGACTCACCATTTCCATGAGCTGCTAGCGGATTTCATGGCCAGTGGCTGAAATCCCGGCGCGACAAGCGCGGAGCCTTCTCACCGTACTCGGAGTTGTGTTCGGAGTGTCGGTGATCATCGGCAATACCGTGGGGTCGGGAATTCTTCGTACACCCGGCGAGATCGCACAACACCTTCCGAGTGTCCCCCTTTTTCTCGGGGTGTGGGTGATGGGTGCGCTGTACGCAGCGCTCGGCTCGAACACGCTGGCCGAGTTGGGGACGATGATGCCCGAGTCGGGTGGGTTCACGGTCTTCGTGCGAAGAGGGCTGGGACCTTACGCCGGATTCGTCGTCGGCTGGAGCGACTGGCTATCCACGTGTAGCAGCGCAGCGCTGGCGGCGATCGTGATCGGCGAGTACACGGCGCTGCTGTTCGGATGGCGAAAGGAAATTGCTTCGACGATCGGATCCGCGGTCGTTCTCGGCTTCGCTCTTCTGCAGTGGATCGGTGTGAGATCGGGCAGCCGCGCGCAGATGGTAACTGCTATCGCGAAGACCGGCGCGTTCGTTGTCCTCATCATCGCGTGTTTTGTGTGGGGACATGGACGATCCGTCCAGGCCGGCGACACCGCGCGGCTGCCCGTACCGAGTGGATTCGCTCTTCTAACCGCGCTGGTTCTGTCGATGCAAGCTGTCATCTTCACCTACGATGGGTACTACGCGATCACTTACTTCTCAGGCGAGGTGCGTGACCCAGCGCGCGAGATTCCGCGCAGCATTTTCGGCGGAGTAATAGCGGTTGGGCTGTTGTACGTGCTCGTGAATCTCGCCTTCCTTTACGTACTCCCACTATCCAAGATGGCCGGCGATCCGCTCGTCGCCGGCTCAGCGGCGCGTGAAGTTTTCGGGACGAAGGGCGACACGGTGCTGCGATCGATCATGATCGTCTCGCTGCTGAGCGCGGTCAACGCGTACCAGCTGATGGCCTCGCGGATTCTTTACCGGCTTGGTGCGCTGGGATTCCTTCCGTCAGCGGAATACGTCAATCGAGGCGGGACGCCATCTGTCGGTCTGTTGCTGAGCACGATCGTCGTTCTCGCACTGGTAATCACGGGAACCTTCGAGCTCGTACTGGCGATCACGGCTTTCTTCTTCGTCGCGCAATACGTTCTGACCTTTGGGAGCTTGCTGGTCCTCAGGAAGAAGGAGCCGGAGGCTCCGCGACCCTACAGAGCAAAGGGTCACCCGTGGACAACGGGTGGCGTGTTCGTGCTTTCGGTAGCCTTCCTTATAGGTGCGGTCGCGGCTGACACGCGGAACAGCGTCTACTCGCTCATTCTTCTCGCGTTGAGCTGGCCGCTTTATCTGATTGTCCGGCCGAAGCTGGTAGTGAAGTAGTCACCGACGGCGCGGCGCCGGTGAGCGGCTTGGGAGTGCGGATGCACGGCAGACGCTCCCAGCTGCGTAGCGCGAGGTCGCCAGCGCGGACACTTCGGTTCCACTCGAACCATCGACGCTCCGCTGGAAGTCGAACGCATGCAAGCCGTGCTTCGACGATCGTGCGCGCGTCCGGAGGTAGCTGCGCGCGTCGTGAGATCAGCGTGGGAATAGCATCCATCGATAGTCTGCCGGCATAGACACCGTCGAACTTCCCGCTCCGGGCCGCGCGGTCGATGTTTTTATTCACGATCCACGCTTCGTAGTTCCAAAAGACGAGGACGGTGAACACGCCAAGGCCGATCTCAGCGACCCGCCTTCCAAACGAAACCGAGATGGAGCCACGCACGATCTCTATCGCGAGCGCGATCAGTACGAGCGACATGCCCACCATGTATGCCTGCGGGAATAGTCGACCGGTTGTAAACCCGTATGCCTGCTCGTAGAGGACGACTCGCCGGAAAGCCGAAATCAGTACCAGCTCCAGGGCGACGAGAAGCGCAAGCTCGAGGCGGACAAGCATCGTCCTGTCGCGCTCGGTCGTATCGGCGGGACGCGTGTACTCCAGAATGAGTATGATCGCGCCGACTATCGTCGTCGCGAACGAGAGCTCTCCAAAGCCGCGGCGAGCGTATTCGGCGAACGTGACGCCGCTGTCCATCGCGACCGGCGGCGGATGGATGAAATAGGAAATCTGAAGAAACACAAAGAGCCAAAGCACCGCGGCGGCGCTCCAGAGCATCATTCGCTGTTCGGTCAGGCCGATCGTCAATCGGTTCGCCAGCGCCGGCATCCTGGGCAGATCGGATCCGATCTGTCGGGACGAAATCGAGTTGACACCCACCGTAATCGAGAGCAGAAATGCAAAGAACAACAGTCGTGGCGGGAATGACCAATCCGGGAGCCACTCTACAACCCGGTCAGTGCCCCACCGTATGATGGGATCCGCGCTGCCGAGGAGCGCGATGAGGACCACCACGAGCGGCGCCGACAGCAGAGCTCCCTTGATGATCGATCTCGCTCTCGGGGACGACACCGACCGCGGGGCGTCTGCTGTCTCATAAGCGGTGGCGCGCCAGGAGCGAAATGGCGCGAGGAAGGGCACAGCCACCAGTAGTTTTGCCGATAGGGCGGTCCATGATTCGGCGCCGATGGCGATGACGGCGAGCCCGAGCAGCATCAGGTCGCTCATCACGACGAAAACGCGTATCGCGTCGTTGTCGCGAATGGCCAAACCGAAGCTGAGCACTGTGGCCCAGGTGAGCAGCACGACGGTGGGCAGCTCCATCTTTTTCTGGCCGGCGATGCGGGAGACGACGACGGATAAAGAGGCCGCCGCGACCCAGATCGGCCAATTGATGCCGGCTTCAGAGGAAAAGAGAATAGCTGCTCCCAGGGCTGAGGTGAGAGCGGCGGCGGTCCAGGTTATGGTGGCGGAGTTGTCGCGCATGGCTTCCGGAAGTGGTTGCAGAGTACTTTACAACACAAAGTAAAACAGCGCAAGAGGCGAGGCTGTCTTTTAGACGCTCGTCCCATTGACTTAGGCACTTGGCCGAATACCTTTACAAGGCTATGGCGGAACGCAGTTTACCGCGACCGCATTACACTAAAATTTAATCGCCGAAATCAGCCCGCTCGCGCGGGCACCCGTCGAAAGCTGACGGTCGGCGCGCCTCGAGTCCCCACCTGCGAACCAGTTGCGGGTGCACCCGGCGGCAGCGGATGGATACCGGTCCCGTTCAGGGACGCCATGGTCCACCCGCGTTTTTGTTGAATTGAGACCGCCGTTCCAGCTGTTCGGAGCGGCTTCCTATAAGAGAGAGCTTCCAAGAGATCATGGCACGCCACACCCCGCTCGACCGCTATCGTAACATCGGCATCATGGCCCACATCGATGCCGGGAAGACGACTATGACCGAGCGCGTCCTCTACTACACCGGCAAGACCCACAAAATCGGCGAGGTGCATGAAGGCACCGCGACGATGGACTGGATGGAGCAGGAGCAGGAGCGCGGCATTACGATCACGTCCGCCGCGACCACCGCATTCTGGACGCGCAACGACATCGAGTACCGCATCAACATCATCGATACGCCCGGCCACGTCGACTTCACGGTCGAGGTCGAGCGATCGCTGCGCGTGCTCGACGGTGCTGTAACGCTTCTCGATTCGGTTGCCGGCGTCGAGCCGCAGACCGAGACCGTCTGGCGTCAGGCTGATCGGTACAAGGTTCCGCGGCTGATTTTCGCCAACAAGATGGACCGCGTCGGCGCGGATTTCGACCGCTGTATGCGAATGATCAAGGATCGACTTACGCGAAACGCGTATCCGATCCAGCTACCCGTTGGAACAGGTGAGACGTTCACCGGCCACATCGACGTCATTGAGCGCAAGCAGTACATCTTTGACGACGAATCGCTGGGCAAGAAGTTCGAGATTACGGAAGTCCCCGAGCAGTATCACGAAGCGATGGAGAAGGCCCGCCACGACGTCATCGAGGCCGCGGTCTCCCACGACGAAGCGCTGATCGAGAAGTACTTCAGCGGCAAAGACCTGACGAATGACGAGATCCGCCACGCCATCAGAAGCTCAACGGTCGGTGGATTCATCGTTCCCGTGCTCTGCGGCGCGGCGTTCAAGAACAAGGGCGTGCAGGCAATGCTTGACGCCGTAGTCGACTTCCTTCCGTCGCCCGAGGATGTCCCAGCCGTCGAAGGGCATTTGCCCAGCGGCGACCCGGCCGAGCGTCACCCGAAGGATGACGAGCCGTTTGCGGCACTCGCGTTCAAGATTGCTACCGATCCATTCGTAGGTAAGCTGACGTTCTTCCGGGTTTACTCGGGGAAACTCGAGGCTGGCTCGTACGTCTACAACGCCA
>Ga0068855_100012649_pt1 | contig 10185 bp, 10 predicted proteins | sample KBSCornC52_FD_66592 | JGI IMG/M metagenome (GOLD analysis project Ga0068855, IMG submission 66592) | Corn rhizosphere microbial communities from Kellogg Biological Station, Michigan, USA - KBS Corn C5-2 | ecosystem: Host-associated > Plants > Roots > Rhizosphere > Soil ... | reverse complement strand
AGGACGCGGAGATACTGCGCGCGCTCCGGCACGGCAATCCCGCCAATTCGCTCGATCGCCTGGGACATCGCCAGGTTGCAGCTGAGCGCGGCGAGATAGTCGAGGCGGTCGGTGAACGGAACATTCTGGCGATAGGGACGGGCCTCGAACATCTTCTCAAGGCCGCGGTGCAGGTAACCGATCACAGGACGGCACGTGCGAATGATCTCACCGTCCAGCTCGACCACAAGCCGGAGCACTCCATGCGTGGATGGGTGCTGCGGACCCATGTTGAGGGTCATGCCCGGGCTGGATATCTCGGTGGTGGTCAGAGTCATTGCTTAAAGCTAGTTTCGTTCCTGCGGCCCGTGCAGCGGGTTGCCGGTGAACACCGGCTCGTAATCCTTGCGGAATGGATGGCCGATCCAATCATCGGGGAGCAGGATGCGCATCCGTGTCGGGTCGTCCTGCTCCGGGTGGCCGCGAAACTGCACGCCGAACAGGTCGAAGCATTCGCGCTCGTGCCAGTTCATGCCGGGCCAGATCGAGGTAACGCTGTCAACCGCAGGAGCGTCGAGCGGCAGAGCCACGTGAAGTAGGGCGGTTCTCTTATGCTCGATCGAGACGAGCCGATACCAGAGCACGATGTTCTCGCCGGTGTCGCGCGCCGTCAAATCCGCGGGATAGTCGAACGCCAGGTCGGGAGTGTCGCGGAGGTAGCGGCATACATCCGAGAGGCGCTCTGGCGCGACGTTCAGCCGGATCTCATCGCCCACTTCCTCGGCTTCGAGGAGGACGTCACCGAATGCTGCACTCAATTTCCCCGTGATAGCGCCCGTGTCGTCCACGCTCGGATCTCCAAGTTGCCCGATTCGTCTGAATCACGGATTGGCACGGATTAACGGATTTCACGGAACAAGCGCCTGCCGCATGCGGTACCGTCCGTGTCATCCGTGTAATCCGTTAAATCCGTGATTCAGAAAACCCTTCACCCCTCGATCACAATCGGCTCCCTCGCCGGAGCCGCTTCGCCTCGGCGCGTCATCGAGTGCTCCTGCATGATCTTTTCCTGGAGTTTGAGAATGCCGCAGATCAGATTCTCGGGCCGTGGCGGGCAGCCGTACACATAGACGTCAACCGGGAGAAACTGATCGACGCCCTTGACGATGGTAATGCTGTCCCTGTAGGGTCCGCCCGCGGAGGCGCAGCCGCCCATGGCGATGACGTATTTGGGCTCGGGCATCTGATCATAGAGGCGCTTGATGAAAGGCGCCATCTTCACGGTTACCCAGCCCGCGACAATCATCACATCGGCCTGGCGCGGCGTGCCTCGGAAGAACATTCCAAACCGGTCGAGATCGTAGCGGGAGGCGGCGGTGGCCATCATTTCGATGGCGCAGCACGAGAGGCCGAATGTGAGAGACCAGAGAGAGCTCTTCCGCGCCCACTGGGCTAGTCGGTCGAGCGGTGCAAGCACGGCAGCGCCGCCGGGAATGGGGACACGCCAGGTGTCGATCTCGTCCTGGGTGAGAGGCTTTTGGACTATTCCCATTCCAGGGCTCCGCGCCGCCAGGCATAGGCCAGGCCGAGCCCGAGCAGCGCCACGAAGATCAGCATCTCCGCGACCGCGTAGTGACCGACCTTCCGGAAAGCGACGGCCCAGGGATAGAGGAAAGCGGCTTCAACGTCGAACACAACGAAGAGCAGGGCAAAGAGATAGTAGTGCGCGTTAAACTGTCCCCACGCGTTGCCGGTGGGAGCGACGCCGCACTCATATGTCTGGAGTTTTTCTTTCGTAGGCGCGTAAGGGCGAACCAGACGCGAAAACACCAGGGTGCCTAAGACGAACGCAATTCCAACCAGTGTGAAAACGACGACGGGTAGATAGATCACGGCAGGACCGCTCCTCTCCTCTTTCTTCGTCCACAAACAACTCAAATAGTCTGTTACACAGCGAACTTCGCGAACAGCGACTCAACGCCCGCGGGTCCCTGGCCTTCAAAACGGCCCTTCAACCCGGCTTGCTCGTCCAGAAGACTCGGCTTGTCCTCGCGCTTGTAGAACACGCCGATCGGGAAGCCGTCCGTGCGCAGCGACATCTCGAAGGCTGCCACCTTATCGGTGGGATCGTGATCCTCCGGAACGTCGTAAGTTGCCGTGCGGTAGAACTCATCCGTCTGGTCCGAATTGAAGGTCGGGCAGGGGGAGAAAGCGTCCACCAGGGCAAATCCTTTGTGCTGGATTGCCTGAACGAGGATGTCCGCCAGCTGGTTCGGCTTGTAGGAGAAGGCGCGTGCTACGAACGAGACGTCCCAGGCGATCGCCTCGGCCAGTGGATTGATCGCCACGTCCACCATGCCGTAGGGAGTCGTCTTCCAGCGCTTTGGATCGATCTTCGGATTGAGCGAGGCCAGCGGGACCATGGAGGTCGGCGACACCTGGCCCTTCGTCAGGCCATACGTATTGTTGTTCATGATCAGGTAGGTCATGTCCAGGTTGCGTCTCGCACAGTGGGGGAAGTGACCTCCACCGATGGAGTATCCGTCGCCGTCTCCGCCGACCACGATCACATTCAGCTCCGGATGGGAAGCCTTGATCCCCGTCGCGATCGGCAGCGCGCGGCCATGCACGCCATGGAATCCGTAGGTGGACACAAAGCCCGGCAGGCGAGACGAGCACCCGATGCCGGAAACGACGACGGTTCGCGTCGGATCGAAATTGCACTGCGCCATCGCTTTGTAGAGCGCATTCAGCACGCCGAAATCGCCGCAGCCTGTACACCAGATCGGCTTCAGGTCGCTCTTGTAGTCTTTAGGGGTATATTGCGCGGGTGCAGCTGTCATGTGTAGCTCCAATTGGATGCGTCCCATAGGACTCATATGACTTATGGGACCTATGTGACTTATAAGACCAATGCTTTTTGATTTGCTTGCCTAGAAGCCGCCCGATCCTACTTCCCGGCCAGCAACAGAATCTGCTGGAATATCTCGCCGGGGCGGAACGGCACTCCGTCGTCCTTGCGGAGGGAGTGGGGCTTCAGGTCTGTGTGGATGCGCAGCCAGCCTGTGAACTGGCCCGAGTAGTTCAGCTCCGGAACCAGGATGTGCCGGCACCTCGCGCCGAACTCTTCGATCGGTTCCACGGGCAGCGGGTTCAGCATTCGCACATGCAGGTGGCCGACTTTATATCCCTCATCGACCGCGCGCTGCGCTGCTTCCTGGATCACCATCGAAGTCGAGCCGAAGCCAATAATCCCGACCTGGAGATCGCCTTCTGCGCCCCAGACATCCACGAAATCGCGGCCTCGCTCTTTCACCAGGGTCTCCATTTTGCGGAACCGCTTCTGCTTCATCTGCCTGGCAAGCCGAGGAGTATAGCCGGGATCGCCCTTCTCGTCGTGCTCGATACCGGTGTTAACATAGAGCGCGCCCGGCATTCCCGGAACGGACATCGGCGAGATGCCGGTCGGAGTGTCCGCATAACGCATATAGCCCTCGGCGCAGTCGGCCGGCGTTGGCTTCAGGCGGTCTTCGATCTTAACGCGGCTGAGGTCGGGTGGGCGAAGCGTGGATTTGCAGGCGGACATTGCCTGGTCGGAAAGCAGGATCACCGGGCATTGATAGGCTTCCGCGAGATTGAACGCGTCGATCGCGGTCCAGAAGCAATCTTCGACGCTTGAGGCGGCGAGCACGATGCGTGGTGACTCGTTGTGCACACCGTAGAGCGCCAGATTGAGATCGCCCTGGCTGGTCTTCGTCGGCATGCCCGTGCTCGCGCCGCCGCGCTGGACGTCCACGATCACCACCGGAAGCTCGGACTGGCCCGCGAGATTGATCAGCTCGACCATCAGGCTGATGCCCGGCCCCGACGAGGCCGTCATAGACTTGGTTCCTGCATAGCTCGCTCCCAGGCACATTCCGAGCGCCGCGATCTCGTCCTCTGCCTGGACCAGGTCGCCGCCGAACCGGGGCAGCTCCTTCGCCATATACTCCATAATCTCAGAAGCAGGCGTGATTGGATAGCCCGCGTAGAAGCGCATCCCGGCGGCGATGGCTCCCATGGACACCATCTGGTTGCCGTTGACCGTAATGATCGGGCCGGTTCGCTCGCGCGGCGTGATCCGAGGAGTGCGCCGATTGCCGATCCTGTCCGCGATTTCTCCTGCGCCGACGTGCAGCGCCCGCAGGTTCATCTCGACAATCGCTTCGCCCTTGCGACCGAACAGATCGCGGATGTACTGCTCCGCATGGTCGAGCGGGGCGTTCAGCAAACGCAACAAAGCTCCGAGGCCCACCATATTCTTCGGCGCCGGCAGTCGTTTAAGCTGCTCGCTCGTTACCAGATGACGAACAGAATCCTTTTGGACCTTCGCAAGAGAGGAGATTTCAAGACCGAACTCAATGCGTCCCGGTGAGGGCACTGGCGTGAACACATCTGCGTCGTAGAGGAGAATGCCGTCCTCGCGCAGCCCTTCGCCGAAAAGGTCGAAGCCTTCATCGTTAAGCGCGACCAGAATGTCGACAGAATCGCCTTCGGAGGGGATCGGACCGGATTTCGCGCGGATCTGGTACATGACCGTGCCGCCCTTGATCTCGGCGGGAAACGTCTGGTAGGTGTAGATGTCGAGGCCCATCTCGGTCAGCATCCGCACGGTGAGATCGCCGATGCTCACGGCGCCTTCGCCCGACTCTCCCACAAGACGAAGCACCACGTCTGTCTGCAACGCCGTTGTCTGCACACTCATTCTGGCACTCTCCTGGCCGACTACCCGCCCACCATTTCAGTAGGCAGCGATCTCGAAGCGGGCGCGCCGCGCGATCTCCCGAGCGCAGCCATTCATCCACTGCTGTGTAGAGTCCGAGCCGCCTGCCGGTCAACTGAATGATTGCAACATGTATTATCTACCACTTTACTCGAAAGTGAGGCGTACTTCCTCCTTTGCGAGCAATAAATTCGAATTGCCTTGCGAGTTGGCCTGCAACCCAATGGACGCCGTTCGGTTCTGCACTATCGAGCGCTCTTGGCGAACGCAAAATAGCCCCGCCGCATTAGCTTACGGCGGGGCAGTGTGCATGCACAAGGAGCAAATGAGTTTATTCGCTAAGTCGTTGTGACGGCGGCAACCGAATTAGCCCGTCACGGCGTGAGAACGACCTTCATGCAGTCGTCCCTCTTCTTGTCGAAGGTGGCATATGCGTCGGCGGCCTCTGCCAGCGGCATTCTGTGCGTGACGATAAAGGACGGATCGATATCGCCGTTTTGGATGCGCTCCATCAGCGGCCGGAGATAGCGGTGCACGTGAGTCTGGCCCATCTTGAAGGTCAGGCTCTTAGCGTGCGCCGCTCCCATCGGGAGCTTGTCCGGGAAGCCGCCATAGACGCCGGGGATGGAAACGGTCCCGCCCTTCCGGCACGTAACGATCGCCTCGCGCAATACGTGCGGGCGATCGGTGGCCAGCCCGGCGGCCATCATCCCCTTATCGATCAGGTTGTCGATACTGGAGCCATGCGCTTCCATTCCGACGGCGTCGATACAGGCGTCCGGTCCGCGCCCGCCCGTCATCTCTCGCAGCGCCTCGCCGACATTCGTTGTGCGATAATCGATCGTGTCCGCTTTGCCGATTTCAGAGGCCATTTGCAGGCGGTCAGGGACATGATCGATCGCGATGACCCGCTCGGCCCCGAGCAGGTAGGCGCTCTGGATCGCGAACTGCCCGACCGGACCGCAGCCCCACACCGCGATCGTATCGCCGGGCTGGATATTGCACTGTTCGGCAGCCTGGTAACCGGTGGGGAAGATGTCCGAGAGGAACAGAACCTGTTCATCCTTGAGGCCATCCGGCACTTTGATCGGCCCGACATCCGCATACGGGACGCGGGCATACTCTGCCTGGCCGCCCGCGAATCCGCCCAGCAAGTGCGAATAGCCGAACAGGCCGGAGGGAGAGTAGCCGTAGAGCGCCTCCGCCATCGCGGCGTTCGGGTTCGAATTGTCGCACAAAGACCAGAGCGCGCTCTTGCAGAAGAAACAGCTGCCGCAAGCGATCGTAAAAGGCACGACGACGCGGTCGCCCTTCTTCAGGTTGCGGACCTCCTTGCCGACCTCGACGACCTCGCCCATGAACTCATGTCCGAGGATATCACCGGGGAGCATCGTGGGGATCACGCCGTGGTAAAGATGCAGGTCGGACCCACAAATGGCAGTCGACGTGATTTTAACGATCGCATCCCGATCGTTCAGTATCTTTGGGTCCGGGACGGTCTCGACGCGTACGTCGAATCTGTTGTACCAGCAGACGGCCTTCATGGCAGATTCCTTTCACGATTTAGGATGGATCGCGGTGCGGAGCAGACTCTGCCCATGAGGCTGGCCGTCCACCTTAACGATCTCGCCGGTCTCCATCAGCCGCTTCAGCCGCTTCAGCATGTCTGCCGTCTGGATCGAGGGCTCCCGGTGGAACAGCAATGCGACCCCCGCGCCGAGAGTGCCAGCAGGCGGGTAGTACTGCATCGTGATGTGAACCTCGGTGCCGCGTCCCACCGGCCCAGGCTTGAACCGGACTGTTCCCGCATGGGCGATGTCGGCTCCAGGCAGCGTCTTCCAGGCGATCAGCTCGTTGGGCACGTCGTTGATCACCCCCGCGTCCCATTCAAGCGGCTTGTTCGCCGGTCCTTTGGCGACCCAGTGGCTTGTCGTTTCGCCCGTGACGGTGATGGAAGCGAGATAATCGGAGATGAGCGCGTGGTTGCCGAAGTCGCGCCAGAAGGTGTAGAGATCCTCGGCGGGTCTGTCAATCGTGATGGCCTGCTCCACGTGGACGCCATTGCTCTCGCGACTGTCGCCCGCGGCCGTATTCGCGTTTATTGCTGCGTACATGGGACAGTGCCCGGTCACACCCCGGAACGCGAGTGTTCCACCGGCGGCGGCCAGCGCCATGCCGGACCAGCTGCCGCGTGTAAGGCCATAGGCGATCAACACTCCCCCGCTGATCATTGAAATCCAGCGCTCTTCCCGGCCCACATTGATCTGATCCGGGCGTTTCCTGGCTTCCAGCAGGGCGCCAAACGGCTCAGTGTCGCGACCGTACTTCTCAAGGTCGGTCGTCCTGCTCACCTGCTGCTCAACTCCGTGACCATTTTCTTCCGTCACGGGAACGACGGTGTCTCTCCATTCAAGTGAGGAATCTGCCATTGTTTTCTCCTCTGCAAAGTGCGCTCGCCTAGCCGTTCACGACCTCGCCGCCGTTCGGGTGCAGGATCTGACCCGCAATATACGATGAATCATCGGAGGCGAGGAACACAAAGCAGGCGGCAACCTCTTCGGGTTGGCCCGGGCGCTTCATGGGCGTGTCCTTGCCAAAGTTTGCGACCTTGTCGGGCGGGAAGGTCGATGGGATGAGCGGCGTCCAGATCGGACCTGGCGCTACTCCGTTGACGCGGATGCCCTTCTCAATTAGCGACTGCGAGAGCGCACGCGTGAACGCAAGGATGGCGCCTTTTGTCGAAGAATAATCGAGCAGTTTCGGGCTGCCCTGATAAGCGGTAACCGATGTCGTATTGATGATCGCGCTGCCTGGTTTGAGATGCGGCACCACGGCCTTTACCATGAAGAAATAGCCGAAGATATTCGTCCGGAATGTGCGTTCGAGCTGCTGTTCCGTGATGTTCTCGATGCTCTCTTGAGGATGCTGCTCAGCAGCATTGTTGACGAGGATGTCAAGGTGACCGAGCTGTTCGACAGCCTTCTTCACGGCGGTCTTGCAGAACTGCTCGCTGCCCACGTCTCCTGCGATCGTGAGGCATTTCCTGCCCTCGGCTTCGACCAACCGGCGGGTCTCTTCCGCGTCGGACTGTTCATTGAGATAGATGATTGCGACGTCTGCGCCCTCTTTCGCAAAGAGTACGGCGACTGCTCGGCCGATTCCGCTGTCGCCGCCTGTAATCACCGCGGCCTTACCCTGGAGCTTGCCTGCGGGCTTGTAGTGAGTCCCCTGGGATTGTGGTCGGGGCTTCATCTCTTCTTCGAGGCCCGGCCGACGGTTCTGGTGCTGCGCGGGCTGAAGGGTCTGTTCCTGCTGCTTGGTTTCCGTTGCCATAAATTGAACTCCATTTCTTCGAGTGCATGCTGCGGGCGACGAGAGGGTCTGCCCATGGCCTTCGGGCTGTCAATTTGCGCCTGGCTGCAGCGCGAATCCACGAAGACTCAGTCTCGCCCGAAGAGTAGACGGCGAGTTACAATGGGTGTTCCCGAAAGGAAGCCACCGGCTGGCCTGCACGATGTCGCATCGCTGAAAAAGCTCACGCAACGTGTGTTCTGTAGGAACTTCCATCTGTATCTCAATTGGCTTGTCTACGAACATGGACTTGGTAGGTGATCGAGTGGGCGAGGAGGGGTCGCCATCAGGGTCAGGTCGGTCCTACGGCGGTGGAGGTGGTCGCGGTGCGTGGAGTCTGCGCGCGTTTGCAGGCACCTAAAAGATTCGTAAATATTTTTCTGGGTGTATGCACGCTTTGCAAGGCGGCGGTATGAACATTTTAGGTGCAACGCATTTTGGCTCAAATCACGATAGGGAGCCCTTAACGATCACTACGAACCACCTGTGATCGTTCGCTTCTGTTACTCAACCTCTGCCAACCATAATCTTCCCTGACGAAGATCCGTGCTCAATTACAATATAATGGCGCTCGCAGCTCTTCTCCGAAGCCGACATCCGACCCGCTGCGGATCCGCACCGGATTAATGGGGTGTTCGCGGCGCCGACACAAATATCATAGAGATGAGGATAAATTCCATGGGGACGGTTCGCTCAGAAATCGGTACGCGTGATAATGACCCCTCGCATAACGGATCAAGTCACGAGGTGAGGGCGCATTTGCATGCCACGCACTCGCGGCCAATGAGCGCTCTCGACCGAAGATCTGATCATCCGCGGTTCTACCGGGATCAACTCTTTGAGGAGTTCACCCCCCTCGTCAGGCGACTATTGAGGCAATATGGCACCGATGCGGAGATGCGACATGATTTAGCGGGCGAAATCTATTGCCTGTTCTGTTCATTCGTCGAAGCCTACGACCCAGAGCGGGGAGTGCCGCTCAAGCCCTACCTGGTGCGGCAGCTGACCGCTTCCGTCTACACGTATGTGCGTCGTCAATGGACCCGATCCAACCGCGAAGTCAGCGAGACCTGGTCCGTTGCCGGCTCGCATCTGGAACCGAGCTACGATCCGACGGCCTCGTGGATCGCCGGCCTTTCGGAACGGCAGCTTCTCGCGACTCTGCCGGCCGCGATCGCACAGCTGCCCGATCGCCAGCAGAAGGTTCTTCTGTGGCGCTATTACGATGAGATGCCATTTGAGGAGATTGCCGGTTTGCTGAACGTTGAGGCATCGACATGCCGCTCGCTGCTAAGGCACGCTCTCAATAACCTTCGAAAGCAAATGCTGTCTCAGGATTGCATGGAGGCCTCGGGCCGCGCATTCTGATTAGGATTTCAGGGCGGTTAAGATTTGGCGTTGGCCTGTCTGTATAGTACAGAATTCTATACTAAATAGGAGTGGATCAACCAAAGAGGGCCGGGTTGCGATCGGGAACGCGTTGTCTGGTCGATTCTGCGAACTCGTCTCCCCGGCTGTGCGCCACTCGACTTTGTGAGAAAGTCTTCGAGACCGTTGGCAATAGTATGTCGGATTGGTATTCTTCATAAACGACCGTGTGGTGATAGGACGATATCAAGAAGATCCCGATCATGACCGCGAAGCTAGCGACACACAGGCCGCCAATGCCTGCCAGAACGTAAATGCACAATTGAAGTAGGTGCATAATACCCTCGCAATTCGCTCAAGAAACGAGCAGTTCAAACGTTAGCCCGGAACGCCGATCAATTCGAGCTCTGAGATCATTCTCAATCGATGCGGCCGATTCCTGTCAAATTCTAGCACCAGCGCCGCTCGATACCATATCTCCCTAACAGACCTGACATAGATTACGGTCGCTTGATCCTTATGTTGTCCGACGCCTGCTGGCTTGCTGTTGTTCCCGAATATGGTTCTTCCCCAGGCATCGCGCGGCCATTCATGCGCCGGGGTCCTGATCTCCTCAGAGTGCGCCCGCGCCATCCGTTACCAAATTGTAAACACAATGAGATGTGTTTGCCGGTAATTCCATATTCACCACATTTCTGAACTACTGGCAAGAGGCCACAAGTCCG
>Ga0068855_100012644_pt1 | contig 10187 bp, 14 predicted proteins | sample KBSCornC52_FD_66592 | JGI IMG/M metagenome (GOLD analysis project Ga0068855, IMG submission 66592) | Corn rhizosphere microbial communities from Kellogg Biological Station, Michigan, USA - KBS Corn C5-2 | ecosystem: Host-associated > Plants > Roots > Rhizosphere > Soil ... | reverse complement strand
GTTTACTGACGATAAAAGCGCTAAGAAGAATAACTATCGCCACCACAGTTATTAAAATGGCCGCGCTACCGGTGTTAACTAAGGAGCCGCCGGAGCTTGATGAGCCGGTGCCAGTTTGGGTCTGGGTTTGGCCAGCGGAATATACGTTATTACCATAGGGGTTACTGCCATACGTACTTGCAATCAAAAAATTATACTGGCTCATATTTGTGTCCACGACCTATTTTAGTTTAAGCTTATGATATCATAAGCTTAATGGGCAAGAATAAATAAGAAGAGGAACGCGAATACAATGCAATTTGGATTTTTGGATATCGGGGCACCAGAGCTAATAGTTGTCCTGCTAATATTACTGCTTTTGTTCGGGAGCAAAAAACTACCCGAATTATCACGCAGCCTGGGTCAATCGGCCCACGAACTTCGCAAAGGTTTGAACGGACCAGTAGATAAAAACGAAAATAAAGATGCGAAAAAAGACGAAAAACCAAATCAAGGAACCCCTACGCCTTCCTAAAGAAGACCAGCGGCTTCCTTTCATAGAGCACGTTTACGAACTGCGGCGGCGGCTCTTCTTCGTAGCGATTTCAATTACCATCTTCAGCACGCTTGGCTATTTCGTCCAGCAGCAGTTGGTACATTTCTTACTCAAGCCGTCGAAAGGCCAACAGTTCATCTATACCACCCCCGGCGGGGGCCTTAACTTCTTATTCCAAGTCTGTATCTACTTCGGTATCACCTTAAGTATTCCCGTGCTGATATATCAAGCTCTCAAGTATATTGAGCCGCTGATCCATCACCACACCAGGAAAATGATGATTGTCTTCAGTGCCAGCTCATGGCTGTTGGCGATCAGCGGCGCGGCGTTCGGCTACTTTGTTGGGCTGCCGATTGCCTTGAACTTCCTGGCACACCAGTTTACGACCGCCCAAATCAAACCGCTGCTGACCATCCAGGAGTACATGTCGTTCGTAATCATTTACCTGATGGGTTCCGCCCTGCTGTTTCAGATTCCGCTAATACTGATGTTCATCAACCGCATCAAGCCGTTATCACCTAAAAAGCTGTTATCTTACGAGCGTTACCTGATAGCCCTAGCCTTTATAGCCGGGGCGATCATGACTCCGACCCCTGATATGATCAACCAGCTGCTGTTCGCCGGGCCGATTATAATAATCTATCAATTAAGTATCGCCATTATTTTTATCAGAAACCGGCGACGCTCGTACGAGCCGGTCCAGCCTCACCATACCCATGAAGTTGAGAAGCTGGCGAATCCATACTTGAACAGCTCAATCGAGGTGCAGAAAAAACCGGCGCCGACTATAAAGCCATCCCCGGTGCTCCAGCCCCTGCCGACCCGCCTTGCCCGGCCGATACCCGGTGTACCGCCGCCTGTCGGTCGAGTCCGAATCTGGGATATAGCATAAGCGGCTTGACAGACCGTTTAGCCGCCCCTAAGATAGATATGTAAACCTAAAATAAATAAAAAATGCAAACACAAATTCAGGACCTCCTGCAAAAGGAAGTTTCCCGCAAGGAATTTTTACGCCATCTGGGCATCGGCCTAATTTCGATAATGGGCCTTTCGACTCTGGTGAAGCTGTCTGGTTATAAGCACCATGACGCTCACGGTTATGGCAGCAGTCCTTACGGCCGCTAACGATCTTAATATCCACTGTGGCGCCAGTTACAATATTTTGGCGTCATATTCATTGGTCCGAGTGTGAAGTATGCCACAGCCAGCCCCTGGCTGTGTCTTTAAAATAAGGGTAATGAAGAGGAGGTTGGGTATGAGCAAGCAAAAAACTCCGGATGAGAAGCTGCGCAGCTATAGGTCGGATAAGGGTAATCTGCGGCGAGTGGCCGTCCGGCTTCCCAATGTCCCGGTAGTCCCAAAGCGTACCAACGCTAATAACCAATTCAGATAGGAGCCCCCAAATGAACGCCCTGGCCCTACAGCCGCAACCATCTTTGACCCAGCTGAACCGATTGATCAACCAGGTTTCGGCCTATCCGGTATCGGTGTCAGACTTACTAGACTTGGCTAAAGCCAGCCGGCAGCCAAAAGAGGTTGTGGATTTTTATAAAACTTTCAACCGTAATCAAGTTTTCTATAGCCCCGATGAGCTACAGGGTCGCAGTGAGCAAGTTGAGATGATGCGCCAAGAAGAAAAAGACATGCCCAAAGAACTGGAGATGGCCCCCGAAGAATATTAAATACTTAACTTGTTAAGTATTTTCGAGTGGCGTAATAGCCAGTGGCGGCCGCGATCGCGCTAAATATGATGGCGCCGATTATGTCGATCGGAGAATGGACATGGGCCGCGATTCTGGCTACACCTACGATATAGGCGATGACAATCGCCAGCCCTCCAAGCCGACGCCTATAGAAGAAAAGCAGGATGCTAGTGGTCATGCCAAAGATGGTGTGTTCCGATGGAAATCCGTTATCGGCGGCGTGCTGGATGAGCGGCGTATAGTGGTGAGAAACGAACGGCCGGGGATCGTAATAAAGCTTGCCGCCCAGCTTATCTAAGATCACGGCGACGATCCCGGCGATGATAAACGAAATAACCAAAGCTTTGCGGTCTTTTTTAGAAGCTTGTACTATAGCCACCAGATATAACAGCGCGACGGCCGCCACCAGATACTTGGCGCAAAAGACAATCACCGAATCCATCAAATATATATTAACACTGCTGGCTTTAAGCATGAGGATTACATGGTAGAATATGGTTATAAAAAGAGGTAAGTTATGAACCCAACCGAAACACCAACCCAAACGCCCCCGCCACCAACCGAGACACCGCCGGCCGCCGGCCCGGCGCCGTCACCGGCTCCAGCCCCAGATCCAATGACCGCCGCTCCTGTCCCGGCAGCCACTCCGGATGCTCCAGCCGGACAGCCGCCAGCCGCGGCCCCAATGACCGCCGCCGGTGGTAAGAATAAGAAGATGATCTACATTGTCGTCGGCGTCGTGGTTCTGCTGGTCGTTATTTACCTGCTTGTTAAGTAGTACTTATAATTCGACGTCCTGCCGATGGCATCCGGATGCAGTACAAGGAAGCGGCGAAGCACGGACTGAGCTGTATTTAACATACTGCGAAGGAGTACTGGAGCCACTGACGTCGTAATGCGCCGGATGCCATCGGCAGGTTGACATAAATAGTTTAGTAACTTAATATATAAGCTGCTAAACTATTTTTTATGAGCAGGGAAGATTTAATCCAAGAAGTTGTTGAATCCATGGCTAAGTGTCAGCGGCCAGCCAATTTTTCGGGTTGGCAAAAAATCGGCTTATCGCACGCTCAATTGGGTATGCTCTACATGCTGTCCTACCATAAAAAACTTCAGATTAAGCAGGCCGCCGACTTCTTAGGTATCAGTAAGAGCGCCGCTTCTCAGCAAATGGATCCACTGGCAGATAAAGGCTTAGTCAACCGCCAAAGTGACCCTAAAGACCGGCGGATCGCCTATTTCAGCCTGAGCGATAAGGGCCGGCAAGTAGTCAAGAAGCTCCAAAAATTTAAGTACGCCGGCCTGCGTTCTCGGCTGGCGGCCCTCAATGATAAAGAATTGGAACAGCTGGCAAAACTATATCGCAAGATGGCGAGCTCGCCGACACAAAACTAAACAGAAAGGTTATTTATGCTTGCACACATCTCATTACGTCAAAAAATTCTAGTCATGGCCGCCGCTATGTGCGGCCTGCTGCTGGCCGCCCTGGACCAGACCATCGTATCGACCGCCCTGCCCCGGATCGTCAGTGACTTACACGGTCTCAAGGACCTTAGCTGGGTGATCACGGCTTATCTTCTGACTTCAACTATCTCGGTGCCGATTGCCGGCAAATTGTCTGATATCTTCGGCCGCAAAAAACTTTTCCTGATCGCCATCGTGATCTTTGTGCTGGGGTCCGCCTTAAGCGGCATCAGCCAAAACATGGCCGAGTTAGTCGCGTTCAGGGCTTTTCAGGGCTTAGGTGCCGGCATGCTTTTCAGCATGACTTTCGCCGTCATCGGTGATCTGTTCGCGCCGGCTGAACGAGCCCGCTGGCAAGGGATTATCGGCGCCGTGTTTGGCCTAGCTTCAGTAATCGGGCCACTGGTTGGCGGCTACCTGACCGACCACGCCAGTTGGCGCTGGAACTTTTATATAAACGTCCCGGTAGGTTTAATCGCCCTATTCATGATCAGTACCTTCATGCCCCATATCCCCATCGACGAGAAAGAACGCAAGATCGATTATCTGGGTGCCGGATTGTTGACCGGCGGCCTGTCGTCCCTGCTGCTAGGGCTGGTATGGGGCGGTAACCAATACGCTTGGGAATCGTGGCAAGTGATTAGTATGCTGGTTTTGTCACCGCTGCTGCTAGCTATATTCGTTTGGGTCGAGCATTCTCATGCCAAGGATCCTATTTTACCGCTGGAGCTGTTTAGAAACTCGATTTTTCGGGTTTCGACGATCATCATGTTCCTGGTTGGCTTCGCGATGTTTGGCGCCATCTCATATATTCCGCTGTTCGCACAGGACGTACTGGGGCGCACGGCGACCAACTCTGGCGTAATCTTAATACCAATGGTATTTACCCTGACCTTAGTTAGCCTGGCCAACGGCCAGCTCGTCACCCGCACCGGTCGCTATAAAAAGGTAGCCATACTGGGCACAGTCTTTACTTCGCTTGGAATTTTATGGCTGAGCACAATGTCCGTTAATTCCAGTTCCATTGATGTTATCCTCAGGATGATTGTGATTGGCGCTGGTCTGGGAATATCAATGCCAATCTTTAACCTCGTGGTACAAAATGCTTTTGAGCACGCTAAGCTGGGAGTCGCTACCAGCTCCGTGCTGCTGGCCCGCAGTATTGGCGCAACTGTAGGGGTGGCCGTGCTTGGCACCATTTTGAATAACGAACTAACCAAGCGGTTGTCGAGTTCTGGAGTTAAGGTTTCAGCCAACCAGCTGGCTAGTTTGAGCGGTCGCAATATCACGCCTGAACTTAAAATTGCTCTGTCTAGCTCAATTACTCGATTGTTCTTGATAGGCGGCCTGGTTGTTTCCCTGGCCTTCTTTGCCAGCTGGTTCCTAAAGGAAATTCCCCTACGAACCACACACCACGACCAGCCCAAGGCTCCCGAAGCCGCGACAACCTAAACCGAGAATTGATTGTCAGTATGACGTTTCTTGAGATCGCTTAGCCGCGGCAAGAAAGCTTGGGCCGCGCCCTCCAGCCCCAGCACTTTTAGAGCGCCAATTAAAACATATAGCTTATCCAGCTCGGCATCACTGACGCCCGTCGCGTTTTCGGCCTCTTTGAAAAACAACTCAACTTTGTGGATTAACCATTTTTCTTGGCTAGTGTTTAACTGCTTTGGCTCAATTTCCGGCGGCTCAAGTTTTTTAGATGGATTCACTACTTCCAGGGACCGGGCCGATCGGTCGCGCTTGCGCAAATGCCCTCGCTTTATCAGGTTGTTGACGTGCAGGCTGACGGTTGCGACCGAAGTGTGGCCGGTGCCGGCCATGATTTCCCGATAGCTGGGGCTGTAACCGTGCTCAGCGATGAAATCCTCAATAAAAGTCATCAGCTCTTTTTGCTTCTTGGTCGGCCTGATAATTTCTTTTGGTTTTATTGTTTCAGTTTCTTCTTTCATACTGTGCCCTTATGGTAAGCACTGTGGCCATGGGCCCGGTGAGCCACCAGTCGTGCCGGTGTGACAATTGTCTTTTTGCGCTTGATCTTCTCCGGGAATACCCAGAATCGGTACCAAAGATAGTTCCAGATAGTAAAGAAGCCGGAGCTGATGAACTGGCCGATCGCCGGTGTGATGCCGACTGACTTTAAGCCATAGAGAATGAAATAGTTCATCACAAAATCTATCAAGGTGATGATAATGTAGCGGGTGGTGACTTCGGTCTGGTGGCCTTTGAGTGATTTATTATTGAACACCCAGAAGCGCTGCAAGACAAAATTGATTGACCAGCCAACGATATTACTGATCATGGTTGCCCACCAAAACTGAGCTCCCTTATTCCAATGCAGCCCGTAATACAGGTAGTCCAGGATTAAATAGCCTACCCAGAAGTAGGCGCCGCCGCTGATCATGTACTCGATAAATTGGATTACCGCTTTACGCCGGTTTGATTTTTTTGGCATTTTTTTGCTTATGTCTATCTGAAAGTATAGCAGGGCCGAGATAAATTCCCGCCAGTCCCCACCAGACATAGGCCAGGGTATCGTCGCCCCAGGCGTGCGACAGCAGATTGATAATACTGATGCCTACCAGGCTGGCGAACAGCGCCAGGGCGAACGGATCCTGACGCCGCAGATATAACTGCCGGCCCACGACCGCGCAGATAGCTATAAACAGCGCCATGCCGATGACACCGGCTTCCTGGCCGATCTGCAGATAATAGTTTTCGGCAATTCTGGCAGTCCGTTTGTTATAGACTGACTGGGGGCCAGCACTGCCGACTCCGCCACCCTGCGGCTGATGGATGATATCTTTGGCGGCCGACTTGAAGGCCGCGGAATGGCCTTCATTCGAACTAGTCGCGATTTTTGAATTACGGTCAGTGTGGAACACGGCATTCTCAAAGCCAAGGTTATTGCGAAAAGCATAGGTGAAGATGGCGGCGGCCAGCAGCACACCGGCTATGCCCCAGCCGATGTTTTTCCTGATGCGCTCAGACCTAAACGATAACCACACCACGACCAGTAAACTGGCCGTCGCGCCGATCCAGGCGCTGCGTGAGAAGCTAAATGCCAAAGCAAGCAATAAACCGCCCCCCAACATTGCCAAATTCCATCTTTGACGTTCGATCTTGATAAACCTAATTGCTATTACGCTAAACGGTAAAACCAAATAGGCTCCCAGCGGATTGGCGCCCCGCAGAGTCGAAGCCACTCTGATGTGCTGGATGTTGTGGTTAATGGTTTCATAAGGACTGATGGTTGAATCGCCGTAGCCAAAGTGTTTTAGAAAATCAAACGGCAGGATCAAAAACTGCAAAATAGCGAAGGCCGCGACCACCATAGCCGGCAGCAAAAGCAACTTCTGCCACTGTCGACTCAACAAATCGTCTTTAGCCGCCAACACCGCTACAGCCAAGAAAAATACCAGGAATCGCAGATCGACCAATATGCCGTACCACATAGCCTTAGTGGATACCGAATTACTAGCCAGCGCGGCAAAACCACAGATCAAGATCACAGCCGCGTAAATGCCAATCAATCTGGCAAACCACTGCGACCAAAGTTTTCGCATCAAAGACTTATCAATGACCATTAAATATAAAGTTCCAAGGACTACCGGCACCAGCAGGAACTCTTTCCATAGCCGTAGAGCCGTGTAATGGCCTGTCAGGCCGGATAACCAGACCGTTAAAAAGGCATGGAATGGCACAAGCAGCAGGATGATGGCTGTGAGCCAGGATAGGGCACGGACCAACTTAACAGAGGCGGCTTGCTTCATATAAATGCTACAATCTAGTATAGATGAAAAGTAACGCATCGCTCGTTTACGGCTTAATCCTGATCATCGGCGACTCCCTGGCATTAGTGGCGGCATTCGTGGCCGCTTATATTTTACGCAGTAGCCATTTTACCAACATTCCAGTTGCCCACCCCATCGCGGCAACTACTTACATTGGCATCTTCTTACTGTTGCTCCCCTTTTGGATACTGGTTTTTGCTTTGATGGGTTTATACAGTAATGAGATCCAGGAGAAACGATTTGTCGAGCTTGGGCGCCTGCTGATCGGCTCCTTTATCGGCCTGCTGTTTGTAACCAGCTACGCCTACCTGTCGATCCATACGGTTTTCCCCTCCAAGCGGGTACCGGCCTATGGCTTTGGCCTGGCCTTTGTTTTTCTGGCGGTTTTCCGTAACTTGGCCCGAGCTACCCGCGGCTGGCTATTTGGCTATAACATCGGTATTACCAATATCCTGCTGGTTGGCAACACAAAGGTGACTATCGAGCTGATTGACCTATTGGCTGACAGCCGAGTATCCGGTTACCGGATTGTTGGGGTGGTGGCCAATAAATCTCAAGCTAAAGAGCGATTCCCGCGCTTGGCGATCTTTGAAAGTTTTGAGGAAGCGGTCCAAAAACTGCGGGCCCGTGATATCCACGGTATTGTCCAAACCGAACTTTACGCCTCCGGGGAGCGCAATAACGAAGTCCTGGAATATGCCCAGTCACACCATATTTCTTACCGCTTCGTACCAGGCAACAGCGAGCTGTTCGTCGGTAATATAGCGGTCGAGCTGTTCCGCTCGTCTATCCCGGTCATCGCCGTTCACCAAACCGCGCTGATCGGCTGGGGCCGACTGGTCAAGCGGCTGTTCGATCTGGTTTTGGGATTGATCTTCCTAATCATCGCCCTGCCATTCATGATTATTATCGGGTTTATCAACATCTTCGCCAGCCGATCGATTTTCTTCAAACAGGTTCGGCTGACCCGTTTTGACCAGCAGTTTAAAGTTTATAAATTCCGCACCCAGTATAAAAAGTTCGACGGTACCACGCCAGAGGAGGCATTTGTAATGTTGAGCCGCCCGGAATTGGCCAAGCAGTACCGTGAAAACGGCGATTACTTAGACGACGATCCGCGGGTCACCCCTTTTGGGAAATTCTTACGTCAGACCAGCCTCGATGAACTGCCGCAGCTAATCAATGTGGTTAAGGGCGATCTAAGTTTGGTGGGTCCCAGGGCGCTTATCCCGCAAGAGCTCAATCAGTTTAAGAAAAAGAGTGCCATCTTGGCCGTAAAGTCCGGCTTGACCGGTTTGGCCCAGATTTCCGGCCGCCGAGATATCAGTGTGTCGGAACGCCGCAAACTTGATCTGTATTATGTCCAGAACTGGAGCCTTTGGCTGGATTTAACCATCTTGATTAAAACTTTCCGGGTGGTGGTGCAGCGCAGCGGAGCCAAATAGGTGAAAGTCGCTATAGTTCACGATTGGTTTGTCGGTGGCGGCGCCGAACGGGTAGTTTATGAGCTGCATAAAATGTATCCCAAGGCGCCAATTTATACTGCCTACTGTTCAGCGGAATGGCGGGAAAAGTTGTCGGACACGCAAGTTGTCACCAGCTATATGCAGCGCTGGCCGTTTTCTAAACTGCGTAAGTTCTTACCGCCACTACGAGCACTGTGGTTTTCACGTTTGGATCTGAGTGAATATGATCTGGTTATTTCCAGCTCCGGCGCCGAATCCAAGGCTGTCAAGGTGGCCCAGCCGGCCGTCCACGTAAACTACTGCCACGCCCCAACCCACTACTACTGGAGCCGGTATGATGATTACCTTAAAAATCCCGGGTTTGGCCGGCTGGATTGGCTGGCCCGCATTGGCTTAAAGCTGCTACTGAGTCCAATGCGGCGTTGGGATTATAAAGCTGCCCAGCGACCGCACTATATAATCGCTAACTCGAATTATATAAAAGAACAGATTGAAAAATACTATGGACGGGATTCGGTGGTTATACACCCGCCGGTCGATATCGAGCGATTCGCCGGCCAAGCCGAGGAGCCGCGCCGCGGCTTCGTCACAGCCGGTCGCCAAACTCCATATAAGCGCATCGACTTAGCCGTTCGAGCCTGCAGCGAACTTAGTTTGCCGCTGGTGGTCCTGGGCAGCGGGCCGGAGCATAAGCGGCTCAAAAAAATGGCAGGAAAGTCAGTTACTTTCTTGCGCGGTAAAAGTGATGAGGAGCTGGCCCATTATTTCAAAACTTCGCTGGGATTTATTTTCCCAGGCCTTGATGACTTTGGAATCACCCCGGTCGAAGCCTTAGCCGCGGGCACCCCGGTGATTGCCTATAAAGCCGGTGGAGCCCTGGATTATGTCCAGCCCGGCAAAAACGGTGAATTCTTTAGCGAACAAACTGTCGAATCACTGTCAACAGCCTTAAGTGGGTTCAACCCGGACAGTTATAATAGTTCTACGGTCGCCAAAAGCGCCCAAAAATTTTCAGCCTCCCATTTTTCATCAAGCATCAGCCAGTTTATCGATAGGGTGTTGAAAGGAAATCATTGAAAAATATCCTAGTCACCGGCGGTGCCGGCTTCATAGGTTCCCACACAGTTGTCGAGTTAGTTAACGCCGGTTTCAACCCAATTATTATTGACAACTTCAGCAATTCCGAGCGTTCGGTTATCGGCCGCTTAGAAAAAATTATCGGCCA
>Ga0068855_100012642_pt1 | contig 10188 bp, 12 predicted proteins | sample KBSCornC52_FD_66592 | JGI IMG/M metagenome (GOLD analysis project Ga0068855, IMG submission 66592) | Corn rhizosphere microbial communities from Kellogg Biological Station, Michigan, USA - KBS Corn C5-2 | ecosystem: Host-associated > Plants > Roots > Rhizosphere > Soil ... | reverse complement strand
GGCATCTCAGTCCGCGGCTTCGCCGGCGATGGGGACGGCGGCCTCGCGCCCGAGCTCGTTCTTCATGAGCCCCGCCAGGCTCGCGAGCTCGGCCACCAGGCCGTCGACCGCATCGTCGAGCGAGACGATGCCCGCGGGCTCGCCGGTCGCCTTCGTGACGAGGAGACGGCGCACCCCCGCGGCACGCATGCGCTCGATCGCTTCCTGCAGCTCGGCATCCTCGGGCACGCTCGCCACGACCGGCGACATCACCTTGTCGACGCGGGTCCTCCTTGGATCGGCGCCCTCGGCGAGTCCGCGCACGACCAGATCGCGGTCGGTCACGATCCCCGCCACTTGCTGCCCGTTGCCGGGCTCCAGCACGACGAGCGATCCCACGTGAAAGCGGCGCATCGTGCGTGCCGCCTCCTCGAGGGTCGCGGAGCGCGCGGTGGCGACGACGTTTCGGGTGCAGACGCGTTCGACCTTCATGGGCCCATCCTGCGTCAACCCGGCCCGCGGCGGTTGATACCGGTCAAGCTTGCCGCGCGCGGACGGATTACCGTCGAACCATGGACACGCGAATGGGCCCCCCGGCACCCGAGCGGCGCTACACGCGCCGCTTCTGCGAAATCGGCATCCACGACGTGCCCCTCGTCGGCGGAAAGAACGCGGCGTTGGGCGAGATGTACCGCGAGCTCGCGTCCTCCGGCATTCCCGTGCCCAATGGCTTCGCCGTGACCGCCCTCGCCTATCGCGACGTCCTCGAGCGCGCAGGAGCGTGGGCGCAACTGCGCCCGATCCTCGACGGGCTCGATGCGGACGACGTGGCCGACCTCGCGGCACGGGCGGCCCGCGCTCGCGACATCGTCTACCGCGCCTCCCTTCCGCAGGACCTCGTCGACGAGATCCTCGCGGGCTACGCGGATTTGCGCGCGGAGTACGGCGAAGAGGTGACGCTCGCGGTGCGAAGCTCCGCGACCGCCGAGGACCTGCCCACCGCGAGCTTCGCCGGCCAGCACGAGAGCTTCCTCAACGTGCATGGCGAAGCGATGCTGCTCGACGCGGTGCGGCGCTGCTTCGCGAGCCTGTGGAACGACCGCGCAGTGCGCTATCGCATCGACCAGGGCTTCGACCACTTCAAGGTCCTGCTCTCGGTCGGCATCATGAAGATGGCGCGTTCCGACCTCGCATCCAGCGGCGTCGCCTTCTCGCTCGATACGGAGAGCGGATTCCGCGACGTCGTGTTCATCACCGGCGCGTGGGGCCTCGGGGAGAACGTCGTGCAAGGCGCGGTGGATCCGGACGAGTTCTTCGTCTTCAAGCCCACCCTCGCGAAGGGCAAGCGCGCGGTGCTGCGCCGAAGCCTGGGCGCGAAGAAGGTGAAGATGATCTACGGGGAAGCGGTCCTGCGCCGCGCCACGGTGAACGTGCCCACTTCGCCCGAGGAGCGCGCACGCTTCTCGCTCACCGACGAGGAAGTGCTGAAGCTCGCCGAGTACACCGTCGCGATCGAGAACCACCTGAGCGCACGTGCCGGCCATGCGGAGCCGGTCGACGTCGAATGGGCGAAGGACGGCGTCGACGGGAAGATCTACATCGTGCAGGCGCGCCCGGAGACGGTCGCCTCGCGCCGCAGCGCGACGGTGCTCACCGAATATGCCATCCAAGGCAAGCCCACGGTGCGCGTGAAGGGCCGCGCGGTCGGGGAGAAGGTGGTCGCGGGCGTCGTGCGCGTGGTGCGCAAGCCCGCGGACCTCGAATCGTTCCAGCCGGGCGAGGTGCTGGTGGCCGACACCACGGCGCCCGACTGGGGCACGGTGATGAAGCGCGCCGCGGCGATCGTCACCAATCGCGGCGGGCGCACATGCCATGCGGCGATCGTCGCACGCGAGCTGGGCATTCCCGCGGTGGTGGGCGCGCAAGACGCGACCACGACGCTGCGCGACGGCGAGACGGTGACCGTCTCCTGCGCCGAGGGAATCCAGGGGCGCGTATACGAGGGCCGCGTGCCCTTCACGACGCGCGAGACCGACACGCGCTCGCTCTCGAGCCCTCGCACCAGGATCCTCGTGAACGTGGGCGATCCCGACCTCGCCTTCCATCTGTCGTTCCTGCCGACCTCGGGCGTGGGCCTCGCGCGCATGGAGTTCATCATCGCGAGCCACATCCGCGCGCATCCCATGGCGCTCCTCCACCCCGAGCGGGTCGCGGACGAGGCGGCGCGCGGCGAGCTCGCGGCGCTCGTCCGCAACCATGCGAGCGGCGCGGACTTCTTCGTCGAGCGCCTCTCGGAAGGGGTCGCGACGATCGCCGCGGCCTTCTACCCGCGTCCCGTGATCGTTCGCATGTCGGACTTCAAGACCAACGAGTACGCGAGCCTCCTCGGCGGCAAGTGGTTCGAGCCGGCCGAGGAGAACCCGATGATCGGCTTGCGCGGCGCCTCGCGCTACGCGCATCCCGCATACGCCGAGGGCTTCGCGCTCGAGTGCGCCGCGATGAAGCGCGTGCGGGAGGACATGGGCCTCGGCAATGTGAAGCTCATGATTCCGTTCTGCCGACGCGTGGCGGAGGCCGAGCAGGTCGTGACGCGCATGGCCCAGCTGGGACTCAAGCGCGGAGAGAACGGCCTGCAGGTCTACGTGATGTGCGAGATCCCGAACAACGTGATCCTCGCCGACGATTTCTCGCGCTGGTTCGACGGCTTCTCGATCGGCTCCAACGACCTCACGCAGCTCACGCTCGGCGTGGACCGCGACTCGGAGCTGGTGGAGTTCGACTACGACGAGCGCGACGCGGGTGTCCTCGAGATGATCCGCCTCGCGATCGTCGGCGCCCATCGCAATCGCCGCCCGATCGGCATCTGCGGACAGGCGCCGTCCGATTACCCCGAGTACGCGCAATTCCTCGTGCACGCGGGCATCGACTCGATCAGCCTCAACCCCGACTCGGTGCTTCCGGTGCTGCGCCGCATCCTGGCGCTCGAGGCGGCCGGCGCGGGTGCTCCCCACGACGGGCGCGGCTTCGATCGCGCGCCGTTCGACAGCGGGCGCACGGACGAGGCGGTGGTGCGCTAGCTGCTAGGGAGCGCGAATGCCCTCGGAGTCCACGGGCCGGCGCGCGGCGTAGCGTCCCACGAGCCGCACGAGCTTCGCGCCGGCGAGGATCGCCGCGGCGATGCGCAGGACTCTCGAAAGGCCCTTGCCGCCGAGCGCCACCAGCAAGGTGCCGAAGACCATCGAGCGGGCGCGCGTGGAGGTCACGACCGACGTGGCGATGCCGGACAAGCTGAGGCTCTCGCGCAGCGCCTGGGCGTCGCGCGCCGCGCGCAGGCGCAGCATCGCCGAGCGTGCGACGAGGACCTCGCGACGCAGCTGCAGCAGGTGCTGGCGCTTATTCATGGCGAGCGTCGAGCAGATCGCGATCCGCGGCGAACTCGCGCAGCGTCGCCTCGAAAGGCGGCGGTGCGAGCGCGATCTTCGCGCGCATGCGGCCGAAGACCGCGGCGGCGATCGCGAAATAGAGCATCGCGAGGCCCGCGATCGCGGCGAGCCGGTGGGTATCCCAGAAGAGCGCGAGCACGAAGAGTGTCGCGAGCAGCAGCGCGAGCGCGAACAGCACGCCGGCGACGGCGGCGAGCGCCACGATCTCCTTGCGCCGCTCCACCTGCTCGCGCAGCTCCACCATCGCGAGCTCGGCGCGCGCGGCGACGAGCTCCATCAGCGTCGCGCCCAGCGCGCGCACGGAGTCGAGCGGGCCGGCACGCGGGACCGGCTGGATCTCCGGCTCCACGGCGGCACTAATCGCGGCGGTTGAGCAGCAGGCCGAGGACGATTCCGGCCACCGCGGCGATGGCCGCGGCGACGCCGATCGACTGCCACGGGTTCGCATGCACGTATTCGTCCGTGCGCTTCGCGGCGGCGCGCGTGCGATCGACGGCCTCGTCCTGCAGCTCGTGCAGGCGTTCCTTCGCGAGCTTGAGCGACTGCTCGACGTTCGCCTTCAACGCCTGCGTCTTCTCGTTGCCGGCGCTCGTCACCGACTTCAGCAGCTGCTCGGTGTCGGAAACGACTTCGTTGAAATCCTTCAGCAGCTTCCCGCTTACGGTGTCCGTCATGTTCGTTCTCCTTGGCTCATCGGGACCATTCTCCGGCCGGCCCCGCCGCGACCGCTTGATCCCCATCAACCCCCGCTAGAATGTGCATGTGAGCGCGCGACCGGAAATCCCTTCCATCGTCACGATCCGCAGCCCCTTCCGCGGCGACCGCGGCCGGCTGAAGCTGCTCGAGACGCCGGCCTCCGATTTCCGGCGCATCCGCGAGCAGCTCCTCGACGGCACCTATCCCAAGCCCTTCGTGCTCGAGGAGCGGGGATCGCGATCGCTGCACTTCTCGCGCTCGCTGGTGCAAAGCGGCATGCGGCTCGATGCGCCGTGGGAGCTGGAGTTCGCGTACACGCGGCACATGATGTCGTTCCTCCTCTTCGTCCCCGAGCCGCGCGAGATCCTCGTGCTGGGCCTGGGCGGCGGCTCGGTGGTGAAGTACTGCCATCGCCACCTGCCCCGTAGCCGGCTCACCGTCGTGGAGATCGATCGCGACGTGATCGCCTTTCGCGGCGAGTTCCGCGTGCCGGCCGACGACGAGCGGTTGCACGTGAGACTGGGCGACGCGGCCGAGCATGTCGCGCGCATGCAAGCGGCCGCCGACGTGATCCTCGTGGACGCCTTCGATCGCGAAGGCGCCGCGCCGTCGCTCTCGACGCGCGATTTCTACGCCGATGCGCGCGCCTCGCTCAAGAAGGGCGGCGTGCTGGTCGCCAACCTGGTGGGCGACGACCGGCGGCGCATGGCGCACCTGGAACGCATCCACGCCGCCTTCCAGGGCAACACGATCCTCGTCCCGGTGGAAGAGGATCGCAACCACGTGGCGTTCGCGTTTCGCGAAGCGGCATTCGAGCCGCGCTGGCGCCGGATCGAGTCGCAGGCGCACGCGATGCGCAAGCGCTACGGGCTCGATTTCCCGAACATGGCCGCGCTCCTCGAGCGCAGCCGCAAGCTCGGCTACGCGCCGCGCGCGCTGAGGAAGGATTAGGCGCCGAAGCGGTGCTTGCCGGCGCTCACGCGCTTCGCCTGCACGCCCTCGCCGGCCGATTCCTCCAGGAACTGCACTTCCGTTCCGGCCATGAGGTGCTCGAAGGCCGGGCTCACGACGTTGTCGCGGCTGAAGTAGATCTCGTCGCCCTCGTCGGTCTCGATGAAGCCGAACCCCGCATTCTGGTCGAGGCGCACGACGCGGCCGTGGCGCGGTTCGGCATGGCGCTTCACGTCGCCGCGCGCCTCGCGCACGCGATCCTCGAGCTGGCGCCGCATCGCATGGAAGGCATCGCGAAGCGCGATGTAGACGTCCTCGTGGTGCTGCAGCGTCGCGACCACGTCCTCGTGGTCCGGGGCGCGCACCTCGATCCGCACCGCGAACTGCCGCCCCTGCTGGTGATGCTTCTGCGTTTCCTCGACCGCGACGCGGCAGCTCGTCATGCGCGGGTGGAAATGCTCGAGCGCGCAAGAAGCCAGGATCTTCATCGAGCCATCCCTTGCCTGGTTTGCGATCTCGATCCTGCGAAGAGACTTCCGCCGCTAGTGTTCCTCGAGATGGCGGCCGTCTTCCTCCGCGGGCGCCCCGGTGTCCGGATCGATCCAGTCGGACATGCCGATCTCGGCCTCGGCTTCCTGCAAAGTCTCTCCCGGCTCGATCGGCTCCTCGTCGCCCGTGTCGACCGCCTGCATGTCCTGCACGGCTTCCAGCAGCGTCGCGAACGGACCGTACTCGCGCGCGGCGCCCTTCTGCTTCCAATAAAAGCCGTCGGGACGCTCGATGACGCGCGTCGTGTCGTATTCGGGGGGCGTCTCGGGAATGACCTGTTTCATCCATCCATCGTCGCAACGTGCGCGCGGAGCGGATTGACGCTCGTCAACCGGGAACGGCTTGCACGCGAGATCATGGAATCGTTCAAAGGAGGCTGCGATGGTCTACGACCGAAAATCGTCCGGAACGCGACGCGCCCCGCCGGCTTCCGGGACGGGTGTCCCGCGCGGATCGATCGCACCCTTCGCGGGCGATTCCGAGACCCATTTCACGCCCCAGGAGCTCGAGCGCCTCGTCGCGGAAGTGTGGGAGCACGGCCGCGTCATGCCGGAGGCGGACGCGGCGGCCTGGCGCCAGGACGATTGCGGCGCGTGGATCCTGCGCGAGCACTTCGGCGACGAGCAGAGCGAGTTCGGCTGGAAGATCGAGCGCGTCTCGCTCGAGGGACAGGGCAAGGGCGCGCGATTGCGCCCCTTCCACTGCCGCAACGGCTACGACCTCGCGAACGGCCGCGCGCATTGCGGCATGACCGCGGACCGCACGCACGTTCCCGCGGAACGCCAGGCCGGACCGCCGCGGAACAAGCTTCCGTAACGCGGCGACGATCTTGCGGCCCCGCGCCTATTCCTCCTCGACGCGATAATCGAGGGGCCAGTGGGCGGCCAGGAACTTGAGGACGGCGTGCTCGCAGCCGGGCGTGTAGTACGTCCAGCTCGCCTCTTCCTTCGCGAAGCGGTTGAGGCGCTCGAACCGGACGTTCACCTCGCCGGTCGCGAGCTCGCCCTCGGCGTAGCGCGCGAGCTGCAGCTCCGCTCCCAGCTCCCCCGGATAGAAGAGCCACTCGGAGCGGAAGGTTTCCTGCAGCCGCGCGAGCTCATGGCATCGTGCCTCGTCGCGCGTCCATCTCGAGTGCAGCTCCGATTCGGGCAAGGCGACGTAGCGCGCCTGCTGCCGGGTGTAGAAGTCCTCGAGCACGAAATAGGCGCTCTCGATGCCGCCATCGCCCTGTCCGGTGAACCAGCCGTAGGCGTCGCGATCGCCGGCGAGATAGACGACGGCGCAGCGCAGCCCCGCACGCGGGGCATAGCAGAGGAATATCCTGGGAGTGCGCACGAGGCCGTTTCCAATCTGCGGTCAGCCGGGACGCAATCGGGCCTCGCGCCGGTGACCCGGGCGCTGCGCCGCTCCTATCCGTTCGTCTCGGCGCATCGAGCCTGCGTCTTCGGTTCACCGCGCGCGTGCCCGCTGCGCGATGCGCTCCGCGGTTGGACCGAGCCCTGCTCTACCACGCGATTGCCGCGCGACACGATGTCGTGCCGCAGCGCTTGCGCGAGGAAGCGGGCGGCGGCGAGCGCCGCGGCGGGCGTGGGGCAATCCAGGCTGCGCTCCTCGGGCGCGCAGCGCTGCTCGACGTCCCACGGCGACGCCGTGGCGATCGCGCGGTAGCGCCCCGGGTCCACGCTCTCGACCCTAGTCCAGACGGTGAAATCGACCATTTGCTTCCTCCCTGATCCATTCTCCCCCCCGGCGCTCGCGCGCTGTTGATCGCTGTCAACGCAACGAGGCTTGCGAGATCACGCCGCCTGCCTCGCCGGACGCGCCACGGGTGCCGCGCCGCGGATCGGCTCCGCGAGAACGGCGGGGACCGGAAGCGACAGGAACCGGTAGAGGTTCGAGAGATGCGTGCGGAAGAGCGCGTCGAAGCTCTCCGTATCGGAATCGACGGCGCGGCCGAGCCACCAGAACCAGTCGGAGCCTTCGCAAGCGGCGAGCTGCCGCGCCGCCTCGCGCCGCGCCACCGCATCCGGCCGGCCGCTCGCCATCACGAGGTCGTAGCTCTGCTTCGCCGCGCACAGCAGGTCCCACGCGCGATTCTTGTCGGGAGAACCGATCCAGTCGGCGAAATTGCCGTGCGACCAGCTTCCGGCCGCGACGCGGTTGAGCGGCGCGATCCTCGTTTCTGCCTCCGCGAGGCGCGCCGCGAAGGTCGTCGTGCGGATCGCCGGGTGCGATTCCAGGCGCCGATAGAGCTCTTCGAGGAAGTAGTAGCCGTTGTAGTCGTAGTGCTCCCAGCAGTTCTCGCCATCGAGGATCACGCTCACGACCGGACTCTCGCCCTCGGCCGACGCGGCGACGGCCTCGAGCGCGGCGATGAAGTTCGACGCGGCGTCCTGGCTGTTCCACTTCGGGTACTCGAAACCGATGAGGTCGGACAGGCGGTCGTCGCGGAAGAAGATCGCGGGGCCCGCGGTATCGCCGACCCGATAGATGCGATGGAACGACGACGGCGCGACCGGCTGCCCGCCGGCGCGCAGGCTCGCGACGAGCACCGCTTCCGCGCTCGCGGTCCAGCGGCATCCCGCAGACCCCAGCAACGCGACGAAGGCCGGGGAGATCGCGCCTTCCGCCGGCCACGCACCGCCGGCCGCTTGCCCGAAATGCTCGCGATGCACGCGAAGCGCCGCCTCGAGCTGCGCGGTGACGCGCTCGCGCCCGCCCGGGTATTCGCGCGACGCGGGCAGGCGAATCTCCGCGTTCGCTTCGCGGGCGCTCCTCAGGTTGAGCAGCAGCGGCGCGAGCGGATGGCATGCGGGCGTGGTGGAGATCTCGATGCGGCCCTGTTCCGCGAGCTTCCGATAGCGGGCAACGATGCCCCCAACCAGCTCGCGGATCAGCGACACGAGCGAGCGCCGGTCGTCGGCCGTGAAGCCCGCGCCGAGCGACATCAGTCGCGTCGCCGTTTCCGAGGAGCGGCGCACGGTCTCTCCGAGCCACGCCAGGTGGTACCACGTGAGCAGGTCGAAGAGATACTGGTCCGAGAGGTAGCGCGCGGTGACCGCGCCCCTCGCCTTCATCCACTCGAAGATGTCGCGCAGGCCGGCGTAGGCGGTGAGCGGGCTGAACATGCGCTCGTGCCCGGCGTTCGTGCAGCGCGCGAGGACGAACGCGCGCTCCTCGTCCGTGAACGGGGGGCCTTCGCGCGCGAGGAGCTGCAGCAGCGGATCGCGCAGCAGCCCGCTCGCGAGCTGGTCGCGGTAGTCGTCGAGCTGTTCGAGGAGCACCGGCGTGAAGTTCACGACCGCGCGCACGCCCGGATGCTGCTCGAGGTGCCACGCCATGTCGCTGTAGTCCTTCATCGCGTGCAGGTACGTCCACGGCAGCCGGAACTCGCCGGTCGCGTGGTCCCGGTAGTCGGGCTGGTGCATGTGCCAGGCGAGCACCAGGTCGACGCGCTTGAGGTTGCCCTGCGCGACCGTCTCGCTCACCTCGCCCCCCGCCCCGCCTCGTGAACCCTCTGCCCGAGCATCTCGGGAACCACCAGCGCGACACCTTGTTCGGTCACCGAGAAGCGCTTGCGATCCTCCGCGGGATCGACCCCCACCGTGAATCCCTCCGGGAGGCGGCATCCGGCATCGATGACCGCGCGCCTCACGATCGAATGGCGGCCGATGTCCACCTCGGGGAGCACGACCGAATCCTCGACCGTGCAGTAGCTGTGCACGTGCACGCTGGTGAAGAGCAGCGAGCGGCGGATCGTGGAGCCGCTCACGATGCAGCCGCCCGAAATCAGCGAGTCGAGCGCGGTGCCGCGGCGCGACTCGCCGTCGAAGACGAATTTCGCGGGCGGCATCTGCTCCTGCCAGGTCCAGATCGGCCACTGGCGATCGTAGAGGTTGAGGTCGGGTATGAGGTGCGTGAGATCGAGGTTGGCTTCCCAGTACGCGTCCACCGTCCCCACGTCGCGCCAGTAGGGCTCGCCCCCGGCGCTCATGTTCACACAGCTGGTCGCGAACCGGTGCGCGTATACCGACGAGCCTTCGCGGACCAGGCGCGGAATGAGGTCCTTGCCGAAGTCGTGCGCCGAAGTCGCGTCCGCCGCGTCGCGCAGCAGCTCCTCGTCGAGAAAGGCGGCATCGAACGCATACACGCCCATGCTCGCGAGCGTGCGGTCGGGCCGCCCCGGGATGGGGGCCGGCGAGGCGGGCTTCTCCTCGAAGCCGACGATGCGATCGTGCTCGTCCACGCGCGCCATGCCGAGCGTTCCGGCCGCCTGCGCGAGCGGCACCTCGATGCACGCCACGGTGAGGCGCGCGCCCTTCGCGACGTGGTCCTCGAGGAGCCTGCCGTAATCCATCTTGTAGACGTGGTCGCCCGCGAGGATCAGCGCGTACCGGAATCCGAACCGCCGCAGAAGGTCGAGGTTCTGGTAGACCGCGTCGGCCGTGCCCTCGTACCAGCTGGCGGTCACGCGCTGCTGCGCGGGAAGGAGCTCGATGAAATCGCCGAAGCGCCCGTCGAGAAAGCTCCAGCCCCGTTGCAGGTGCCGGATGAGGCTTTGCGACCGGTA
>Ga0068855_100012639_pt1 | contig 10189 bp, 9 predicted proteins | sample KBSCornC52_FD_66592 | JGI IMG/M metagenome (GOLD analysis project Ga0068855, IMG submission 66592) | Corn rhizosphere microbial communities from Kellogg Biological Station, Michigan, USA - KBS Corn C5-2 | ecosystem: Host-associated > Plants > Roots > Rhizosphere > Soil ... | reverse complement strand
GCCACGGTGGTCATCGCGCTCATCTTCTGGCGGACCGACATGGTTCGCCTGCTGCCGCAAACCGCCGGTTTCTACAAGATGATCGGCCTTCAAGTTAATCTACGCGGCCTGGCCTTGAGGGATATCGAAGTCGGCAGCGAAATCGTCGAAGGCAAGCCGGTGCTGGTGATTTCGGGCGCCATCGCCAGCATGGCGCGATCACCGGTCACTTTGCCGCGGCTACGCTTTACCGTTCTCGACGCCCAGGGCTCGGAAATCTACGCCTGGAATACCGCGCTCAAGCAGCCGGCTCTCAACCCCGGGGAGCGCACGATCTTCACCTCGCGTCTCGCGGCTCCGCCGCCGGAAGGTCGCAATATCGATATACGGTTTTTCAACCGGCAGGACTTGTCCAGAGGCGGCGTGTGATCCGGCGCCCAGTTGAAGAAACGAGATGGCGATGCCCCGCGTCCTGATCGCCGACGACGAAGAGTCGATGCGCCAGCTGGTGGCGCGGGCCATCGGCATGGATGGCCATGAGACCGTGACCGCCGGAGACGGCGCCGAGGCTCTGGAAATCCTGGCTCGCGAGGACGGCGCATTCGATCTGTTGCTGACCGACATTCAGATGCCAGTGATGGACGGGATCGCGCTGTCGCTAGCTGTGGCCCGGGACCTTCCCGATCTGACGATCCTGCTGATGACGGGCTTCGCCGCGCAACGCGAGCGCGCCTCCGGGCTCGACGCGATCGTGCACGACGTCGTCACCAAACCATTTTCGGTGGCGGATATCCGCACCGCCGTGGCCGATGCGCTCGCGTCGCGGAAAAAGCCTAGAGCGACCTGACGACCATCAGAAGTCCTTCAACAATCGCTCGATGTAATCAAGTTCGATCTTGGGACGCTGCGGATCGGCCAGCCGCCGGCGCAGCTCTTCGAGGATACGCCGCACCCGCTGCACATCGACCTCGCCGGGAACCTTCACCAGCTCATCGCCAAATTCATGACCGCGCAGCGGCCGTCCCAGGGGGTCGCTGGTGTTGGCGCCAGCTTGTTGCCGGCCGTTCCGATTGCCCCGGTCGCCATCTCCGTCACCGTCTCCCGGCTGCATGGCGTCTGCGAGGCTTTTGAGGCCCTGTCGTAGCGCCTCCACGGCGCGGCCCTGAGAATCCGCCGCGCCGTCGGCATTACCTTCACCAAGACGGCCATCGGCGTCGCCCATTGCGTTTTCGGCGTCACCCAGGCCGTCCTGGCCATCCCCCTGCTGCGCATCTCCCTCGCTGGGGTCGCCCTTTGGGCCCTGTTGGCCCATGCCACGCCGGGCCAACTCCTGCTGCAGCTTCTTCAGGCGATCACGCAGCGCCTGCTGATCCTTTTGCAGATCACTGAGTCCCTGATCGCCTGGCATGCCGTTGCGGCGATCACGCCGGGAATCCTGTCCCTGCTTGAAGGTCCGGTCGCGCAATTGCTGCTGCTTGCGGATCAGGTCGCTGAGCTCGTTGAGCGCCTGTTCCATCTCATCCTGTCCAGCCTGCCCCGGCTGAGCCATCTGCAGATTTTCCAGCATCTGCTGCAACTGCTCGAGCAGTTGCCGCGCGGCATCCTTGTCGCCGGAACGCGACAGGCGCTCCATCCGTTCGATCATTTCATTGAGGTCTTGCTGGCGCAGCAGCTTGGTATTGGGATCGAGCGGGCGTGCCAATTGCTGCGGATTATTGCGCGCCTGATCGGTGAGCTGACGAATGAAATTATCCAAGGCAGCACGCAGGTTTTCCGTCAGCTTCTTGATTTCCTCGTCGCTTGCCCCGCGCTCAAGCGCTTGCTTCAGCGCCTCCTGCGCAGCACGAAGCGCCTTCTCCACATCCGTCGTGTTGTTGTCCTCGACGGTAACCGCGAGCGCCCAGAGGCTCGCCACGACGTCGCGCAGCGCCTGATCGGTATGCGCCGATTCCAGCTGCCGTGCGACATTATGGAGACCAAGATATTGGCCCTTCTCGGGGGTGAAGAGTTCAGGCGCGATCATCAGCGCCTCAAGCGCGGCCGCCACCTGGGAGCCCTGATTGGCGTCGAGCGCCAGAAGGCGACGCTGCTCGATCAAAGCCCGGGCCAGCGGCTTGGTGAATAGGCGTTCCGGCAGCCGCATGTCGAAGGGCTGGCTATGGCCTTCATTTCCGGCTTCATCCCGCGCGGTCAATGTCAGCGTAACCTCGGCGCCTGCATAGGGGTCTTCGCTGAGATCCTTCACGGTCTGGCCGACCCCATTGCGGGTGCGCGCATTCGGCAAAGCGAGCGGGAATTGCGGCGGCGCAAATAGCGGTCGCGCGGCGGCTTCGCCTTGCGGATCAGTGGACTTCCGCGCCACGATCTGGGCTCGCGCTTCACTGACACCATAATCATCTTCCAGCCGGTAGGATAATTGAAGCGAGCCCCGCGCCTGCCGTTCCGGATTCTTGGCGAGGGCGATGGTTGGCGGCTGATCTGGCGTCGCGGCAAAGCTCCAGCTGGGCTGGCCAGCGGGCGCGCGGACGCGGGCGGTCCCATCGCCCGCGATGACGAAGCGGCGTTCGGTGACGCCCTTGGGCGATTCCGCGGTCCGCGTCCCCTCCGTCACGCCACCGCTGAACACAACATCCAGTGATCCACCGCTGGAGCGAACGATCAACGTACTACCGGCCGGGACCGCCACCGGCCCCGCAGCCGAAACACCTGAATCCTGGCTCGCGGTCGACAGGATGATCGGCGGCCGCGACGTATAGGCCGGCGGGCTTACCCAGGCATCGACCCTTACGTTGGACGGCGTCCAGGCGCCGTCCCAATCGAAAGCTGCCGCTACGCGCATTCGGCGCTCATCGCCGGCCGCCAAATAGGTCGCCACCAGCAGGATCACGATCAGGGCGCGAAACGCCCAGGGATCATGAACCACCAGCCGTGGCGCGGGCAGGCCGGCACGGAGCCGGGCCAGCGAGGCAAGCGTACGCGCACGCTGGGCCCGCCAGAGCGCTAGCGCCACCGGATCTTCGGTCGCCAGCGTATCGGTCAGCGCGGTGGCGGGACGGTGCGGAATGCCGGTCTGTCGGTCGAGACGCGCAAGCCCGTCTTCCCGGCTTGGCCAGCGGAAGCGTGTGAGCGGAAACAGCGCTCCGACCACCAGCAAAGCGCACAAGCCCACCGCGGCGAGGCGCGGAATAACCGGGAGCGCGAGCCAAAGCCCGGCCCAGGAGAGCACAAGGAACAGGCCGACGAGGCTGAGCAGTCGGGCCAGGCCCGGCCATCCCCGCTCCCATGCGATGGCGTAACGCGCCCGTTGCAGGGCACGTTCAAGCCGCAGGCGGGAGGGGTCCGTGTCCTGCCGAGGCGGTGGGGGATCGAGGTGTGGGCCGCTCAATCATGTCTCCGGGTCTTACCGGTGGAAACATAGCACAGCGGCGATCCTGAGGCACTTGGGCCATCGGCGGCCGCGCCAAAGGCGAGGCAAAAAGGCCGATATTCACCGGCATTTTACCGAGTCAGCTACGGATTCGCGTAGATCCGCCTGGCCCGGATCGTTCCCTCCAGCGCCCGCATGTCCCTGAGGATAGCCTCGCTGTCATGGCCGGCGAGTTCCGCGTCCAGCACGACATAACCGAGCTCGCGGTCGGTTTCGAGATATTGCGCGGTGATGTTGATATCCCGCTGCAGGAAGATTTCGTTCAGCCGCCGCAGCATGCCGGGCACGTTGCGGTGAACGTGGCTGAAGCGAACGCCCGCCGCGCGCGTGTGCAACTGTACCTGCGGGAAATTGACCGCGCCCATGGTCGATCCGCTGCTGAAATAATCAAGCAGCTTGCGGGACACTTCGCGGCCGATGCGATCCTGCGCTTCCTCGGTCGATCCGCCGATATGCGGCGTGAGGATCACGTTTTGCAGTCCCTGCAATGGGCTCTCGAAACGGTCCGCATTCGACGACGGCTCTACCGGAAACACGTCAAGCGCCGCGCCCGCCAGATGGCCGTCGCGCAAGGCGCTGGCGAGCGCCTTGAGATCGACCACAGTTCCCCGGCTGTTGTTGATGAGAAAGCTGCCCGGTTTCATCAGCCGAAGTTCGGCCTCGCCGATCATGCCGGTGGTGGCCGGGGTTTCAGGTACATGCAGCGTGACAATATCGCTTTGCGACAGGAGTTCGGCGAGACTGTCGACCGGCTCGGTGTTGCCATGACGCAGCCTGTCGGTGTGATCATAAAAAATCACCCGCATTCCCATCGCCTCCGCCAGCGTCGACAATTGCGAACCGATATTGCCATAGCCAACAATACCGAGCGTCCGCCCGCGGACCTCGTGGCTGTCTGTGGCCGACTTGTCCCAGGCGCCCGCGTGAGCAGCAACCGAGCGCGGGAAGATTCGCCGAAGCAGCATGACAATCTCGCCGACCACCAATTCGGCGACGCTGCGGGTATTTGAGAAAGGCGCGTTGAACACGGGAATGCCGCGCTTGCGCGCGGCATCGAGATCAACCTGGTTCGTACCGACGCTGAAGCAGCCCACCGCAATCAAATGCTCGGCGTGCTGGAAAATCTCCGGGGTGAGATGGGTGCGCGAGCGGATGCCGATGAGGCCGATATCGCTGATGGCCCGCCGCAGCGCATCGCCATCAAGCGCCTTCGGCAGGCGCTCGACCGTCAAATATTTCGAATTGGCGAAGACCTCGAGCGCGCTGTCGTTGACGCCCTCGAGCAACAGGACCTTCATTTGGTGATCCGACGAAAGATCGGCCGCCATGTCATCCTCCGAAAGAAATCAAGTGGCGCCGGAGCGCGCTTACAGCCAGGGCGCCGGCTGGTCCATCGCAATCAAGGCCTCGACCTCCAGGCGCGGACGCACCACCGCATATTGATCTCCGCGCACCAGCACCTCGGGCACCAGCGCGCGGGTGTTATAGGTGCCGGCCTGCACGGCACCATAGGCACCGGCCGTCATGATCGCCAGGAGGTCGCCCGATGCCAGCGCAGGGAGCTTGCGGTCGAGCGCAAGGTAATCGCCGCTCTCGCAAACCGGCCCCACGACATCGGCAACCATGGACGACGCCCGGGCCCCCGCCTCGCGCACGGGCAGGATGTCGTGATGCGCCTCATAGAGCGTCGGCCGGATCAGATCGTTCATCGCCGCATCGATGATCACGAAATTCTTCGCCTCGCCATGCTTCACATAGGTCACCCGCGCGACGAGAATTCCGGCGTTGCCCACGATCATCCGGCCGGGCTCGAACAGCAGCCGGCAACCGAGATTATGGCTGACGCGCTTGACCATGGCGGCATAGGCGGACGGCAGCGGCGGCGCGGCGCGGTCGGCATGGTAGGGAATGCCAAGCCCGCCGCCGAAATCGACATGGGAAATGGTATGCCCATCGGCCCGCAGGACCTGGACAAAATCGGTCAGCAGGCGGAACGCGGCCTCCATGGGCCCGAGATCGGTGATCTGGCTGCCGATATGGACATCGACGCCGCTGACCTGAATGCCCGGCAAGCTCGCCGCCCGCGTATAGACAGCGCGCGCGCGCGTAATCGGAACCCCGAACTTATTTTCGGATTTGCCGGTTGAAATCTTGGCGTGGGTGCCGGCATCGACATCCGGATTGACTCGCACCGAAACATGCGCGGTGATACCGGTCTCGACCGCCAGTCTAGAGAGCAATTCGAGCTCAGGCTCGGATTCCAGATTGATGCAGAAGATGCGAGCGGCAAGAGCGGCGCGCAATTCGGCCTCGGTCTTGCCGACGCCGGAAAACACGATCTTCTGCGCTGGAATTCCAGCCGCCAAGGCCCGCTTGAGCTCGCCGCCTGACACCACATCGGCCCCCGCGCCGAGCTTTGCCAGGGTGCGCAGGATCGACTGGTTGGAATTTGCCTTCATGGCGTAGCAAACCAGCGCGTCCGCATCGGCGAAGGCCTCGCTGAACACCCGGTAATGCCGCTCCAAGGTGGCCGTCGAATAGCAATAGAATGGCGTTCCGACCGCTTCCGCCAGCTCGGAAAGATTGACGGCTTCGGCGTGCAGCACGCCGTCGCGATAATCAAAATGATTCATGGCCGGTCAGTTGCCCAGCAGCGGATCGAGAATGAACGGTTTCTTGCGGCCCTTGGCGGCAGCCGGCGCGGCATCCGACCCGTAGGACGGGTTGAATACGCTGGGCTTGCCGGCCTCCCCCTGAATCGGTTCGCCCGACGACAGTTGCGGCGCATCCGGTGGCAGATCGAGCCCGGCTTTGCGCCCGCAGCCAGCCAATGTCAGCACGGCTGTACCGAGTAGAATCAAGGCCCATCGCGAACGGGTCGGGCGGGTGTCGAAAGTCACGTCAAATTCCCCAATGCGCCGGCACCATACAGAGAATGATCCGCTCTGGCGAGCCCCGGCAAGTGCTTCGAATTCGCCAAAATTTCCCGAACTCAAGCTAGAAAGCGGTACTCGAATCATAAAGTTGCTAGTGCCGATGGCTTTCCGAACTTCGCGTGAAGATGGCGGCAGTGGTTTACGAGCTTCTTTCCAACCGCCTGAGCCAGGCCTTCGCTTGGGCAGCGACATTTTTGGGCGCAGTTCCGCCATAGCTGGTCCGGCTTTTGACCGAAGATTCGACCGACAGCACCTTCAGCGCCTCGCTTGTAATTCGGGGCTCGACCTCCTGCATCGCCTTCAGCGGCAATTCGTGCAGCGCAACGCGCCGGCCTGAGGCCAAAGCAACGATTCGCCCGGTGACATGATGGGCATCGCGAAACGGCATCTTCAGCGCACGCACCAGCCAATCGGCAAGATCGGTGGCAGTGGCGTAACCTTCGCTCGCCGCTTCCTTCATGCGCGCTTTATCCGGAATAAGGTCGAGGATCATGCCGGTCATGGCGCGGATCGCGAGCGACAAGGCGGCGAAGGCTTCCATCGCGCCCTGCTTGTCCTCCTGCATGTCCTTCTGATAGGCGAGCGGTAGCCCCTTCATGACGATGAACAGGCCCGTGAGTGCGCCGATGACCCGGCCGGCCTTGGCGCGAGCCAGTTCGGCGGCATCCGGGTTGCGCTTCTGCGGCATGATCGAAGAGCCAGTGGTGAACTTGTCGCTGAGCTGTACGAGGCCAACCAGCGGCGAGGTCCAGATCACGATTTCCTCGGCCAGTCGCGACAGATGCACCGCACAGATCGCGGCGGCCGACAGCGTCTCGAGCACGAAGTCGCGATCCGACACCGCATCCAGCGAATTGGCCATTGGCCGCTCGAAGCCCAGGGCCTTGGCGGTGGCGTGGCGATCGATTGGAAACGAGGTGCCCGCGAGTGCGGCTGCGCCGAGCGGGGATTCGTTCAATCGCTTGCGCGCGTCCGCCAGGCGACCGCGGTCGCGCGCAACCATTTCCACATAGGCCATCAGATGATGGCCGAACGTGACGGGCTGGGCGGTCTGCAGATGGGTGAAGCCTGGCATGACGGTCGCCGCGTGCTCCAGCGCCCGCCCGGCGAGCGCCCGCTGAAGCCCGGCCAGTGCCGCATCGGACGCGTCGATCACATCGCGGACATAGAGGCGAAAGTCTGTGGCCACCTGGTCATTGCGCGAACGCGCCGTGTGGAGCCGCCCGGCGGCAGGGCCGATCAACTCGCTGAGCCGGCTCTCGACATTCATATGGATGTCCTCGAGCGACCGCTTGAAATTGAAGGATCCGCTGCCGATCTCTGACAAAATCGTGTCTAGACCCTTGCGGATATTTTTTGCATCAACGGCTGTAATGATGCCCTGGTCGGCCAGCATGGCGGCATGGGCCTTGGATGCGGCGATATCCTGGGCAAAGAGGTGGCGATCGACCTCGATTGAAACGTTGATTTCCTCCATGATCGCATCGGGACGCTCGCTGAAACGACCACCCCACATCTTGTTGCTCATGGTTGACTGCCCATTGGTTGCCCGTGACTTGTTTTCGCGATCCGCCTGCTGTGATGCGACCGAACCGACAAACGCGAATACGGCCCTGCATAGCCGCATCTGATACTGGATGACAAACGATATGGCTGAACGTCCCCCGCCCCGCCCAGCCAGGCTGCGCCGGCTCTCCCTTCTGATCGCCTCGGTGCTGATCGGGGTCGTGCTGGGCTATGCCGGCATCCGGGCCTTGGCGAACCGGACAGCGGGTGATCCGACCTGCCGGCCTGCGGTGGCGCTGGCCCGACAGATTGCTCCGCTTGCCCAGGGCGAGGTCGCCGCCCTGGCGATGGCCACGACGCCATTGCGCGTGCCGGACCTGGCCTTTGAGGACGCCGATGGAAAAACGAAAAAGCTGTCCGAGTGGCGCGGCCGGACCGTTCTCGTCAATCTCTGGGCCACCTGGTGTGTCCCGTGCCGGCGGGAGATGCCGGCGCTCGATCAGCTGCAAACCAGGCTGGGTGGGCCGGATTTCGAGGTCGTTGCTGTCAACATCGATACCCGCGACCCGGACAAGCCCAAGGACTTCGTGAAGCAGGCCAACCTGGCGCATCTCGGCTATTTCAGCGACGCCGGGGCACGGGTATTCCAGGAGCTGAAGGGGGTGGGGCGCGCCCTGGGAATGCCGACCTCGGTCCTGGTCGATCCTCAGGGCTGCGAAATCGCCACCATTGCCGGCCCCGCGGAATGGGCCAGCGACGATGCCATCAAATTGATTTCCGCCGCACTCAAGCCGGTCGCGGCGAGCCATTAGCCATCAATGTTCGGATCAAATCGCCGCTCAGGCCGTGATGTCGAGCTGGCGGCCGACGCCGGCTTGGAGGTTGGCCTGGGAGCCTCGGCCTGAATTCTGGCCGAGCAGGGTCATCACCGCGTTCCGCTCAGCATCGGCATTCGATTTCATGATGGCGGCGCCAACCTATGTCTGGAAGTTGCTCGCTTGCATGGCAAGAAAGCTGCTGACCACACTCACCGTGTCCATTGGCAGTATCAGTCAGGCCTTAACGAAGACCGAACCCGATGCGGAGCAATTAACCCTGGGCGATGGGGATCAGCGGGTCGGGACGGGCTTCTCGCCGCGATAATCATAGAAGCCGCGCTGCGTCTTGCGGCCGAGCCAGCCGGCCTCGACATATTTCACCAGCAGCGGACAGGGCCGATATTTGGAATCGGCAAGCCCCTCATGGAGCACCTGCATGATCGACAGGCAGGTATCCAGGCCAATGAAATCCGCCAGTTCTAGCGGCCCCATCGGATGATGCGCGCCAAGCTTCATGGCCGCATCGATCGCCTCGACATTGCCGACGCCCTCATAGAGGGTGTAGATCGCCTCGTTGATCATCGGCAGCAGGATACGGTTGACGATGAACGCCGGAAAATCTTCGGAAACGGCGATCTGCTTGCCCAGCCGATTGACGAACTCCTTCGCCGCCTCAAACGTGGCATCGTCGGTGGCAATGCCGCGGATCAGCTCTACCAATTCCATCAGCGGCACCGGATTCATGAAGTGAATGCCGATGAAACGCTCAGGCCTGTCGGTGGATGCCGCAAGGCGGGTGATCGATATTGAGGAGCTGTTGGAGGCGACAATCGCTTCCGGCTTCAGCACAGCGCAAACGTCGTGAAAGATCTTGCGCTTGATCTCTTCCTTTTCGACTGCCGTCTCGATCACCAGGTCGCAATCGGCGAGCGCGTCAAAGGATTCAGCAAATGAAATGCGATCCAGCGCCTTCTTGCGCGCATCATCTGTAATGATCTTGCGGGCGACCTGGCGGGAAAGATTGCCGCTGATCGTGGCCATACCCGACTTCATCCGGTCCGGCGATACGTCATTCAGCAGGATGTCAAAACCGGCGACGGCGGCAACATGCGCGATCCCGCTGCCCATCTGGCCCGAGCCAATCACGCCGACTTTCTTGATCATAAACGCCATCTGTCATCTCGCGAGGGCGGTGGGGCTCATGCGTCCCATCGCCTGTATGACGCCGGTCGGAACGCCTCATTTCCGACCGGTGCCTGGTCTCTCCAGAGGAGAGCAATGTTAGAGTCGCCCCCCCAAAGGTGCAAACCCTTCCGAGTCATTTCGCGAGTTTGGCGATTTCGTCGGTGAGTTCTGGGACGGCCTGGTAGAGGTCGGCAACCAGGCCGTAATCGGCGACCTGGAAGATCGGGGCATCCTCGTCCTTGTTGATGGCGACGATGACCTTGGAGTCCTTCATGCCGGCCAGGTGCTGGATGGCGCCGGAGATGCCGACCGCGATATAGAGTTCCGGGGCCACCACC
>Ga0068855_100012637_pt1 | contig 10190 bp, 6 predicted proteins | sample KBSCornC52_FD_66592 | JGI IMG/M metagenome (GOLD analysis project Ga0068855, IMG submission 66592) | Corn rhizosphere microbial communities from Kellogg Biological Station, Michigan, USA - KBS Corn C5-2 | ecosystem: Host-associated > Plants > Roots > Rhizosphere > Soil ... | reverse complement strand
TACGCGCTCGATCTCGCGTTCGACATCCCGCCCGCCTGGGGCTACCTGCTGTGCGCCGTGGTGGTGCTGCCGCTGGTCACGCACGGCGTCACGGCGATCGGGCGGCTGCAGGTGTGGACGCAGCCGCTGTGGCTGGCGATGCTGGTGCTGCCCTATGTGTTCGTGTTCCGCGCGCATCCGCACGCGCTCGCCGGGCTGTGGGCCTACGCCGGCGAGGACGGCCGCGGCGGCGCGTTCGACGTGCTGAAGTTCGGCGGCGCGATGACGATGGGCATCGCGCTGATGACGCAGATGGGCGAGCAGGCCGACTACCTGCGCTTCATGCCGGCGCGCACCGCCGCCAACCGCCGCCGCTGGTGGCTGGGCGTGGCCATCGGCGGGCCGGGGTGGGTGCTGCCCGGCGTGCTCAAGATGCTGGGCGGCGCGCTGCTGGCCTGGCTCGCCATCGGGCAGGCGGTGCCGCTCGATCGCGCGGTCGACCCCAACCAGATGTACCTGGCCGCCTGGGACACCGTATTCAGCCGCCCCGGCATGGCCGTGGCCGCGACGGCGGCGTTCGTCGTGCTGTCGCAGCTCAAGATCAACGTCACCAACGCCTACGCGGGCTCGCTGGCCTGGTCGAACTTCTTTGCGCGGCTGACGCACAGCCACCCGGGGCGCGTCGTGTGGGTGGCGTTCAACACGGCCATCGCGCTGATGCTGATGGAGCTGGACGTCTTCACGATGCTCGGCAAGGTGCTGGGCCTGTACGCCAACCTCGCGATCTCTTGGCTGATGGCGGTGGTGGCCGACCTCGTCGTCAACAAGCCGCTGGGACTGTCGCCGCGCGGCATCGAGTTCCGGCGCGCCTACCTGTACGACGTCAACCCGGTGGGCGTGGGGGCGATGGGCGCGGCCTCGGTGCTGAGCGTGGCGGCGCACCTGGGCGCGTTCGGCGCGCTCGCGCAGGCGTTCTCGGCGCTGATCGCCCTGGTCACGGCCTTCGTCGCCTCGCCGCTGATCGCGTGGGCGACGAAGGGGCGCTTCTACGTGGCGCGGCGCGACGCCGAGGCCACGGTGCGATGCGTCTGCGCCGGCGAGGCGGGCGGCGCCGCGCCGAAATACCGCGCGCTGCGCTGCACGATCTGCGAGCGCGAGTACGAAGGCCCGGACATGGCGCATTGCCCCGCCTACCAGGGGCCGATCTGTTCGCTGTGCTGCTCGCTCGATGCGCGCTGCGGCGACCTGTGCAAGCCCGACGCGCGCCTGGCCACGCAGGCGCGCGCGGCCGTCCACGCGCTGCTGCCGCGGCGCCTGTGGGCAGCGTTCGACGGCGGGCTCGGCGCGTGGCTGGCGTTGATGACGCCGGTGACGCTGCTGCTGGCCGGCGTCTGCGCCTTGCTGTACCAGCAGGAGCTGCGTGCGCTGGGTGACGCGTCCGCGGTGGCCGCGCCGGCGTTGCGCCAGGCCTGCCTCGGCGCCTTCGCCCTGCTGCTGCTGGCGGGCGGGGTCGTCGGCTGGTGGGCGGTGCTCACCCGCCAGAGCCGGCGCGTGGCGCAGGAGGAGAGCAACCGCCAGACGCAGGCGCTCGGCGAGCAGACGATGCGCCTGGTGCAGGAGATCGCCTCGCACGGACGCACCGACGCCGAGCTGCAGCAGGCCAAGGCCGCCGCCGACGCCGCCAACCAGGCCAAGAGTCGCTACATCTCGACGCTGAGCCACGAGCTGCGCACGCCGCTCAACAGCGTGATCGGCTACGCCCAGCTGCTGGACGACGACCCCGCGCTCCCGGCGCACCGGCGCCAGGCCGTCCGCGTCATCCGGCGCGGAGGCGAGCACCTGCTGTCGCTGATCGAGGGCACGCTGGACCTGGCGCGCATCGAGAGCGGCAAGGTGTCGCTCGCCACGACGGCGGTGGCCTTCCGCGACGCGATGGAGCAGCTGGCCGACCTGTTCGAGCTGCAGGCCGCCGCCAAGGGCTTGCGTTTCGTGCGCGATTTCGACGCCGCGCTGCCGCAATGGGTGCGCGCCGACGAGCGCCGGCTGCGCCAGATCCTGATCAACGTCGTGGGCAACGCGGTGAAGTTCACCGCGCGCGGCGAGGTCACGCTGCGCATCCGCCATGCGCGCGAGATGGGCTGCTTCGAGATCGAGGACACCGGCGCGGGGATTGCACCCGAGGATCTGGAGCGCGTGTTCGAGCCGTTCGCGCGCGGCAGCCTGCCCGCCGGCGCCGTCGATGGCGGCACCGGCCTGGGATTGACCATCGCCAAGATGCTCACCGACCTGATGGGCGGCGAGATGACGGTGCGCAGCACCCCCGGCGTCGGCACGTGCTTTCGCATCGTGCTGTTCCTCGCGGAGCAGCGCGCCGGGGCGCCCGCGGCGGCCCGGGCGCGCCGCTCGGGCTACGCCGGCGCGCACCGCCGCGTGCTGGTCGTCGACAACGAGGACGTGGACCGCGACCTGATCCGCCAGTTGCTCGAGCCGCTCGGTTTCGCGGTGCTGCAGGCGGCCTCGGGCGAGGAGGCGCTGCGGCTGCTGCGCGGCCTGCCGGAAGGTGCGGCGCCCGACGCGATCCTGATGGACCTGGCGATGCCCGGCATCGACGGCTGGGAGACGATTCGCCAGCTGCGCGCGCAGGGGCTGTCCGCCGCGCCGGTGGCCATCGTGTCGGCCAACGCGTTCGACCGCCGGTTGGACAACGACCTGGACATCGGCGCCGACGACTACGTGCTCAAGCCGGTGCGCGGCGACGAACTGCTCGATTGGCTGGGACGCGCGCTGGCGCTCGAGTGGCGCAGCGCGGCGCCGGCGCCCGCGCCGGTGCCCGAGCCGGCGCCCGCGGTCGCGGCGGCCTTGCCCGCGCTCGCGTCGCTGCGCGCGCTCGCCGAGCAGGTGCGCGTGGGCTATCCGCGCGGCATCCATCGCTGGCTCGACCACATCGACGCCACCGAGCCCGCCTGCGCGGATTTCACGCGCGGCCTGCGCGCCCTGGCCGGTCGCTTCCAGCTGGACGCGATGGCCGCCGACCTCGCGCAGGCGCTGCGCGCGCGGGAGCTGCCCCATGGCTGAGTGGCACGACCCCTGCGCGGGCCTGGACGCCGCGGCGACGGGCGCGGGCCGCGTCCTGATCGTCGACGACGTGCCCGACAACCTGGCGGTGCTGCACGACGCGCTCGACGAGTCCGGCTACACCGTGCTGGTGGCCACCGACGGCGCGAGCGCGATCGCGCGCGCGGCGCAGGCGTTGCCCGACATCGTGCTGCTGGACGCGATGATGCCCGGCATGGACGGCTTCGAGGTGGCGCGCCGTCTGAAGGCCGGCGCGGCGACGGCGACGATCCCGATCGTGTTCATGACGGCGCTGACCGACACCGAGCACGTGCTCGCGGCGTTCGCGGCGGGCGGCGTCGACTACGTCTCCAAGCCGGTGCGCCCGCGCGAGGTGGTCGCGCGCATCGGCGCGCACCTGCAGAGCGCGCGCCACGCCCACCAGGCCCGCAACGCGCTCGACGCCTTCGGCCACGCGTCGATCGCGTTGCGGCCCGCCGACGGCCGCGTGCTGTGGCAGACGCCGCTGGCGCGCGACCTGATGAAGCGCCACTTCGGGGCCGGCGCCGCCGCAGCGCCGATTCCCGCGGCCGCGGCCGCCGTCGGCGCACCCCTGCATGCGCCCGCGGGCCTGTGCGACTGGGTGCGCGCGCGCGTCACGCGCGCGGGCGCGGGCGCGGACGAGGTCCCGCAGACCTGGACCTGCGTGACCGGCACGCACCGCCTGCACTGCAGCCTGCACCCCGCCAGCGCGGAGGACGAGTGGCTGCTGGTGCTCACCGAGAGCAGCAACGGGGCGGCCATCGAGGCCCTGTCGCTGCGGTTCCGGCTGACGGCGCGCGAGGCGGAGGTGCTGTACTGGGTCGCGCAGGGCAAGACCAACCGCGACATCGGCGACATCCTCGGCACGCGCCCCAAGACGATCACCAAGCACCTGGAGCACGTGTTCGAGAAGCTGGGCGTGGAGACGCGCACGGCCGCGGCTTCCCGCGTTCTCGGGACGTTGCCGGCGTTGATGCGACGGTAGGCAAGGCGCCCGCGGGCTCGAGGCCTTGCAACGCCGGCCAACGGCGGTCTGGCCCGCCCTGCCGGCACCCCGCGTTCTTGGGGCTCCGCCGCGTCCCTCGCGTGCCCACAATGAACGACGCGGCCCCATCGCGGGGCGCCATCGCCTCACCTCACGCCCCGGGAGAGTCCGCATGAACAGCTTGAATCCGTTCCAGGCGTTCGCCAACGCCATCCCCGCGTTCTCGCAGCCGATCCTGCCGGGCTGGACGCTCAACATCGACAGCAACAACTCGTCGTCGCCGCGCACCGAGGGCCTGGTCGTCTCGAAGTTCAGCTACGGCCGCCAGCTCGGGCAGATCAACGACGCGCTGGCGGCGATCATCGCCACGCTGCCCGCGGCCACCCAGGCGCTGCCGCAGGTCAGGCGCTTCATCGACCTGAAGGCGCGCATCGACGTGCTCAAGGGCGACAACCTGGACGACCGCGTCGCGGCCGTGGCGGCGGATCTCGCGGCGCTGAAGCGCTCGAAGGACAAGCGCGCCTTCGACAAGGCGTGCGCCCCGTTGCGCGAAGTGCTGCAGGAAGGCAGGGCGGCCGGGCGGCTCGGCGGATAGGGTGGGTCAGCTGCCCTACGCGCTCCGGCTGGCCTGGAAATCGAGGAAGCGGATGGCCGACTCGCGCACCGCGGGGTCGGCCCGCGGGTGCGAGGCCACGGTGGTGAGGCGGCGTAGCCAGGCGTTGCGGTCGGCACGCGCCAGCCGCGAATTGAGCAGGCGGTTGGCCATCCAGGCGCCCAGCTCCGTCGGCTGGCGTTCCAGCGACGCGGCGAGCTGGTCGGCATACCCGGGCTGGCACTCGAGCGCGGCCACCAGCGGACCGGGCGTGCCGAAATCGATCTGCGGATGCCGCTCCATCAGCGCGAGCAGTGCCGGCGCCACCCGCTCGCAGCCAGGCAGCGCCGAGAAGCCTTCGAGCAGCTCGCTCAGCCGATGGACGTTGTCCGCGCCATCGCCGGTGGGCGCGAAGGCCTGCAGCTCGCGGAGGAGGTCGTCGACGGATCGGGTCATGGGTCGGGAAGGCCGGTATCGGAGGACCGAGCGTAGCCATTTGCGCGCCGCGCGCACCCGGGGTGCGACATACCAACTCCGCCCGAGTGGGTAGCGCCGGCCCGTGACGCGCGGGGGCGCTTTCTGCTACGCGAACGCGCCGCAGGTACGGCATGTGTCGTATATCGCCGCACGGTCGCGCTGCCTATTCTCCAGTCATCGTCCCCCGGTTGCTGGGGATGTCTTGAAGGAGCCCCACGAGCATGACCACCTCCCGCCGCAGCTTCGGCCTGACCCTCGGTGCGCTGGCCGCACTCGCCTCCCTGGCCGGCATGACGCCGGCGTTCGCCGCCGACACCATCAAGGTCGGCATCCTGCACTCGCTGTCCGGCACGATGGCGATCTCCGAGACGGTGCTCAAGGACACCGCGCTGATGACGATCGCCGAGATCAACGCCAAGGGCGGCGTCCTGGGCAAGCAGCTCGAGCCGGTGGTGGTCGACCCGGCGTCCAACTGGCCGCTGTTCGCCGAGAAGGCGCGCCAACTGGTCACGCAGGACAAGGTGGCGGTGGTGTTCGGTTGCTGGACGAGCGTGTCGCGCAAGTCGGTGCTGCCGGTGTTCGAGGAGACGAACAGCCTGCTGTTCTACCCGGTGCAGTACGAAGGCGAGGAGCTGAGCAAGAACGTGTTCTACACCGGGGCGGCGCCGAACCAGCAGGCCATTCCCGCGGTCGAATACCTGATGTCCAAGGACGGCGGCTCGGCCAGGCGCTTCGTGCTGCTGGGCACCGACTACGTCTACCCGCGCACGACCAACAAGATCCTGCGCGCCTTCCTGCACGCCAAGGGCGTGAAGGACGAGGACATCATGGAGGAGTACACGCCCTTCGGCCACGCCGATTACCAGTCCATCATCGCCAAGATCAAGAAGTTCTCGAGCGAGGGCAAGAAGACGGCCGTGGTGTCCACCATCAACGGCGACTCCAACGTGCCGTTCTACAAGGAACTTGGCAACCAGGGCCTCAAGGCGACGGACGTGCCGGTGGTGGCGTTCTCGGTCGGCGAAGAGGAGCTGCGCGGCATCGACACCAAGCCGCTGGTGGGCCACCTGGCCGCGTGGAACTACTTCATGTCGATCAAGAACCCGACCAACACGGCGTTCATCAAGGAATGGTCGGACTACGCCAAGAAGGCCAACCTCGCGAGCAAGGACAAGCCGCTGACCAACGACCCGATGGAGGCCACCTACATCGGCATCCACATGTGGGCGCAGGCGGTGGAGAAGGCCAAGTCCACCGACACCGACAAGGTGATCGCCGCGATGGCGGGGCAGACCTTCAAGGCGCCGGGCGGCTTCGTCTCGACGATGGATCCGAAGAACCACCACCTGCACAAGCCCGTGTTCATCGGCGAGATCAAGCCGGATGGCCAGTTCAATGTCGTGTGGAAGACGCCGGGGCCGATCAAGGCGCAGCCGTGGTCGCCTTACATCCCGGAAGACAAGGGCAAGAAGGATGAGCCGGAAAAAAAGTGAGCCCCACGGTCGCTAGCGCTCCCTGCCCCCGAGGGGCCAGCCGCGAGCGGCCCGGCGGAGCCGAAACATGACGGCCCCACGGTCGCTGGCGCTCCCTGCCCCGAGGGGCCAGCCGCGAGCGGCCCGACGGAGCCGGTTCCGCCGCTCCCTCGAACTTCTCTTGGAGCGAGTGAGCGGCAGTGCCGGATCCGTCCGGCGCTTCGCGCTTCGTTGAATTGATCGGTCCTCATGCGAATCACTCTGTCCTCGATGCGATGTTGTCTTGTTCTACTGTTCGCGATCGCGTGCGTGCCCGCGTGGGCGCTCGATGCGGCGCAGGCGCGTGCGATCGCCGTCGGGGACAACGACGCGCGCATCGCGGCGCTGCAGGAGGCGGTTGCGCGGGGCGACGCGGGGGTCGCGAGTTTTGCGCAGGCGCTCTTGGACGATGCGGTGAAGACGACCGCGGGCGGTGTCTTCATCGTGCGGGATGACAAGGCGGTCGATGCGGTCACGGGCCAGCCGGTGAAGCTGCCCGAGGACGCGGAGGACGTCAGCAACAACAACCGCATGCGCGGCGCGCTCGAGGCGGCGCTCAGCGGGCTGCGCCTGCTCTCGCCCGACCTGGCGACGCGACGTGCCGCCATCGGCGACCTCGCCAAGGCCGATGTCGACGCCGCGATGCTGCCGCTGGTGGACAAGGCGCTCGCCAAGGAGTCGGACCCGACGCTGAAGTCGCAGCTCGGACGACTGAAGGCCGCGGTCCAGATCGCGTCGCCCGATCGCGCGCAGCGCCTGCAGGCCATCCAGGCGCTGTCGCACAGCGGCGAGCCGGCCGTGCGCGCGCTGCTCCAGGCGCGCCTCGCGCCCGACGCCGAAACCGATCCCGAACTGCGCGCGGCACTCACCCGGGCCGTGGCGCAGGTCGACGGACGGCTGGCCTGGGGCGAGCGCCTGGGCGTGCTGTTCACCGGCGCCAGCCTCGGCTCGATCCTGCTGCTGGTCGCGCTCGGGTTGGCGATCACCTATGGCCTGATGGGCGTGATCAACATGGCGCACGGCGAGCTGATGATGATCGGCGCGTACACGACCTGGGGCGTGCAGACCCTGTTCCGCCACTACGCGCCCGGCTGGTTCGACGCCTATGTGCTGCTGGCGATTCCCGCGTCCTTCCTCGTGTCGGCGGCGGTCGGGGCGATCCTGGAGCGCGGCGTGATCCGCTTCCTCTACGGCCGGCCGCTGGAGACGCTGCTGGCGACCTGGGGCATCAGCCTCGTGCTGATGCAGGCCGTGCGCTCGCTGTTCGGCGCGCAGAACGTGGAGGTGGAGAACCCGTCGTGGATGTCGGGCGGCGTGGCCGTCGCGAGCAACCTCGTGCTGCCGTGGAACCGCCTGGCCATCATCGCGTTCGCGGCGATGGTGCTGCTGGCCACCTGGCTGCTGATCAACCGCACGCGGCTGGGCCTGTTCGTGCGGGGGGTCACGCAGAACCGCCGCATGGCCTCGTGCACGGGCATCGACACGGTGCGCGTGGACACGCTCGCCTTCGCGCTGGGCGCCGGCATCGCCGGCATGGCCGGCTGCGCGCTGAGCCAGGTAGGCAATGTCGGCCCCGATCTGGGCCAGAGCTACATCGTCGACTCGTTCATGGTGGTGGTGCTGGGCGGGGTCGGCCAGATCGCCGGCACCGTGCTGGCCGCACTCGGCCTGGGCCTGATGAACAAGGTGCTCGAGGGCGTGGCCGGCGCCGTCCTCGCCAAGATCTTCGTGCTGGTGTTCATCGTGGTGTTCATCCAGAAGCGGCCGCAGGGCCTGTTCGCCCTCAAGGGACGGAGCGCCGAGTCGTGAGTCCGGACAATGCCGTGCGGCTCCTGCCCGAATCGCGCCGCGGCCTGCTGCTGGGCGTGCGCGGCTGGAGCGTGGTCGTCGGCGCCGTGGCGCTCATCGCCGTCGTCGTGCCGCTGCTGAACCTGGCGCTGCCCGCGGGCAGCCCGCTGCATCTGGGCGACTGGGGCGTCGCCCTGGTGGCCAAGATCATGTGCTACGCGATGTGCGCGCTCGCGATGGACCTGGTCTGGGGCTACACCGGCATCCTGTCGCTGGGCCACGGCCTGTACTTCGCGCTGGGCGGCTACGCGATGGGCATGTACCTGATGCGCCAGATCGGCCACGACGGCAACTACCGCAGCGACCTGCCGGACTTCATGGTGTTCCTCGACTGGAAGGCGCTGCCGTGGACCTGGGGTGGCAGCGCGTCCTTCGTGTTCCAGATGTTCCTGGTGCTGGCCGTCCCGGGCGGGCTCGCCGCCGTGTTCGGCTGGTTCGCCTTCCGTTCGCGCATCAAGGGCGTGTATTTCTCGATCATCACGCAGGCGCTGACGTATGCCGGCATGCTGCTGTTCTTCCGCAACGAGACGGGCTTCGGCGGCAACAACGGCTTCACGGACTTCAAGCGCATCCTGGGCGCGCCCATCGCCGCGCCGTCCACGCGCATGCTGCTGTTCGTCATCACCGGGCTGACGCTGGTCGGCTTCTACCTGCTGGCGCGCGCCGTCGTGAACAGCAAGTTCGGACGCGTGCTGCAGGCCATCCGCGACGCCGAGACGCGGGTGATGTTCACCGGGTACGACCCGCTCAGGTACAAGCTGTCGATCTGGGTGCTGTCGGCCGTGATGTGCGGCATCGCCGGCGCGCTGTACGTGCCGCAGGTGGGCATCATCAACCCGAGCGAGATGTCGCCGGCGGCATCCATCGAGATGGCGATCTGGGCCGCGGTCGGCGGGCGCGGCACGCTCGTGGGCCCGATCGTCGGCGCCTTCTTCGTCAACGGCGCCAAGAGCTGGTTCACGCAGGCCTTCCCCGAGTTCTGGCTGTACTTCCTCGGCGCGCTGTTCATCGCGGTGACGCTGTTCCTGCCGCGCGGCATCATGGGCCTGGCGGATCGATTGAAGAACCGGGACGCGGGGGGGCGCGAATGACCCCGGACCTGCAGGACGCGGGCGCCGCGCTGCTCGAGCGGCACCGCCTCGCGGCGCCGGCGACGCCGGCCGGGGGCGCCAGCTTCGGCCGCCTGGTGCATGCGCTGCAGCCCGACTTCGCGCACGGCGTCGCGCTGTACCTGGACGAGATCAGCGTCAGCTTCGACGGCTTCAAGGCGCTGAACGCGCTGTCGCTGGCGATCGACGTGGGCGAGCTGCGCTGCATCATCGGCCCCAACGGCGCGGGCAAGACGACGATGATGGACGTCATCACCGGCAAGACCCGGCCCGACGCCGGCCGCTGCTTCTTCGGCTCGACGATCGACCTGCTGCGCATGCGCGAGAACGAGATCGCCTCGGCCGGGATCGGCCGCAAGTTCCAGAAGCCGACCGTGTTCGAGCACCTCTCGGTGTTCGAGAACCTCGAGCTCGCGCTCAAGGCCGACCGCGGCGTGCGCGCCTCGCTGTTCTTCCGCCTCTCCGGCGCCCAGCTCGACAAGATCGGCGAGATGCTGGTGCTGATCCACCTCAAGGACCACGCCCAGCGCACCGCCGGCATGCTCTCGCACGGCCAGAAGCAGTGGCTGGAGATCGGCATGCTGCTGATGCAG
>Ga0068855_100012636_pt1 | contig 10191 bp, 13 predicted proteins | sample KBSCornC52_FD_66592 | JGI IMG/M metagenome (GOLD analysis project Ga0068855, IMG submission 66592) | Corn rhizosphere microbial communities from Kellogg Biological Station, Michigan, USA - KBS Corn C5-2 | ecosystem: Host-associated > Plants > Roots > Rhizosphere > Soil ... | reverse complement strand
TTGCGCGCCTCGATCGTCTTCTGGTCCGCCTTCGCGTCGGCCTGGGCCGCGACGTAGCGGGCCTTGGCCTGTTCCTTGCACACGTCCCTGTCGTTGCCCGTCAGCCCGGCACAGCGGGCCTTGTCGAGGTCGTAGTTACTGGACGCGATGCGCATCCGGGCCCGGGTATAGGCCTTCAGCGTGTCCTCGTATTTGGCACGTGCTTCTTCGTCGGCGCGCACGCGTGCGGCCTTTGCTTCGAGCACGCAGACGTCTTTCGGATTGCCCGTGATGGCATCGCAGCGGGCACGCGCATTCTTGTACTCGGCGGCTGCGGCGTCGCGTGCCTGCTGGTAGGCCAGCTTCGCTTCGGGCGTCGCCGCGCGGACATGACCGGCGGCCCACAACAGGGCCGCGCCCAACAACAGGATCAGGTGTGATGTGCGCATTCTTGTTCTCCTTGTTGCCACTGGATTCGATGTTGCTGTTGTCGTTGTACTCTGCTGTAACGACGATTTCTGTTCGCTGACGAACACAGAAAAACACATGACGAAAAAGCATCGTTTTATGGCAGACAGTAGGGTGCGTCAGCGCACAGACCCGATACGGATGACTGCGTAATCTTGTCCTACATTTTTGCCAGGAGAACAAGTCATGAAAGCTACTCGTACCCTTGCCGCCCTCGTCGCGGCCAGTGCGCTCCTCGGTGGCTGCGCCAGCAACTCGTCCCAGCCCTACTACGCCAACGATGGCTACCGCAGCGGCTATGACAACACGGCGTCGACCGGCTACGGCACGATCGAGTCGATCCAGGTGACCAGCGGCGAAGGCCGCACGAGCGGTGCCGGCGCGGTCGTCGGCGGCCTCGTCGGTGCGCTGGCCGGCAACCAGGTCGGCAGCGGCGGCGGCCGTACCGCGGCAACCGTGGCCGGCGGCGTGGCCGGCGCGGCGATCGGCAACAGCGTGGAGGCGAACCGTAACGCCGGCGCCCAGCAGCAGTACGCGGTCAATGTGCGCCTCGACAATGGCGAATACCGGACGATCGTGCAGGACAATGTGTACGACTTGCGCGTGGGTAACCGCGTGCGCATCGTCGACGGCCGCGTCTATCGCTATTGACCGGCAGCGGGGCATGCGCGGCATCGTTCGCCGCGCCCTGCCCCTGCTGGCGCTGTGATTTGCAGCCGGCGCATGCCGGCTTTTTTGCGTGGATGGTAAACGTGGCGCACAAAAAAAGACGGCGTCCAATCGTAGATTGCGACGCCGCTCAAGCCCCACCATATTCGTGAACGGCGCGATCCGGCGTGCGGACCGCGCCTGATAACAATCGTTTAGTGCCTGCGTGCACTGTTTGCTGCGCCGGCTTGCGCCAACGCCGCCGCCAAGTCCCGTTAAACCCTAGTATGCCACTTGCTCCGCGCGTTTGCGCTGCAAATACCAACCGAGCGCGCCCAAAATGACGGCGGCACCCAGTGCCGGCTTGCCGAGCCGGCGCTTGCGGATAAAGCCCAGCACGGTCAGGGCATATGGCGCCAGCACCGATACGCTGGTGCCGGTCGGCTTGAGCAACGCGTCGGCACGGGTGCGCAATACCCAGGTCGCGTGGTCGAGCACCGAGTGGAACATCACTTCGGGCTTGGCCGCGTGCTTGATCTGGGCACGGGCATGGACGACGCCAGTGCGGTAGAACTCGGCGTCGCGCAACAGGGCCCGCTTGCGTTCTTCATGGGAGCCATGCGTGTGATGGCCGATCATCTTGTCCATAGCGTGTTCTCCTTCGATTACATGAGCATGTCACGGTCGTTGCGCAATTCCTTCATGGTTTCGGGGAACGCCAGCTTGCCCTGTTTGAGCAGCGAGAGCCCCTTCATCACGAGGATCAGCGTGAGGACGGCGAACACGACAAACATGACGAGCAGGATCTTCCAGCCCATTTCTTCCCACGCCAGCGCCACGATCGTGGCGGTGCCGTAGGCCAGGGCGAACCATGTGGCCAGCGCCGCCAGCGCGAAGATGGCGACGAGTTCGATCACGTGGTTGCGCACTTCCGTCAGTTCGAGCGCGGCGAGTTCCACGCGCGATACGACGAGCCCGAACAGGTTCTTTGCCAGGCCCGTGATCCCACCCATGAGGCCGGGGCTATGCACGACGGTTTCGTTGGTATCCATGGCTGCCCCCGCGCGGATTTATTTGCGGCCCAGAATGACACCCAGCAGCAGGCCGACACCGGCTGCCACGGCCACCGTGCGCCATGGGTTGTCCTTGACGTAGACATCGGCCGTGCGTGCCAGTTCCTTACCCCTGACCAGGGCTTGATCCTGGTACTTGCCGGCCTTGCCCAGCGCCTGGTCCAGCAGTTCCATGCCGCGCTCGCGCAGCTCGTCGGCCTTGTTGCCGGTGAGAGCGGCGGCGGCGCTCAGCAGCGACTGGGCATCGCGGACGAGCGCTTTCATGTCGTTGCCGGTGTCGCGGGCGGAACCGTTGACGGACGATGCGCTGCCGTTGGCGCGGCTGATGGTGTCTAGCATGATGTGCTCCTTGTCTTTGTAGTGGTAGTGGGTGAAACGTTCAGGCCAGCAGGTCGCGCATGTCGTCGGCGTGCTCTTCCTCGGTGGCCAGGATCTCGATCAGCATGTTCTTGGTGGTCGGATCCTTGTCGCCGATGGCCTGGATCATCTGGCGGTAGGATTCGATCGCCACGCGCTCGGCGATCAGGTCGGCGCGGATCATCGCCTGCACGTCGTCCGAATCGTCGTACTCGGCATGGCTGCGCTGGGTCAGCGTGGCCGGGTTGAAGTTCGGCGAACCGTTCAGTTGCACGATGCGCTCGGCGATGCGGTCGGCGTGGTCCTGCTCCTGTTGCGCATGCTCGAGGAACTCGGCCTTGATGTGACCCGTGTTCGGGCCACTGACCGTGAAATAGTGGCGCTTGTAGCGCAGCACGCACAGCAGTTCCGTTGCCAGTGCCGCGTTGAGCATGGCGACGACGGCTTCGCGGTCGGCCGCGTAGCCTTCGGTCACGGCGCCGTCCTCGAGGTTCGCCGCCGCGCGGCGGATCTCCGCGATGTCGAAGCCGTGCGCCAGGTTGGATGCGTTCTGTTCCATGAATCTATCCTCTTCCAGTGTGGTTCAATTTATCAGCGCTGCGCCGCGCGTGGCGGGATCGTCGCGCCCGCGTTCGACAGCACGATCTCCACGCGGCGGTTCAGCTGGCGGTTCGAGGCCGTGTCGTTCGACGCGACCGGGAACGCTTCGCCATAACCGCGCATGCCGATGCGCTCGCGCGGCACGCCGAGGCTCGCCAGGGCCTGCGCCACGGATGCGGCGCGGCGCTCGGACAGGTCCTTGTTGTGGGCCGCGGTGCCCGTGCTGTCGGTAAATCCTTCGACCATGACCGTGCGGTCGGGGTTCTGCATCATGACCTCGGCCAGCTTGCGCACGGTCGCCATGCCGTTCGCGTTCAGCTCCGCGCGGTCGGTGGCGAACAGCACGTCGCCGATCGTGACGACCATGCCGCGTTCCGTCTTCTGCGCATGCAGCTCGACGAGCAGCGCTTCGAGGCGCGTTGCGCGCTCGGCCTGCTGGGCGGCCTGCTGCTGGGCGGCGGCGGCCTGGGCCTGGGCATCCTGGGCCTGCTGTTGCGCTGCGGCGGCCTGTGCCTGGGCGGTTGCCGCATCGCGCTTGGCGCGGTCGGCCTCGGCGGTGCGGGCTTCGAGCTGGACACGGTCGCGTTCGCGGGACGCATTGGCGACCTCGGCCTCGGCGGACTTCGTCTTTGCCACTTCCTGGGCCGTGGCGATGCGCTGCTTGGCGACATAGGCCAGCCGGTCGATCGTGTCGAGGCTCTCGCGCTTGGCGGCGGCCTGGTTGGCGCGGTCGAGCGCGTCGCTGGCCTGTTTGAATTCCATCGGGGCGTACGTCGCGACCTGAGGATTGTTGTTGGCCGCCACGAAGTCGGCCCGCGCTTCATCCAGCGTAGGGGTCGTGGTCGGCACAGTGCTGCACGCTGCCAGCGCGACGGTGCCGGCAAATACGATAGCCTTCAGGAAGTTCATTTTCATGATGATCCTTTCTGCGTGTGGGATGAGGCGAGGCGGCGCCCGCCTGACGCTTATTGTTGCTGCGGCTGGTCGGAATTGGCGCGGTCGACTTCCTGGCGCAGCACGCGCAGGTCTTCGTTGAGGGCGTCGGCGGCGGCCGTCGCCTTGGCCGAATTGGCCTTGCTCTGCGCCAGCCTGGCGTCGGCCTGGGCCTGGATCGCCAGTTCGCGCGCCGTCTTGTAATCCTTGGCCGCGAGCGCCTGGTTGGCGCGCATCATCTTGTCGCGCGCCGCGGTGATCTCGGCGGGCGCCAGCTCGGGCGCGCCGGCCGACACGGCATTCTCGACGGCGTTATGCGAAACCGCGACGGCAGCCGTGGCCGGGGTCTTTTCGGGGCTGGCGCATGCGGCCAGCGAAAGCACCGCGGCAGCTGCGCCGACCCGCAACAGCAGGTTCATCGATTTCGTATCCATCCTGCGACTCCTGTGGTTGGGTGTGTTGGTAACGTTATAAGCCTTTCACCCGACGAGATCGGTTCGCTGGCGCACATAGACACCGCCCCGCAGGCTCTGCGGCCGGACCATGGTGCGGCACCGCACATTGACGGGCTGCCCTTTACGTTAATCTGCGTTCAACCCATCCCATCGGAAGATCGGAAGATCAAAAGGAAGGCCATGACAGCCCAACAGCCCACGCAGGGTGCGCACATGGCGCGCCCGGTCAAGATCACGCTCGGCATCGCCGGCGTCCTGGTGGCGATCCCCGTCATCGCCATCATCATCCTGCTCACGTTCGACTGGAACCGTGTCAAGCCCTGGCTCAACGACAAGGTCAGCGATGCCATCGACCGCCCGTTCGCCATCCGCGGCAATCTCGCCGTGCATTGGGAACAGCCGTCGAAGAGCATCCCGAAAGGCCAGCGCACGTGGCGCGACTACATCCCGTGGCCACACCTGTACGCGGACGACGTCCACGTCGGCAATCCGGCCGGCCTGCCGCAGCGCGACATGGCAAGCGTGCGCCAGTTCTCGTTCTCGCTCGATCCGTTCGCCCTGCTGGGCCACCGCATCCACGTGCCCGTGCTGCGCTTCGACGGACCGCAGGCCGAGCTGCTGCGCACGGACGAGACGCACTACAACTGGGTCTACAAGCACGAGGAAAAGAAATCGAAGTGGACCCTCGACCTCGAACGCGTCGTGCTGAACAAGGGCACGGTGCACGTGATCGACGCCGTCACCAAGGCCGACGTAACGGCCGACATCGAGACGATCGCGAACGACCCGACCTATGGCATCGCGTTCAAGCTGCGCGGCGAGTACAACGGCGCGCCGGTGGGCGGCGGCGGCAGGACCGGTTCCGTGCTGTCGCTGCGCGACCAGGACGAGCCGTTCCCCGTCCAGGTCGACGTCCATTCGGCCAATACCCGCGTCGCCGCCGAAGGGACGGTCACGCGCCCCGCCCATCTTGCGGGCATCGACCTGAAGCTGACGCTGGCCGCACCGTCGATGGCGCGCCTGTATCCGTTCACGGGCGTGCTGCTGCCCGAGACGCCCGCATTCTCGACCGACGGTCACCTGACGGGCGAGCTGGGCCAGAACAAGAGCCGCTGGGTCTACGACAAGTTCAAGGGCAAGGTGGGCCAGTCCGACATCGCCGGCCACCTCGAATTCGCGACAGGCAAGCCGCGCAACAAGCTGACCGGCAACATCGTGTCGCACCAGCTGCGCTTCGTCGACCTCGGCCCGCTGATCGGCGCTGACTCCAACGCCAGCAAGCGCGCGCGCGGCGTCGACGCGGTGCAGCCGGAAGGCAAGGCGCTCCCCGTCGAGAAATTCCATACGGAGCGCTGGAAGGTGCTGGACGCAGACGTGCGCTTCACGGCCGACCGCATCGTCAAGGACAAGGACCTGCCGATCAGCAAGCTGCAAAGCCATGTCGTGATGAACGACGGCGTGCTGACCCTGCAGCCACTCGACTTCGTGCTGGCCAGCGGCAACGTCAACTCGAACATCAAGCTGGACGGGAGCAATGCCAAACAGCCGATCAAGGCGACGGCCGACGTCAAGGCGCGCGACATCCACATCAAGGAATTGTTCCCGCAGATCGAAAAGATGCAGGCGACGGTCGGCTCGATCTATGGCGAGGCCAAGCTGACCGCGACGGGCGATTCCGTCGGCGCCATGCTGGCCGACGCCAATGGCCAAGTCAAAGGCCTCATCAGCCAGGGCGTCGTCAGCAAGCTGCTGCTGGAAGAAGCGGGCCTGAACGTCGGCAACGTCATCATCACGAAGCTGTTCGGCGACAAGGAGGTCAAGCTGAACTGCCTCGCTGCCGACCTCGGCGTGACGGATGGCGTGGCCCGCACGCGCACGTTCGTGCTCGACACGGAAGACGCCATCGTCGACATCAATGGCTGGGTGAACATGTCAACGGAGCAGTTGGACCTGCGCATCAAACCGGAGACGAAGGCCCTGCGCATCTTCACGTTGCGCACGCCGTTCTTCGTGCGCGGCACGTTCAAGCATCCCGACCTGTCGCTCGACAAGAAGGTGCTGGCGTTGAAGGGTGGCGCTGCGGCCGCGCTGGCCGTCATCGCGGCCCCGGCCGCGGCCCTGCTGCCGCTGATCAACACAGGACCAGGCAAGGACAGCCCGTGCAATGCGCTGCTCGCACGCGCGGGCGCGAAGCCGGTCGCGCCGCCGCCGGGGCAAAGCGCCAAGCGTTGATCCGTATGGATGACAACGACGCGCAACACCCTGAAGACGTGCACGACAGTGTGTTATTTGTCGTACAGACCATTATGCGGTGGACATCGTATTCTGGAACCATGGTAAGGCCGGCGGCGTTCTCGAACACCAGGCCGGCATCGCGAGGAAAGCAGGACGGTGAATGGAACGATTCGGTAACGGCAAGGTTCGGGCAGCGGCATCGGTGATGACACTGCTGGCGGGACTGGCGCTGTGCGGGATTGCGGGCTGCGCGACGGAGAAACCGGCGGCGGCCATCCGGCAGACCGACGACGCCGCCATCACGGCCGGCGTGCAGGCAGCCCTCCTCGGCGATGCCAGCCTGAAGGCGAGCGAGATCGCCGTCGACACGGACCAGGGTGTCGTCCGGCTGAGCGGATTCGTCGGCTCGGCGGACGATGTCGCGGCAGCGGCAGCGGCCGCACGCACCGTCGAGGGCGTCAGGTCGGTCAGGAACGAGCTGCGCCTGAAGTGATCGTTGGAACCGTGAAGAAGCGTAAGCAACCCACCGAAAAGGAGAGCATCATGAAAACCATCAAACACATCATCGTGACCGCATCGCTGGCAACCATGGCCCTGGGCATCACCGGCTGCGCCGGCATGTCGAAGCAGGACAGGAATACGGCGATCGGCGCCGGCGCCGGCGCCGTGCTGGGCGGCGCACTGACGGGCGGCAGCGCCGTCGGCACCGTGGGTGGCGCAGCCGTGGGCGGCGTGATCGGCAACCAGGTCAAGACGACGCACTGATCGCGCTTGACCTGCGCGCAAACGAAGACGCCCGCATGCCGGGGCGTTTTTTCGTCCTGCCCACCCTCAAACGAACACGGGTGTACTCACGCCCGCCCCCGCTTCCCGCACGATCTCGTAGCAGGCACACGCCGCCGCCGCAAGACCTGCCGGATCGAGGATCTCGATATTGCCGCGGCTGTAGTTGATCAGGCCCTGCTGCTGCAGCGCGCTGGCGGCCTTGGTGACGCCCACGCGGCGCACGCCGAGCGCATGGGCGAGGAATTCGTGGGTCAGGTGGAACCGGTCGGATTGCAGGCGGTCGCGCGTGACGAGCAGCGAACGGGCCAGCCGCGCCTCGAGCACGTGGTAGCGGCTGCACACGGCGATCTGGATGGCCTGGGCCAGCAATGAATCGGTATAGCGGAACAGCACGCGCTGCAGCGCCGGATTGTGGGCGAACTCGGCGCGCAGGCGGCCGGCCTCGATGCGGCTGGCGCTACCTGCCCGCTGCACGACGGCGCGCACCTGCGTCGTATCGTGGCCGAGGGCGACGGTGGCCCCCAGCATGCCTTCGCGTCCCACGAGGCCCACCTCGAGCGTCATGCGGCCCTCGGCGACGGCCATCAGCGAGATCAGGCAGTCATGCGGAAAGTAGACGTGGCGGATCGGGTCGCCCGGCTCGCACAACACGGCGCCGATGTGCACCTTGACCTGGTCGAGTGCCGGCAGTATCCGTGCCAGCTCGTGCGGCGGCAGCGCGGCCAGCAACAGGTTGGCGTTGTGCTCGGCGACCACTGGCAAAGCGGCTGAAGTCATCGGACCCTCGCGGTTGACGTTGGGCACCCGGGGTATTTACACCATCCGGAAACATTTGCAAACAACTTTCAGTCAGCCTACCGGCCACCCCTGGGCAAGTATGTACGGTGACGCACGGAACCGGGTGTTGTTGCCGAGGACAATGTCCAGACCGGACTCAGGGGTTTGCAGCAGCGCCCTGTCCACACCGACACCCGAAAGGAAAGCCATGGATACGCATCCCACACCGGCCGCAAGGCTCAGGCAACACCCCCTGCTGATCGCCGCCGCGATCGCCGTCATCCTGTTCTGCGCCGTCGGCACGGCAGCCATCATGGGCTGGCTGCCGACGTCGGCCGGCGGCAACCGCGGCCAGCTGACCGACGCCGACCGCGCGGCCCTGTCGGCCGGCCTGCAGCAACCGGGCCAGCCCGGCTATGTGGCGCCGGGCGTCGCCACGCCGTCCGCGCTGCCACCGGCCGTTGATCCCGCCACACCGCTCGCGGCCCAGCCGCAGGCGCCGGGCGTCGCCACGCCGGGCGTCGCCACGCCGGGCGTCGCCACGCCGGCCTATCCGATGCAGGCGCCGGCACAGGCGCCCTACCCGGCCCAGTCCGGCGCGCAAGCCTATGCAGCGCCCGGCACGGCCTACGGCTACGGCGGCAGCCAGGGCTCGACCGCATCCGGCGCCGACTACGCGCCCGCCCCGGTGGCGGCGCCGAAGGTCACGCACCAGTCCACGAAAGTGGCAATGGCCGAGACGCGCAGCAACTGGTGCAGCAACTGCGGCAACGTCGAATCGATCCGCCAGATCAAGACCCGTTCCCAGGGCAGCGGCGTGGGCGCGGCCGGCGGCGCGATCCTCGGCGGCCTGCTGGGCAACCAGCTGGGCGGCGGCCATGGCCGGCAACTGGCGACGGTTGCGGGCGCGGTCGGTGGTGCGGTCGTCGGCAACCAGGTCGAAGGCAATATGAAGGCAGACATCAGCTACGAGATCCGCGTGCGCCTGGACGATGGCACGCTGCGCACGTTCCACCAGCACAGCGTGCCGCCGTGGCGCACGGGCGACCGCGTGCGCATCGTCAAGGGGGCGTTGCACTCTGCCTGAAACCAGCACGTACCGCTGAAAGAACCGGGGCCGTGGTCCCGGTTTTTTATTGCGAATTAGAAATGTCGGCAAGATCCCACACTCAACAATACTGACTCTTTTGTTTTTGCACTGCAGCGTGATACCTTGATAACAGGTGACGGCTTGTGCCGCATCCATGCAAATCGCATCGCCGCGATGCCGTGCGCATGGATTGTCACCTTGCATAATCGCTTATTAAGTTTTCTTTTTCGCAATGTGCGCCAGCGCACGGAGCAGTTCGCCGACGCACTCAAGAATCGATCACGGCTTCATACGGCAGAGAACACTCAAGCGAAAGGACGCGACATGAACAGCCTGGCATGGATCGGCATCATCCTTTGGGGACTTCTTCTGACGGGCTTCGGCCTGGTCAGCGCGCCTTCACCTCAGGCGGCCACGGCCGACATGGCAGCCCAGGACGTCTTTTTCCTGATCACGGGCGGCCTGCTGACCTGCCTGATCGGGTGCACGGGACTGATGGGCTTCATGGGCTGGATCCCGGGCTTGCACAAGGAGCATAAAAGCGCGACCTAATGTACGGCATCGTACGGAGAGCAGAGCCCGATGGTTCGATACTGGAAACACGGCAGACATGCCGTCAACCCATCGCCATCAACCATGAGGACATCATCATGCTCTACACAATTGCCGTCATTCTCATTATCCTGTGGCTGCTTGGTCTGGTCACCTCTTATACTGTCGGCGGCTTCATCCACATTCTGCTGGTCGTCGCCGTGATCATGATCCTGGTGCGCCTGATCAGTGGGCGAGG
>Ga0068855_100012633_pt1 | contig 10192 bp, 7 predicted proteins | sample KBSCornC52_FD_66592 | JGI IMG/M metagenome (GOLD analysis project Ga0068855, IMG submission 66592) | Corn rhizosphere microbial communities from Kellogg Biological Station, Michigan, USA - KBS Corn C5-2 | ecosystem: Host-associated > Plants > Roots > Rhizosphere > Soil ... | reverse complement strand
GCGGTCGTCAGCGACACGAACTGTGCCGTCGACAGGCCGGCCGAGATCTGCGCCGTCGTCAGCGCGGCGACCTGGGCCGACGTCAGCGCAGCCAGGTCGGCCGTTTCCAGCGCAGCGACCTGGGCGGTCGTCAGGCCATTGGCGATCTGGTTCGTCGTCAGCGCAGCGGCCTGGGCCGTCGTCAGCGCGACGATCTGGTCGGTCGTCAGGCCGTTGGCGACCTGGTTCGTCGTCAGGGCAGCGATCTGGCTCGTCTTCAGCGCGGCGAAGTCAACCGTTTCCAGCGCTGCGACCTCGGCGGTCGTCAACGCGGCGGTCTGGGCGGTCGTCAGCGCGGCGGCCTGGGCCGTGGTCAACGCGACGATCTGGTCGGTCGTCAGGCCATTCGCGACCTGGTTGGTCGTCAGCGCGGCGACCTGCGCGGTCGTCAACGACGCGAACTGGTCGGTCGACAGGCCGGTCGAGATCTGGCTCGTCGTCAGGGCAGCAACCTGGCTCGTCTTCATCGCCACCAGGTCGGCCGTTTCCAGCGCGGCGACCTGCGCGGTCGTCAGCGCGGCGGTCTGTGCGGTCGTCAGGGCGGCGGCCTGGGCCGTGGTCAGCGCGACGATCTGATCGGTCGTCAGGCCGTTGGCGACCTGGTTGGTCGTCAGCGCCGCGATCTGGGCCGTCGTCATCGACGCGAACTGGGCCGTCGACAGACCGGTCGAGATCTGGCTGGTCGTCAGGGCGGCGACCTGGGCCGTGGTCAGTGCAGCCAGGTCGGCCGTTTGCAGAGCGGCCACCTGGGCGGTCGTCAGGCCATTGGCGATCTGGTTCGTCGTCAGGGCGGCGGCCTGGGCCGTCGTCAGGGCGACGATCTGGTCGGTCGTCAGGCCGTTGGCAACCTGGTTCGTCGTCAGCGCGGCGACCTGGCTCGTCTTCATCGCGGCGAAGTCGGCGGTTTCCAGTGCGGCGACCTGGGCGGTCGTCAGTGCGGCGGTCTGGGCCGTGGTCAGCGCGGCAGCCTGGGCCGTCGTCAGGGCGACGATCTGGTCGGTCGTCAGGCCGTTGGCGACCTGGTTCGTGGTCAGGTCGGCGATCTGCGAGGTCGTCAGCGACGCGAACTGCGCGGTCGACAGGCCGGCCGAGATCTGGCTGGTCGTCAGCGCGGCCACCTGGGACGACGTCAACGCAACCAGATCAGCCGTTTTGAGGGCAGCGACCTGGGCGGTCGTCAGGCCGTTGGCGATCTGGTTCGTCGTCAGCGCGGCGGCCTGGGCCGTCGTCAGGGCGACGATCTGGTCGGTCGTCAGGCCGTTGGCGACCTGGTTCGTCGTCAGCGCGGCGACCTGGCTCGTCTTCATGGCGGCGAAGTCGGCCGTTTCCAGCGCGGCGACCTGGGCGGTCGTCAGCGCAGCCGTGTCGGCCGTCGTCAGGGCGGCGGCCTGGGCCGTCGTCAGCGCAACGATCTGGTCGGTCGTCAGGCCATTCGCGACCTGGTTCGTGGTCAGCGCGGCGATCTGCGCGGTCGTCAGCGACGCGAACTGGGCAGTCGACAGACCGGCCGAGATCTGCGCCGTCGTCAGCGCGGCCACCTGGGCCGACGTCAGCGCAGCCAGGTCGGCCGTTTCCAGCGCAGCGACCTGGGCGGTCGTCAGGCCATTGGCGATCTGGTTCGTCGTCAGGGCGGCGGCCTGCGCGGTCGTCAGCGCGACGATCTGGTCGGTCGTCAGGCCGTTGGCGACCTGGTTCGTCGTCAGGGCAGCGATCTGGCTCGTCTTCAGCGCGGCGAAGTCGGCCGTTTCCAGCGCGGCGACCTGCGCGGTCGTCAGCGCAGCCGTGTCGGCCGTCGTCAGCGCGGCGGCCTGGGCCGTCGTCAGGGCGACGATCTGGTCGGTTGTCAGGCCGTTGGCGACCTGGTTCGTCGTCAGCGCGGCGATCTGGGCGGTCGTCATCGACACGAACTGTGCCGTCGACAGGCCGGCCGAGATCTGGCTGGTCGTCAGGGCGGCAACCTGGGCCGTCGTCAGCGCAGCCAGGTCGGCCGTTTCCAGTGCGGCGACCTGCGCGGTCGTCAGCGCAGCGGTCTCGGCGGTCGTCAGCGCAGCGGCCTGGGCCGTCGTCAGCGCGACGATCTGATCGGTCGTCAGGCCGTTGGCGACCTGGTTCGTCGTCAGTGCGGCGACCTGGGCCGTCTTCAGCGCGGCGAAGTCTGCGGTTTCCAGTGCGGCGACCTGGGCCGTCGTCAGGGCGGCGGTCTGTGCGGTCGTCAGCGCGGCGGCCTGGGCCGTGGTCAAAGCGACGATCTGGGCGGTCGTCAGGCCATTGGCGACCTGGGCGGTCGTCAGCGCCGCGATCTGGGCAGTCGTCAGCGACACAAGCTGCGTCGTCGACAGGCCGTTGGCGATCTGGTTGGTCGTCAGGGCGGCGATCTGGCTCGTCTTCAGCGCCACCAGGTCAGCCGTTTCCAGCGCGGCGACCTGGGCGGTCGTCAGCGCGGCGGTCTCGGCGGTCGTCAGGGCAGCGGCCTGGGCCGTCGTCAACGCGACGATCTGGTCGGTCGTCAGGCCATTGGCGACCTGGTTCGTCGTCAGGGCGGCGACCTGGGCCGTCGTCATCGATGCGAACTGCGCGGTCGACAGGCCGGCCGAGATCTGGCTGGTCGTCAGAGCGGCAACCTGGGCCGACGTCAACGCAGCCAGGTCGGCCGTTTCCAGCGCGGCAACCTGGGCGGTCGTCAGCGTGGCGGTCTGGGCGGTCGTCAGCGCGGCGGCCTGGGCCGTCGTCAGGGCGACGATCTGATCGGTCGTCAGGCCGTTGGCGACCTGGTTCGTCGTCAGCGCGGCGACCTGGCTCGTCTTCATCGCGGCGAAGTCGGCCGTTTCCAGCGCGGCGACCTGTGCGGTCGTCAGGGCGGCCGTGTCGGCCGTCGTCAGCGCGGCAGCCTGGGCCGTCGTCAGGGCGACGACCTGGGCGGTCGTCAGGCCGTTGGCCACCTGGTTGGTTGTCAGCGCCGCGATCTGGGCCGTCGTCATCGACGCGAACTGGGCCGTCGACAGACCGGTCGAGATCTGGTTCGTCGTCAGGGCGGCGACCTGGGCCGTGGTCAGTGCAGCCAGGTCGGCCGTGCGCAGCGCGGCGACCTGGGCCGTCGTCAGGCCATTGGCGATCTGGTTCGTCGTCAGCGCGGCGGCCTGGGCCGTCGTCAGGGCGACGATCTGGTCGGTCGTCAGGCCGTTGGCAACCTGGTTCGTCGTCAGCGCGGCGATCTGGCTCGTCTTCATCGCGGCCAGGTCGGCGGTTTCCAGTGCGGCGACCTGGGCCGTCGTCAGGGCGGCCGTCTCGGCCGTCGTCAGCGCGGCAGCCTGGGCCGTCGTCAACGCGACGATCTGGTCGGTCGTCAGGCCGGTGGCCACCTGTGCCGTCGTCAGCGCGGCGACCTGGGCGGTCGTCAGCGACGCAAACTGCGCCGTCGACAGGCCCACCGAAATCTGGCTGGTCGTCAGGGCGGCGATCTGGCTCGTCTTCAGCGCGACCAGGTCGACCGTTTCCAGCGCAGCGACCTGGGCGGTCGTCAGGGCGGCGGTCTCGGCGGTCGTCAGCGCGGCGGCCTGGGCCGTCGTCAGCGCGACGATCTGGTCGGTCGTCAGGCCGTTGGCAACCTGGTTGGTCGTCAGCGCGGCGACCTGGGCCGTCGTCATCGACGCGAACTGCGCCGTCGACAGGCCGGCCGAGATCTGGCTCGTGGTCAGTGCGGCGACCTGGGCCGTCGTCAGTGCGGCCAGGTCGGCCGTCCTCAGCGCGGCAACCTGGCTCGTCGTCAGCGCGGCGGTCTGGGCCGTCGTCAGCGCGGCGGCCTGGGCCGTCGTCAGCGCGACGATCTGATCGGTCGTCAGGCCGGAGGCGACCTGGGCCGTCGTCAGCGCGGCGATCTGGTTCGTCTTCATCGCCACCAGGTCCACCGTTTCCAGCGCGGCGACCTGGGCCGTCGTCAGTGCGGCGGTCTGGGCGGTCGTCAGCGCGGCGGCCTGGGCCGTCGTCAGCGCAACGATCTGGTCGGTCGTCAGGCCGCCGGCCACCTGGGCCGTCGTCAACGCGGCGATCTGGCTCGTCTTCATCGCGGCCAGATCGGCCGTTTCCAGCGCGGCGACCTGGTTCGTGGTCAGGGCGCTGACCTGCGCGGTCGTGAACGCGCCCACCTGGGCGGTCGTCAACGCAACGATCTGCGCGGTCGTCAGGCCGTTAGCGATCAGCGACGTGCTGAGTGCGGCCAGGTCGGTCGTGGTGAAAGCGGTAATCTGGTTGGTCGTGAATGCCGCAAGCTGCGTCGAGTTGAGCGCGGCCATATCCGCCGTCGAAAGCGCGGCAATTTGGGAAGTCGTCAGCGCCTGGATTTGGGCGGTGCTCATTCCGGTAAGAACTGATGCCATGTTGAACCTTTAAAATTGTTGAACGTTGTCCGAGATCGCCGCCCGAATGCGCGATGTATTTCAGTAAAAATTAATTTCCCTAGAGCATATATTTAATGGCGCGCTTACGAATGCTTTACGGCAACAATTGCGGCAACTTGAGATACTCTTGGTTGTTTTTTCTCCACAATCCCCATCCAAGCGCATTCATCTTGCCCGTTTGACAACGCGCCCGAACCCAGTCTTTCAACCATGCGGTACACGACTTCTTGCGTTGCCGCCAAGAAATTTCTGTCAGCTGAAGGGAAAGGCGACGGCCAGAAGGAAACCGTTAAGCCCGACGGTTACTTTTCTGCCGATACCAGATGTAAAAATGGCAACGCAACGGCGCCGCGTTCGATGCAAGCGCAGGCGCCGGTCGGGGCAGTGTTGTCGTACGATAGGCGTCGTCGTATCAACCGCCATCACCCATGCTTCCACACTCCCGTCTGATTCTTTTGCTGCTCGGCCTGCTCGGCGCCAGTGCAACCCTGCTCGCCGCCGAACGGAGTTCCCGCCCGGCGCCCGTCACGCCGATTCCCAGCCTCGACGTGCCGCGCTACATGGGCGCGTGGTATGAGATCGCAAAGTTTCCGAACCGCTTCCAGCGCCAGTGCGCCGGCTATACGACGGCGCACTACAGCCTGCAGCCGGACAAGACCGTGCAGGTGATCAACCGTTGCCGCCGCGCGGACGGCACGGTCGACGAAGCAGTGGGCACGGCGCGCCAGTTGGGCGGGCCGGCGTCGCCGACGCTGAAGGTAAGATTCGCGCCACGCTGGCTGTCCTTCCTGCCGTTCGTGTGGGGGGATTATTGGGTGATCGACCTGGATCCGGACTACCAGCTGGCCGCCGTCAGCGAACCCGGCCGCGATGTCCTGTGGATCCTGTCGCGCACCCCGACCGTGTCGCGCCAGGCCTATGGCGCCCTGCTCGACCGGCTGGAGCGGCAGGGCTTCGACCTGTCCCGGCTGGAAAGGACTATCCAGGCCGAGTGAGCGGACCCATGTGACGCCGGTCGCCCTGCGCTCTCAAGGTCAGGGATTCGACGGCCTGCAGGAAAAATCGGCAGCCGCCAGCGGCACATCCTTGAAGCCCTGCTGCAAGCGCGCGACAGGAATCGCGTAACGTGGACGCACGCTGTCCGCAGTGACACGGAAGTAGGCTGCATCGTCTTCCGCCCAACGGCTGTTGTATTCCTCGCGCGTGATCGCCAGGTCGGCGGCGAATTCGCCATCGTCGATTTCCTGCATCAGGGAAGAGGCCCAGCAAGGCAGCCATTGAATCGGGCCATTCTGAATGACCAGGTAATACTGTCCGTCGCGGCTTTTGGTAAGTGGATAGACCCTATAGCGCAACATTTCCAGGGCCGTGCCATTCGAATTGAGCAGCATCAGCTTGGCGGGCTTGTCGGCGCCGACTTTCATCGCGCCCCAATGGCTGCCGGTCACCGCGTAAAACTCGTCGCCGATGTTCGCTCCGGCCACATGCTGCAGCACACGCGCCTTGAACCACGTCGGCCCCGGGCCCAGGCAGACGCTCACCGTGGTGGTGCCATCGGGGTTGGTCCGCGTGGTGGCAGGACAATCGTAGCCCTTCAGGTAATCGGTGGCGACGACTTCCGCCACGACCAGGCTCAAGCTGCCCGTACTCGCGTCGAATTTGCCGTACGCGGTCGGCACTTCCCGCGCGAACGGCGACGCCGCCCGCGCCGCTTGCCATGTCCCGCCGGCGAGGATCAGGGCCATCAGGATCAAACGTGTGAAGGTGTGGGACATGGGGACTCCGGACTTGTCAATACGCATCATAGCCTGTCGCCATCCGGCGAAAATGCGCGCATTACCACAAGCCTGGCGCCTGACCGACAACAGCACCAGGCCGCACATCCGGAAAGTCGAGCGCACGCCGCAAGGCCGCTGGCGCGGCTGGCTGGCGCTGCCCGTCAAGCAACGCTGATCACCAGTCGAAATCGTCCGGGATCTTGAAGTCTTTATATGGATCGTCCTCGTCCGCCGCGACGGGCTCGGCGGCCTTGTTCACGCGCACGACGCGGTCCGGCGCCCGTTCCGCGATCTTGTCGGCGATCACGCGCGGCACCAGCTCGAAACCGCCTTCGTGCGCAACGATGGCAAGGCGACCGGCCACGAGGTGGTCGCGCACGGCGGCCGACACGTGGATACGCTCGATCTTCGTGCCGATCGTGAAGTTGTAGGCGACGTCCAGGTTCCCCTTGCCCTTGGGCTGGCGGTTCACCTTGACCATCTGGGCGATCTGCGCCTCGACGGCCTTCGCGGCCGCGGCGGCGTCGCGCTCGGCGTTCAGCTGGCGGGCGCGCTCGGCCTGCTGGCGCTGGACCTCGAGCGCGGCCTCCTTCGTCTCATTGACGCTCTGTACGCCCGTGCGGCGTTCGATTTTTTGCTGCTTGGCCTTTTCCTGGTTGGCGACCTTGACCTTTTTCTTGTCGACCAGCCCGGCCTTCATCAGCTGCTCTTGCAGGGAAACCATGTACCACTCCATCCACGATGCTCGGAATCCCTCAGCATAGCAAATCAGGCTCGGGCGAGGAAGAACCTCAGCATCTCGGCCGACGCATCCGGCCCGGCGCCATCCGTGTACGACCCGGCCGGACTGCCGCCCGCCCAAGCATGGCCGGCGCCGTGCACGACCCAGTATTCGGCGACCACCTTGCCGGCATCGTCCAGCGCCGTCGTGCGCGTATAGCCACGGCCCGTATCGGTCGTGCCGCTTTCCTCGATTTCGCTGGCCTTGGCGCCATGCGTGAACTGGTGGAACAGCGCCTCGCCATTGGACGGATGGACGACGGCATCCTGGTCGCCGTGGACGACGATCAGCGGCACGCGCCGGCGCAGGGTGGCGTGGCGCTTGCCCTTCGACGTGCCCTTCATCGCGTGCAGCCCGGACATCAGGTCGCGCGCGGCCCCCACCGGCAAGCCGGAGTGAACACCGACGGCCGCATACAGCTCCGGGTAGGCCGCGCCCATCACGGCCGCCATCGCGCCGCCCGCCGACAGGCCGGCCACGTACACGCGGCGCGGGTCGGCGCCGTGCGTGCGCACGATCTCCCGGGTCATGTCGGCGATCAGCGACGGTTCGCCCTGCCCGTGCCGCTGGTGCGCCGCGTCGAACCAGTTCCAGCAGTTCGAGCCGTTGGCGCCGCGGTCCTGTTCCGGATACAGCACGAGGCAGTTTTCCTCCTCGGCCAGCCGGTTCATCGCCGTGCCGGCCGCGAAGTCGCCGGCGTCCTGCTGGCAACCGTGCAGCATCACGACGAGCGGCCGCGGCCCGGAGGCAGCGCGCGCCGGCACATATAAACGGTAGCGGCGCGTGCCGGCCGCGTTGCCGAATTCGCCTTCCTGGAAAGTGCCCGGCGCATCCGGCGTGGCCGGGTGCGGGCGCTGGCGCAGTCCGTCGAAACGGGCGCGCCAGTCCGCGAACGGCGCGCCGCCTTCCGGCATGGCGCCGCGGCCCCAGGCCGGAGCGCCTTTCAGGTCGGCGAACGGCGGAGGCGCAGACGCGTGTGCACCGGACTGGGTGCCGCCTGGCATCAACCCGGCGTTACGCAGCGTTTCGTGGATCAGCGCCGTCGCTGCGGCCGGGTCCTTGCCCTGGCCTTCGCGGACTGCCTTGAGCATGTTTTCAACAAATTTTTCGTAGGGTTTCATTGTGTACCTCAGGAATGGATGCGGTCCGCGAGCGCGGTCTTGACGGCGGTGGGCGCCATGAACGCGCCCAGGACCTGGATCGATGCGATGGCGGCACGCGCCAGCTCGGGCGTCACGTCGTCGTCGATCGTGGCGAGGCCCAGCACGTGGATGTCGAGCCGTTCGCCTGCCGCGACGCTCGCCTCCAGCTCGGCCCGGGTATAGCGCTGCATGCCCATGACGAAACGCTTGCGCGTGACCGTCTGGCGGATCGCGTCGCCGTGCTGCTGCAACTGGTTGCGGATGGCCGTGCGGACGAAATCCGTGCGGTTCGTATAAAACCCCTCCGCCACGAGCAGGTCCATCTGCGCCAGGTCGACGAGGCCCAAATTGATCGTGACTTTATCGGTATCGGGAAATTTTGGTTTCGTTTCAACAAGCTTCATGATGGCCTCCTTGAATTCATACGCCCATCATACTCCAACCAGAGTATGAGAGGCGTATAAATTTCAAAAACCTTGGGAAGCCAGTGTCATCTTCACCAACCGGGTCAGCGCAAGGACGGGTAGCCCGGACAGCACGAAGCCCGGCTGCATGAAGCCGGACCGGGGGCGATCAAAGGCTCAAACGTCAGCGCCGGAAGATCCACAGGATCAGCGAGACGACGACGGAGAGGACGAGGCAGGTAACGATGGGGAAATGGAAGCTGAAGCCTGCGCGTGCGATATGGATGTCGCCGGGCAGGCGGCCGAACGGCAGCCGGTGCAGCCAGGGCCAGGCCAGCCCCGCGGCGAGCAGCACGAGGCCGAGGATGATGAGGAGTTTTTGCATGATCCAGATTCTGCCGCAGGCGATGCGGACGGGGCGCGCGCCTCCGAAAAGGAAACCTCGAAAAACCGTCGCGAGCGGCAGCAGTTTTGAACGAGAAGCGCAGCTGTACTTGAGTACAGCCGGTCCGCCGTCGCGGAGCATCGCAGTTCAAAAATGCAACGCGCAGTAGGTTTTGCGAGGTTTCCTTTCGTACCGCCCGAAAAATCTGCTTGCGCTAGACTTCCCCTCAGCCTGTATCGCCCCGGTGGGGCCTACATCCGAAAATTAACTTTGGACAAAAGGGGGAAAGCATGACAACCACCTGGATCGTATCCGCCGACGCCGGCCGCGCACGCATCTTTGCCGAATCGGACCCCAAGCAGCCTTACATCGAAGTCGAGGACATGGTCAGCGCCAACGCGCGCCTGCGCGACGCGGACATCAATACGGACCGGCTCGGCCCGACCTCGGCTGGCCAGAGCATCCACAACACGGGCGGCGCCACGCCGAACAAGCAGTACCAACCGGCACAGACACCGGAACAGCACGACGCCGAGTTCTTTGCCAGGGACATCTGCAACTTCCTGCTCAAGGGTTGGCAGGAACAGCGCTTCCAGAAGCTGGAACTGGTGGCCGAGCCGAAATTCCTCGGCGTGCTGCGCGGCCAGCTGGACAACCAGCTCAAGCCGCTCGTCGACCTGGAACTGAACAAGGACTACAGCCACTACAACGCGCACCAGCTGCGCGAGCAGTTGCAGGCGCAAAAGACCAAGTTCTGACCTCGCACCCGGCGCGGGACGGCATCAGGCCCGCGCCAGGGCCCGCCGCGGCTGGACACGTGCCGGCACGGCCACATGCGCAGCGTTCTGCTTGCCGAGCCGGAACACGTCCACCGACGTGGCCAGGCGCTGCGCCTGTTCATGCAGCGCGCCCGCCGCGCTGGCCGACTGCTCGACGAGCGTGGCGTTCTGCTGCGTCACCTGTTCCATCTGCCCCATCGCGATATTGATCTGGCCGATGCCGGCCGTCTGTTCCATGCTGGCCGCCGTGATCTCGGCCATGATGTCGGTAACGCGGTGCACGCTCGCGACGATCTCGTGCATCGTGGCGCCGGCCTGCTCGACGAGCCGGCCGCCCGCCTCCACCCGCTCCACCGAGTGCTCGATCAGTTGCTTGATTTCCCTGGCCGCGCCGGCCGAACGCTGGGCCAGGTTGCGCACCTCGGACGCCACGACCGCGAAACCGCGGCCCTGCTCGCCCGCGCGCGCCGCTTCCACGGCCGCGTTCAGC
>Ga0068855_100012629_pt1 | contig 10193 bp, 10 predicted proteins | sample KBSCornC52_FD_66592 | JGI IMG/M metagenome (GOLD analysis project Ga0068855, IMG submission 66592) | Corn rhizosphere microbial communities from Kellogg Biological Station, Michigan, USA - KBS Corn C5-2 | ecosystem: Host-associated > Plants > Roots > Rhizosphere > Soil ... | reverse complement strand
CACGAGCGCAAGCAGGCGGTGATTACCCAGCGCGAACTGGGCACGGATTTCGTGAGCTTCGCTGATGGGCTCCGGGCGGGGTTGCGTGAAGATCCGGATGTCATCATGGTTGGCGAAATGCGCGACCCGGAAACGATGGAAGCGGCCATCGCCGCCGCCGAAACCGGGCATCTTGTCTTTTCCACGGTCCACACTGTTGGAGCGAAGGATACGGTGGATCGCATCATCAATGCGTTTCCGGCGGGTTACCAGGCCAACGTCCGCGCGCAGCTCGCCTCGATTTTGCGCGGCGTGATTTCGCAGAGCCTCATGCCGCGCGCCACGGGAAAGGGAAGGGTGGCTGCTTTCGAAATTATGATCGGCACGCCTGCGGTGGGAAATTTGATTCGCGAGAATAACACGCATCAGATTCCGGGCGTGCTGCAAACGCACAGCAAAGATGGCATGTGCACGCTGGACCAATCGCTCGCCGAACGTTACGCCGAGGGATTGATCAAACGGGCGGACGCCATCGACCGCGCGCAGGATGCGAAGGAGATTACGAAGCTGTTGATGAATACGGATCAAAAGCGGGGTGTCACTCGTTGATGTGAATGTTCTCAAAACCATTCTACGCCCGCCCTGGCGCACAATCGTCGGCGGCGCTTTGGTTTTGATCATTTTCTTCGGCTCCTATGCGGCGTGGCATCCAGGTCTAGATATCCGCGACGGTCGACATGATCTCGGTAGAAACGGGATCTGGTTGGCTCATGGCTGGTTGGGCGCCGATTCGTGGTTCGTCGAGAATGCTAAAACCAATGAACTCGGCAAATTCCGGAACCCGAAAAATATTCAAGCTTTAGCGGAATTACTGAGGCAACATCATATCAAAGATGTTTTTCTGCACCTGTGTCCTTCGGATCCTTACGGGAATCTGCCGGAAGTGGATAACGCTCAAACCGAGCGATTCCTCGCTGCATTTTCAGATTTCCGCGTGATGCCGTGGATTGGCGCGCCAGCCGGACCCTCGGCACGCACCGCCAGCGCAAAGTGGCGTGCGTCCTTCGTCCAGAGCATTACAAACTTGCTGAACGCACATCCCGCGTTCGCAGGAGTTCAAATCAATATCGAGCCATTATCCAGCGGGGATAAGGATTTTTTGGTTCTCCTGGACCAGATTCATGCAGCGCTGCCGAAAGGCAAATTGCTTTCCGTCGCGGCTTATCCTCCGCCTACTCGATGGCAGCCGACCTTGGAGGTTCATTGGGATGAGAAATATTTTCACGAGGTAGCACAACGTTGCGACCAAATGGCAGTGATGATGTATGACACCGGCGTGCGCGTGCCAAAAATCTACGAACATCTTATAGCAGACTGGACTGCGGAAGCACTTCGCTGGAGCGGAGACAAACCGGTTTTGATCGGGGTTCCAACCTACAATGATGCTGAGGTCGGCTATCACAATCCAAAGGTTGAAAACCTCCGGACCGCGCTGATGGGGATACATAAAGGCCTCGGAAGCTCTCCGGCAGCGAACTATCAAGGAGTCGCTTTATATTGCGAATGGGAAACTGACGAAAACGAGTGGAGTTATTTTCAATCGCATTTTATGAAACAGTGAGCTGGATGCCTCACTGAAGGCCCAAACCGGAAGGTTTGTTCGTGTCCGTCACTTCGTTGGTTAAATTCAGTTTGATCAGGGGTGCCCAGTTTTTCCAGGTGTCGTCCGGTTTGTCGTAGAGACGGAAAAGGGCGCCGTCAGAAGCGGGTTTTCCCGCGTCGGTTGGAGTGGCGAATTCGATGCCGCCGCTCAATAGCGCCCGGGCGGATTCGGCGCTGATTTCCGCGCCGCGAAATAGGCCGAAGTGAAAATCGATTCCTCCCGCATTCCAGAATTTCGAATTGACGCGCACCAGCGGCGCGAATTCCTTGTGGATGCGGGCCTGGATTTTCACTCCCTGCGCATCGTCGTCGAGTTGGAATTTCAACACTTCTCCGACTTTGATGCCGCGATAATAAATGCCGGATTGCTCCTGCACCGAACTCAGGGCCGGCATCAACAGCGTGACGTGCAAGGCGCCCGGCTCTTCCGAAATCGGCTCGTTTTCTGCGCCGACAAAAATATTGGTGCGCGGGCCGTCGCCGGGCCGCACGGCGATGTATTCGCCGGAAATAATTGTGCGCAATCCGCTGATGGCGCCGATTTTGAATTCGGGGCGCACGATCCAAAACACCGTGCCGGTTTTCGCAAGCTGCGCCGCGGAGCCCGCCAGCCGCGCTTTGACCTGCACGCGGTCGCTTTTTTTGGTAAGTTCGAGCCGTTTCACCTGGCCGACCGTGGCGCCGAACAGGCGAATTTGCGTGTTGTTTTCCTCCAGGCCGCTGGCGTCGTGAAAATAGATCGTGATGACCGGCCCGGTGGCGATGTAATCGCGATAAACGAACCACGCGCACAATGCCAGCGCTCCGAGCGGCACCAGCCACAGCCACCACGCGTGCCGCGTTTTCTTGATTTCGGCTTTTGGCAAAGCATCGCCGGATTTTTGGTCGTCAGGTTGCTCACTCATAACGTCGTTTTTCCTCGGGTGAATCCCAAATCAATCGCGGATCAAAACTCAGCGTGGCGAGCAAGGTCAGCGCCACGACGGCAGTGAAGGAAAAAACGCCCGGCCCGGGATGCACCGTGGCAACGCGGCCCATTTCGATGACCGAAATGCTGATAGCGAGCAAAAAAACTTCGAGCATGTTCCACGGATCAATCACCCGAATGACCTTGTAGGTCCACGTCCGCGCTCGTTCCCAGCCCTTCCAGTTCAATGTGATGGAAATAAACAATAGGCCAATGATTTTCAACGCGGGGGACAAAATGCTGGTGCAGAAAACAAGGCCGGCGATGAAATATTGATGGTCGTTGAAAAGCGAATGGATGCCTTTGAAAATCGTGGTTTCGGAATGGAGCCCGTGGTACTCACCGGTGACCAGCGGGTAAAGGTTGGAGGGAAAATAGAGGATCAACGCGGCCAGCGAGAACGCGAAGGTCCGCAGGCGGCTGTTTCTTTTGCGATGCACCAATCGAAAATGGCACCGTGCGCAAAGGGCGACCGAGTCTTTCGGCATCTGGTCGACTTGCTGCACGAGGCCGCAGGTTTCACACGCAACGACAGGATCCATGAGTATCAATTTGCAGTGGAATCCATGCAATGTCGTCAAAGGCGGAAAAAATGACACTGGGGTGATGACAGCAGCGAGATTTCCACGCGTGAGCAAAAAGCCGCGCATCTGTCCAACCTGAACGGATTCCTGAATAGATTTGTGAGTTTCGAAAATCCGCCAAATTTCATGCCATTGAACCTTTTGACTTCAACCGCATTCCACTTGTTGTAAATGCTGGGCGTGGTCGAGATTGAACAACTGCCCGTGTCAGAGGCCCGCGCTGGAGAGGCCGCGGCCTGGGACGCGCTCTTCCGCCGCTACCAGCTGCCATTGTATGTCTACATTTTTGAACTGGTCCGCGACGAGCAAACGAGCCTCGATCTCGTGCAGGAAGCGTTCATCAACGCCGCGCGCCACATCGGCAGCCTGCGCGAGGATGCGAAATTCGGGAGCTGGCTCTTCGGCATCGCGCACCAAAAATGCATCCAACGCTGGCGCAAGCAGGCGCGCGAGGAAATGCTGCGCGACGAATTCGCCAATGCGCCAATTGAAGTTGAAATTGCGCCGGATGATCTGCTCATTCGCGAGGAACAGGAGGCCGAGTTTATGGGTTTGCTGAATCAATTGCCGTCGCCGCAGCGTTCGGTGTTGCTGCTGCATTTCGTCGAGGAATTTTCGCTCGAAGACATCGCGGGCATCACCGGCGTTTCGATCGGCACCGTGAAATCGCGGATGCATTACGCCAAAAAGTCATTGCGAAAATTGCTGGAGGAAAAATCGTGAAAACACCGCGGGAAATTTTATTGCATCATCATCAGCACGCACAACCGAAGCTGGATGCCATCCGGCGCGCGGTGCTCGCAACGAGAACAGAGCGCGGTAATGAATCCATTTCGCTGCGTGAGATGTTGCGTTCCTTGCGCTGGCATCTGCTGGGCATGAGCGCTGTTTGGTTCCTGGTGTTGATTTTGCACTCCGACGCGGGTCGCGCGCCGCTGCTGGCGGCAACTATGCCAAAACCTCCGCCGCCGCAGGTTATGATTGCCTCGATGCGCGAACATCGCCGGCTGCTTTCCGAGATGGCGGATGCGCAGCCAGCCGATCGCGAGCGGCGCGAACTGTTCGTGCCCAAACCGCACAGTGAATGTCGCCGCGAGTTTTCCATTGCCTGAATTATGAGTTGGAAAGAAATCAAAAAAAATTCCACACAGCTTGTCCTGCCGAATCGCAAGACAGCGCTGCGGCGGATATTGCTCATCGCCGCCGTGCTGTTTCCGCTCACGTGGATCGTATCGGCGTTTTTGACCGGCAATTGGAATCCGTTCGGCCAGGGTATTGAGGAATCGCACCGCCATCTGGGCGAAGCGGCTGCGGCGTTTTTCGGCACGACCTGTGTCATCTTTTTATTCACGTTGCTACCGTCAACCCAGCGTTTTTTTAATTGGCTGTTCAGTTGGCGAATCATTCGGCGTTGTCTCATCATGTTCGCTTGGGTCGTCACGCTCAGCGCGCTGTTTTATGGTGAGGAAGACTGGCGCGGCAGTCGGGCATGGAATAAATACCGGGACACGCTGATCGCTCAAGGCGCGCAGTTGGATTTCAAAGCGTTTGTTCCCAAACCCATTCCCGATGCGGAAAACTTTGCCGCGAATCCGGAAGTTCAATCATGGTTTATCCGTTATACCAACAGTTCTGGCGTAGGCAGCTATTCGAATGCCTGGGATGCGGATGCTTTTGCCAAGGCAAGCGCAATAATTCCTTCCTCACTCACGAGTTCACGAACGAAAATCAACGATACGGGGAATCCAACACCGCAACTCACCGACCTCGTTGCTTGGGAAAAGGCGTTTGCGGCCGTCCAAGACGGTCATGCCAACGACGATATAGATTTTAAATCCGACAAAACCGACCCCGCATCCCGCACGCAAGCTGCCGCCGCTGTTTTGGAGGCGTTGAAACCAATCGCACCGCGGCTGGAGGAACTGCGCGCCGCGAGCAGTCGGCCGGAATCGATTTACCCGGTCGTTTATCTTTTGGACAACCCGTGGGGCATCCTGGTCCCGCATATTGCGGATATCAAGGCGGTCTGCCTGCGGCTCGATCTGCGCGCCTGCGCCGAACTCGCCGCCGGTCAAACCGACCGCGCATTGGACGATGTGAAGTTGACGCTGCGCCTGAGCGATTCATTGAAAAGTGACACCTTTTTGATTTCGTATCTGGTGCGAGTCGCGACGATGCATATCGCGGTTCATTCCATTTGGGAAGGGCTGGCGGAACACAAATGGTCAGACGCGCAATTGAAGGAATTGCAAACGCTGCTCGCGCATTACAATGTTATTGCGGAGCTGAAACTGCCGTTCGAATGCGAACGCGCCGCGGGAATCCTCACGGCGGATCTCCTGGAGCAAGGGAAATTTTCGCTGAACATGCTCACGAGTGACCCGAATCCAACCCGCGGCTCGGCCGCAAACGCGTTCGGAAAAATCATGCCTCATGGCTGGTATGATTTGGAGAAGTTGAATTATTGCCGGCTGTATACTCTGCAATTGGAAGGCGGATTTGATGCAAATGCGAAAAGAGTCTATCCCGGAAAAATTGCGTCCAACACCAACGCGCTGGAACAAGCCTTTGCGGGACGTAACCCGTTCACAACCATTCTTACCCGCCACCAACTGCTGGCCGTTATTATGGTGCCCGCGCTCAGCAATATCCCCAAAAAAGGCGCCGCTGCGCAGGCCGCCGTGGATGAAGCGTTGCTTGCGTGCGCATTGGAACGCCACCGTCTCGGGCACGGGCAATATCCGGAGCAACTCGATGCGCTCGCGCCGGAATTTCTTTCCACACTGCCGCACGATGTAATTGGCGGCCAGGCTTACAAATATCACCGCTCGGGTGATAGTTTCGTGCTGTATTCCATCGGTTGGAACGAAACCGATGATGGCGGCAAGGTTGAAGTGCAGCACGGCGGGACTGATTTATCGCGAGGGGATTGGGTGTGGGAATACCGACCAAATGAATGACGAATGACGAATGGACCGTGAGGAGCCATTTGGCCATTCGTCATTCGGAATTCGTCATTTACCAGCTAAAAAACACTATAGACAAATACCTCTCGCAGGCGCGTCATTGATGCAGAAGCAATGCCGGCTCCGCCCGACCTTGAACGACTATACGATGAACACGCCCAGGCGTTGTTCGCATTCCTGCTTAATTTCACGCGTGACGAAAATGATACGCGCGATTTGCTTCAGGAAATCTTCATCCGGCTGGCGCGCGAACCCGGCCTGTTGCGCGGCGCGCGCGATGAACGCGCATTTCTAATCCGCGTCGCGCACAACGCTGCCATCGACCTGATGCGCCGGCGCGGCACGCGGCAGAAATATCACGACCAGTTCGCTGAGGACGAAGTGTCAATTTTCGCGACCGACGAGAATCCGGACGCGGTGGCGTTTCGCGAAGCGCTTTCCCGGGCGCTGGCCGAATTGCCCGCTGACCAGCGCGCCGTGGTTCATCTGAAACTTTGGGAAAACCTTACCTTCGAAGAGATTGCCACTGCGCTTGACCTTTCACCCAACACCGCGGCCAGCCGCTATCGCTATGGCATAGACAAAATGCGCGAGCGGCTGCGTCCTATCTATGAGGAAATAAAATGAACTCGGATGATTTTGAGAAACGACTGCAAAGCCAGCCCATGCGCCAAATCCCGGGCGAATGGCGCACGCAGATTTTGCAGGGCGCGAAGCAATCCGTTCCCTCGCCCCTCGACCCTCGGCCCTCGTTCCTTTCGACTCTTTTATGGCTCAACCCCAAAGCCTGGGCGAGTCTCGCGGTGGTGTGGATCACCATTTTCGCGCTGCAATTCGCTTCGCGAAGCGGTGCGCCAAAGATCACTACGGAGTCCGTGCCGCAATCCTCGGTTTTTTGGATGAGTTTGAGGTATGAACAACAAACGCTCGTGGAATTGATGGGCAACAATCAACCGGTTGATGCCGACCAACCGCCGGATGCCGGCCCAAAGCCGCACAGCGAACGGCAAAGCAAAACCGCGGCGGTTTGATTTATGGACGCACCAACAAAGAGTTTTTGGCGGAATATTTCGGGCCGGCCCATTCGCGCGTTCGCGCTGCTGATCCGCATTGCCTTGCTTGGCTTTTTTGTAGCTGGCTTCATCGATGCCCATCGTGAGGTGCATGAGAACTTAACGTTGACGCGCATCATGGTCCTCTGCCTCGCCATTTTTGCCTTGGCGCTCGTGGGTATGATCTTATCCATCATTCCACGCACGCGACCCGCGATGAACTGGGTGTTGCGCCGGTGGCTTTTTTGTGTCGCCGCAATAGTGACGTTGGTTGCGCTTTTTTACGCCGAGGAGAATTGGCGGGGCCAACGCGCGTTCGAACGCTCCAAACGGGAATTGGAGGCGAAGGGCGTCGTGCTGGATTGGGACAAATTCATTCCTCCGGCTGTGCCGGACGATCAAAACGTTTTTAAAGCGCCAAAAATGCAGGAGTGGTTTGTAAAGACCGATCGGGAAGCAAATAGCGATCATCTCGTCAGCCTGACCAAATCGAATGAGCTCATCGGGCTGTTGCAGAGCCCGCCGAACTTTCCGGTGTGGGGTGAAACCAAAACCATCAACACTGAGGCCGAAGCCCAGGCATATCTCGCCTGGAGCGATGGCTTGCAACCTCAATTCAATCTGATGCGTGAAGCCCTCAAGCGTCCCTACTCCCGGATGGACGGAGATTATTCGAATATGTTGGTGATGCCATTTCCCAATGTCGTTGCCATTCGGGAAACTGCGCGAGTGCTTGCGCAGCGCATTCATTGCGAGTTGTTACTGCATGAACCTGATAAAGCCCTCGAGGACGCCACGCTCATTCACAACCTTGGCCATTTCCTGGATGCCAGCCCGACCGGGAAGCCAATCACGCTTATAGCGGCGATGGTCCATGTCGCCGATGTGGGTCTCTATGCCGAGGTGATCGGAAAAGGTCTTCAAACGCATGCGTGGCAGGAGCCACAGTTGGTGCAGTTGCAAAAGCAGCTTTCGGATATCCACGCGTTGATTCCCATTGTCGGCGCTTTTGCGAGCGAACCGGCTGCATCGGGTCGCGCGCTGGAAATGGTTCCGATGAAGGACATCGCGAATGCGTTTGGGAAGGAAGCGCCACTCTATCGCATCGCACCTCGCGGGTGGATATATCAAAACCTCGCCGCCGAAGCCCCATTCTTTTACGCGCCCGTGGAGGCGCTCGATGTTGAGCGTGAAATCGTGTCGCCCCGCGTGTGCAATGAATACAGAGGCCACCTCGACGAATTTGTTTCTCACAAATCGCCTTACACTCGTTTTGCCGCCATGGTCATTCCGAATCTTTACAAAGCCGTGCAAACGACGGCGCGGAACCAAAACCTCGCGGACATGGCGCTCATTGCCTGCGCACTCGAACGTTATCGCCTCGCGAACGGGTCGTATCCAGATTCGCTCGAAGTATTGGGGCCAAAATTCATAGCTCAGCTTCCGCACGACATCATTAATGGCGGCCGGTTGCAATATCACCGCGACGGCGAGACCTTTGTGCTCTACTCAATCGGCTGGAACGAAAAAGATGATGGCGGCACCGTCGACACCGACAAGCCGGATCGTGGCGATTGGGTTTGGCCCTACTCCCCGAAATAATTGTGATATCCGATACCAATCGATGAAAGGTGCGTAACACGCCTCGATCGTATATGGTCAATCGCAAATCATGAAAGCCCTTCAGCTCGTTGCCCACGGCGCGCCGGGGAAATTCGAATTGCGCGATGTTCCCGGCCCGCAGCCCAGTCCGGACGAAGCGGTCGTGGAGGTGCAATCGTGCGGATTGAATCATCTCGATCTCTGGCTGGAGGAAGCCGGCTTGCCCATTCCCGTGAAACTTCCGCGCACGCCGGGTGGTGAAATTGCGGGCAAGGTTGTGGCCCTGGGCGAAAATGTATTCGGGTGGAAAATCGGTGACCGCGTCGCCGTCCAATCGAACATTTTCTGCGGTGAATGCGAGTTCTGCAAACGCGGTGAGGATTCCATGTGTTTGCGCGGGGAGATTCTCGGCGTGCAACGCGACGGCGGTTTTGCCGAAAAAGTGCTCGTGCCGGCCCGCGCCCTCGTGCGATTGCCTGAAGGCGTGGGCTTCGATACTTCCGCGGCGTTGACGCTCGCGGGCAGCACGGCGATGCACATGCTGACGAATCGCGCGCAGGTGAATCCCGGCGATTGGGTGCTCGCCATGGGCGGTGCGAGCGGTGTGGGGTCGGCGGCGATTCAGATCGCGAAGCAACTCGGCGCGCGCGTCATCAGCACCGGGTCCACGGAAGCCAAACGTGCGCTGGCGCGCAGTCTCGGCGCGGAATTCGTGGTCGATTCCAACGATGCTCAGTGGCCTGCGGAAATTCGCAAGATTACGAACAAGCACGGCGTGGATGTCGTGGTCGAGCACGTCGGCGGCGATGTGCTCGGGAAATGTTTCGATTGCCTGGCGCGCGGCGGCACCATTGTGACCTGCGGCGCGACGGCGGGGCGTGACGTGCCGCTCAACCTCTGGCCGTTCTTCGTGAAACAACATCGGCTCATTGGCAGCTACGGCCGCAATCGCGCTGACCTGGATGCGACGCTGAAATGGGCGGCGGCCGGAAAATTGAAACCGGTAATCGATTCGATTTTTCCGTTGGATCAAACCGCCGCGGCGTTTGCGAAACTGCGCTCGCGCAATTTTCTGGGGAAAGTTTTGGTAGAACCGTTCGAGCCGGAGTCGGAATCGGATTGAGAGGAAATTTAACAGAAGGAAACGAAGGGAACCAAGCCTCCTCTCAATTAAAGGCTTAGCTTTGTTATCTTGGTGTTCTTCTGTTGGACATTTTTTCTGTTGCCAAATATCACTTTGTAATGCAAAGTTTGGGCATGGAAACCGATTGGGCGGCGGAACATTTACAGACGATTCGCACACTCATGGAGCGTTCGGCGGTATACCGCCGCGCGCTGGCGCCAATCATGGTTTGGAACGGAATTTTAGGAGTAGTTGGAG
>Ga0068855_100012628_pt1 | contig 10193 bp, 6 predicted proteins | sample KBSCornC52_FD_66592 | JGI IMG/M metagenome (GOLD analysis project Ga0068855, IMG submission 66592) | Corn rhizosphere microbial communities from Kellogg Biological Station, Michigan, USA - KBS Corn C5-2 | ecosystem: Host-associated > Plants > Roots > Rhizosphere > Soil ... | reverse complement strand
CGCCCATTCGACCCACGCCTATCCCCTATAATCGAACGATCGTTCTTTTGAAAGAAGGAGACACGCTTCATGGCCCTGCCTGCTGTCCTACGGAATTTGACGCTGCCGGTCGTCGCGTCGCCGATGTTCATCGTGAGCTACCCCGAGCTCGTGCTCGCGCAGTGCAAGGCCGGCATCGTCGGCTCGTTCCCTGCCCTGAATGCGCGTCCCGCCGGGTTGCTCGACGAATGGCTGACGCAGATGGGCGAATCGCTCGCCGCCCATCGGGCCGCCCATCCCGACGCGCCGGTCGGGCCGATCGCCGTCAACCAGATCGTTCACCAATCGAATGCCCGGCTCGAGCAGGACGTACGTGTCTGCGTCGAACACGAGGTACCGATCTTCATTACGAGCCTGCGGGCCCCCGCGCGCGAAATCATCGATGCCGTCCACCACTACGGCGGCATCGTACTGCACGACGTCATCAACCTGCGCCATGCGCAAAAGGCGCTCGAAGCAGGTGTGGACGGCTTGATTCTCGTCGCGGCCGGCGCGGGCGGGCACGCGGGGACCCTTTCGCCGTTTGCGCTCGTGGGCGAAGTGCGGCGCATGTTCGACGGGCCGATCGTACTCTCGGGTTCGATCGCCAACGGCGGCTCGATTCTCGCTGCGCAGGCGATGGGCGCCGATCTCGCCTACATGGGCACGCGCTTCATCGCGACGCAAGAGGCGCACGCCGTGGACGACTACAAGCGCGCGATCGTCAATTCCAGCGCATCGGACATTGTGTACACCAATCTATTCACGGGCGTTCACGGCAACTACATCCGCGAAAGCATCGTCAACGCGGGGCTCAATCCGGAGGCGCTGCCGGAATCGGATAAAACAAAAATGAACTTCGCCGGCGACAAAGCCAAGGCATGGAAGGACATTTGGGGTGCGGGCCAAGGCGTCGGCTTGATGGACGATGTGCCGAGCGTCGCGACGCTCGTCGAGCGCCTTAAAAGCGAATACGATGATGCGCGCGCGCGACTGCTTGCCTCGCGCTAAGTGCATCGGCGCGCCTCACATGTTGCGCCGATACTGTCCGCCCACCTCGAACAACGCGTGCGTGATTTGCCCTAGCGAGCAGACGCGCACCGCATCCATCAAGACGGCGAACACATTCTCGCCTTCGATCACCGCGCGTTGCAGCCGCTCGAGCATCGGCGCCGCTTCATTGCGATGTCGCGCGTGGAACGCAGCCAGTCGTTCGCGCTGACGCTCTTTCTCTTCGCTTGTCGAACGTGCCAATGCAAGCGGCACCGAGGAGTGGCCGCCCGGCTCGCCCACGAACGTGTTCACGCCGACGATCGGATACGAGCCGTCGTGCTTGCGGTGCTCGTAACGCATCGATTCGTCCTGGATGCGACCGCGCTGATAGCCCGTTTCCATCGCGCCGAGCACGCCGCCGCGCGCAGTCAAACGATCGAACTCCTCGAGCACAGCCGCTTCGACGAGATCCGTCAATTCGTCGATGACAAAACTGCCTTGATTCGGATTCTGGTTCTTCGCAAGACCCCACTCGCGATTGATGATGAGTTGAATGGCGATCGCCCGGCGTACCGACGCTTCTGTCGGCGTAGTGACCGCTTCGTCGAATGCGTTCGTATGCAACGAGTTGCAGTTGTCGTAGATCGCAATGAGCGCCTGCAGCGTCGTGCGAATATCGTTGAACTCGACCTCCTGCGCATGCAGGCTGCGACCCGACGTCTGCACGTGATACTTCAGCTTTTGGCTGCGCTCATTGGCGCCGTACTTCTCGCGCAGCGTCACGGCCCAGATGCGCCGCGCCACGCGGCCAAGTACCGTGTACTCGGGCTCCATTCCATTCGAGAAGAAGAACGATAGGTTCGGCGCGAAGTCGTCGATCGCCAAGCCTCGCGCCAAGTAAGCCTCGACGTAGGTAAAGCCGTTCGCAAGCGTGTAGGCAAGCTGCGTGATCGGGTTCGCGCCGGCCTCCGCGATGTGATAGCCGGAAATCGACACGGAATAGAAGTTGCGCACCCCGTGCTCGATGAAATAGGCCTGTACGTCGCCCATCGTCTTCAAGCTGAAGTCGGTCGAAAAGATGCACGTGTTCTGGCCTTGGTCCTCCTTCAGGATGTCGGCTTGCACGGTACCGCGCACCTCGCGCAACGCCCACGCCCGCGTCGCCTCGATTTCGCTTGCGCTCGGCTCGCGCCCTGCTTCGTTGCAACGCGCTGCCAGGCGTTCCAGTTGTTGGTCGATGGCCGCATTGAAGAACATCGCGAGGATCGTCGGCGCGGGGCCGTTGATTGTCATCGAGACCGAGGTCGCCGGATCGCAAAGGTCGAAGCCCTCATAGAGCGATTTCATGTCCTCGAGCGTGGCGACCGAGACGCCCGAGTTACCGATCTTGCCGTAGATGTCGGGCCGCTCGTCGGGGTCCTCGCCGTAGAGCGTCACGGAATCGAATGCGGTCGAGAGGCGCCGCGCCGGCATGCCCTCGGACAACAGCTTGAACCGCCGGTTCGTCCGGGGCGGGTCGCCTTCGCCCGCGAACATGCGGGTCGGGTCTTCGTTCTCTCGCTTGAAAGGAAAGACGCCGGCAGTGAACGGGAAATAGCCCGGCAAGTTCTCGAGCATCAGCCAGCGCAGTGTTTCACCCGGGTCGGTGAACTTAGGCAGCGAAACTGCACGCATCGACGTGCCCGACAAGGTCGTTACCGTCAGCGGCGAGCGAATCTCGCGGCCGCGGATCGTCACGGTACGCGCCTCGCCCGAGTAGTCGGCCACCGTGCGCGGCCACGCGTCGAGCAGCGCACGTTCGTGCGGGCCCAGGCGCGCGTCGCGCTCGGCGATCAACGTGTCGAATCGGGACATCAGCGGATCGGCCGCGACCGGCGATGGCGATGCCGATGGCGATGGCGATGGCGATGGCGATGCCGATGCCGATGCCGATGAGGGGTTCGTTCTCGCGGTGCTTGCCGACACGGAATCGGCGCTCGAATCGACAGGGGGCGAGCCGGAATGCGCTCCCCCTGCCGCCCCGCGCCAGGCACCGCCTGACTGCATCGCCATTCGCCTCGCTTCGGTCAACTGCCAACGCTCGCGTGCGCATTGCGCCTGCGCGTCGGCCCGTGCCCGATAGGCGCGGACCGTTTCGGCAATCTCTGAGAGATAGCGAACACGGGCCGCGGGCACAATCGCCCCTCCCTCGCGCGAGTGGCGTGCGTCGGTGCGTGGCAGGCGTGGTCCGCCTTCCGGCGGGCGCAGCCCGCGCTCGCGCAGCGCTTCGACGATGCGCTGATAGAGGGCGGTCACGCCGTCGTCGTTGAAGCGCGAGGCGATCGTGCCGACCACGGGCATCTGCTCCGGCGCTTGGCCGAACGCACCGCGATTGCGCTGCATTTGCTTGGCGACGTCGCGCAGCGCGTCGAGCGCACCGTTTCGGTCGAACTTGTTGATGGCGACGAAATCGGCGAAGTCGAGCATGTCGATTTTCTCGAGTTGGCTCGCCGCGCCGAACTCGGGCGTCATCACATAAAGCGAGCAGTCGGCCACCTGCGCGATCGCCGCGTCGCCCTGGCCGATACCCGAGGTCTCGACGATAACGAGATCGAAGCCGGCCACCTTGCAGGCGGCGATCGCATCGGGGATGGCATCGGGCAATTCAGTTGCCGCATCGCGCGTCGCGAGCGAGCGCATGAAAACCCGCGGCCCATGGCCCCAGTCGGCGATCGCATTCATGCGAATCCGATCGCCGAGCAGCGCCCCGCCCGACTTGCGCCGCGACGGATCGACCGCGAGCATCGCGATCGAAAGCCCATCGCCGTAGTCGAGCCGGAAGCGTCGCACGAGCTCGTCGGTCAGCGAAGATTTACCGGCCCCGCCCGTGCCCGTCACGCCGAGCACCGGCACGGCTCGCGCCGCCGCGGCGCGCTCGGCCAGCGCGGACCGCGTTGCTGCATCGGCGCGGCCGCTTTCGAGCGCGCCGATCAAGGTCGCGAGCGCTCGCCGCGCCGGCGCACCACCGCGCTCGAGCGCGGCCAGCCGCGCGGTCGCGCTGTCCTGCGCATACGATAACGCCGCTCGCGCCGCCGCTTTTGCGCAGCGCGCGATCATGTCGTCGATCATCCCCTGCAGCCCGAGCCGCTGGCCCTCCTGGGGAGAATAGATGCGCTCCACGCCGTAGCGTTCCAAGGCATCGATCTCTTCGGGGACGATCACGCCGCCGCCCCCGCCGAAAACGAGAATCCGCTCGCCCCCGCCGGCTCGCAGCGCGTCCACGAGGTATTTGAAATACTCGACGTGCCCGCCTTGGTAGCTCGAGACCGCAACGCCGTCCGCATCCTCCTCGAGCGCGGCACTGGCGACTTCGGCAACGGACCGGTTGTGGCCGAGATGCACGACCTCGACACCGCTCGCCTGCAAGATACGCCGGACGATATTGATCGCCGCGTCATGACCGTCGAACAGCGCGGCGGCCGTCACGAAACGCACGCGCGGAGACGGTGCGGGCCCCGCGGAGCGGAGACGTTGCGGCGTGGAAAGATCGGTCATGGGCTGCCCCTCGCTGCGCTTGCCGGCTGGCGCCGATAGTCGTTGTTGCCAGTATAGGCAACGGCGGGGACGGCTCGCTCAGCGGCGCTTTGCTCGCACTCGCATCGCGCCGTCCGGCCAGTCCGATCGATATCGCCGGACATGTACGGGAGTTATGGAGGCGCCAAAGCGAGGTCAAAATACAGATACGTTAAGATCGCGTTTCAAGAAACCTCTAGGTAGGCCGAAAAATGCAAACAATCCTTTCGGTTTCGATGTCGCGATAGATTTTGAAAATCCGAGTCGCACAAGAAGAACAGATCTGTCTGTTTTGGCGCGGCTAGTTTTCGGCAAACCGATGCATTCATAGCAATACTGAAACCGCCAAAGAACCCATGTACTCGTTATTGCCCGCATTCGTCTCCGCGTTGTTTCTCGGATTCGGTACGTATGTCCTCGTAACCGAGGGGGCGACGCGAGTGTCGGTTCCGTTCGCGGCAATGTGTACGACAACGTTCGTCTGGCAAGCGACTTGGGCCTTCTTGTTCCAGACGAGCAATACGGATATCGCGGCCCTGCTCGTCAAGATCGGCTATCTCTTCATCCTCTTTCTGCCCACGACGTTCTACCACTTCATGACGGCGGTCGTTTCGCGCAACGGCGAAAAGCCGCTACTGTTGGCCTCCTACGGCCTGTGCGTGGTATTGGCCGTTCTATTGCTGACCAGCCACGAAGTCGTCGACGGCTTCCGCTCCTATTTCTTCGGGCCCTATCCCAAGGCCGGCCGGCTACATCCGATCCATGTCGCACAAACGGTTCTTCTTGCTGCGCGCAGCGGCTGGCTGCTGCTGCAGGCCAAACGTCACGCCGACGCGCCGACTTCCCGCCGGCAGTTGAACCTGTGTCTCGTCAGCCTGGGCTTGTATTCGCTCGCCGCGACGGACTACGCAGTCAATTACGGCTATGCGTTTTATCCGCTCGGCTTCGTCTTCATCGCGATCAGCCTTGGCATTCTTGCGGTATCCATCGTCCGGTACGGTCTCATGGGGCCTTACTTGATGCTGGCGACCGTCGCACACGAGGTCGCCACACCGCTCGCGACGATCGGCCTGCACGCCGATGAATTAAGGCACGCGCTTCCCGATCTGATGCGCGGTTATCGGTTGGCGGTGCAGCATCGCTTATGCGGCGACACACTGTCGATGTTGGACGAACCGGAGCGATTCGCGGCGCTCGCTACCGCCATTCGACGCCAGGTGGACAGCACGAGCATCGTGATCGACATGTCCCTGGCGTCGCTCACGTTGAATCGGGTCGATAAACGCAGTTTCACGGCTCATTCGGTCCTCTCGTGCGTTCAATCCGCACTCGATCGCTTTCCGTTCCGAGCGGGAGACCGCGAGCTCGTGACGGTCGCGGCGATCCATCCCGACATGGTCTTTCTCGGCTCCGATTCGCTGCTGATTTTCGTTCTGTTCAATCTACTCAAGAATGCGATTCACGCTATCCACGCGGCCGGCAAAGGACGCATCGAGATCAGCGCGCATCGCAGTGAGGGCTTTTGCGTGCTGCGCTTCAGCGACAGCGGGTCGGGCATCGCCCCTGACGTACTGCCGCGCATTTTCGATCCGTTTTACTCGACCAAGGCGCACGGGCGCGGCGTCGGGGTCGGCTTGACCTTCTGCCGTCGGGTCTGCGAAGCGTTCGGCGGCGGCATCTCATGCGAATCGGTGCCCGGTGTCCATACGACCTTCGTCCTGCGGCTGCCCCATCCCGTATCAGTATCGGAATCCGCCTCCCGGCCCTCGTCCCGATCCGAATCGCGGTTCGGCTCCGCGGCGGGCCGCAAATGGCGCGACCCGCCGCGTCCTTACTGAGACTATGCCTATGGCGTCAAGTCAGAACCCAACATGGCCGTTGCTAGGCAGCGGTCGGCACGGCCAGTTCGTATTGCGTGACGCGTTCGATGACCCCGGCCGGGAATCGCGCGATTCGCTTGTCGGGGCCGGCGAACAAGATCTGCTGATAACCCATGGACACCGGGCGGCCGCCCACGTAGAAGCGGAACAGCAGGTACGCCGAGCATTGCCTGACCTTTACCGTATTCAGGTAACAATCGACCCGCTGGAACGGAAAGGTCTCTTGTACGTACTCTTGATGGGCGCGCTTGGTGACGAATGTACCGCTCCCCCCGAGCAGGTTGTTGTCGATGCACTCGTAAAACCAGCGTTCTCGGCATACGCCCTGCCATTCGAAGTAACGGGCGAAATAGGTATTCATGAAGGCGTTCGAGTCCTTGAGATAAATATCGATTACATGGTGAAAAGTCTTGGGTGCCGTCACGTCGAGCGGCTCGGGCGTAAGCAACTGAGTACCCGTGGAAAGGAGATGGGGAATTGCATCTCGCGTCAACATGGATAAACTCCTCGGAAAAATCGCTACAGACGGTAGCGGCGTATTCACCCGACAGGGCGAATACGCAATTCTTACCGCGCCTATTCACGTGACGCAGGAATGGACGACGATTGAGGCGAAAGCCTGAACGTGTTATCTAATTTATTTTTGATGAGGCCCGGCATGAGTTCTTTAGTCACGCAGCCGATGTTTCACCCCGCATCCGTTGTCTTTGTCGATGACAGCGCGGATTTTTTGAATGGATTACGTGGAATCTTTCGAGACAGGGCACTGAATCGGTTTTTCACGAAGCCGCAAGCGGCGCTCGATTTCATGTTGTCGCGGGACCGCGGTGCGCCCCCAATCCGGATGGCCGGGCACGATTATTCGCAAGTGGAGGGGGGCGGCTGTAACGCACTGGGCAGGGATGCGCTCGATGATGCGGCGCGATTCGAGGAGGTCGCCGCGGTCGTGGTGGACTACGAAATGCCGGAGATCGACGGCATCCGGTTTCTTTCGTCGATCAACGATGCGGCCTGCACGAAAATCCTGCTGACCGGCGCCGCGGGGTACGCCGAAGCGGTAGACGCTTTCAACGCCGGCCTCATCGATTTCTATCTGCGCAAGGGCGATCCCGATATGCCGGCCAAGCTGGCTGCGGCGCTGGCCGAGGCCAATAAGAAGCATTGCCGCACACGAGGCCACATCGGAGTGCACGATGTCGGCGCGACCTACTGCGATCCGCGGGTGGTACGGCTACTCGAACACCTCGCCGATCGCGAAAAGCTGGTGGAGTACTACTGGCGCCCCGCGCAGGATGCCGTGCTGATGTTCGATGCCGAGGGCAATGCGAGCGTCTTCGTGGCATGGAATGCCGACGAATGGGCCTTTCAGTGCGATACCGTAACGGACGCGGGCGGCCCGGCAGCGTTACGCCTCGGGATGGAAGCGCGCACGGTCATGCCGCTTTTCTGGCCGTATCAGGCCTATCGGCCGGGCGCGACGGAGGTTCCAACGGCGAAGCCGCTGCCGGTCCCGGAATGGGACGAGACGTTTTACAGCCTCACGCCGCTCGAGCGCTCGGAACTCGACGCCGGGCTACTGACCTTCGCGACGTGGCAGGCGATGAAGCGGGACGCGCTGAAGCGGGTCAGCGGCGGCTGAGCGCAACCGAGACGCGCACTCGGCCGCCGTCGGGCCATGCGACGGCGCATCCCTCATCCCGCACGCACCGTATCGCAAGGCCGAAAGCGCTGCTTCCGGCCGTCTCGCCGCGCTGGCTCGCGGTCAGAACTTGGCGCGAATCCCTGCGCCGACGGTCTGCCCGGTCGACAAATTGCTCAACTGATCGTTCATGTAGGCCGCATACAGGTCGGTACGTTTGGACAGCGGATAGTCATAGCCGACGGCCCAGGTGCGGCGGGTTTGGTCGAGCCCACCGCTGTCGCGCGAGTAGGCGTACGAGGCCATGACCGTACCGGGGCCGACCGGTACGGTTACGCCGCCCTGCCCCGTATTGACATGCCAGCCGCCGCCCGTCAGTCCGTCGTTCTTCGTGTACATGTACTGGCCGTAGAACTTCACGAACTTCAAGTCATAGCTCGCGCCGAACTGGGCGACGCTCTGGCTCTTGAATGGCACGATCGTGCCGAACGGGGTGGCCTGACCGAGATCGTTCGGCCCGTTGTTGAAGTTCACGTATTGATAGACGCCCGTCGCCGCGAACGGCCCGTGGAAGTATAGGAACTGGGCGCTCCACTTCTTCGAGCGATTGTTGCCGGCTTGATTGCCGAGGCCGTACATCACGCTGCCCGTCAGGCCGTTGTAGTTCGGCGTCGCGTATTGAACCGCGTTGTTCCAGCCCGAATCGCCCACCACGCCGGTATCGGTCGCGTAGGTGGCGCCGGTCGGTACCGCCGTGTTGCCGAGAAACACGTGATAGACCATCGGCGAGAATGTGTACGAATCGATGAACGGGTTGAACAGGATCGTCGAGACGAACAGATGCGTCGTCAGCCGGCCCGCGGTCACCGTGCCGTACGGCGATTCGATGCCCACATAGGCGTTGCGGGCGAAGAAGGTATCCCCCGAGAAGCGGCCGTAGTTACCGTTTTGCGGTCGGAAGAAGTCTTCCAACGTGAAGATGGCCTTGTAGCCGCCGCCCAGGTCTTCGGCGCCCTTCATCCCCCAATAGGACGTCGACATGCCGCCGCCGCCGACGACCCATGCGCGCTGTCCGCCCGGGAACTGCTGCATGCCCGCCCAGGAATCGACTTGCCCGTAGAGCTGCACGCTCGATTGGGCGTGCGCGCCGGCGCCGGCGGTGGCAAAAACGGCAACGGCCGCTATGTTGAGCGTTGTTTTCAGCGTGCGGCTGACGGTGGCTTTCATGAATTCTCCTGTCGTTTGTCAAAAATGAAGCGCGCGAACCGTTCTCGGGGCCGTGGATCGCCTACGTTTCCTTTGGGGCGAGTCCATCGTTACTGGCCATATTTCCGGACAAAAATACGTTCGCTTATTGCCGGTATAGCGATTCGCTTAAACACGCGCCTCGGCAGGGCACACCGCCCGTCGGCGGTGCACGCCGGGGCCGGCTCGCCCGCGCGCGTGCATGGCGATCGGTCCGACAGCCGCGCCTGGCCTCGCTCACAAGCTCGGTCTCGTATCGCTGCCAATAGTGACGCAGGCGCCCGGGGCGCCAAAATGTTTTCGTCTGAGGATGCCTTTATCGAGCCCTCGGCTAGGCATGGCGGGGGCGAAAGTGTGGCGTACTTGCATCACAGCGACACACGCCACACCTGCGGATTCGCCCGATCGGGCGCGATGAAGGAAAGAGAGAAGGAGAATCGGCAAATCGGGGCGGCGAGGCACCGACGTCAGTCGCGGACTGCCTAGTGGCGAACGTGGGCGTGCGTGCGAAGCAAGCAGGTGCTAATTGCGATAGACGGGCGGAGACTCGGACGAGCGGGCGCCCGTAGCGGGCGGATGCGGGGCGCGGTTAACGCCGCGTTCCTCGTTGTAGCGAGCGATGTCGGAACGAATGGAGCCGGCGCGCAAATAAGCCGCCCCGCCTTCCCGCGCGAGCGTGCGCGCCTCTTCGCTGACAGGCCGGTAGAATGGGCCCGCCGGCGCAGCCGAAGCGGCGGGAGCGAGGCGCGGGCCGCCGTGCCCGTACGGGTCCACCGTTACCGCGAACTGACGCCGCGCTGCGCGGCGCGATGCGGTGACACCGGCGGGGTGCTCGGGCGCGCGCGCAGATGCGCGGGCGGCGGCGG
>Ga0068855_100012627_pt1 | contig 10193 bp, 14 predicted proteins | sample KBSCornC52_FD_66592 | JGI IMG/M metagenome (GOLD analysis project Ga0068855, IMG submission 66592) | Corn rhizosphere microbial communities from Kellogg Biological Station, Michigan, USA - KBS Corn C5-2 | ecosystem: Host-associated > Plants > Roots > Rhizosphere > Soil ... | reverse complement strand
GCGGGCGACCCCGTGGAGATCGCGCGCCGCTACGACGAGGCGGGCGCCGACGAGCTCGCGTTCCTCGACATCACCGCCTCGAGCGACGCGCGCGACACGATCGTCGACGTGATCGAGCGGGTCGCCGACCAGGTCTTCATCCCGCTCACCGTGGGCGGCGGCGTGCGCTCCGTGGAGGACGTGCGCAAGATCCTCAACGCCGGCGCCGACAAGGTGAGCATCAATACCGCGGCGGTCGACAATCCCGCGCTCGTGGAGCAGGCGGCGCGGCGCTTCGGCTCGCAGGCGATCGTGGTGGCGATCGACGCGCGCTCCTCTGGGCCGGATCGCTGGGAGGTGTACACCCACGGCGGGCGCAAGGCGCGCGGGCTCGATGCCGTAGAATGGGCGCGCGAGATGGCGGCCCGCGGCGCCGGCGAGATCCTGCTCACGAGCATGGATCGCGACGGCACCAGGAGCGGGTTCGACCTCGGGCTCACGCGCGCCGTGTCGGAAGCGGTGCCGGTGCCCGTGATCGCGAGCGGCGGCGTGGGAACCCTCGAGCACCTCGCGCTCGGCATCGAGCAGGGACGTGCCGACGCGGTGCTCGCCGCATCGGTGTTCCATTTCGGGGAGATCACCGTCGCGCAGGCGAAGCGGTTCCTCGCCGCGCGCGGCATCGAGATGCGCCTGTGAACACGCAAGCCTGGCTCGACGAAGTGGCGTGGAATGCGGACGGGCTCGTGCCCGCGGTCGCGCAGGATGCCGCTTCCGGCGAGGTGCTGATGGTCGCATGGATGGATCGGGAATCGCTCGCGCGCACGGTGGCTTCCGGCGAGGCGACGTACTGGTCGCGATCCAGGAAAGCGTTGTGGCGCAAGGGCGAGACCTCGGGGCACGTGCAGAAGGTGCTCGAGGTGCGCATCGATTGCGACGCCGACGTGGTCCTGCTGCGCGTGGAATCGGCGGGTGGCGTCGCCTGCCATACGGGCCGTCGCCGCTGCTTCTTCCGCGTGCTCGAGGGCGGGCGCGAGAAGCGCTGGAGCGTCACCGACCCGGTGCTCGAGGAGCCGACCTCGCATGGCTGACCGGACCATCCTCGAGCGTCTCGAGGCCGCGATCGCCGCGCGCCGCGGCACGGATCCGTCCGCGTCGTACGTGGCGTCGCTCAACGCGAAGGGACTCGATGCGATCCTCAAGAAGGTGGGCGAGGAAGCGACGGAGGCGGTGATCGCGGCGAAGGGCGACGATGCCGAAGCGATCGTGCGCGAGACGGCGGACCTCTGGTTCCATTGCCTCGTGATGCTCGGATGGCACGGCATCCCGCTCGCCGCGGTCCTCGCCGAGCTCGAGCGGCGCGAGGGCCGCTCGGGGATCGACGAGAAGAATTCGCGAGCGAAAGGGTAGGCCGATGGCGACCGTGAAGGACTGCGTCTTCTGCAAGATCGTGCGCGGCGAGATCCCGAGCCGCAAGGTATACGAGGACGACGACATGCTCGCCTTCCACGACATCGCGCCGCAGGCGCCGGTGCATTTCATGATCATTCCGAAGGACCACGTGGATTCGCTCGCCACGGTGGGCCCCGAGCACGAGCGAGTGCTCGGCCGCATGTTCGCGATGGCCGGGCGCCTCGCCCGCGAGCAGGGCTCGCCCGACGGCTTCCGCACGATCGTGAACACGGGGCGGATCGGACGCCAGGACGTGTATCATTTGCATATACACATCCTCGGCGGCCCGGAGCCCTTCGGACGCATGATGCCGCTCACGGGCTCGTGAGCCCGGCCGCCCGCTTCACCAGGAGATTTCGATGGGTTCCTTCAGCATCTGGCATTGGTTGATCGTGCTCGTGATCGTGCTGCTGATCTTCGGCACCAAGAAGCTTCGCAATATCGGCGAGGATCTCGGCGGGGCCGTGAAGGGCTTCAAGCAGGGCATGCGGGACGAAACGCCCCCCGCCAAGCCGCCCGGCGAGATCACCTCGCAGGGCACGACGATCGAGGGCGAGGTCAAGGAAAAGCAGAAGGGCTGAAGCCGCCGCGCGCTTCCCGGCCGGTCGACCGACCGGCCCTTCGAGTCCCGCCCGCACGCTGCCATGTTCGACGTCGGCTTCTCCGAGATGCTCGTGATCGCGATCGTGGCGCTCGTCGTGATCGGTCCCGAGCGCCTGCCGAAGGTCGCCCGCACCGCGGGCGTCCTGTTCGGCCGCCTGCAGCGCTACGTCGCGCAGGTGAAGGCGGACATCAACCGCGAGATGGAGGCGGCCGACCTCGGCAAGGTGAAGAGCGAGTTCGAGGAGGCGGCGCGCACGCTGAAGAGCGACATCGAGACGCAGGCGGCGGACGCCGAGCGCGAGATGCGCGGCGTGCAGGCCTCGGTCGATCGCGAGATGCAGGATGCGGCGAAGGCGATGCAATCGCCCGCCGCGCCGACGTCCGCGCCGCCATCGCCGCAGCTCGAGCTCGGCATCGAGGAGCCCGCGGCCCATCCGCCGGTCTCTCCACCCGCGGGCTCCGGTCCCGTGAAGCCCGCCTGATGCCCGCGCCCCGCCCATGACGGACGAGGCCCAGGAGACCTTCCTCTCGCACTTGATCGAGCTGCGCCAGCGCCTCGTGCGCTCGCTCCTCGCGGTCGGGGTCGTGGCGATCCCGATGCTGTACTTCAGCTCGCAGCTCTACGACCTCCTCGCGATGCCGCTCATCCACAGCCTGCCGCAGGGCTCGAAGATGATCGCGACCGGCGTCATCACGCCGTTCCTCATCCCGATGAAGATCGCCTTCATGGCGGCGTTGCTCGTGGCGTTGCCGTACGTCCTGTACCAGGTGTGGGCGTTCGTGGCGCCGGGACTCTACGCCCACGAGAAGCGGCTCGCGCTTCCGCTCGTGGTGAGCGGCACGGTCCTGTTCGTGGTCGGGATGGCGTTCTGCTACTTCATCGTCTTCAAGCGCGTGTTCGCGTTCATCGCGCACTTCGCGCCGAAGAGCATCTCGGTCGCGCCGGACATCGAGGCGTACTTCAACTTCGTGCTCGGGATGTTCCTCGCCTTCGGCCTCGCCTTCGAGGTGCCGGTCGTGGTCGTCGTGCTGGTGCTCGCGGGCCTGGTGACGGTCGAGCAGCTGCGCGAGTGGCGCGGCTACGTGATCGTCCTCATCTTCATCGTGGCCGCCGTGGTGACGCCGCCCGACGTCGTGTCGCAGGTGTCGCTCGCGCTGCCGATGTGCGTGCTCTACGAGGCGGGGATCTTCTTCGCGCAGTTCGCGGCGAAGCGGCGCAAGGAGCGCTCGCTCGCCTCGAGCGCCGGGGAAGAGGGCGGCTAGTCCTCTTCGGTGCGCGGGCGCGGTTTGCGCTTGCCCACGATCACGTCGAGCTGCAGCTCGCGGTTCTGCCGCGCCACCTTGAGCGGCACCGATTTGCCGGGTGCGAGCTCCGCGATCGCGTTGAGCGTCGCGCTGGTATCGGCGACCGGCTTGCCGTTCACCGCGACGACCACGTCGCCGAGCTTCATGCCGCCCTTCTCGGCGGGGCTGCCGCGCTCGATCGCGCCGACGATCGCCCCGTGCGTCGCCTTGAGCCCGAGCGACTCGGCGAGCTCCGGGGTGATGTCCTCCACCTCGATCCCCAGCCAGCCGCGCGTGACGCTGCCGGTCTCGATGATCTGCTCCATGATGCGCTTGGCCACGCCGACCGGAATCGCGAACCCGATGCCCTGATAGCCGCCGGAGCGCGAGAAGATCAGCGTGTTGATGCCGATCAGGTTGCCGCTCGCGTCGACCAGCGCGCCCCCGGAATTGCCCGGATTGATCGCGGCATCGGTCTGGATGAAGCTGCCGAAGGGGTTGGTGCTGATCTCGCGTCCCACCGCGCTCACGATGCCCATCGTCACCGTCTGGCCCACGCTGAACGGATCGCCGATCGCGAGCACGATGTCGCCGACCTTCGCCTGGTCCGAGTGCCCGAAGGTGATCGGCGTGAGGCCGCCGCCGGGGACGCGCACGACGGCGAGGTCCGTGTCCGGATCGCTTCCCACGATCTTCGCCGCGAGCGTGCGCCCGTCCTGGAGCGTTACCTGGATGTCGGAAACGCCGTCGACTACGTGGTCGTTGGTGAGGATGTAGCCCTCGCGGCTCACGATGACGCCCGAGCCGAGCGAAAGCTGCGTCTCGGGCGGAAGGTTCAGGCGGTCGCCGAAGAAGCGCTGGAATGCCGGATCGTCGAGCAGCGGGTTGCGGCGGTGCACCTGCTTCGTCGCGGAGATGTTCACGACCGACGGGATCGCCTTGCGCGCCGCGTCGCTGAACGAGAACGCGCCCGCGGGCGGGAGGCCGCCCACCGGGAGCGGGGAGGCCGCGACGCCGGATGGGCTCTCGCGCACCTCGACCACCTGCCGGCGCCAGGTCATCCATTCCGGCTTCACCAGGCTCACGACGAAGATCACGGCGAGCGTCGCGGTGACGGCCTGGGCGAAGACGAGCCAGAGCTTGCGCATTTCGATCATGGATCCGGGGGAGCGGAAAACCCCCTATTGTAGCGGCCGGCGGTGCCCTACTTCGAGCGCAGCGTGTCGCGGATCTCGCGCAGCAGGACCACCTGCTCGGGCGGCGCGGCGGGCGCCGGCGGCTCGTGCTGGCGGCGCAGGCGGTTGATGGCCCGCACCATGAGGAAAACGACGAACGCGAGGATCACGAAGTTGAGCGCCACGTTCACGAAGTTGCCCCACGCGACCACCGGAACGCCCGCCTTCTTCACGGCATCGAGGGTGTGCGGCACGCCCTCGGGGATGCGCGCGAGCGGGACGAAGTAGTTGCTGAACTCGAGGCCGCCCATGAAGTGGCCGACGACCGGCATGACGATGTCGTTCACGAGCGAGTCGACGATCTTGCCGAAAGCGCCCCCGACGATCACGCCCACGGCGAGGTCCACGACGTTGCCGCGGACCGCGAATTCCCGGAATTCCGAAGCGAAGCCCATCGATTTTCCCCCGCGAAAGACCGAAATCTAGGGGCACGAAGGAGCGGCGTCAACGCGTTCTTGCAGCGGCGGGCTTCAAGAACGGGGGGCAAATCCGCTAAAATGCCGAATTAGCCGTCCGTCCCGCCTTCTTCCTCCCTCCTTCTTCCGCAATGACCGCCATCGTCACCGACCGCGTCGATGAAAAGAGACGCCGCATCCTGATCGTTGCCACTTCCGCCGCGGGCGCCGTGGTGGGCGTGGGCGTCGCCGGACCGTTCGTCGCCAGCTGGTTTCCCAGCGCCAAGGCGCTCGCCGCCGGCGCGCCCGTGGAAGGCGACTTCTCCAAGATCGAGCCCGGGCAGCAGGTGACGATCGCATGGCGGGGAAAGCCGGTGTGGCTCCTGCATCGCACCAAGGACATGCTGGACCGGCTGCCGGCCAATGCGCCGCTCCTCACGGATCCCAAGTGCGAGATTCCGCAGCAGCCCAAGTACATAAAGGCGCCCGACCGCGCGGAGAAGCCGCAGTACTTCGTTTGCGTGGGCGTGTGCACGCACCTGGGCTGCACCCCGAACCTGAAGGAGCAAGTGGCGGCCGCCGAAATGGGGCCCACCTGGCCCGGCGGCTATTACTGCCCCTGCCACGGCTCGCGCTTCGACCTCGCGGGGCGCGTGTTCCAGGGCTCCCCGGCGCCGAAGAACCTCGTCATCCCGCCGTACCACTTCAAGACCGACACCGTCGTCGTGATCGGCGAAGACCCGAAAGGAGCATAGGGCGATGGCCGCGACCGAGAAGACCCCCGTCACCGGGGCCGGGCCGTTCAACGGCGTCCTCACCTGGATCGACCAGCGCTTCCCGCTGATGGCGCTCTGGAAGGAGCACCTCTCGGAGTACTACGCGCCGAAGAACTTCAACTTCTGGTACTACTTCGGCTCGCTCGCGCTGCTCGTGCTCGTGATCCAGATCGTCTCGGGCATCTTCCTCACGATGAACTACAAGCCCGACGCGCACGAGGCCTTCGCCTCGGTCGAGTACATCATGCGCGACGTGCCGGGCGGCTGGGTGATCCGCTACATCCACTCGACCGGAGCCTCGTTTTTCTTCATCACCGTGTACCTGCACATGGTGCGCGGGCTCATCTACGGGTCGTACCGCCGGCCGCGCGAGCTGCTCTGGATCTTCGGCGTCGTGATCTACCTCGCGCTCATGGGCGAGGCGTTCTTCGGCTACCTGCTTCCCTGGGGCCAGATGTCCTACTGGGGCGCGCAGGTGATCGTGAACCTGTTCGGCACGATCCCGTTCATCGGCGAGCCGCTCGCCATCTGGATCCGCGGCGACTACAACGTCTCGGACGCGACGCTGAACCGCTTCTTCGCGCTGCACGTCGCCGCCATCCCGCTCGTGCTGGTGGGGCTGGTCGCGGCGCACATCATGGCGCTGCACGAGGTGGGCTCGAACAACCCCGACGGCATCGAGATCAAGAAGAACCTCGACCCGCGCACCGGCACGCCGGTGGACGGCATCCCGTTCCATCCGTACTACACGGTGAAGGACCTCTTCGGCACGGCGATCTTCCTGATCGTGTTCGCCGCGGTGGTCTTCTTCCTGCCGGAGATGGGCGGCTTCTTCCTCGAGGCCAACAACTTCATTCCGGCCGATTCGTTGAAGACGCCGCTCGAGATCGCGCCGGTGTGGTACTTCACGCCGTACTACGCGATGCTGCGGGCGGTGCCGCCGATGTTCAACTCGCAGTTCCCCGGCGTGCTCATCATGGGGTGCGCGGTGCTCATCTACTTCGCGCTGCCGTGGCTCGACCGCGGGCGCGTGAAGTCGATCCGCTACCGCGGCCCGCGCTGGAAGATCGCGTTCGCCGCCTTCGCCGTGAGCTTCTGCGTCCTCGCGTACTTCGGCGTGCACCCGACCAACGTGTGGGGCGCGTTCCCGAAGCAATGGCCGGTCGTCGGCGGCGACTACGTCGCGGTGTGGTTCGCGCGGCTGCTCACGATCGTCTACTTCTTCTTCTTCCTCGGCATGCCCTGGTACACCGCGCGCGACCGGGCGCAGGAGAAGCCCGAGCCGCAAAGGGTGACCTGGTGATGAAAAAGACGCTCGCTGTGCTCCTGCTCGCGCTCGCGCCCGCGCTCGCCGCGGCGCAGGAGGAGGCGGTCCGCCTCGACCACGCGCCCGTGGACCTCGGAAACAAGGCCTCGCTGCAGCATGGCGCGGCCATCTTCGTGAACCGCTGCCTCAACTGCCACACGGCGTCGCTGATGCGCTACCAGCGGCTGCAGGACCTCGACCTCACCGAGGACGAGATCAAGAAGAACCTGCTCTTCACCACCGACAAGATCGGCGACACCATGTCGCCGCCCGTCGACCCGAGCATCTCGAAGGCGGCGTTCGGCGTGGTGCCGCCGGACCTGTCGCTCGTCGCCCGCTCGAGGAGCGCCGACTGGCTCTACACGTACCTGCGCAGCTTCTACCGCGACCCGAAGGCGAATTCCGGCTGGAACAACACCGTGTTCCACAACGTCGCGATGCCGAACGTCCTCTACGAGGAGCAGGGCGAGCAGGCGCTGCAGGTCACCGAGAAGATGAACGACATCACGGGCGACAAGATCGAGACGAGCAAGCTCGTGATCGAGAAGCCGGGGACGATGACGCCCGTCGAGTACGACCGCTACGTGGGCGACCTCGTGAACTACCTGGTGTACATGTCCGAGCCCGCCCAGGAGGAGCGCAAGCTGTGGGGGATCGTGGTGCTGTTCGTCCTCGCCGCCTTCGCCGTCCTCGCCTACCTGCTCAAGAGGGAATACTGGAAGGACGTCCGCTAGCCGGGCCGCGACCGCGCCGTCGCGATAGGGGGATCAACAAACCATGATGACGCTTTATTCGGGGATCACCGATCCCTTCAGCCACCGCTGCCGGATCGTCCTCTACGAGAAGGGGATGGATTTCGAGATCATCGACGTGGACCTCATGAACAAGCCCGAGGACCTCGCGGTGATGAATCCGTACAACCGCACGCCGGTGCTGGTCGAGCGCGACCTGGTGCTGTACGAGTCGAACATCATCAACGAGTACATCGACGAGCGCTTCCCGCACCCGCAGCTCATGCCCGCGGACCCGGTGATGCGCGCGCGCGCCCGGCTCTTCCTCTTCCGCTTCGAGCAGGAGCTCTTCAACCACGTGCAGACGCTGGAAGCGGGCACCCAGAAGGCGCAGGACAAGGCGCGGCTCTACATCCGCGAGAACCTGATCCAGATCGCGCCCATCTTCGTGAAGCAGAAGTACATGCTGGGCGAGGAGTTCTCGATGCTCGACGTGGCGATCGCCCCGCTCCTCTGGCGCCTCGACCACTACCAGGTGCAGCTCAACAAGCAATCGGCGCCCCTCCTCAAGTACGCCGAACGGCTCTTCTCCCGCCAGGCCTTCATCGACTCGATGACTGCATCTGAAAAGGCCATGCGCCGCTAGGACGGCCGCGCTTGGGTTAAGCTTTTGGCCATGGCGGACGTCTCCACCAAGCCCTATCTCATCCGGGCCATCTACGAATGGTGCTCGGACTGCGGCTTCACCCCTTACCTCAGCGTGCGGGTGGACGATCGCACCCGCGTGCCCGTCGAGTACGTGAAGAATGGCGAGATCGTGCTGAACGTGAGCCTCAACGCCACGCGCAACCTCACGATCAACAACGAGCTGATCCAGTTCTCGGCGCGCTTCAACGGCGTCTCGCGCGAGGTGAGCATCCCGGTCGACCGCATCCAGGGCATCTTCGCCCGCGAGAACGGGCAGGGCGCCTTCTTCACGGTCGAGGCGCCTGCGGCGCTCGCGGCCACGCCGTCGCTCGCCGCGGCGGGGGCCAGCGCGGCCGAGGGAGAATCGGAGCCGCCCAAGCCGCCCGCCACGGGCCGTTCGCGCCTCAAGCTTGTTAAGTAAGCGCTGACTGCGCCCGCCGGCATAGCTCAGTGGTAGAGCAACCGCCTTGTAAGCGGTAGGTCCTCCGTTCAATCCGGAGTGCCGGCACCCTTCGCTGGGTAAGTGCCCACTTGCGCTGCCCGCGAACGCCGATGCCGGATGCCTTTCCGGTTGGTGCAGAATTCGATACCGGATCCGACATCGTCACCGTGCCGCCCCGCAAGCCTTCTCGTCCTGAAGCGGCCCCCCCTGCTCCCGCGGGGCAGGCGCCCGTGCGGCTGCTGATCGTCGACGACCACGACATCCTGCGTTACGGGCTGCGCGCGCTCATGCGCGGGCACGACGAGGTCGACGTCGTGGGCGAGGCCGACGGCGTGGAGAGCGCGGTGCACGAGGCGCGGCGGCTGAAGCCCCAGGTGGTCCTGATGGACGCGCAGCTGGGCGATGGCAGCGGCGTCGATGCCTGCCGCGAGATCCTCGCTGCCGACCCCGCGGTGCGGGTCCTCTTCTTCAGCGCCTTCTCCGACGAGGACACCGTCCTCATGGCGCTCCTCGCCGGTGCCGCGGGCCATGTCGCCAAGGACCTGCAGCTCGACTCGCTCTTCGCGGCGATCCTCACGGTCGCCCGGGGCGGCACGGTCTTCGACGCGCGGGTGCGCGAGCACGTCGTGGCGAGCATCGACCGGGCGGCGGACGGGCTGCGCCGTGGCGCGGAGGCCGAGCGGCTCTCCCCGCAGGAGGAGCGCGTGATGGAGCTCGTGGTCCAGGGCAAGACCAACAAGGAGATCGCCTCCCAGCTCGCCCTCAGCGACAAGACGGTCAAGAACTACCTGAGCAACGTCTTCCAGAAGCTGGGTGTCGCGCGCCGCGTCCAGGCGGCCCAGCTCTACGACCTGCAGCGGCTCCGGCGCGCCGGCGGGTAACGACGGCAGCGCGCTGAAAAATCACGCGATTCGTTGACCGGGTGCCCCGAATACGGGATAATCGAGAGTTTCGCGGAGAGGTGCCCGAGTGGTTAAAGGGGGCAGACTGTAAATCTGTTGGCCTTGCGCCTACGTTGGTTCGAATCCAACCCTCTCCACCAGTTGAAAAAGAGGCCGGGAACCGCGATCTGATGGTGTTGACAAGCGCGCGGGGTCCGGTGGGCTGGACAGGGCGAAGGGCTTCGCGGGTGTAGCTCAATGGTAGAGCAGAAGCCTTCCAAGCTTACGACGAGGGTTCGATTCCCTTCACCCGCTCCAGTTCTTGTTTCGCCCATGTAGCTCAGTGGCAGAGCACTCCCTTGGTAAGGGAGAGGTCATGCGTTCAATCCGCATCATGGGCACCACGCATACGGCAGTTCGACGGC
>Ga0068855_100012625_pt1 | contig 10194 bp, 10 predicted proteins | sample KBSCornC52_FD_66592 | JGI IMG/M metagenome (GOLD analysis project Ga0068855, IMG submission 66592) | Corn rhizosphere microbial communities from Kellogg Biological Station, Michigan, USA - KBS Corn C5-2 | ecosystem: Host-associated > Plants > Roots > Rhizosphere > Soil ... | reverse complement strand
AAGGAGCACACCGAGGCGTTGTTCGGCTCACAACAACCGAACGAGCTGTTGCCGAGCTACTCGCTGATCAACCTGTCGGTCGACTGGAAGGACATGTTCGACCAGCCCGTCGACCTGGGCTTCTTTGTCACCAACCTGACGGACAGGCTCTATCGGACGTCGAGCAGCGACCTTTACCAGTCGCTCGGCGTATCGTCTACGCTGTATGGCGAGCCGCGGATGTACGGTGTCAGGCTGAGGTATCATTGGGGTCCGTGATCCCTCAGGCGCGGCTGGATTCGGCAGTGTTCGGCAGATGGGCGGTCAGTTGTGTGATCATGGATGCGGGCCGCCCGCCCCGGACAGATGCTCCGGAACGTTGTGGCGGAAGCAGGACTCCTCCACGCGCTCCATGATCCGCCACCCCCGCGGCGTCCGGGTCAGCTTATCCAGGTACCACAGTCCCAGGAACATGGTCTGAGTGCCTCCGCTGGGGAGCGCAACCTCCATCGGGTTGAAACAAACCGTACGGGCCGTGGCCGAGTCGCCGCTGAGGGTGATCTGAGTGTTGGCAATCAGGTGATAATAGTGGGGAAATGCCTGTAGGGCAGGCCCCAGCCAGGCTTTCACTTCGGGATAGTGACCGGCGATGCCACCCATGGCGCGGTAGTCGATGTAGGCGTCGGGCGTGAACACGGCGTCCAGGCGATCGTACTGGCGCTGGTCGATGGCGTTGCTGTACTGGCACATCAACTCCAGGATTTCCAGCCGATCGGATATTTGCTGCAGGTCGAGCATCGTTCAGTCTCCTCATCGGGCACGGCCGCGTCGCTGCAGGCGACTATTTCTGCAGGGGCGGCTCGCGTCCCAGGATCAGATCGGCAGCCTTTTCGGCTACCATCATGACCGGTATGTTGGTGTTACCGCTGGGTACCCGCGGCATGACGGAAGCGTCGACGACCCGCAGTCCCTCCAGACCGCGTACGCGAAGCTCGGGATCTACCACGGCCATCTCATCCTGCCCCATCCGACAGGTGCCCACAGTGTGGATATCCGCAGTGGCTGTTGCACGTATGTAGCTATCCAACTCCGCGTCACTTTGCAGCGCTGACCCAGGCGCTAATTCGACCCCCGCAAACGGTTCCAGCGCGGGCCGCGCAAAGATGTTGCGCACCGCACGAATGGCCGCGCGAGCAAGCCGCACGTCACCGTCGGTCGCCAGGATGTTGGGATCGATCAGCGGTGGCGCCAGCGGGTCGGCCGAACGCAGTTTCAGCTCCCCCACACTTTCGGGTTGGAGCAGGTCGACGTGCGCGAAGAAACCATGTTGACGAATGATTTTCTTGCCCATGGCCTCGTAGAGCGCCATCACGAAATGCACCTTCGCATCGGGTGCCGGGGAGTCCGGTAAGGTGCGCAAATAGGCGATTGCTTCCATTGAGGCTTGCGCCAGCGGCCCGCGATTGAACAGCAGATACTGCAAGGCCGCCTTGCCGGCCGCGAGGGGATTGAAAAAGTTATAGAGGGATACCGGCTGCTTGCAGGTCTGCTTGATGCTCACCGCGAGATGATCACGATAGTTGTGGCCCACGCCTTTGAGATCGTGGGTCACGCGGAGGCCGTGCGCTCGCAGATGCTCCGGGTCACCGACGCCTGATAACAACAGCAGTTGCGGCGAGGCGATGGCCCCAGCGCTCACGATCACTTCGCGCTCGGCACGCACCTGCTCGCGGCGACCGTCCTGGAGAAACTCGACCCCGACGGCCCGCCGGCCTTCAAACAACAAGCGCGTGGCATGGACGCCTGTCAGGACCGTGAGGTTGGATCGCGACAGCGCGGGTCGCAGGTAGCAGTAGGATGCACTGTAGCGGCGCCCATCGGCTACGTTGACATCTATGGGGCCGACGCCATCGCGGATCGCGCCCTGCAGATCGTCGTTGTAATCATGTCCTGCCTGCTGCGCGGCCTGCACGAACGCCTTGGATAGGGTGTGGCGAATACCCGGTCGCGTGATGCGCACGGGGCCGTCCTTCCCGTGATACTCGCTCCTGCCACCGCTCTCCCAACTCTCCAGACGGCGAAAGTAGGGAAGCACGTCCGACCAGGACCATCCCGGGTTTCCCAGCCGGTGCCACAGGTCGTAGTCGCTGCGATGGCCGCGGTCGTAAGCCATTCCGTTGATCGAGCTCGAGCCGCCCACGACCTTGCCGCGCGGGGAGAACATGACGCGGTTGTCCGCATGTTTCTGGGGGACCGTTTGATAGATCCAGCTGAACCACCCCTGGTACATGATGGGGAGGAGTCCCCCCGGGGCGCGGATGAAGACGCTGCGGTCCCAGCCGCCGGCCTCGAGCAACAGCACCCGATGCGTCGAGTCCGCTGAGAGGCGGTTTGCGAGCACACACCCCGCGGACCCGGCACCCACTATCACGAAGTCGTACGAGCTGGATGGCATCCGCAACTCCTCCCCCGCTCATGGTATACCGGTTCCGATCAGATTGCCAAAATGCGTAGTAAATCTTACCATTCAGTGCGCACTCAACGATTCTCCAGGCTCTCTTGCTAGCGGTCCTGGGGCTGTTTGTGACAGGAGGGGCACTGTGTCTGCACGGGAAGAGGGCTCGCCTCCGGAGCGGCTGGCCAGGAAGAACCGCCCACCACAGGTAGCGGTGGTCACGGGCGCCAGTCGCGGCGCCGGTAAGGGCATCGCACTGGCCCTGGGTGCCGCGGGAATGACGGTTTATGTGACCGGCCGATCGGCCGCTGAGAGCTTCGGCCGGCTCAAAGGAGAGACGCTGCCGGGTACGGTGGTCGAGACGGCGCAACAGATCGACAAGTTTGGCGGACGGGGAATCGCCATACCTTGCGACCATCGCAACGACGATTCGGTCCGGCGGCTGTTTGAGCGTGTCGCGAGTGAAGCGGGTGCGCCGGACATTCTGGTCAACAATGCCACCTTCATTCACGATGCGCTCATCGACCCGGGTGGCTTCTGGGAGAAGCCGCTCGAGCTCGTCGATATCCTCGATGTCGGGCTGCGCTCCGCCTACGTGGCCAGTTACTTTGCCGCGCCCCTCATGGCGAAAGCGGGCAAGGGGCTGATCGCCTTCACTTCCTCCTTCGGCTCGAGTTGCTACATGCACGGACCGGCGTACGGCGCGCAGAAAGTCGGTCTCGACAAATTCGCCGCCGACATGGCCGTAGACCTCGCACCCCATGGTGTCGCCGCCGTGTCCTTGTGGCTCGGCCCGCAGATCACCGAGCGATCACGCGTCGCGATGCGCTTTCGCCCGGATCAGTACGAGGAGTTCATGCAGCAAGGCGAGACGCCTGAATTCAACGGGCGAGTCCTCTACGCGCTCGCGAACGACCCGGCCCTGATGAGCCGCTCCGGCCAAACCTTGATCACCGCAGAGCTCGCGCAAATCTATGGCATCCAGGACCAAGGCGGCCGCAACCCACCCTCCTATCGCGAGATGCTCGGGAGCCCCCGTGTGCCGCATCCCGCGAAGGTGATGTGACAGCGCAGCGGTGCCGGTGGTCAGCTGTCACTTCCCGCGTGGCTCGCGGGGTAGGCCGAGGGCCCGCTCGGCGATGATGTTGCGTTGAATCTGGTTCGTGCCGGCATAGATCGTGTCGGCACGCGACATGAGGAACAGGTGGGTGAGCGGCCCGAAGCGCTCGGCATCCAACCCAACCTCCCCGCGGGGGCCGAGCACATCCATCGCCAGCTCGCCGAGCCGCCGATGCCACAGGGACCAGTAGAGCTTATACGTGTAGGCCGGCGCGCTCAGTTGTCCGGAGTTGCCGCCGGAGAGCATGCGCAGCGCGTTGTAACGCATGATCTTGAGTCCGATGTGGGCATCCGCCAGTCTCTGCCGGAGCAACGGATCGCGCGCTTTACCGCTTTCGCGCGCGATGCGGATGATCTCGGTCAGCTCGTTGCGGAACTGCATTTGTTGGGCGAGCGTTGAAATACCCCGCTCGAACCCGAGTAGACCCATCGCCACTTTCCAGCCATCGCCTTCGGCTCTGATGCGATCGGTGACCAGCGCGCGGGCGCCATCGAAGAACACTTCGCAGAATTCCGACTCCCCGGTCATCTGCCGGATCGGGCGGACCGTGATCCCCGGCTGGCGCATGCTGACCAGCAGGAATGACAGCCCTTTCGGCCCGGCCGAATCCGGCTGCGTCCGGCACAGGACGAAGCACCAATCCGCGATGGCTCCCATGGAGGTCCAGATCTTGTGACCGTCGATGCGGTACGCGTCCCCTTCGAGACGGGCCTTCGTGCGCACGTTGGCCAGGTCGGATCCGGCGTTGGGCTCCGAGTAGCCCTGGCACCAGATCGTCTGTCCTGAGGCAATGTCGGGCAGGAATCGCCGCTTCTGCTCCTCCGTTCCAAAGGCGAGGAGGGTGGGGCCCGCCAACTCGACACCGATGTGCCCTATGCGGGCGGGCGCGCGTGCTCGAGCGTACTCTTCGGCGAAGATCACTTGCTCGCCCACGCTGGCATCGCGGCCGCCGTATTCTTTCGGGTAGCCGATACAGCTCCAACGTGCGGACCCGAGCACCTGCTCCCACTCGCGACGCTCATCGATGAGGTCGACGTGGTTGTTGAGTCCCCGCAGTGCCTTGAACGGACCGGCGAGCTGGTTTTCCAGCCACTCGGCGGCCTCGGTACGAAACGCTTCCAACTCTGGAGCGAAGGCGAGGTCCATGCGCGTGCTCAGAATATCTCGAACAGGCCCGCAGCGCCCATTCCGCCGCCGACACACATGGTCACGACGCCGAATTTCTCTCCGCGACGCTTGCCCTCAATCAGCAGGTGGCCTACGGCGCGGGCGCCGGTCATGCCGAACGGATGCCCGAGTGCAATCGCTCCGCCATCCACATTCAAACGCGCGTTGTCGATGCCGAGCCGGTCACGGCAGTAGAGGGCCTGATTCGCGAACGCCTCGTTGAGCTCCCAGAGTCCGATATCACTGATCTTCCGGCCGGTGCGCTCCAGGAGCCTGGGGACCGCGAATACAGGGCCGATGCCCATTTCCTCCGGCGCGCAGCCCGCTACCGCGAAACCGCGATAGGCACCCAGCGGCGCGAGCCCCAGTCGTGCCGCCGTCCTGGCTTCCATCAGAAGCACCGCGGCCGCGCCGTCCGAGAGTTGTGAGGCGTTGCCGGCGGTCACATGTCTGCCTTGCTTGATCACTTCTCCGTCTTTGAAGACCGGTTGCAGCTTGGCGAGGCCTTGGAGAGTCGTGTCCGCGCGCGGCCCCTCGTCGGCCTCCAACAACACCTCTTCGTAGCTCACCTCGCCCGTGTCCTTGTTGGTAATCGCTTTGCGCGTGCGCAGCGGGGCCAGCTCGGCGGCAAAGCGGCCGGCGCGCTGGGCGGCAACGGTGCGTTGTTGGCTCTGCAGGCTGAATTCATCCTGCGCCTCGCGGGAGATGCCGTAGCGCTCCGCGACAATCTCGGCGGTTTCGATCATCGCCATCCACATGTGAGGCATGTGATCCAACACGGACTGCGAGCGGGCGCGATAGGTGCTCTTGTGTTTGGTTTGCGTGAGGCTGATGTTTTCGACGCCGCCCGCAATGACGATATCCATACCGTCGAGGACGATCTGCTTGGCAGCCGTGGCGATCGCGGCCAGCCCCGAGGAGCACTGGCGATCGAGGCTCATCCCCGGCACTTCTTTCGGCAGGCCGGCGGCAGCCACCGTGAGGCGGCCGATGTTGTAGCTTTGATTGCCCTGTTGAGAGGCGCAGCCCATGATCACGTCCTCGACACTCGCCGGATCGATGTTCGCGCGCCGCACGACCTGTGCGGCCACGTGACCGGACAATGCGGCCGCATCCGTGTCGTTGTAGGCACCGCGGTAGGCTTTGCCGATCGGGGTTCGCGCGACGGATACGACGACAGCTTCACGCATGGGTAGCTCCCTTTTCGGGGTAGTAACGGCTGATGGTATCGAGCACGCAGGCGGGCTTTTCCTGGCCCTCGATCTCGATGGTGATACGCACGACAGACTGGATCGCTCCCTGCTTCACCTCATCGACCTTGACGAGGATCCCCGCGGCGCGGATGCGTGACCCGCACTTGACGGGGTTCAGAAAGCGCAGGTGGTCCACGCCAACATTCACGCCCATCGAGAACCCGCGCACCTCGAGGACTTGCGGCAGAAATTGGTTGACCAGCGCGACGATGAGATAGCCATGCGCGATCGTGGTGCCGAAAGGTCCATCCTGGGCTCTCACGGGGTCCGTGTGAATCCACTGGTGATCACCGGTGACCGCGGCGAATCGGTCAATCAAGGACTGGTCGATGCTCAGCCAGACGCTCTTGTCGAGCTCCTGGCCTTCCTTTCCGAGTAGCGCCCGCGGGTTTTCGAATACGGTCGCCACGGGATCAGGCCCGCTGGCTGGAGACGGCGATGACCTCGCCGGTCATGTAGGAGGACAGCTCGCTCGCGAGGAAGATCATCACGTTGGCCACCTCCCAGACTTCCGCCGGCCGACCGAACGCCTCCTGCGCGGCCAGCTTGTCAAGTTGTTCCTGGGTGGTGACTTTGGCGAGGAACGGGTGCATGGCAATTGAAGGCGAGACCGCGTTGATTCTCACTCCGTGCGGGGCGGCTTCTATCGCTGCGCAACGCGTAAAGGCCATCACGCCCGCTTTCGCTGCCGCATAGTGAGCCTGCCCCGCCTGGGCGCGCCAACCAAGGACCGAGGCGTTGTTGACGATGGCTCCGCTCTTGCGTGCATACATGTCGGGCAGGAAGGCTCGAGTCATACGAAAGACGCTGGTCAGCGTGACATCCATAACACGAGCCCATTGCTCATCCGTCATGTCGACCACGGCGACCTGGCCTCCCAGGCCTGCGTTGTTGATGAGCACGTCGACTCGACCGAGCTCGCGGTGGGCCGCATCCCTCAGGGCGCGCACCTGGTCCGCCTTGGTGACATCGCATAGCTGACTCGCGGGGCGCGCGCCGGTCTCTTTCGCAAGCCGCTCCACCGCCTCACCTAGCCGGCGCTCGTGATTGTCACTGATCAACAGCCGCGCCCCTTCTTCGGCCGCGCGCTTGGCGACGGCGAAACCAATGCCGGTGCCGGCGGCGGCCGTGACGACGACGGTCTGGTCTTTGAGGAGGTTGCGCGGTGTTGGATAGTTTGGAATGGCGACACTCATGCCGATAGCTGCTCCAGGCCGATGAGTCGGGCAACACGCTCGCGGTGCAACGCAGGCTCGCCGAGCCACGTCGAGCTCGAGCGAGCCCGCTTGAAGTAAAGATGCGCGTGGTGCTCCCAGGTGAAGCCGATGCCGCCGTGCAGTTGAATCGCTTCCGCCGCGCAGTGTTGAAACGCCTCCGAGCACCAGACGCGCGCCACCGAGGCGGCTTCGAACAGCTCCTGCGTGCCCTGGTCGATCGCGGCCGCCGCGTAGAGCGCCGCGGAACGTGCGGCCTCGACGGCAACCATCATGTCGGCCAGCTCATGCTTGACCGCTTGAAATGACCCAATCGGACGGCCGAATTGCACGCGCTCTTTGGCGTACTCGACCGTCGAGGACAGGCAGCAGTCGGCGCCGCCAGTTTGTTCGGCTGCCAGCAGGCCTGCGCCGATGGCGAGCACCCGGTCGAGCGCACTTGCGGCACCTCCGGGCGGCCCCAGGATGGAGGCAATCGGAAGCGCCACGCGCTCGAACGTGACCCGACTGAATGGGCGGGTGGGATCGAGACTGGGCACCCTTTCTATTGTGACCCCCAAGGTCGAGGCGGGGACTGCGACCAGGCTCAAACCCTCGTGGCCTATGGATCCCGGAGTCCGCGCGATCACCAGCAGCAGATCGGCGACGTGTGCGAAGGTGACGAATTCTGCCGTGCCATGTAGTTGGCAGACCGACTCGCCAGGGCGCTGTCGCAACTCGACAGCGATTCCCTGCGGGTAGGGCGCACCGCTCGGGCCTGTCATCGCGAAGCAAGCGCGCGTGCGACCGGCTGCGATGTCCGGCAGGAGCGCTTGTCTTTGTGTGGGCTCGCCCAGCAGCAAAATGCCTTGCGCGGCCAGCACCGCCGTTTCGAAGAATGGAACCATCGCGAGTGTCCGGCCGGTCTCCTCGAGGATGAGGGCTGTTTCGATCGCTCCGAGGCCGGCTCCCCCGTAGGCTTCGGGGACCATCAAGCCGGCAAAGCCCATCTCGCCTGCCAGGGCTCCCCACAAACTCTCATCGAGCCCGCCGTCGGATTCCAACACGGTGCGCAAGTGCGGTAAGTCAGCGTTGTCGGCCAGGAACGTATGCGCCGTCTCCTGGATGAGTCGCTGCTCCGGTGTCAGATCGAAGTTCAGGGTGGCTCCTTCAACTGGGGTTGCGTGGAAACTAGACCCCGTAGACCGGTTTGGCCGCCGCGCGCTGGGCGATCAGCCGGCGCACGACCGGCCCGAGCTCCGCGGGACTCCAACGCGCGCCCTTGTCCTCGGCCGGACTGTCGGTCCAACCCTGGGACAAGTGGAGTCGCCCTCCCTTGAGCTCGAAGACCTGACCCGTAACCCCGGCCGACTCCGGGCTCGCCAGCCAAGCCACCAAAGGCGCGGTGTTCTCCGGCGCATAGAGGTCGAATCCGTTCTCCTTGCGGGTCATCTCTGCGGCAAACACGCCTTCGGTCATCCGCGTCCGGGCGTTGGGCGCCAAGGCGTTGGCGGTGATCCCATAGCGCGCCAGCTCCGCGGCCTGCACCAGGGTCAAGGTTGCAATGCCGCCCTTTGCGGTCGAATACGCGCTCTGCCCAACACTTCCCTGGAGACCCGCGCCGGAGGTCGTGTTGATGATCCGGGCATCCACCGCCTTGCCGGCCTTCTGCTGCGCACGCCAATAGTCCACCGCATGACGGGTCGTGCAGAAATGACCCCGCAGATGCACTCTCAGCACAGCATCCCACTCCTCGGGAGTGCAGGAAACAAACATCCGATCGCGTACGAATCCGGCGTTGTTGACGACGGCGTGCAGAGCGCCGAAGGCCTCCAGCGCGGTCTGGACTATCCTGCGCCCCGCGTCCCAGTCGGTGACATCGTCGGTGTTGGCAACCGCCTGCCCCCCCGCGGCGCGAATCTCCGCAACCACCTGCTCGGCCGCGCCCTGATTGACGCCTTGCTCGCCCTGGCGGCCCACGCCCAGGTCATTCACGATGACACGGGCGCCTTCGGCGGCCAGTCCAAGCGCATAGGCACGACCCAGCCCCGCGCCAGCCCCGGTAACAATCACTACACGGCCATCACACACTCCCGCCATCATCTACTCCGATCGGATTGTTGGGTTGAGTGGTCCGCGCTCCGCTCGCGTTTGCGAGCGGTCGGGCCAGTGAGGCGCACGGCCATCGCGTTGGCCCGAATGCGCGGCCGCTGCGGCTCCGGTGCGCGCAATGGCTCGCATTCAACCAGGTCAGCGAGGGCTTCCCGAGTCAACCGCTGGTACTCGCCATCGCCGTCATTGCGCCACGTAATCTGTTCTGCCGCGAAAGTCCGGATGACTCTCGCTGGATTGCCCGCAACGAGACTGCGCGCCGGCACCCGCATATCGGACTTCACCAGCGCCATGGCTGCCACGAGACACTCCGGACCGATCTCAGCGTCGTCGAGCACCACCGTGTTGATACCGATGAGCGTCTGTTCCCCGATCCGGCAGCCATGCAGCACGGCGCCGTGGCCGATCGTCGCGCCACGGCCGATGATGCAATCGGAGGTGGAGGAGGTATGCAAGCAGCAGCCGTCCTGGATACTGCTGTCACCTTCAATGACCACCCGCCCGAAGTCGCCCCGCAAGGAAGCACCGGGAGCGATAAAACAGCCGGGTCCGACGATCACATCCCCGATGAGTGTCGCGGTCGGGTGCACATAAGTGCCGGGCTCGACGACCGGAATGATTCCCTGGAAGCGGTAGAAGGGCATGATCAGAGCCGCTCGATGATGGTCACGTTGGCCTGGCCACCGCCCTCGCACATGGTTTGCAGGCCGTAGCGGGCCTGGCGCCTCTCGAGCTCGTAGAGCAGCGTAGTCATGAGTCGAGCGCCCGTCGCGCCCAAGGGATGCCCCAGCGCAATGGCGCCGCCGTTGACATTGACCTTCGCCGGGTCGATGTCCAGCTCTTGCATCCACGCGAGCGGAATGCTGGCAAAGGCCTCGTTGCATTCGAACAGGTCGATGTCGGAGACCTTCAGGT
>Ga0068855_100012624_pt1 | contig 10195 bp, 7 predicted proteins | sample KBSCornC52_FD_66592 | JGI IMG/M metagenome (GOLD analysis project Ga0068855, IMG submission 66592) | Corn rhizosphere microbial communities from Kellogg Biological Station, Michigan, USA - KBS Corn C5-2 | ecosystem: Host-associated > Plants > Roots > Rhizosphere > Soil ... | reverse complement strand
TTGTCGTACGGCTGGGTGACCACTTCTTCCATCTTGACGCGGGATGTGTCATACCTCAAGGCGCAGAACGGGTAAATGCGGGCCATGCTCTCTCTTTCAATCAGCTTTTGGGATCTCTGGCTCGATTGTACGGCTCCGTAGGTTTGCTCCGAAGAATGCCGGCCAAAGCTGCCCAAAGAGGCCGCTCGGGCCCGGCAGCCGCCCCTTCGCCGGCCCGCCGTATTGCAAACCACGGCAGACTATGCTCTCCTTCGTGCTCCGGGACGCGTCAGACTCAGGAGGTAGACCCTTCCGTGCTGCGGTACGAGCGGAATCGTGCATCCAAATCTGCAACTTTTTGTAGTGCGCGGAAACTCCGGCATGAGAGAAGATAGAGGTCTCGTGATGGGCATGGGTCCAATGATCGGGTATCCGGCGGCAAACAATGGAGATGTCAACCGCCGGAGGCGAGCGCGGTTTGGCCTGGCACTGTGCCTGACGGTTCTGCTTGCCCCCGCTTCGGGTCTCCGGCTCCTGGCCCAGGAGAACCCGCTGAACAACGTTGAGACCAAGGCGCCCCCGGCGGCACCCAAGTCGCCGGAGGACAACAAACCGGTGATTGAGGGGTCCGAAGACGTCGCCCGCAAGGCTACCGCCCATCCTGAGGCGCGTCTGCGGGTCAACGTCAACCTGGTTCAGGTGCCCATGACGGTAACCGATCCCATGAACCGGCTGGTAACCGGTCTCGAAAAGGAGAACTTTGCTCTCTTCGACAACAACGTTGGGCAGACCATCCGATATTTCTCCAGTCAGGATGCGCCGCTGACGATTGGCATCATCTTCGACCTGAGCGGCAGCATGAATTCCAAGTTCGCCCGGGCGCGGAGAGCGCTGAACGAGTTTCTGCGGACGTCCAACCCGCAGGATGAGTATTTCGTGGTCGGCTTCAACGATCGGCCGTCGGTCATCGTGGACTACACGTCCGATCCTGACGATGTAGACGCCCGCATGGTGATGCTGCGCCCGGAGAACCGGACTGCGCTCATCGATGCGGTTTACTTGGGCGTGGAGCACCTCCGCTCGGCCAAGTACGAGCGCAAGGCGCTGCTCATCATCTCTGATGGAGGGGACAACCGCAGCCGCTACACCGAAGGCGAGCTCCGCCGTCTGGTCCGGGAGGCGGACGTGCAGATTTACTCGATCGGCATCTTTGACAGCTACGCGCCCACGCAGGAAGAGGTGCTGGGACCGGAGCTGCTGAAAGAGATCTGCGAAATGACCGGCGGCCGGTTGTTCACCGTCTCCAACGACCTCTCCGATCTGCAGGACATCGCAACGCGCATCTCAGCAGAGCTGCGGAATGAGTACGTCATCGGCTATACGCCCTCCGAGGTGAAGCACGACGGAAACTGGCGGAAGCTGAAGGTAAAGCTGCTGCCGCCGCCCGGCCTGCCGCAGCTCACCGTACACTTCCGTCAGGGGTACTATGCGCCGGTGGATTAGCTGGAAGGCAACTTGTAGGTTGGGCCTGGCGTTGGCGGCGAATGCTCTCTTCCTTTCGCAGCCGGCGCCGGCTAGCCAGCCAGCCCCGCAGGCCGGGCGTTCCACTGCCGCGTCCACGAGTCAGCCTCCGCTGGATGTTGATCGCGACCCGGTGCCATCGCCGGATCCGGATACTGCCGCGCCTTCTGCCGGGCCCAATCAGTCCGGACCGTCCCTGGGGCCTATTGGACGATCCAACGGGCACTACACGTTGCGCGAAGACGCGTACGAGGTGCGGCTCAACGCTTCCGTGTTCGACCAGTCCGGCCGCAGCATTCAGACGCTCGGCCGGGATGCTTTCACCGTCTACGAGGACGGTGTGCGGCAGACAATTGCCGGCTTCAGCCACGAAGATATCCCGGTGTCGCTCGGGATCCTCATCGACAGCTCCGGTTCCATGTATGACAAGCGCGCTGCCGTCGACCAGGCTTCCATCAACCTGGTGAAGCTCTCCAATCGCCAGGATGAAGCATTCCTTGTCGACTTCTCGACCGAGGCTTTCATCGACCAGGACTTTACCTCGGACATCGCGAAGCTGGAACAGGGGCTCTCGTATGTGAAGTCTTCCGGCGGCACGGCCATCTACGACGCGGTGGTCGCCTCTGCGGACTATCTGGCGAAGAACGCCAAACGTCCCAAGCAGGTACTGCTCATCGTGACCGATGGCGAGGACAACGCCTCCAGCGCCACTCTCGAGCAGGCCATCCGTCGCATACAGGACCTCGATGGTCCGGTCATCTACTCGATCGGGTTGCTCTTCGGCGACACCTCCAAGAGCGAGGCGCGGCATGCGCGGCGCGTTCTCGAGACCTTGTCGGAAGAGACCGGAGGCCAGGCGTACTTCCCCAAGTCTCTGAAGGACGTGGATCCGATCGCCAAGGAAGTGGCGAACGACATTCGCACTCAGTACACCATCGCGTACCACTCCACCAAGCCACCCCAACTCGGCGGCTATCGGCAGGTTCACGTGGAGGCGCATGACAAGGGATACAGCCACCTCGTGGTTCGAACACGAAGCGGCTACTTTCCGCGCATCTCCAAGCCGGGTGCGGGCGGGCAGCAGGATCAGTCCCCAAACCAGTAGCGGCGGCACCCGGTACTGGACTCGAACTGCGAACCCGGCGTTGCCCGCTTCCACTCCTATAATCGAGGCTTGCGCTCTCTCTCTTTCGCGGTACTTCGCAACCCGGACTCTGCCGTTCGGCGCCTGAATCTTCTGCTGCTGACGGCGGCGCTGCTGTGGTGCGCGTACTGGTTTTTTCAGGCGTGGCATTACTGGGAGGACGACGCCTGGATCCATCTTGAGTTCGCACGCAGCCTCGCTCGCGGGCAGGGCTTCGCCTTCAGCGGCAGGGTGGTGTCCGGAGATACTGCTCCGCTCTGGGTGCTGCTGCTGGTTGGCGTCCACGCATTCCTGGTGAACTGGATGGCGGCGGGAAAGACGCTGACCGTCCTGGGCGCTCTTTTCGGATTCTCCGGCGTCTACGCCTTCGCAGCGAGACTGGCGCGGACAATTCCGGGAGCGCTTGATGCCGCGCTTTTTCCGGCGGCCATGGTGCTGCTGGTGGCTGTATCTCCCTTCACCTGCTGCTGGCTCTTTTCCGGGATGGAGCCCATCGCAGGAGCGGGGCTCGCATGCTGGGCGGTGCTGCTGGCGACTTGCGACCGGCCGACCCGCTCCGGGTTTCTGTTGGGATGTCTGCTGGCCGGTTTCGCGCCGCTCATCCGGCCGGAGTTGACGTTCCTGACTCTGCTGCTGGTCCTGCCGCTGATCGGCCAGTGGAGAAACCTGCAAGGAGCGCGCAAGCTTGGTGCTCTGGCTTCCGGCGCTCTGCTGCTCTGCGGCCCTGTCTTCTGCTGGGCAGCATACTCGCTGCACGCCTTCGGGCACGTAATGCCGAACACCAACGCGGCGAAGCGGGCGGGACCGGGCCAGCCGGTGATTGCGCATCTCGTGTCTACGTATGCGCTCGGCTTTCCCCTGCTGCTGGCCGCCGCTGCGGCGGGCGTGATCTACGTGATCCTTTACAGGACCGCTGCCCGCAGATCGCTTGCTGCGGCGGTGAGGCAGGTATGGCAGCCCGGCAGCACTGCCAGTGGTTTACCGGCAGCGGCGTGGCTGATGCTGCTATGGGGGGCGGTCGTGAGCGTCTTCTATGTGGTGAACCACACCTATGTGCAGACCCGCTACACCCTGCTGATCGCACCGGGTCTGCTGGCGGTCGTCATGGGGGCGGCGCTGATGTGGTCCCGCTCCGCCGGCCGCGTTGTCTACCTGCTGGCGCTGGTGGAGGCGCTGGCGGTGAGTCTCCTGATTGCACGGTCGCTGATGCGCAACAAGGTCTACGATGACGCGGCGACGGCGCGGCTGGCGGCGTACATGCGCGAGCATCTTCCTCCTGAGGCTCCGGTGGCGGTCTACTCGATCGGAGAGGTTGGGTTCCTGTCCAGCCATCCGATCGTGGACACGGGCGGAATCACCCGTCCGGATGTGCTGCCTTACCTTTCCGGCAGCGGTCCGCTCTCCGCGTTGCCCTGGGCTCAGGCACAGGGAGCCCAGTACTGGATCGGCATTCAGCCGCAGGCCAAGGCGACGCTGGTGAGCCACGAGCAGCTCCGGTTTGCTGCGTGGACGATTCATCGCGCCCGCTACAACGAGACGGAATGGATTGAGCTGTGGCGGCTCGAGCTGGTTCGCTAACGGCTATCCTGAACGGGATGGCTTCCTTTCTGGAGATGGAGAGCGTGAACGTCGCGCGCGGCGAGAACGTCGTGCTGCACGATGTGAACCTGCGGATTGAGGCGGGCGAGCACGTCGCCATCCTGGGCCCAAACGGCTGTGGCAAATCGACTCTCATCAAGACGATGACCTGCGAGTGCTACCCGCTGGCTCAGGACGGCACGCGGGTGCGGATCTTCGGGCGCGAGCGTTGGGACCTGACCGAGCTGAAGAAGCGGCTGGGCGTGGTCTCGGCGGAGCTGCCGGGCAGGCAGACGCTCAAGACGTCCGGGCGCGACGCGGTGCTGACGGGCTTCTTTTCGAGCTCGACGCTGTGGCCGAACCTGACGGTGACACCGGAGATGCGGCAGCGCGCCGAGGAGGTGCTGGAGCTGGTCGGCGCGACGGAGTTCGCCGAGAAGCCGGTTGGCGAAATGTCGGCCGGTCAGCAGCGGCGGATCATGATTGGGCGGGCGCTGGTGGGATCACGCGCGAGCGCGGCGGGCGGAGGCGGCGAGAGCGCGAGCGAGATGCTACTGCTGGACGAGCCCTCGAACGCGCTCGATCTGGCGGCGCAGCAGGAGCTGCGGCAGATGCTGCGCGGGCTGGCGCGGCAGGGCACGGGAATCCTGCTGATCACGCATCACATCGCGGACATCCTGCCGGAGATCGACCGCGTGATCCTGATGCGCGCGGGGCGCATCGTTGAGGATGGGCCGAAGCAGCGGCTGCTGAGCAGCGCGGTGCTGAGCGAGTTGTTCGGGGTGCGGGTTGAGGTGACGCCGCGCGATGGCTTCTACCACGCGTGGTAGGTACCCACCCCCCCGGTGTCATGACGATTTCTGTTGACAGTGAAGCGGTTAAGCAAGGGGAGTCACCAAGTCGTTAATAGCTTCGCCTGCCCAATGTCAAAAATCGGCGGCGCTGCGATGGGTCGATACAGCCACCGCAACAAGGGCCCGGCAGCGCGGGTTGAAGGAGGCGTGGAATTTTTCATAGGCAGGCTGGCCGGTAGCCGAACCTCACTCCAGATCGGCAATCGCGGCGAGAGCCGCAGAACAGGCTGGACGACATGAAATCGACAGGCTTTCTGATCTCCACATTGGGTATTGCGCTGTTGGCCGGCGGCGGAAGTGCAGTTGCACAGCGCTATTCCTATGGGCCGCAAGCTTCCTATGCACCGCAGGCGTCCTATGACCCTCCCGTCGAGCGCGGGCAGGGCCGGCGTGACGCGGAGTTCCAGCGCCGCGGGTTCCAGGACGGCACGGTCGGGGCCGACCGCGATTTCCAGAACCATCGTCGGCCGAACGTGAACAACCGCGACGAGTTCCGTAACCCGAACTTCATTCCGCGATGGGCACGGCAGGCCTACCGCGAAGGATTCCGGCGCGGTTACGAGCAGAGAGCGCGGCAGATCTATCGAGGTTATCGCTGAGGGCTCGCGCGGCCGTCGCTAAGGCGCGTTTTCGAGGACAACGTCTGGAGTGAAGAAGCTCAGGCGACGTGGGCAGCGGCGGTGTTGAGCCACTGCTCCATCTGGGTGTGGTCCACGAGGCCAGCCTGCTGGAAGACATTGCGGCCGCCGGAGAAGACGACGAAGTTGGGGATGCCGCGGATCTGAAATCGTGCCGCGAGCTGCGGTTCGGCTTCGGTGTCGACTTTGAGGACGATGGCTTTGCCGGCCATGCTGGACGCGGTGCGCGCGACTTCAGGCGCGGCCATCCGGCAAGGCCCACACCACTCAGCCCAGAAGTCGACTAGGACGGGAACCGGGGCGTGCTGGATGATCTCGTCGAAGAGGGCGGCATCGACTGGGAGCGGCTCCGCCAGCGGCGGCAGCGGCGACTTGCAGTTGCCGCAGCGGCCGGTGTCGCTGAGGTGCTGGGCGGGGATGCGATTTTTCTGCTGACAGCTGGGGCAGGTGCGGATGATCGGCACGATGGTGGCTCCGGTGGAGTTAGTTGCTGGTTTCTTGTGGGTAGTTGCTAGTTGGTATTGGCCCGCGTGTTCCAAATTTGAGTTACGTGAGACTCGTGGTTTAAATGCGAACGCCCGGCGCGGTGGCCGGGCGTTTTTTTCATCCTTTAGTTAAGGATAGCATGTGGCATATAACTCGTGTCACATCGAAATTGCGTTTGGAATCAGTGCGTTACGTGTTTTGGGACTTGACAGCATTTTTGAGGGAAACACCCCACGCGCGGGCGTGGGGTGTCTTCTAGTTCCCGTGGTAGTTGCGGACGAAAGTGTCGCGGGGGAGGCCGGAGGCCTTGGCGCGGCGCTGGATGGACTCGGCGTCTGGACGGGTCATGGGGCCTCCGAGCGCGACCAGGTAAGGCTTACCGCCCGGGGCGATGACCTGCGGGCGCAGGGCAGGGTTCTGTTTGGCGATGGCTGCGGCGCGCCGGAGCGCATCGGCCTCATGGTTGAAGGTGTAGGCGACGACGTACCAGCCGGCCTGGAGACGGCTGGGGGTAAGGACTGACCTGGCCTGCTGTAGCGCAGGCTGGGCGGCGGGTGCGCTGGATCGGGCTGCGGTGATTGCAGGGCCAGCGTGCCGCGCAGGCTGCGGGGCTGCATTGACTGCAGCGCTGGGGGTGGGAACGATTGCCTGGGCAGTCTCGGAGGTATGGGAGCCGCTACTGATGCCGTGGATGAGCACGGCGAGGATGAGCGCAGCGGCGATTCCGAGAGCCAGCCAGATCTTGCGATGGGGGTGAACCCTGACGGTGGGAGTCTGAATGCGGCGCTGGTAATTGAGCGGGTCGGCACCGGAGGTGGGGGCGGCGGCAACCGGGTTCGAGACGGCGGCCTGTGAGGTGGTTTGAGGCGCAGAGGCTGCCGGAACCGGAGCCGCTTTGGCCGGAGCCGGTGGGGTGAGCGCGTTGGCGATCTCGTCGAGTCCCCAGGCGCCGCTGATCCCGTTGACAACGATCTGGTTGAAGGGGCCGGGGAGTTTGAGCCCCGGCTTCAGGGTGGACTCAAGGGTGAGGGCGTGCAGGAGGAGAGTGGCGAAATCGTGGACGTCGCGCTGAATGTGCCTACGGCAGGCTTCGGGGCTGGCGTCGTCGGGAGGTTGTGCACAGGGGCGGACGGAGTCGGTGCGAAGCTTGACGGTTTCGCCTACGGCGACGACCTGAGAGGCGTCGATGCTGCCGTGGACGAGGCCGTTCTGGTGGAGTGCTGAGAGCGCCGCGGCGACGCTGATCGCGACCTGGGTGGCCTCTGTCTGAGTGAGCGGGCGCTCCTTGAGCAGGTCAGCGAGATTGGCGTCGGCGGGCTCCATGACGGCGTAGGTGAGGGGAGTGCCGGCGAAGGTGGCTTCGCCGAAGCGGCGGATGAGGACGAGGTTCTCCTGGTGGAGCTCGGAGACGCGCTTCCAGTTAGTCATCAACTGGCTTTCGTCGTTAATGGATTCGGTGAGGCGGATGATGGCGGGGGAGTCTGCGCCCTGGGTCAGCTCAAAGAGGGCACTCCGGCCTTCAGGGCGGAGAAGCTGGCCCAGCGAGTAGCCGCCGGCGATGGTCTTACCTTCGTAATCATTCCAGAGGAGCATATTTCTTCCGATCCGGTTGTTGAAACCCTTGGGGAGATTTGGTCTGCGACGCGAACCGGATTCCTGCACGGAGCTGCGAGTACGGGCATGAAGACGGGTCGTGGCACAGTTTTCGGTCGGAGGCGTACGCCGGACCCGATGTGCTCAGGCCCGAGCCCTACCTGGATTTCATTGTTGCGCTATTTCGGGTGTGGAAAGGAGGGGAGGTAACTGGAAGGTAATTAGTTTTTGGGGAGGATTTTGGAGGCAGGCGCGGAGCTACTTGCTTTTGGGGAGCAGCTGGCAAGATAGCAGGTGACGCACGGAAGCTTCTACAATCGGGCTTTGCCGCGGCTTTGGCGGCGGAGGCGAGGCCAAGTGAGCGTGGAGATACGGTTCAGGAGACTGGCGGGTATGACGATGCTGGCGGGTGCGGTGGCTGTGCAGGGTGGATCCGCGATGGCGCAGGGTGGCGGGGCGCAGGCGTTCGGGCCGGGGAATCCGTTTTATGCGCCGAGCACATTGGCGTATCAGGCGCCGGCGTTCGACAAGATCAAGGACACGGACTACCAGCCGGCTCTGGAGGCCGGAATGGCCGAACAGTTGAAGGAAGTGGACGCGATTGCGAACAATCCTGCGCCTGCGACATTCGAGAACACCTTCGTTCCGCTGGAGAAGAGCGGTCAACTGCTCTATCGCGCGCAGTATGTATTCCAGGCCGTGACGCAGGCGAACTCGTCGCCGGAGCTGGAGCGGGTGCAGCAGATTGAAGCGCCGAAGTTTGCCGCGCAGGACGATGCGGTGTTTTTGAACGAGAAGCTGTTTCAACGGGTTTCAAAGGTGTACAACGAGCGCGACAGCCTGAAGCTGGACCCGGAATCCAAGCGGCTGGTGGAGGTGTACTACCGGAAGTTTGTGCATGAGGGCGCGAAGCTGAAGCCGGAGGAGAAGACCACGCTGAAGAAGATGAACGAGGAGCTTTCGACCCTGGAGAACAACTTTCGCGTGAAACTGCTGACCGGCGCCAAAGCGGCAGCGTTCGTAACTCAGGACAAGGCCGCGCTGGCGGGACTGAGCGACGCCGAGCTGAAGGCAGCGGAGCAGGACGCGAAGGCGCGCAAGGTGGAAGGCTACGTGATCCCGCTGCAGAACACGACGCAGCAGCCGGTGTTGAGCTCGCTGACGGTGCGGGATACGCGGGCGAAGATCTTTGAGAACTCGCTGACGCGGGTGGAACGCGGCGGGCCGAATGACACGCGGGACACGATCGTTCGGCTGGCGGAGCTGAGGGCGGAGAAGGCGAAGCTGCTGGGATTTCCGAACTGGGCAGCATGGACGCTCGAAGATCAGATGGCGAAGACGCCGGAGAGGGCGATCCGGTTCATGGACGACGTGGTGCCGGCGGCGACCGCGCGCGCAAAGGCCGAAGGCGATGATATCCAGGCGCTGATTGATAAACAAGCCGCAGGCGCTAAGCAGAAGGGCGGATTCAAGCTGGAGCCGTATGACTGGGAGTTCTACTCCGAGCAGGTGCGCAAGGCGAAGTATGACCTGAACGAAGAGGAAGTGAAGCCGTACTTCGAGTTGTGGAATGTGCTGGAGAACGGGGTGTTTTACGCGGCGACCCAGTTGTATGGGATCACGTTCAAGCGACGGACGGACCTTCCGGTGTATGACCCGGACATGCGAGTGTATGAGGTGTCCGATGCGGACGGGAAGCCGCTGGCGCTGTGGTACTGCGATTACTTCAAGCGCGATAACAAGAGCGGCGGCGCGTGGATGGACCAGTTTGTGGGTGGGTCAAAGCTGCTGGGCACCAAGCCGGTGGTGTTCAACGTCGCGAATTTTCAGAAGCCTGCTTCAGGGGAGCCCGCGCTGGTTAGCTTTACGGATGTGACGACGATGTTCCATGAGTTTGGACATGCGTTACACGGCATGTTCGGGGACACGGAGTATCCGCTGCTTTCGGGGGCGGACGTGCCGCGCGATTTTGTGGAGTTTCCATCGCAGTTCAACGAGCACTGGGCGAGCTACCCGAGTGTCTTCGCGCATTATGCGAAGCACTACAAGACGGGAGCGGCGATGCCGGCGGATCTGGTGGAGAAGATCAAGCGATCGGAGAAGTTCAACCAGGGCTATATTGTGACCGAGCTGGTGGCGGCGGCGGAGCTGGATATGCAGTGGCATACGATTCCGGCGGGTCAGAAGATCGCCGATGCGGATGCCTTCGAGCGGGAGGCGCTGGAACGCAAAAAGGTGGCGATGAAGACGGTGCCGCCACGGTATCGGTCGAGCTACTTCCTGCACATCTGGAGCAATGGCTACTCGGCGGGTTATTACGCATACATGTGGACCGAGATGCTGGATGATGACGCGTATGCGTGGTTCGAAGAGCATGGCGGGTTGACGCGGGCAAACGGAGA
>Ga0068855_100012623_pt1 | contig 10196 bp, 9 predicted proteins | sample KBSCornC52_FD_66592 | JGI IMG/M metagenome (GOLD analysis project Ga0068855, IMG submission 66592) | Corn rhizosphere microbial communities from Kellogg Biological Station, Michigan, USA - KBS Corn C5-2 | ecosystem: Host-associated > Plants > Roots > Rhizosphere > Soil ... | reverse complement strand
TCAAGGCGCCGGTCAGCAAGGGTTACCAACAGACCCGCGCACTCATGCGCGAGCTCAACCTGAACACCGTGTGCGAAGAGGCCGCCTGCCCGAACATCGGTGAATGCTGGACCAAGAAGCATGCGACCGTGATGATCCTCGGCGACGTGTGCACCCGCGCCTGCGCGTTCTGCAACGTCAAGACCGGCATGCCGCGCCTGGTCGATCCGCTCGAGCCCGAACATGTCGCCACCGCCGCGGCGCGCCTGGGCCTGGAGCACATCGTTGTCACCAGCGTCGACCGCGACGACCTGGCAGACGGCGGGGCTGGGCAGTTCGTCAAGGTGATCGAAGCGCTGCGTCGCGAGACGCCGAACACCACGATCGAGATTCTCACGCCCGACTTCCGCGGCAAGATGCGGCCGGCGGTGGAAGCAATCGTTGCCGCTGGGCCCGACGTATACAATCACAACCTGGAGACCGTTCCGCGGCTCTATCCGACGATCCGCCCCGGCGCGCGCTATTACGCCTCGCTGCGCCTGCTCGAGGAAGTGAAGGCGCACGATCCGGCGATCTTCACCAAGTCGGGCGTCATGCTCGGCCTCGGCGAAGCGCGGCTCGAAGTGCACCAGGTGATGGACGACATGCGCAGCGCGGACGTCGATTTCCTCACCATGGGCCAGTATCTGCAGCCAACACCGAAGCACGCGAAGGTCGAAGAGTTCGTCAGCCCGCAGGCGTTCGATGCTTACGGCGCCATCGCCCGCGCCAAGGGCTTCCTGCAGGTCGCCTCCAGCCCGCTGACCCGTTCGAGCTATCACGCCGGCGAGGATTTCGCGCAGATGAAGGCCGCGCGCGAGAGCAAATTGGCGAAGCGACAGGCCTGATGCCCGGCATCCGAGAAACCCGGCGGCTGCCTTACAGCTGCGAGGAGATGTTCGACCTCGTCGCCGACGTCGGCCGATACGGCGAGTTCCTGCCGTGGGTCGTGGCCACCCGCATCCGTTCCAACAGCGAGACGGAGATGATCGCGGACATGCTGGTCGGGTTCAAGGCGTTGCGCGAGAAATTCACTTCGAAAGTAATCAAGGAACGGCCAAGACGGATCGAGGTGATCTACGTCGACGGACCGCTCAAGGATCTCGACAACATCTGGGAATTCTCGGCCCTTCCGGACGGCGGATGCGAAGTTCACTTCTGCGTCGATTTCGCCTTCCGCAATATCATGTTCGAGGCGCTGGCCGGGCAATACTTCGACCGTGCCTTCCGCAAGATGGTCGCCGCTTTCGAGACGCGCGCGGAAGCGCTTTACGGCAAGAGAAGCTCGAGCGCGCAAAGCGTCGCCTGACGCCGCACTTCCGAGCGGCTGCCGCCAGCGAACAGCTTCGATTCGGCCTCGCGTTCCTCGGCGCCGCGCATCGCCCGGGCGAAGACGACCGTCCCGACCGGCTTCTGCTCGCTTCCGCCATCGGGCCCGGCGATCCCGCTGATCGCCACCGCGACATCGGCATCGCTGTGCTCGAGGGCACCTTGGGCCATAGCGTAGACGCAAGCGATCGACACCGCACCGAAGGCGTCGATCACGTCACCCGCGACGCCGAGCGTCTCTTTTTTGGCTTCGTTCGAATAAGTGATGAAAGCGCGGTCGAGCACAGCCGAAGAACCGGCAATCTCGGTGATCGCGGCCGCGACCAGGCCGCCGGTGCAGCTCTCTGCGACGGCGACCTTGCGCCCGGCGGCGCGGTTTTCCTCCACCACGCGCCGGGCAAGATCGAGGATGTCGTCCGGGAGGAGCGAATCGCTCATGGGCGGGCCGGCAGCTTCCCGAGGCTCGCAACCAGCTTGTCGCTCGCCGAGGCGATGTCGAAAAGCACGCCTAGCACGCGGCTCGCGTCGCGCGGATCGAGCGGGGAAATGGCCTCGGCCATGCGCTCGATGTTGCGGCACGAGCGCGGATGGATCTGCGCCGCGAGTTCCTGCTGGATCAGCGCATCGGCCAAAGGCCGAATTGCGTTATCGGGCAGGGAGGAGATGGTCTTCACCTGATCAGGAGCCTTCTCGGTGGCGATCCTGAGCAAGGCCGACCGCGCCACCGGCCAGGCGGCACTCTGCTCGGCCGCATAGCGCTGGGCCAGCCCGGGACCCTGCATCGCCAGGAAGCCGTTCGGCGACAGCTCGCCCGCACAAGTCTGCCTGGCCGCGGCGATGAAGCCGGGCATCGCATAAACGGCGAGCGCCGAGGCTTCGTCGCCCGACATGTCGGGGATGCGTGGCATAGCCGATACCGCTGCGGTCGACATCGCAAGAGCCGCGAGCGCGGCGGCGGCGAAGGGGATAACTGGTTTCATCTCTCGTGATCCTCGCACGGTGCTTATGCTCCCATTATCCCCCGATCGGGCTGCATAGGCGATGAATTTCTTACGACCGGATTGCCGCGCACACTTTCGGCTTGTCCTTGTCCTTGATTACGATCGCCGCAATCGCGCCGATGAGGGCGCCTGTGGTGGCGGGATCGATCTGGCTCACAACCTCTGCGAGGTGTTCGATGTCGTGGCATGAGCCTGGCTTGATCGCCTCGGCCACCTTTTGCTGAATCATGCCGTCGAGAAAAGGGCGCATGGCGGAGTCGGGCAGTTTCAGCAGCTCGCCGATGTCCTTCGCATTGGCCCCGCCGCCGAATTTAACGAGGGCTGACTTTGCCAACGGCCAGGTCGCGTCCGCCCGCTCTGCATAGTGCTGGCCCATCGCCGCGCCGCCGGTGGCAATGAAGCCTTGCGGTGATAGCTGCGCCTTGCAGCCTGTCTGCGTGGCGGCGATCAGTTGCGGCATAGCGTAAACGACGATCGCCGAGATCTCTTCCTCCAAAAGGCAGTCCGCCTGCGAATCGGCGGCTTGCGCACCCGCCGAAGAGGCCAAGGCAAGCATGCCCGCGCTCACGCTGAAAAAGTTGGTCCGTTTCATGTTTCCTGTTCCTCCCTGACAATCACCGTCGCAATCGCCTGCGCGGCAATCCCCTCCCCGCGACCGGTCGGGCCAAGACCCTCGGTCGTCGTGGCCTTGATGCTGACTTGCGTCAGGTCAACACCGAGAAGAGTTGCCAGCCTTTCACGCATTGCCTGCCGATGCGGCGCAACCTTGGGCGCCTCGCAGACAAGTGTCACATCGACGTTACCCACTTGATAACCCAACCGTGCGGCGAGTTCGATCGCATGAGCGACGAACACTTCCGAACGCGCCCCTTTCCAGCGCGGATCGCTTGGCGGGAAGTGCTCGCCGATATCGCCCAGCGCGCAGGCGCCGAGGATCGCGTCGACCACCGCGTGCAGCGCGACGTCTGCATCGCTGTGTCCGGACAGGCCTTTGTCGTGTTCGATGCGGATCCCGCAAAGCCACAATTCCTCACCCGCGACCAGCCGGTGGACGTCGTAGCCGGTGCCGATGCGGATCATGGCCGCGCCCGTGCGGAAATCGCCGGCAAAGGTCAACTTACGCAGGCGTTCGTCGCCCTCGACCAGCGCCACCTCGAGGCCGGCGGCGCGGGCCACCTGGGCATCGTCACCCGCGTCGGCCTCGCCGGCCCAGCTACGATGCGCGCCGAGGATATCGGCAAAGCGAAAGGCCTGCGGGGTCTGTACCAGGCGCAGTTCCTCGCGCTTCGGCCTTGCCGCAATCGCGTTGCCTGACGCTATGACCACGCTGTCGACGACCGGCAGCACGGGAATGGCGCCCGGATGGTCTTCAAGCGCAGCTATCAGCCGGCCGACGACGGCAGCGGGAAGATCGGGCCGAGCCGCGTCGTGGATCAGCACCTGTGAAGGAGGGGCTTCGGCCAGCGCTTCCAAGGCCGCTCGCACAGACAATTGCCGCGTCGCGCCCCCGGGCACCAGCTTGACGCCCTCGATCCCGGCCAGCGCCTCAGCCGCCGCATCGTCGCCACCCCTCGGGATAGCGACCACGATCGGGTGCGCGCCGAACCGCGCCAGCGCTTCCACCGAATGCCGCACCAGCGGCTTGCCGCGCCACGCCGCGAACTGCTTGGGAACCGGCCCGCCGGCGCGCAAGCCTTTGCCGGCGGCGACGATCACGGCGGCGAATGGAGGCGGCGGGGCCATGGGCGGCGCGGCTAGACGCTTGCGCGGTCCGGGGCAATCCACTATGCGCTGCCCAAATTTTAGGCATCGTTCACCCAATGTCCCAAGTTCTCGCCCCTCCGCCACTGCGGCCGATCGCAATCGGCGACGTCAAGGTCGATTGCCCGGTCATCCTCGCGCCAATGACCGGGGTGACCGACCTGCAGTTCCGCAAGCTGGTGCGGCGCTTCGGTTCGGGCCTCAACGTGACCGAGATGATCGCCAGCGAGGCAGCCATCCGCGAGACGCGCCAAAGCGTGCAGAAGGCGATGTGGCATCAGATCGAAGAGCCGGTGTCCATGCAACTCGTCGGCTGCGACCCCAAGTCGATGGCCGAGGCCGCCAAGCTCCAGGAAGACAACGGCGCGGCGATCGTCGACATCAACTTCGGCTGCCCGGTGCGCAAGGTCGTCAACGGCTATGCCGGCAGCGCGCTGATGCGCGAGGTGCCGCTGGCGACCAGGCTGATGGAAGCGACGGTCAAAGCGGTTTCCGTACCCGTCACCGTCAAGATGCGGATGGGCTGGGACCACGAGAGCCTCAACGCCCCGGAACTGGCGCGGATTGCCGAGGACCTGGGCGTGAAGATGGTCACCGTCCACGGCCGCACTCGCAACCAGATGTACCGCGGCGAGGCCGACTGGTCGTTCATCCGCAAGGTGAAGGACGCGGTGACCATCCCGGTCATTGCCAACGGCGATATCTGCGGCATCGAGGACGCGGCGAAGGCGCTCGACCAGTCGGGCGCCGACGGGGTGATGATCGGCCGCGGCGCCTACGGCAAACCGTGGCTGCTGGCGCAGGTGATGCACTGGTGGCGCACCGGTCAGGCGCTGGCGACGCCCGGTTATGACGAGCAATATGAGGTGCTTGTCGAGCATTACTCAGCGATGCTCGAGCTTTACGGGCGCGACGTCGGGACCAAGGTCGCGCGCAAGCACATCGGCTGGTACACCAAGGGGATGCATGGTTCGGCGGAGTTCCGTAACTATGTCAACTTCGTCGACAACCCCGACCAGGTGCTGGGCGAAATCGCCCGCTTCTACGAGCCGTTCCTGCGGCGCCAGGCCGCGTGAGCGAGGTCGCCGCGCCGACGGCGGCGGAGCAGATCTCCGGCCTCACCTTCGCTTGCATCCTGCTCGACCCGGCGCTGGCCGTTCGCGAGGCCAACCAGGCCGCCGAGGACCTGCTAGGGGCCAGCGCCAAACGAATGACCGGGCAGCCCTTCTTTGACCTCGCGGCCTTCGACGACGAGCGGATCGCTGAACGATTTGCCGAGCCCGATGCCCAGGTGACGGCGCGCGGACTGACGGTACGCTTCGGCGAGCGTGAGCACCGGGTCAACATGACCGTCTCGGCGCTGGTCTCGCACCCCGGTTGGCGCGTGGTGACCTTTTCCGACACCGGGCAGGGCGAACGCTTCGGCGACGAGGATCGCGCGCCGTCGCTGCGTGGCCCGGCGATCTTGGCGCACGAAATCAAGAACCCGCTCGCGGCGATCCGCGGCGCGGCACAGCTTCTCGCGCGAAAGGTCGGCGCCGGAGAGAAGGCCCTGACCGACCTGATCGCCGACGAGGTCGATCGCATCGCGCAGTTGATCGACCGGATGCAGCGGCTCGGGCGGGAGCAGCGGGAGCCGGTGGCCCCGTGCAACCTTCACCTGGCCGTGCACCGCGCCTGCGACACGGTATTCGCCGCGGGCGAGGGCATGGGCGAGGTCGCGCTGCGTGAGGAATTCGATCCATCACTACCGTTCGTCCTGGCCAACGAAGGGGCCCTGGTGCAGGTGCTGGTGAACCTGATCGCCAACGCGCGCGACGCGTGCCGGGACGAGAAGACGCCAACCGTCGCTATCCGCACGCGCTTCGTGAGCGGACTGGTGCTCAACGTCATCCGCCTCGGCCGGCCGGTGAAGTTGCCGATCGAGGTTCAGGTGACCGACAACGGCCGCGGGGTCGACCCGGCGCTGGCCGATCATATCTTCGAACCGTTCGTCACCAGCAAACCGAACGGCCAGGGCCTCGGCCTGGCCCTAGTCAACAAGCTGATCCGCGACATGAACGGACGGATCACGCACGAGCGCGACGAGGCGGCGGGGCTCACGCACTTTCGCATCCACTTGCCAATGGCGCGCCAGGAGAAGGCGAAATGACGAGGACCGCGCTGCTGGTTGAGGACGACCGTGCGATCGCCACCGTGATTACCGCCGCGCTTGAGGAAGAGGGCTTTGCCGTCGACCGCTGCGAATCGATCTCGGAACGCGACCGCCTGCTGGCGGAGCGGCGCTACGCCGTCATGCTGACCGACGTGATACTGGGTGACGGCGACGGGATCGAGACTCTCGGAGTCGCGCAAGCCGCCGCGCCTACCATGCCGGTCATCATCCTGTCGGCGCAGAACACGCTCGACACGGCGATCCGGGCGACGAACACGGGCGCTTTCGAATATTTCCCCAAGCCGTTCGACCTCGACGACCTGGTCCGCACCGCGCGGCAGGCCGCAGATTCGGGTTCCACCACCGGGGCCGACGCCGACGAGCCCGCGAGCGCCTTGCCGCTGATCGGGCGCAGCCAGCCGATGCAGGAAGTCTACCGGATGATCACGCGCGTCCTGCGCAACGATCTGACGGTGCTGATCCTCGGCGAATCCGGCACCGGCAAGGAGCTGGTCGCAGAAGCTATCCACCAGCACGGCTCGCGCAAAGCGGGACCGTTCGTGGCGGTGAACACCGCCGCGATCCCCTCCGAGCTGATCGAGAGCGAGTTGTTCGGTCACGAGAAGGGCGCCTTCACCGGCGCGGTCGGCCGGCACATTGGCAAGTTCGAGCAGGCGAACGGCGGTACGCTGTTTCTTGACGAGATCGGCGACATGCCGCCCGAGGCGCAGACGCGGCTGCTGCGGGCGCTGCAGTCGGGCCGCATCCGCCGTGTGGGAGGGCGCGAGGAAATCGCCACCGACGTCCGCATCGTCGCCGCCACCCACCGCGACCTCGCTCCGCTGATCGCCGTCGGCCGGTTCCGCGAAGACCTGTACTACCGGCTCAACGTCGTGACGATCCACCTGCCGCCGCTTCGCGAAAGGCCCGACGACATCGCCGCGCTGACCCGCCATTTCCTCACTCTCGCGGCACAGGAAGGGCTTCCGCGGCGCCGGCTGAGCGATGAGGCGGTCGAACTGCTCCAGGGCCAGCCCTGGCGCGGCAACGTGCGCGAGTTGCGCAATTTCGCCTACCGCGCGGCCCTGCTCGCTCGCGAGGAGGAGATCGACGTGACGACCGTGGGCCAGTTGTTGGCCGACCGGCCGCTCGGCGAAGACAATGCGCCCCGGGCGAGTCTCCAGGCGGCGCTTGCCGCATGGCTGGTGGAAAATCCGCCGGAATCCGGAAAGCTATATCACGCGGCGCTGGCGGCGTTCGAGAAGCCGCTGTTCGAGCACGCGCTGGCGCGAACCGGGGGCAATCAACTTCGCGCGGCGGCGCTGCTCGGCATCAATCGCAATACGCTACGCAAACGACTCAGCGAGCTGGCCATCGATCCTGAAGGCTTCTCCTCGACAAACTGACGTCATTCCGCCGAAAGGGCCTTGCAAATCGGCAACAGGTCCGTTGTAACCTTGCAACGATGGCCGAGCCCTCCGCCGAGAGTCATACGACGCCGAGTCCGCCGCACAGAAGTCGCTTCCCGCGCTGGTGGCGCCGCGCGCTGCTAATCTCACGGCGGATCAACCTGTTTCGGTGGCTCGAGGCGATCGCGACGATCGCGCTGCTGGTCGCGCTCGCGAGTGCTTATCTCGCGCTGACACGAACCGGCAAGCCGGGGGAGCCGCTGCCCTCGCTGCAGATGACCGCGCTGCTACTCGGCACCCTGATCCCTTTGCTCGCGCTGGTGGTGCTCGGCGGACGCCGCATCGCGATCCGTCGCGCGGGTGATGCCGGCGCGCGGTTGCACGTCAAGTTCGTGTTCTTCTTCTCGCTGGTGGCTGCGGTGCCCACGCTGCTGGTGGCGGTGTTCGCCAGCGTGATGTTCCAGTCGGGCGTTGAATTCTGGTTCAATGACAATCAGCGCGGCTTGATCGAGAACGCCCGCACGCTGGCGCGGGGGTATTACGATCAGAACCAGAGCGCGGTGGCTGCCAATACCACCACGATGGCCGAAGACATGCGCTTCTATCTTCAGCGCTATCCGCTGCTCAGCCCCGAATTCCAGGAGGTCTATTCGCTCCAGGTCCTGCAGCGCGAGCTGCAGCGCAGCGCCATCGCGCAGCAAGTCGATGACGGCAGCTTGCGCGTTGTCGCTATCGTCGATCCGGAAGAGGGCTCGCTGGTCCAGCGCACGATTCAGGCTGCGCTACCGCAGCTCAAGGCCGGCAAGGCGGTCGTCGTCAACGCCAGCCAGAAGCGCATCGAAGCGGTGGCGGCCATAGACCTTAAAGACGGCATCTATCTCTACAACGCGCGCAATTCAGACGCCCCGGCGCTCAGCCAATGGTCCCGGGCGCAAGGCGTCCTCGCCGGATATCAGGACTTGCGGACGCGCTCTCGCGTCATGCAGCTGCAATTCAACTTGGTGCTGCTGCTGGTCTCGCTGGCACTCGTGCTTCTCGCCGTGTGGTTCGCCTTGCGTTTTGCCGACCGCCAGGTGCGCCCGCTGACCGAGCTTGTCGCGGCCGCCCGCCGGGTCGGCAGCGGCGACTATGACATGCGCGTCGAAGGGCGCACGGGCCCCGACGAGATCGGCCTGCTCAACCGCGCGTTCAACCGCATGGCCAGCCAGATCAAGCGGCAGACCGCGGCCCTGGTGGGCGCCAATCGCCAGCTCGCCGAGCGCCGGGCCTTCATGGAAACGGTGCTGCAGTCGATCACCGCCGGAATCGTCTCCGTCGACCGCGCCTGCGGGGTTCAGCTGATGAACGCGTCTGCGCAAACGCTACTGCTTGAAAAGGCCGGCCCGGCACCGCTGGGGCTCAATCTCGACGAAATCGCGCCGGAGATCGCCGCGCTGGTCAAAAGCGGCAGCGATCACGGCATTGTCCATGCCAAGCGCGGCAGCGAGCTTCTGACCCTGGCGGTGCGCCTGGCGCCCACCGCCAGCGGCTGGGTCATCACCATCGAGGATATCACCCGGCAATTGCTCGACCAGCGCCAGGCCGCCTGGTCGGACGTCGCCCGCCGCATCGCTCACGAGATCAAGAACCCGCTAACCCCGATCCAGCTTGCCACCGAACGCCTGAATCGCCGCTACCGCAAGCAGATCGAACAGGACGGCGAACTGTTCGACGAGCTAACCGGCACGATCATCCGTCAGGTCGGCGACCTCAGGAAGATGGTCGACGAATTCTCCTCGTTCGCACGGCTGCCTAAACCGGTCTTCCGTCAGGAAGATGCGGTCGACCTCGTACGTCAGGCGCTGTTTCTGCAGGAGGTCGCCCGGCCGGAGATCGACTTCGCCTTCTCGGCCCCGGAAAAGCTCTCGCCGATCGCTTGCGATCGCCACCAGTTCGGCCAGGCGATGACCAACGTGCTCAAGAACGCCGCCGAGGCGATCGAGGCCCGCCGGCGCGATGCCGACGCCGATTTCCGCGGCCGCATCGCGGTGGAGGCCACTGCCGACGCGCGCTATTTCACCGTGGCCGTGAGCGACAACGGCATTGGCCTGCCCAGCCAGGGCGCCGAGCGTATCCTCGAACCCTACGTGACCACGCGCGAGAAAGGCACCGGCCTGGGCCTGGCGATCGTCAAGAAGATCGTCGAGGAGCACGCCGGCGAAATGAGCTTCGTGGGCAATGAAGGGGGGGGGGCCACAGTGACCTTGCGCTTTGCGCGCGACCCGCTTGCGGCCACCGATGTGGAGGCGGCCGAATGAACACAATGGAGAATAGTTGATGGCGCTCGACATCCTGGTGGTCGACGACGAACAGGATATCCGCGACCTAGTCGCGGGCGTGCTGAGCGATGAAGGCTATGAATGCCGCACGGCCGGCGACAGCACCCGCGCGCTGAGCATGATCGACGAGCGGCGCCCCAGCCTGGTGCTGCTCGACGTCTGGCTGCACGGCAGCCCGATGGACGGGCTCGAGGTGCTCGACGCG